>ENA-UEQW01003570-UEQW01003570.1-human-gut-metagenome-genome-assembly--contig:-NODE-3570-length-10630-cov-4.779873_pt1 | contig 10630 bp, 11 predicted proteins | sample MGYA00242947_ERZ507947 | MGnify/ENA primary metagenome ERZ507947 (study PRJEB26167, sample SAMN06115421) | human gut metagenome | host: Homo sapiens | place: China:Guizhou | collected 2015-03-17... | reverse complement strand
TTGGAAATCCCGAGATAGTCTCTCGCGTAAGCGTCGGATTCCGGCGAGATTCCCGCGCACCACTGCCGGAGCGTCTCGTTGTCGTGCGTCCCCGTGTAGCAGATGCAGTTCTCGCCGTATTTATGCGGCAGGTAATTGCTCGGCTCGCGCGGGTCGAACGCAAATTCCAGCACCTTCATTCCCGGCCAGCCGGAGTCCTCCACCAGCTGCAAGACCGCCGGCGTTAAGAACCCCAGGTCTTCGGCAATGAACGCAATATCGGGGTACGCCTTTTGGATCGCGCCGACGAGCTTCATGCCCGGGCCTTCGACCCATTTGCCGCAGCGCGCGGTGCGGTTTCCGGCGGGAATGCTCCAATAGCTGGACAGGCCCCGGAAATGATCGATGCGCACAACATCGAAGGCCCGTCCCGCCGCGCCGATGCGCTTGAGCCACCAATCGTAGCCGTCGCGCTCCATCTTGCCCCAATCATAGATCGGGTTGCCCCAATACTGGCCGTTGGCGCTGAAGCCGTCGGGCGGGCAGCCCGCCACGCAGCGCGGACGGCGCGTGCGCGTGAGCTGGAAGTTCTCCGGATTTGCCCACACGTCCGCCGAGTCCAGCGGCACATAGATCGGCACGTCGCCGATGATGCGGATGCCCTGCTCCCGCGCGTAGGCGCGCAGCGCGTTCCACTGCCTGCTGAACACATACTGGACGAAATACTGGTATTCCACGTCGTCGCGCAGGTGTTCGCCATACTCGCGCATGGCCTCTGGCTGGTGCAGACGGATGTCGAGCGGCCACTGCGTCCACGGGCCGTCGTTGTAATAGCCCTTGACGGCCATGAACAGCGCGTACTCGCGCAGCCACCAGCCCTCCTGCTCCACATACGCCTCAAAATCCGCCGGCGGGTCATGCCGGAAGTGGCAGAAGGCCGTATGCAGCAGGCGGGTGCGGTGCTCGTACATCCGGCGGAAATCGACCTGATCGGGCCGCTCGCCCCAGCTGTACTGCGCAAGCTCCTCCTGCGTCAGCCATCCCTTTTCCACCAGATCGTCCGGGTCTATGAAATAGGGGTTCCCGGCGAAAGTGGAAAACGCCTGATACGGCGAGTCGCCGTAGCCCGGCGGGCAGATGGGAAGGATCTGCCAATAGCTCTGGTTTGCTTTTTTCAGAAAATCAATGAACGCATACGCTTCCCTGCCCAGATTGCCGATGCCATAGGCCGACGGGAGGGAGGAAATATGCATCAGGATGCCGCTGCTTCTTTTCATTTTGCTTTCACTCTTTCAGCAGGTTTCGCACGCTTTGCTTACACGAAAGCGTAAACGGTACGGTAATATGCCTTGCCTGCGCGCCGTTTTCCACGCAGGCCATTATGATCTCAAAGCTGCGCAGCGCGATACGGTCCAGCGACTGCGCAATGGTGGACAGCTTCGGACAGTAGTAATCGCCGACCTTAAGTCCGTCGTAGCCGATCACGGAGATATCCTCCGGGACGCGCTTGCCCGCATCGCAGGCGGCGCGGATGGCGCCGATGGCGATCACGTCCGCCATCGCAAAGACCGCCGTGACCTCCGGCGTGTTCTTCAATATCTCCTGCATCCCGGTATAGCCGCTTTCGTAGTTATACCGGCCGGTGTGATACATCCGCGCCTCGTCAAACGGCACGCCGCAGCGCTCAAACGCCTCCATGCAGCCCCGGCAGCGCAGGGCGCTCGTATCGGAGATGGAGCGGTCGCCGCCGATCACCGCGATGCTGCGGTGGCCGGCCTTGAGCAGGTACTCCACCGCGCAGGCCGCGCCCTTGCAGTCGTCGGTCGTGACGCTGGAGAGATTCTCAAACGGCAGATGGGAGGCGTCGTTGGTGACGACGACGGTCGGGATCTGGATCTTATCAAAATCCGCCAGAAAATTGCAGTTATTCGCGCCGAGGAACATCAGCCCCATAGGCTTGCGCTCCAGACACAGCTGCACCGCGCGCTTGACCTCGTTGTCGTCCTCGTCAATGAAATCGACGATCAGCGGATGCGCCGCTGACGCGAACAACGCCTGAAGCCGCTCCACGAGCGTCGCAAACATCTCATTGGACGTTCCCTTGACCACAGCGGCAATGCAGTTGCTGCGCTGCTGCTTGAGGTTCTTCGCGTTGGCGTTGAGCTGAAAGCCGCGCTCCTCAACAATGGCAAGAATGGCCTTTCTCGCCTTCTCGCTCACGTTCGGCTGGTCGTTGAGCACGCGCGAAATGGTCCCAACGGAATAGCCGGTCTCTCTGGATAGGTCTTTGATGGTCATGGGGTCTGCCTCGCTTCCGGAAAATCTACAAAATATTTTATCCCTTTACAGCGCCGGCGGCAACACCCTTGATGATATACTTCTGGCAGCAGAGATAGAACACGACGACCGGGATGATGGCAAGCAGGATCAGCGCCATTGTTGCGCCCATGTCGATCGTTCCGTAGCTGCCCTTAAGGTACTGGATGTGGATGGGGATGGTCATATACTGCGTCCGGTCGAGCACCAGATACGGCAGCAGATAGTCGTTCCAGACCCACATGATCTCCAGCACGCCGACCGAGACAAGCGTCGGCTTGAGCATCGGCATCACGACGGAGAAATACGTCCGCACCGGGCCGCAGCCGTCGATCGCGGCTGCCTCCTCGATCTCAAGCGGGATCGATTTGACGAAGCCGGAGAACATAAACACCGCAAGACCCGCGCCGAAGCCCAGATAAATGACCGGGATGGTCCACGGGGTATTGAGCTTGAGCGTATCCGCCGTCTTGGAAAGCGTGAACATGACCATCTGGAACGGGACGATCATGGAGAACACGAACATGAAGTATACGATCTTGCAGATGGTGCTTCCCACGCGGGAGATATACCATGCCGCCATCGACGTGCAGAGCAGAATGAGCGCCACAGACAAAACCGTGATCACCACGCTGTATTCCACAGAGCGGTAGAAGGGATAGTTGCCGAAGGTCATGCCCTTGATATAGTTCTGGAAGCCCATGAAGGTACCCGCATTGGGCAGGGCAAAGGTATCGGTGTTGATGGCCGCGTTGGACTTGAAGGAGTTCACCAGCACAACGAAGATCGGATAGAGATACGCGATGGAAAGCAGCACGAAGAACGCCGTCAGGATATTATTTGCCCGCTTCTCCGCATGGAAGGAAGACGTCTTTGACTTTGCCATTACTGCTGCACCTCCTTCTTTCTGGTCGCAATGAGCTGCGCAATGCCAATAATGCCGACCAGAATGAAGAACACGACGGCCTTCGCCTGTCCGGGGCCCTTGGTATTGCTCGTGTTGGAGGAGACGATGTTGAGCGCCAGCATCTCCGTCGTTTTAATGACATTGCCGTCCGCCAACTGGACATATGGCTCGCCGCCGGTCAGCGCGAGGTTCTGGTCATAAAGCTTGAAGCCGTTGGTCAGCGAAAGGAACGTGCAGATGGTGATGGAGGGCATGACGTTCGGGATGGTGATGTGCCACAGCGACTTCCAGCCGCTGGCGCCGTCGATCTTCGCCGCCTCCATCATATCCTCCGGGATGGATTGGAGACCCGCGATGTAAATGATCATCATGTAGCCGATCTGCTGCCAGCAGAGCAGAATGATCAGTCCCCAGAAGCCGAACTTGCTGTTCAGCACAACTGCCGTGTCGTAATGGCTGAGGATGCCGTCAAAAATCATCAGCCAGATATAGCCCAGCACAATGCCGCCGATCAGGTTCGGCATAAAGAACACCGTCCGGAACAGGTTGGAGCCCTTGATCCCGCGCGTCAGCGCATAGGCCACTGCGAAGGCAAGGATGTTGATGATTGCCAGCGACACGACCGCGAACAGCGCCGTAAACCAGAACGCATGGAGGAAGCTCTCGTCCTGGAAGATCTTCGCGTAGTTCTGCAGTCCGATCCACGTCCATTTGGTCGTCGTCTTGAACTTGCAGAAGGACAGGAAGAAGCCCTTCAGGAAGGGATACAGGAAGCCCACACAGAATGCTGCAAACGTCGGCAGCAGGAACAGCCAGCACCAGCGCTGGATCGGTCGCCGAATGAGCCGGGAGTTGAGCGCCGCGGCATCCGGCTCGTCCGCATGGAGGACAGCTATCAGCTCTGCTCGTCGCCGGACTATGCCGACGTCATCCGCAAGGCGTTTGAGATCCGCAAGACCGCCAAGCTCTCTCAGCCCGCGCTGGAGGTGCTGACGATCATCGCCTACTACCAGCCCACGACCCGCGCCTACATTGATCAGGTGCGCGGCGTGGACAGTTCGTACACCGTGGGCCTGCTGCTTGAGCGCGGGCTCATTGAGGAGTGCGGACGTTTGCAGGTGCCGGGACGGCCGAGGCTGTACCGCACGACGAAAAAGTTCCTGCGCGACTTCCACTTGGGTTCGCTCGAGGAGATGCCGGAGATGCCGGGTCTTGAGGCCGACGGTCAGCTCCGCATGACGGAGGACGGCACGATCCTCGACCCCAGCGCCATGACGGAAAAAGAAGGCAGCATTCCCGAAAACGGGGAACACTGACCGCGTAAAGCATAAAAACCGCGTGAAGCGTAAAAAGAGGGAGGTGGTCGATTGACTGCGCTGAAGGTAATTGGCATCATCCTGCTCATTTTTATTTTGATCGGCTTTCTGCGCGTGGGCGCGTTGATGCAGTTCGGCGACGAGCTGCGCGTGCAGCTTTCGGTCGGCCCGTTCCGCTTCACGCTGCTGCCAGCAAAGGAAAAGAAAGAAACGCCGAAAAAAAAGGCAAAGGAGAAGAAACCAAAGTCAGAGGGAGAAGAGGCGAAGCAAAAGAAAAAGCCCTCGCTCCCCAAGCCGACAAAAGAGGAGCTCAGGGACCTCATCACGACGGCGCTCTCGGCGCTCAAGGAGACAGCGAAACGCACCTGCAAGCGCCTTCGCATCGACCCGCTGGAAATTCTCGTCGTCTTTGGCGGCACGGACCCCGCAGATATCGCGCGGACCTACGGCTATGCGAGCGCCGCGATGTGGGGTGTGATGCCGCACCTTGAAGACCTCTTCCATATCCCTGATCCCTCACTGCACCTGCGCATGGACTACAGCTCTGAAAAGACGCACGCAGTGGGTGCCGTTGGCCTGTCGCTTCGCATCCGCGACGGGCTGCACATCTCGCTTGCGCTGCTCATTCCGATGCTCAAATGGTACCTGCGCTATAAAAAGGCGCATAAAAACGACGCTCCCGCGGAAAAACCAACAGAGAGCACTCCGCAAAACAGTGAACACAGTGAAAAACTGACCGCATAAAAAGAAAGGATGAACCTCATGGAAAACATCGAAAAGAAGACCCCGCTCAACAATCTCATGGACACCACGATGGATAAGATCCGTGATATGGTCGATTCCAACACCATCATCGGCGAGCCGATCACGACGCCCGACGGCGTAACGGTCATTCCCGTTTCGCGCGTGAGCTTCGGCTTCGGCGCGGGCGGCGGCGACTACGGCAAGACCGACACCGCACACTTCGGCGGCGGCGCAGGTGCGGGCGTCAAGGTCGACCCCGTCGCGTTCCTCGTCGTCAAGGACGGTCTGACGCGCGTGATGCCCGTGGCCATCCCTGCGGCGGCAACGGTCGACCGCGTGCTTGATCTTGTGCCGGAAGTGCTCGACCGCGTGCAGAATTTCGTGGACAAGAAGAGAGAAGAGAAAGATATCTACTGATTTCGGGCATAATAGGGGCATTCCGAACGAAGGAGTGATCCCATGCCGCGTTTTGCCCGATGCGTATTTTCCGTTTTCCTTGCCGTTTCCTGTCTGTCAAGCAGTTTGACCTGTCAGGCTGCCGCGCCTGAAACTGCCGCCGCCGCGTTCATTTTGATGGAGGCGGGCAGCGGGCGGGTGCTGGCATCGCGCAATGAAACGCAGGAGCGCAGCATCGCGAGCACGACGAAGATCATGACCTGCTTAGTCGCGCTGGAGCACAGCGAACTCACGGAGAAGGTCACGGTCAAACGCGAGCACTTGCGCGAGGGCTCGTCGATGTACCTTCTCGAGGGCGAAACGCTCACAATGGAGGAACTTCTCTACGGTCTGATGCTGCCGTCCGGCAACGACGCGGCGGAGTGTATCGCCGCCCACTGCGGCGGGAGCGGCGGCAGCGCGCAGTTTGTCCGATGGATGAACGAAAAGGCGAAAGCCCTCGGCATGGAGCACACGTCATTTGCCAACCCGAGCGGTCTCGACGAAATGGGGCACAGCTCCTGTGCCCTCGATATGGCGCGCCTTGCGGCCTGCGCCATGCAGAATCCGACATTCGCGCGCATCGTCTCGACGCGCACGGCGAGCGTCGGCACGCGCACGATGACGAACCACAATAAGCTGCTCGCGTCGTACTCCGGCTGCGTCGGTCTCAAGACCGGCTACACCGGCGACGCAGGGCGCACACTCGTCACCTGTGCCGAGCGCGGCGGGATGCGCATGATCGCCGTCACGCTGCACGACAGCAGCGATTGGGCGGATCACGCGGCACTCTACGACTACGGCTTTTCGGCGTATGCGCTCTCAAGCGGTGCGAAAAAAGGCGAGGCCTACGGCAGCGTAAGCGTCGACGGGCAGAGTGTGTCCGCCGTGGCGGCGGAGAGCTTCCGCTATCCCACCGCGGAAAATGAAGCATTGAGCGTGCGCGCTGAGCTGCCGCAAACCGTCTCCGCCCCCGTGCGGAAGGGACAAACGTTCGGCACGCTCGTCATCTCCTGCGGCGAGACTGAGGTCGGAAGAATTGACCTTGTCAGCGCGCGCAGCGTACATGCGCAGGAAACAAAGAGCAAAACAAGCAAAAATAAGTCGCTGGCGGAAAAGCTCTGGCAATTTCTGTCGGCAAAGTAAAGGAGGGATCGACCTGGCCGAAGCAAGAATTCAAAAGCTCATCGCCGAATCGGGGCTCTGCTCCCGTCGCACCGCCGAGCAGTGTATCGCCGCGGGACGCGTGCACGTGAACGGCAAGACTGCGCTTCTCGGGCAGAAGGCCGACCCTGAAGTCGACGAAATTACCGTCGACGGCAGGCCGCTCACACAGGAGGGGCAGAAGCGCTACCTGATGCTCAACAAGCCGCGCGGCTATGTCTGCACGCTCTCTGACGAAAAAGGGCGAAAGACCGTCGCCGAGCTCGTCAGAGACTGCGGCGCGCGCGTCTATCCCGTCGGGCGGCTCGACCTCGACTCCGAGGGACTGCTGCTTTTGACGAACGACGGCGAATGGATGCAGCATCTTCTGCACCCGCGCTACGAGGTCAACAAGGTCTACGAGGTCAGCGTCGCGGGCGAGGTCAGGGGAGCGGCAGAAGCGCTCGCTTCCATGACACAGCTCGACGGCGAGCCCATCCGGCCCGCGCAGGTGCGCGTGCTGCGGCAGGGGAGGGACACCGCCGTTCTCTCCATCACCATCCATGAAGGAAAAAACCGGCAGATCCGGCGCATGTGCGCCGCCGCCGGATTACACGTCAAGCGCCTAAAGCGCGTGCAGGAGCACGCGCTCAAACTCGGGGCTCTTCCCGTCGGCGTGTGGCGCGATCTAACGGAGCAAGAGCTCCATGCAACAAAATCAAAGTAACAGAGGACGATTTTATGACGAAGAATATCTTACATAATATCGAAAAGAACATGAGCAGCTTTTCCAAGGGGCAGAAGCTCATCGCCCGCTTCATTCTGGAAAACTACGATAAGGCCGCGTTTATGACGGCCAGCAAGCTCGGCAAGACCGTGCAGGTCAGCGAATCGACCGTCGTGCGCTTTGCCACCCAGCTCGGCTACGAGGGGTATCCGAGCATGCAGCGTGCATTGCAGGAGATGATTCGCGGCAAGCTCACGAGCATCCAGCGCATTCAGGCGTCGGACGGCGAGCTCGCAGGGTCCGATCTGATGACGAACGTCCTGCAGCGCGACATGGAGAAGATCCGCATGGCCATCGACCAGACCGACGGCGCGGAATTTGAGCGCGTGGTCGACACGATCATCGGCGCGCGCCGCATCTACATCGTGGGCTTCCGTTCGTCCTCGTTTCTGGCAGGGTACTTAAACTTCTACTTCCGCCTGATCTTCGACAACGTCACTCTGGTCAACGGCGGCGCGGCCGGCTCGTTCGACCAGCTCTTCCGCGTCTCCAAAGACGATGTGGTCATCGGTATCTGCTTCCCGCGCTACAGCGAGCTTGCGCTCAAGACCATCCAGTTTGCGCGCGACCGCGGCGCGACGATCGTCGGCGTGACGGACAGCGAGATGTCGCCCATCAACCAGATGTCCAGCAATTCGCTGCTCGTGCGCAGCGAGATGATCTCGTTCGTCGACTCGCTGGCGGCGCCCATGAGCATGCTCAACGCACTCATTCTGGCCGTGGCCAACAAGAAGGGCGCAGACATCTCCGCGACGTTCTCCGAACTCGAGCACATCTGGGAGCGCTTCGACATTTTCGGCAAGATCGAAGATGAATAAGGCGATCGTTGTCATCGGCGGCGGCGCGGGCGGCATGATGGCCGCGATCTGCGCCGCGCGCAAGGGTGCGCACGTGACGCTGCTCGATCCAAACGAGCGCCTCGGCAAAAAGGTGAACATCACCGGCAAGGGTCGCTGCAACGTGACGAACGACAGCACCTGCGAAGAACTGCTCGCCCACGTGCCGCAGAACCCGCGGTTTTTATACTCCGTGTTTTCCCGCTTCGACGGGCACGACGCCATCGATTTTTTCGAGGGGCTCGGTGTGCCGCTCAAGGTCGAGCGCGGCAAGCGCGTGTTTCCCGTGTCCGACCGGTCATTCGACATCACAGCGGCGCTTGAGCGCGAGCTCAAGCGTCTGCACGTCAAGCTCGTGCGCGACCGCGCGCTCGGTATTTCGGTCGAAGACGGCCATGTCGCCGCCGTCAAGAGCGAAAAAGGGGACTACACCGCCTCCGCCGTCATTCTGGCGACGGGCGGGCTGTCCTATCCCGCGACGGGCTCGACGGGCGACGGCTTCCGCATGGCGGAAGCGCTCGGCCACACAGTCACGCCGCTGCGCGGCTCACTCGTGCCGCTCGAGGCACGCGAATGCGCGGTGCTGCAAGGGCTGAGCCTGCGCAACGTTGCGCTGACGGTATACGAAAACAACAAAAAGATCCACTCGGATTTCGGCGAAATGCTGTTCACGCACTTCGGCGTGAGCGGGCCGCTCATCCTGTCGGCCAGCGCGCACATGCGGCATTTCGACAAAAAGCAGTACCGACTGGAGATCGACCTCAAGCCCGCGCTCGACGAGCAAATGCTCGACAAGCGCCTGCTGTCGGATTTTGAAAAGCACGCAAACAGCGACTACTGCAATGTGCTCGGCGCGCTTCTGCCGCAGAAGATGATCGACGAATTCATCGACCGCTCGGGCATCCCTCCGCACGAAAAGGTGCACGACATCACGCGCGCCCAGCGCGAGACCATCCGCACGCTCTTAAAGCGCTGGACGGTCAATGTCAGCGCGCCGATGCCGGTCGAAAACGCGATCATCACCTCCGGCGGCGTCAAGGTGGGGGAGATCGATCCGAAGACCATGGCGTCGAAAAAGATCGGCGGCCTGTACTTTTCCGGCGAGATCATCGACGTAGACGCCTACACGGGCGGCTACAATCTGCAAATCGCCTGGGCGACCGGCAAGGCCGCGGGCGAGGCTGCCGCGGACGCATTGCTGACGCAGTAAGCACATATTTATTGTAAGAGGGAAGAATCAAACAGATGAAAAAGCATTTTTCCATTGCCATTGACGGCCCAGGCGGCGCGGGCAAGAGTACGCTCGCCAAGGCCGTCGCCAAGAAATTGAACATTCTGCATGTCGACACGGGCGCGATCTACCGCACCATCGGCTACGCGGCGTTTTCCCGCGGACTGGACGCAAAGGACGAATCTCAAATCGCGCCGCTGCTGAAAGAAATTCAGATCGACATGGCATTTGGCGAGAATAGCGGACAGAAAATGCTGCTTGACGGCAAGGACGTCAGCACCGAAATTCGCCTGCCGGAAATTTCGATGTACGCCTCGAACGTCTCGGCGCTGCCGTGCGTACGCGCGTACTTACTCGAGATGCAGCGCGACATCGCACGCAAGAGAAGCGTCATCATGGACGGGCGCGACATCGGCACAGTCGTTCTGCCGGATGCCGACCTCAAAATTTACCTGACGGCTTCGGCCGAGGAGCGCGCGCGCCGCCGCTGCCTCGAGCTCTCCGAGCGCGGCACGCCCAAAGCGTATGAAGAGGTACTGCGCGAGATCAACGAGCGCGACTATCAGGACATGCACCGCGACATCGCCCCGCTGCGCGAGGCGGCGGACGCCGTGCACTTCGACACGTCGAAGCTCAGCTTTGAAGAGAGCGAGCAGGCGCTGCTGAGCCTCATTCAGGAGAAATTGAAATGATGCACCGTATCTTTTTTGCGTTTATCTGGATCATCGGTCGGGTGCTGCTGTGGATCTACCGCGTGGACGTCAAGGGGCTTGAAAATCTTCCGAAGCACAGTGTCCTGCTGTGCCCGAACCATTCAACGGACTTAGACCCCGTGCTCATCGGCCTGTGCCTGCCGCTCGACTACCATCTGCACTTTATGGCCAAGGCCGAGCTCTTCGACAACCGCGCGCTCGCGTGGCTCATCCGCACGCTCGG
>ENA-UEQW01003566-UEQW01003566.1-human-gut-metagenome-genome-assembly--contig:-NODE-3566-length-10632-cov-2.725059_pt1 | contig 10632 bp, 8 predicted proteins | sample MGYA00242947_ERZ507947 | MGnify/ENA primary metagenome ERZ507947 (study PRJEB26167, sample SAMN06115421) | human gut metagenome | host: Homo sapiens | place: China:Guizhou | collected 2015-03-17... | reverse complement strand
GCTCGCCCCCCGGACAGGGTCAAGGGGCGGTAGCCCCTTGCCGCCGGAGGCCTCAGCCTCTCTATTCCCCCGTAACCGTTTCCAGTATTTTCCGTGCCTGCTCGGCGTCCTTTTTGATCTGGGCGACGAGGGAGTCGGGGCCGGTAAAGGTGACTTCGCCGCGCAGGCGTTCGACGAAGGCGACTTCAAGATGCTTGCCGTAAAGATCCGCGTCGAAATCAAGCAGGTGCGTCTCGACCGTGAGCGCGCCCGGCCCGAAGGTCGGGTTGTACCCGATGTTCGTCACCGCCGGATATGTGTTTGAGGTGGGATGCGCGGGATCGAGGACAAAGGGGAGCCCGCTCCCGGCGGATTCCGACGGCGTGGCAAGCGTCACATACACGCCGGGCTTGGGGAGCATGGTCGGCGTGGGGGCGAGGTTCGCCGTGGGGAATCCGAGCAGGCGCCCGCCCCGGTTTTTGCCGTGGATGACTTCGCCCTGCACGCTGTACAGGCGGCCGAGCAGGCTGCTGGCTTCCCAGACCTGCCCCTGATGCAGCAGCTCCCGTATGCGCGTGGAGCTGACCACTTCGTCGTGCACGGAGAGCGCATCCATCCGATCGACGTTGAAGCCTTCGGCTTTGCCGAGCTGGGCGAGGACTTCGGGCGTCCCGGCGCGGCCCTTGCCGAGGGTGAAGTCGTAGCCGAGGAGCAGCTCGCGCATGTTCAGCGTGCCGAGAAGAATCCGGCGCACGAAGGTTTCCGGCGACATGGCCGCGAATTCGGACGTAAAGACCACAAGCATTACAAGCGCCATGCCGGAGGCTTCCAGCAGTGCAAGCCGTGCCTGCGGGGTCGTGAGGCGCGGGGGCGCGTATGGCGTCAGCACTTCAAGGGGATGCGGGTTGAACGTCATGGCGACGGGAAGCGTTCCCGTCGCGGCCGCGCGTTCACAGGTCATGGCAAGAAGCGCCTGATGCCCCAAATGGACGCCGTCGAAATTGCCTACCGTCACAGAGGTCCCCTGAGAGAGGTCCAGCGGCAGCGGCAGATCAAGCGCATCGGGATTGCGGGTGATGATCATGCGTTACTTCTGCCCGGACGGAGCGGCCTGCAAGGCCATGTTGATGGCTTCCTTGAACAGATCGGAAGACAGCGCGCCACGGGCCACAAGGTTGTTGATGAGGAAATACGGGGTCCCCTGCACGCCTATGCGCTGCCCTTCGGCGATGTCGGCGTCCACTTCGGCGCGCACGTCCTTGCGCTTCACGTCGGCGGCGAGCTTCTTCATGTTCAGCCCGGCGTCCTTGGCGGCGTTCACGATGGCGGGTTCGCCGTCCTTGAGCACGTCGGCGCGGCGGGCGAAGAGCAGATCATAAAACTTCCACGCCAGTTCCGGATCCTGACGGGCGGCGGCGACGTGGTATTCGGCGGCGAGGCGGGCGACGCCGGTGGTTTCCAGCGGGAAGTGCTTGAAGACGTATTTGATCTTGCCTTGATTTTCCTTGAGGACCTTTTCCATCGTCCCGGCGGCCTGCTGGCAGTAGGGGCAGGTGAAATCCGAATAGGCCACGATGGTCACGGGCGCATCGGCGGCCCCGCGGAACGGGCGATCCTTGATGTCCACTTCTTTGGGCTGGTTCAGCTCAGCCTTCCACTGGGCGATCAGGCTTTTGTGGCGGCGCTGGTTGGAGCCTTCCTGAGCGATGTCGAGTACGGCCTCGCTGTTTTCGCGCAGGACGCTGAGCAGCAGGTCAGGGTTTTTCTGGAGGGTTTCGCGCAGCAGTTCCGCAAAATTGTCCGTGGTGACGGCGCTTGAGGCCGCGTAGGACGGGGTGGCGGCGGACGCCCATTTGTTGGACAGGAACAGCAGGTAGGCGGTCAGAATGAGCCAGATGATGAGAAAAGCCCAGAGTATTTTACGTTTCATGGAGGTTTCCTTGATAACTGGATTCGAAGAGAGAGCGTGCATACGAACTTCCTTGTTTTGCCGGGCAGTTTACCGGGACAGAGGAGCTGTGGCAAGGGCACGATAAAGGCAAAAAAAGACGGGGAAAAGCGAAAATGGAACGCTTTTCCCCGTCCTGCGTCGTTCGAAGGGGAGGCCCCTCAAACCGTCTTTACATGTTGTCGCCGCGCTTGATGAGCGCCTGCATGCCGCCGAGGGCGTTCACCACGTCGGTCACGCCGTGGTTGTGCAGGTACAGCATCACTTCGTAGGAGCGCAGGCCGGTGTTGCACACGAGGGCCACCGGGCGATCCTTGGGGATGGAGTCGAACTTCGCTTCAATGTCTTCCAGCGCGATGGCGTGCCATTCGCCGGGATACTTGGCGGCGGTGGCGTTGCCGGCCACGGCGGGGCGGGCGTCGGCGAAGAAGACGTTATTGTTGGCGCGATCCTTCCAGAGTTCGCCGAATTCCTTGGAAGAAATGGGCTTGAGCTGGCCGGAGAGGATGTTGTCGGCCACGTTGGCCACGGCGTTTACGGCGTCCATTGCGGAGGCGAAGGGCGGGGCATAGGCGATTTCGGCATTGGCGAGATCGTCGATGGTGGGCTTGCCGAACTGGAGCATGGTCGCCACGGCGTCGATGCGGGCCTTGAGGGCGTCGCCGTCTTCGCACACGCCCTGAATGCCGAGCACGCGTCGGGTTCCGCGTTCGACCACGAGTTCAAGGGTCATCATGTGCTTTTCAGGGTAGAAATGGGCGCGGTCGAGCTGTTCGAGGCTGGCGGAAATGGCGTCGAACCCGAAAGCTTTGGCACGTTCGATGGTCAGGCCCGTGCCGCACGCGGACATCTTGAAGATTTTCACGCACCACGTGCCCACGGCGCCGTGGAAGGCGGCCGCCTTGCCGTCGTCGCTGGCGGCGTTGGTGCCGATGACGCGGCCCTGCCGGTTGGCGAGGGAGCCGAGCGCCAGCACGAAGGGCTTGCCGGTGATGAGGTTCGGAATGGCCACGCAGTCGCCGCCCGCATAGATGTCGGGATCGGAGGTCTGCATGTATTCGTTGACGAGGATCGCGCCGGTGCGTTCCTCAAGATCGAGCCCGGCGGCGCGGGCCAGCGCTGTGTTGGGCGCGAAGCCGGTGGCGAAGATGACCAGATCGGCGTCGAGGGTGCGCTTGTCGGTCACGACGCGGGCCACAACCCCGTTTTCACCTTCAAGGCGCTGCACTTTTTCGCCGGTATAGACGTCGACGTTGTGTTCTTCGAGGTCATGCCTGACCATATCGGACAGGCTGGCGGACATGACGCCGGGCATGGCCTGCGGCATGAATTCCACCACGCTGGTCTTGATGTCCCACATGTCGGCGAGGGCCACGGCGATTTCCATGCCGATGAACCCGGCGCCGATGACCACGGCGTTCTGCACGCTGCCGGAAGCGCAGGCCTTGCGGAGCGCGTCGGCGTCCTCAAGGTTGTTCGCGCCGCCCACGTTTTTGAGGTCGCGGCCTTCGACCGGGGGCACTTTGGGAGTGCTGCCGGTGGCGATGATCAGGCGGTCGTAGGGGAGCGCCTTCTCTTCGCCCGTGACCAGGTTCTTGGCCGTCACGGTCTTGGAGGCGCGGTCGATGGCGGTCACGCGGGTCTGGTTCAGGGTATGCACGCCCTTATGCTCGAAATACTCGGGGGTGCGCACGGTCCCGTAGGTCGTGGAGCGCAGGGCGTCCAGCGAATTGATTTCGCCGGAAACATAGTAGGGGATGCCGCAGCCGCCGAACGAAATATTGATGTTTTCGTCGATCATGGTCACGTTGGCCGTGGGATCAAGCCGTTTCAGGCGGCTGGCCGCCTTGGGGCCGAGGGCCACGCCACCGATGACGATAACGTTTCTGGACATATTTCCTCCCTTCCTGAAAACAGGGGTAAAGGTACAAGAAAGTCGGTTTTTGGCATACACGCTTCCCTGCGAATGCGCAAGGCGGGGATAGAATTACATCGGTTCCGTACGGATTGCGGCAAGAAACCTCTGCCCCCGATACGTTCTGAAGCCGTTTTCCCAGGGCGGAACCAGCCGGGGATGAAGCTTTCCGCACTCAAGGGGCAGCCCAATGAAACGGTTTCAAGGCCAAAGCAGCATCCGGAGGCCATGCCCGTACGGAGCGCACTCCTTGAGGCGTCCGCCCCGGAGAGACGGATGCCGTACTTCCTTTCAATAAGGCGTTTGCGGCGAAAGACAACGGGACGGCATCCATCAGAAAAAGCGGAGAGAAGAGTGAACGCGGATCCGAGGCGTATGCCCGCTTTTTCGGCGGGTTCCGACTTGATCGGCCCCGCCGTGGGGCTTCAAGCCGAGAAATGAGACATTGCAAAGGGATGGCATGTTTGGCATAATCTTCCCACAGTATTTCACTGAGGGGGAAATATGTCGGATAGGGAAACTCAGCCGGGGAGCATTATTCCCGGCGTTGATTGGGAATCCGGCGTCAAGCGCCTGATGGGAAACGAACAGCTCTACCGGAAATTGCTGGCGAAATTCGCCGCGTCGTATGGGGATGCGGCAGGGCGGATTCGTGATGCCCTGAGTGCCGGTGATCGCCAGACGGCTCATAATGAACTGCATACGCTTAAGGGCGTGACCGCCAATCTTTCCCTCGCTCCTCTGGCCGATCTGGTCCTTGCGGCGGAGCAGGCCGTCAAGCACGACGATACGGAACACGAAAACGAATGTATCGACGCCATGAGCCGTGAGCTGGATGCCGTCATCAAGGCCCTGAGCAAGCTGTAACAATTTGACCTTTATGATAAATACAAGCCCTCGCCCGAACTTTCCGGAGAGGGCTTTCTTTTTTTCTCTCTCTCTCTCTCTCTCTCTTCCTGCCTTTCCATTGCTTTTACCAAATAAAAAAAGAGCCGAAGCTCCTTTTCCTGAAAAACAGGGAAATCCGTGAACAGAGATTCGATAAGCGCGAAAGTCTTGGGAGAGGATGGGGTGGGGTGTGGGGAGGGGAAGGGGAACCTTTCTCCAGAAAGGTTCCCCTTCCCCTCCCCACATGCTTTTTCTAGCAACTCGCTTCGTTCTCAAGCTCGGGCATACGCTTGCCGCGAGAAAGGAACAGCACCAGCGAAGCGGCGGCCGAGGCGATGCCGATGAGCGTGGACATCTCGACGGACATGCCGAACCCGATCTTCGCGTAGCAGAGATAGGAGACGCACACCACGGTCATGAAGGCCGCCGGAAGGGTCGCTATCCAGTGGAAGCGCTCGCGGCGGGCAAGGTAGACGGCGATGGCCCACAGGGTCACGCAGGACATGGTCTGGTTGGCCCAGCCGAAGTAGCGCCAGATGACCGCGAAGTCCACGAAGGTCAGGGCGATGCCCGCAGCGAACAGCGGAACGGCGATCATCAGGCGCTTGCCGATGGGGCCCTGATCGATGCGCAGGGTATCGGCCACCAGCAGGCGGGCGCTGCGGAACGCCGTGTCGCCCGTGGAAATGGGCAGCACCACCACGCCGAGGATGGCGAGCATGCCGCCGATGGGGCCGAGCAGGGCCATGGAGATTTCCTGAACCACCAGCGTGGGCGTCCCGGCCTTGATGACCGCGCCGAGGGCTTCGGGTGATTCGTAGAAGGACAGGCCAAGCGTCACCCAGATGAGCCCAAGGACGCCTTCGGCGATCATGGGGCCGTAAAAGAGCATCCGGCCGTGCTTTTCGCTTTCCATGCACCGGGTCATGAGGGGCGACTGGGTGGCGTGGAAGCCGCTGATCGCGCCGCAGGCGATGGTGATGAACAGGAGCGGCCAGATGGGAAGGCCGGTCGGGTCGGTATTCACGAAAAAGTCGGTGTTGGGCAGAACGGGGCGGCCGCTGAGCATGAGCGAACCGGCAAGCCCGAAGGCCATTACCAGCAGCAGGACCGAGAAGAAGGGGTAGATACGCCCGATGATGGTATCGATGGGCATGATCGTGGCGAGGAAGTAGTAGGCGAAGATGAGCGTGGCCCAGAAGGGCAGGCCGAAACTCGTCAGGTTGGCGAGCAGGGCGGCGGGGCCGAGCACGAACACCGCGCCGACCATGATCATGAACGCGATGGCGAACACTTCCATGAAGCGGCGGACGCCGGTGCCGAGGTTGCGCCCGATGATCTCGGGATAGGAAGCTCCGCCGTAGCGCAGGGACATCATGGCCGAACAGTAGTCATGCACCGCGCCGCCGAAAATGCAGCCGAACACGACCCAGAGCAGGGCGGAAGGCCCGTACAGCGCCCCAAGGATGGGGCCGATCACCGGGCCGAGCCCGGCGATGTTCAGAAGCTGGATGAGAAAAATCTTGTAGCGGGGCAGTTCAATGTAGTCCACGCCGTCGCGCCGGCTTTTGACCGGCGTGAGACGCCTGAAATCAGCTCCGAACACTTTTTCCACGAACGCGCCGTACACGAAGTACCCGCCGAGCAGCAACGCGAGGCTGCCCCAGAAATACCATAAACCAGACATGATCTCCTCCCATATCTGTTGAACCCGCGGGGCCGTTTCCGCCCCGGAGACCGGAAGGACGGTATGCCGTTCCTGTGCGTTTCGCTCCTCGCTTGTCCGCATCCAGCGCTTTTCCGGGACGCCCCGTCCCGGACCCCGTCCTGACCCGCCGGTCGTGAACGAGAACGATTACTCTCCTTTTTTCACCTTGTACATAGCCGAAAAGACCTAAAAAGAGTTTTCTGCTCCTGTTATTTCGGCCTGACCAGCATGATGGCCATATCCATGACATTGGTGCGCGTGGGGCCGGTGCGCAGGAGGGTTCCGGCCTTGAGCAGCAAGGGGTAGCTGTCGTTGGCGTCGAGGCTTTCTTTCGGGTGCAGCCCGATGGCGCGCAGCCGTGCCAGATCGCCGCTGAAGGCGTAGCCGCCCGCCGCGTCCGTGGGGCCGTCCGTGCCGTCGGTCCCCACGCAAATGAGGTCGATGCCGCGGTCGGCCGCTCCACCACAATGGCCCGCGCCCCGGAGGCAGAGGGTGCAAGGACGGTCTTGCCGGTGCCGCTGCCCCGGATGGTCACCGTGGTTTCGCCCCCGGCGAGCAGGCAGAGCGGCGCGTCGCCGGGACGCAGGCCCGCTTGTGCGCGGCGTGCTTCGGCAACGAGTTGCGCCGCCGTCCGCCGGGCTTCGCCGCTCATGGCCGTCGTGAGGATGCGGGGCACGAAGCCGCACCGCGCGGCCTCGTCCGCCGCCGCTTCCAAGGCCTGTTTCACCGAGGCCACGAGCACGTTGCGGACGCGCCCGAAAGCCGGTTCGTCCGCCTTCGGCGTTTCCGGGGTGCGGCCTTGGAGCCCTCCTTCGATATGTGCCCAGATCGATTGCGGCATTTTCCAGCGCAGGCCGTAATGCTCCACTACCCGCAGGCAATCGGCGAAGGTGCTCGGATCGGGCACGGTGGGGCCGGAGGCGATGACGTCAAGGTCGTCGCCCACCACATCGGATACGATGAGCCCGAGCACGGTGGCCGGGAAGGCCGCGCGCACGAGGCTGCCTCCGCTGAAGCGGGAAAGGTGTTTGCGCAGCGTATTGATCTCATGGATTGTCGCTCCGCATTCCAGCAGCATACAGGTAAGCCGCTGCATGTCGGCCAGCGGGATTTTCGGATGCAGGGCGGGGGTAAGCGCGCTGGCCCCGCCTGTAAACGTGCACAGGACGAGATCGTCCTCGCGGCTGTCCCGGGCCATGTCCACGATTTCGCCCGCAGCCGCCGCGCCCGCCTCATCGGGGACCGGGTGTCCGCCTTCCTTGATCCTGATGTGTCTGGTCCGTTGCCCTTCCGGCAGATCGTGCCCGTATTTGACGATCACGAGCCCGTCGCTGATACGGTCGCCGAGCAGGTTTTCCAGCGCAGCCGCCATCGGGGCCGCGCCCTTGCCCGCGCCGAGCACGCGGATACGGCGGTAGGCGTCGAGGCGGCCCGACCACGCGGGGGCTCCGGATTCGTCGATCAGGGTCAGTTTGCCTCCATCAAGGTGAAGGTGGCGCAGTACGGCCCCGTCGGGTGCTACGGCGCTCAGGGCCGCGTCCGTGAGGCGGCGCAGTTCGGAGGCTGCTTGGCAGGGGGGCAGATCGGTCATGGTGCGGCTCCTGTTGTGTTGGTGGAGAGGAGAGACGGGGGAGAAGGCATTGGGGAGGGCAGCAGTCAAGATTTGGAAAGTCAGTAAAGGTGGCCTGTTGGGAAAGAGCGTTTTTGAGGGCCGGGCAAGGGGATGTCCGGAACGCGCTCGGAAGCGTGAGCTTTTCTTTTGGCTCAGGCCGGGGCTCTTGTCAAAGGGTGAACGTATCCGGTATCCTCTTCGTTCCTTTGAACATCAACCGAACATCACAATCGGAGCGGTGCCATGAAAATCGTTGTTCTTGACGGCTATACCCTGAATCCCGGCGACAATCCGTGGGACCCGCTGGCGGCGCTCGGCGATCTGACGGTGTATGACCGCACCAATCCTGAAGATGTGCTGGAGCGGAGCCGGGGCGCGGAGATCCTGATCACCAACAAAACCCGCTTGAATGCGGACACGCTGGCGGCCTTGCCGGACCTGCGCTGCATCGGGGTCATCGCCACGGGGTACGACGTGGTGGATATCGCTGCGGCGGGCAAACGGGGCATCCCGGTGATGAACGTGGTGAACTACGGCACGGAAGCCGTGGCGCAACATGCCTTCGCCCTGCTGTTGGAACTGTGCCGCCGCACGGCCCTGCACGACGCGGGCATCCGCTCCGGGCGCTGGGCCGCCGGGCCGGACTGGTGTTTCTGGGATACGCCGCAGGTGGAGCTTTCGGGCAAGGTTATGGGCATCCTCGGTTTCGGGACCATCGGGCGCCGCGTCGCCGAACTGGCGCACGCGTTCGGCATGAAGGTGATCGCCGCTTCCGCCCGCAAATCCGCCGCCGAATTGTCGGCCTCTTCCGCTCCTGTATCTTTCCCTGTCGAATTTGTGGAGATGGACGAACTGTTCCGCGCTTCGGACGTGCTGTCCCTGCATTGTCCGCTGACGGATCAGACCCGCGCCATCGTCAACGCCGCCAACATCGCTTCCATGAAGGACGGGGCCATCCTCCTGAATCTTGCGCGCGGGCCGCTGCTCGACGAGGCCGCCGTCGCTGAGGCCCTCGCATCCGGAAAGCTTGGCGGGCTCGGCGCGGACGTGGTGTCCGTGGAGCCCATCGCGCAGGACAATCCGCTGCTGGCCAGCCCCAATACCCTGCTGACTCCGCATATCGCCTGGGCCACCCGTACCGCCCGGCAGAACATCACCCGGATCATCGCCGAGAACATCGCCGGGTGGATGGCGGGCCAGCCCAAAAGCGTGGTGAACAAGGCCTATCTGAACGGATAAATGACAGGGGGAGCCGAAGGGCTCCCTTTTTTAACCCCGCGCTTCCCCTTTGGACGAGGAGGCGTTGGCCAACCGGAAGACACAATGAAAGAGAATAAATACGACGACCCGACGTTTTTCGGCAAATACAGCCGGATGCCGCGCTCAAAGGAAGGGCTTGCCGCCGCCGGGGAGTGGCATGTGCTGCGGAGGATGCTTCCTCCGTTCGAGGGCAAGCGGGGACTTGATCTGGGCTGCGGTTTCGGCTGGCATTGCCGATATGCCGTCGAACAGGGGGCTGCCTCCGTGGTGGGCGTCGACCTGTCCGAAAGGATGCTGGCCGAGGCCCGGGCCATGACGGATTCACCCGCCATCCAGTACCTGCGTATGCCGATTGAAGCTATCGATTTCCCGGCGGACTCGTTCGATGTGGCGATAAGCTCTCTCGCCTTCCACTATATCGAGTCGTTCGGCGGCCTGTGCGCCAAGGTGAACCGCTGCCTCTCCGCCGGAGGGCACTTCGTCTTTTCCGTGGAGCATCCGGTATTCACCGCGCAGGGATCGCAGGAATGGCATTGCGACGCGCAGGGGAATCATCTCCACTGGCCCGTGGACAGCTATTTTTCCGAGGGCGTCCGCAAGGCCGGTTTCCTCGGCGAAGAGGTCATGAAGTATCACAAAACCCTGACGGCCTACGTCAACGGACTTCTCCAGAGCGGATTCGAATTGCTGGAACTTGTGGAGCCGCAACCGGAACCTGGCCTTTTGGAAGCCTATCCGGAAATCATGCGGGATGAACTCCGCCGTCCTATGATGCTGCTCGTGTCGGCCCGGAAGCGCTGACCCCGCCTTCCGGCTCCAGAGCGTCCGCGTTGCGCCTGTTCTTGGGCTGATGCGGGCGGGCTGTTTTGCCCCATAAAGGAGAGGCGATCCCAAGGGATCGCCTCCCGCCCTTTCAGCAAAGGACCACGGGAGGTTCCCCTCCCTTATTTTTCAAGGCTTCTGGCTGCATCGAAGGCCCCGTCGCGGCGTTGCAGTGGTGCGGCCTCGGCCCGGCGATGGAGCGGCTTACAGCCAGCTCGGCTTGCTGCCGGATTCCGTCACGACCGCGTCGCTCATGGTGAAGCCTTCAAGGCTGCCCGCCTTGGCCTGAATACAGATGAAACGCATGGCGCTGTCGTCCGCCGCGCGCAGGCAACGTTCCCCCTGCGGGTCAATGCGGAAGCAATCCCCTTCCTTCAGCGGCACTTCTTCCCCGTCGATGTACAGCATCCCCTTGCCCTCAAGGATGAGGTAGACTTCCTCATTCTGGGTATGGTGATGCACAAAGGGCACGCTGGCCCCGGCGGGCAGGGTGTTGCAGG
>ENA-UEQW01003562-UEQW01003562.1-human-gut-metagenome-genome-assembly--contig:-NODE-3562-length-10639-cov-3.682352_pt1 | contig 10639 bp, 7 predicted proteins | sample MGYA00242947_ERZ507947 | MGnify/ENA primary metagenome ERZ507947 (study PRJEB26167, sample SAMN06115421) | human gut metagenome | host: Homo sapiens | place: China:Guizhou | collected 2015-03-17... | reverse complement strand
GCGGCAAGTCCGGTACGTCCGAGCAGCTGAACATGGAGCGCCGCGCCGACGGCGACTACAAGAAGGTCGCCTCCTTTGCCGCCGTCCTGCCCGCCAACGACCCCGAAATTCTGGTCTACGTCATGCTGGACGACCCCAACAACGCAAGGACAGACTATTCCTCCATCCTTGCAGCCCCTGTGGCGGGCAATATCATCAGCGAGGTAGCCCCCTATCTGGGCATCGCCACCGACGGCGAGGACCGCAGCGGCACCATCGTTACGGTGCCGAACCTTGTGGGCAATGAGTGGAGCAACGCACAGGTGAGCCTGAATATTCAGGGCCTGAAGCATCAATTGCAGGAGAGCCAGAGCAGCCAGACTGCTGCCCCGGTCACCTACCAGTACCCCCACGCGGGCGCAACGGTGGCCAGCGGCACCACCATCTATCTTTACACCGATACCTATTCCGGCAGCCACACGGAAGTGCCGGACGTCAGCGGCAAGAGTGCCGACTTTGCCCGCCAGATGCTGACCGCCGCCGGCCTGAACTGTCAGGTGGCGGGCGACAGCGCCGGTACCGTGCAGAGCCAGAGCGAGGCCGCCGGCTCCAGCGTCCAGAAAGGCACCGTCGTCACCATCACTTGCGGATAAGGAGATTTGTTATGGAAAAAATCGCAGCAGACCTGCTTTTGAAGGGCCTTGCCCCCGAGGGCTTCGCCGACAGCCAGCCCATCGGCCTCGTGACCACCGACAGCCGCGAGGTCTGCCCCGGCTGTATCTTTGTAGCCTTTCCGGGCGAACGATTCGACGGCCACGACTTTGCAGCCAAGGCGCTGGAAGCCGGGGCCTTCTGTGTGGTGCTGAACCACCCGGTCGAGGGCGTCCCGGCGGAAAAGGCCGTGCTCTGCGCGGACAGCTACCATGCCATGATGGTGATGGGGGCCAACTACCGCAGCCAGTTCCACCCCAGAGTCGTGGGTGTGACGGGCAGCGTGGGCAAGACCACCACCAAGCAGATGTGCTATGCTGCCATCGAGGGCTTCGGCAATACTATCAAGACCGAGGGCAACCAGAACAATGAGCTGGGTCTGCCCCGCACGATGTTCCGTATCGGAAACGAGACCGAATATGCCGTCGTCGAGATGGGCATGAGCCACCTGGGCGAGATCGAGCGGCTGAGCCGCTGCGCCCGCCCGGATGTGGGCATCATCACCTGCATCGGCGTGTCCCACATCGGCAACTTGGGCAGTCAGGAGAACATCTGCAAGGCCAAGCTGGAAATCTGCGCCGGTCTGCCGGAGGGCGCTCCGCTGGTGCTGAACGGCGACGACCCCTTCCTGCGGAAGGCAGAGCTGCCGGAGCATGTCCGGCCCGTCTGGTTCAGCCTGGGCGACGAGGGGGCGGATGTCTGCGCCCTGTCCATCCAGCAGGAGGCCGACGGCATGAGCTTTGTGCTCGAAGACCACGAGGAGGGCACCTTTATGGTGCACATCCCTGCGATGGGCCGCCACAACGTGGCCAATGCACTGGCCGCTTACTGCGCCGCCACCCGGCTGGGCCTCGATGCCCGGAAGGTGCTGCGGGGCATCAGCAACTTTGAGCAGACCGGGATGCGCCAGAAGATCGTGCACAGCAACGGCGTGGATGTCATTGAGGACTGCTACAACGCCAACCCCGACAGCATGAAGGCCGCGCTGGCCATGTTCCGGGAGTACCCCTGCAAGCGCCGCTTTGCCCTGCTGGGCGATATGCTGGAGCTGGGAGACCTGAGCCGTGAGGCCCACGAGGAGGTGGGCCGTCAGGCGGCGGAAAGCGGCATCGACACCCTCATCACCTACGGCGAGCAGGCCCGACGCACGGCCGTGGTGGCTGCGGCCAAGGGCCTGACCACCCTGCACGCCAACACCTACCGCGAAGCCGCCGACGCCCTGCTCCGGCTGATGCAGCCGGGCGATGCGCTGCTGGTCAAGGCCAGCCGCGGCATGGCGCTGGAAAAGGTGCTGGAACTCTTCTACAAGGAGCAGCAGTGATATGATCCGTTTTGCCTTGATCGTCGCATCGACACTGGGGTTCGTCCTCACGGCGGCGATGGGGAATCTGATGGTGCCGCTGCTGCGGGCCTTCCAGAGCCGCCAGCAGCCCACCCGCCCGCCGGAGCCGGAACGGCCGGACGCTGCGCCAAGCCCGGACTCGGACGAAGCGCCGGAGCGCCCGGCCCAGCCGCCCACGATGGGCGGGCTCTGCCTGATGGTGGGGGTGCTGGCTGCCGTGGGTGTGGGCTGGACCGCCGCCTGTGTGGCCGAACCGCAGCTGCTGGGCACGGAAGGCCTGCTCTCCACCCGGCTGCTCATCGCCCTGTTCGGGGCGCTGCTGTTCGGCGGTGTCGGCCTGGCCGATGACCTGGCCCGCATCCGCCGCCGTGCCCCGCTGGGCCTGCGCCGGGGCACCCGCCTGCTGCTGGAAGCGGGGGCCGGTGCCGTGGTGCTCCTGCTGCTGGGGGCCAGCCGCTGCCTTGCCACCGGGCTGGCCCTGCCGGGCCTGGGCTATGTGGAACTGGGCGTTCTGGCTCCGCTGGTCTGGGAAGCGGGCCTTGTGGCGCTGGCCGAGAGCGTCCGCATCGCGGACGGCATCGACGGCCTGTGCTGCGGCACCGCATTTGCGGCCCAGCTGGGCCTGATGCTCTGCATGACCATCCTCGGCTGGTTCCCGCTGGCCGTCTTCCCGGCGGCGCTGGCCGGTGCGCTGATGGCGTTCCTGCTCTGGAATTTCCCGCCTGCCCGGCTGCGGCTGGGCAGCGTGGGCAGCCTGTTTCTGGCCGGGGCACTGGGCTGTGCGCCGCTGTGCATCGGCTGGCCGGACCTTGCGCTCCCGCTGGGGCTGCCCTACTGGCTGGAGGGCGGCATGGTGGCGGTGCAGATCGTGGTCTATCAAACCACGCATGGGAAAAAGCAGCTCTTCCGCACGGCCCCGCTCCACCGCTGGATGGAGCTGCGCGGCAGCAGTGCGGTGCAGATCTTTTATACATTCTGTGTGCTCGCCCTGCTGGGCGCGGCGCTGGCCCTGCAATGGGCAAAAATCAGTTGAGGAGGTGTGCAGATGGCAACCATCCGCCGAAAAAAGCCGGAGCCGTTCGCGCTGCTGCAGCGGGACCCCGGCCCCTGGTCTCCCATTCTGCTCTACTGGCTGGCAACGCTGGGCATCATCATCGTATTCGGGCTGGTGATGCTGTTCAGCGCCAGCTATACCACAGGCTATCTCCGCTTTGGCGACAGCCTGCACTACATCAAATCCCAGGTGCTCTGCCTGGGGCTGGGCCTTGTGGCCATGTTCCTGTTCTCCTATGTAGACCACCGTCTGCTCCGCAGGCTGGTCTGGCCGGGGTATTTCCTTGTGCTGGCGCTGCTGGTGCTGGTGCTGTTCAGCACCCCGCTGAACGGCTGCAAGCGCTGGCTGCGCGTGGCCGGTATGACGGTGCAGGTCTCGGAGATCGCAAAGTTTGAGATGATCCTGCTCACGGCCCACATCGCGGCCAAGGCCCCACGGCTGGAAAAACTGGACCCCAGCCGCAGCGGCCAGGTGCCGGTGGGGCCGTGGCTGCAGCAGCGGCTGGTGCGGGAGCTGCTCCTGCCGCTGCTCCCGCTGCTGCCGGTCATCCTGCTGCTCGTGATGGAGCCGCACATGTCCGGCATCGTGCTGACCACCGCCATGGTGGGCACCATCCTGCTGCTGGGCGGCAACGGCGGCGTCATCACCTGGGTGGGCGGTGCAGCCGGCATCTTTCTGCTGGAAACGATCTTGCAGCACATCGACTCCATCCCCTACTTACAGAGCCGTCTGGACGGCTGGACGCAGGACCTGACCAAGATGACAGACCAGACCCTGCAAAGTCTGTACGCCATCGGCTCCGGCGGCGTGACGGGCCTTGGGCTGGGCAACAGCATCGAAAAGCAGCTCTGGCTGCCCGAAAGCACCAACGACTTCATCTTCAGCGTCGTCTGCGAGGAGCTGGGCTTTGCGGGGGCCGTGCTGGTCATCGTGCTGTTCGTGGTCTTCCTCGTGCAGGGGTTCTGGCTGGCCTTCCACGCCGAGAACCGCTTCTGCACGCTGGTGGGCATCGGCATCATGGCGCAGATCGCGTGGCAGGTGTTCTGCAACATCGCGGTCGTCACCAACACGCTGCCCAACACCGGCATTTCGCTGCCTTTCTTCTCCTCCGGCGGCACGAGCCTGATCTTGCTGCTGGCGGAGATGGGGGTCATGGTCAACATTGGCCGCAACGGTGAGCGCATCCGTCAGGAGCGCCGCCGCGCCCACGAGGAGCGGGAGGCCCGCCGCCGGGAAAAGACCATCGTGCTGGATACCGCGCGCAGGGCGCGGACCGAATCATAAGGAGGAACCAAGATGCGTGTTCTGATCGCTGCCGGCGGTACAGCCGGCCATATCAACCCCGCACTGGCCATTGCCGGTGCATTGAAAAAAGCAGACCCGACGGCCGAGATCCATTTTGCCGGCCGCAAAGAGGGGATGGAGTACCGTCTGGTGACCCAGGCGGGCTATCCCTTCCACCACATCGAGATCACAGGCTTCCAGCGGAAGCTCTCGCTGCACAACATCAAGCGGAACCTCATCACGCTGTGGAACTTGGCCCTCTCCGGCCCCACGGCCCGGAAGATGATGCAGGAGGTACAGCCCGATCTGGTCATCGGCTGCGGCGGCTATGTGTCCGGCCCGGTGGTGCGCTGCGCCGCCAAAATGGGCATCAAGACCGCCCTGCATGAGCAGAACGCCTTCCCCGGCGTGACCAACAAGCTGCTGGCCCCGGATGTGGACATCGTGTTCGCCGCTGTGCCCGCTGCCGTGGAAAAGCTGGGTGCCCCCGAAAAGACCCGCGTGGTGGGCAACCCGGTGCGGCCGGAGGTGTTCGCCCAGGCCGGGAACCGCGACGCCATCCGCGCCGAACTGGGGGCAGGGGACCGCACGGTCATCCTGTCGTTCGGCGGCAGTCTGGGAGCACGGCGGGTCAATGAGGTCGTGGCCGACCTCTGCGCCTGGGAGCAGAAAAATCAGAAGCCGGTGCTGCACCTGCATGCCACCGGCCAGTACGGCGTGGAGCTGTTCCAGGATCTGGAAAAAGAGAAGGGCTTTGCCCCCGGCGACAGCCTTGTCGTGAAGGAATACATCAACAACATGCCGGAGCTGCTGGCCGCGGCAGACCTCGTCATCAGCCGCGCCGGTGCCCTGACGCTGGCCGAGCTGGAGGCTGTGGGCCGCGCTGCGATCCTCATCCCCAGCCCCAATGTGGCCGAGAACCACCAGTATTACAACGCCATGGAGCTGCAAAAAGCCGGGGCTGCGGTGGTCATTGAGGAAAAAGACCTGACCGGCGAAGCACTTGTGGCCACCGTGGCCGACCTGCTGGCCGAGCCGGGCAAGCTGGCGCAGATGGGCCAGAACGCCCGGAAGCTCTCGGTGGACGACAGCCTGGACCGCATCGCCAATGCCCTGCTCCGGCTGGTCAAGACCCCGTAACAGAACGTGAAATCCAAAGGAAAGGAGGTGCGGCCCAATGGCAGACCGACCCCAGAACCGGAAGAAAAATGGGAAGCGCCGCCCGGTCTACGATCAGGCGCGGGACACCCGGCCCAGCCGCCCGGCGGACCGGAGCAATGTGGGTTATCCCAGCTCCACGACGCCCGGCAGACACCCGGTGACCAACCCGAACTATGACCCCGATGCGCCCCGGCCCAGCCGCTATGCGGCGCGGGATACCGGCTCCGGCAGCTATCCGGACAACAGCATCCAGTTTCCCACCGGAGGCCGCCCCGCCCAGAAGCAGAACCCTTCCCGGAACCGGGCACCCAATGCGCCGCGCCAGAACCAGCGGAGAACGAGCGCGCCGCAGAGCCAGCGGCCCCGCAATGGGAAGGCCCGGCCGCAGAACCCGAACGCCCGGCGCCCGGCCAGCGGCCAGCGGCTCCGCCCTACGCAGGCGAACCTGCGGGACCCCGCCCGCCGGGAAGGAAAAAAGAAACGGAAGATGACCCGCAAGGCCCTCCGCCGCCGCAGAGCCATCCAGCGCCTGACCGCGCTGGCCATGCTGCTCTGCGTCATCGCGGCAGGCATCTATTTGACGGTCACCATGCTGTTCAAGATCAACACCATTGAGGTGCGGACGGCGGACGGCGTGGTGAGCGAAGCGGGCGGCTACTCCAGCGAGCAGATCCTGCAGGCGCTGGGCGTCCAGAAAGAAGAGAACATCTTCAGTTTTGACCCCGCTGCCAAAGCTGCCGCGCTGGAAAAGGTCTTCCCCATGCTGGAGGACATCCGGGTGGAGCGGGACTACCCCAGCACCGTGGTCGTTCGGGTGACGGAAGCCCAGCCTGCCTACGCCATGCAGACAGCAAAGGGCTGGCTGACCCTCTCGGCCGGGCTGAAGATCCTGGCGGCGGACTCCGCCCAGCCCACCGGCCTGCCCACGCTGTACGGCGGCGAGCCGGTCTTCTCGGACCCCGGCGAGCAGCTGTGCTTCGAGGAGGAAACACCGGCAGACAGCAGCACCGCTTCGGAGAGTGCCTCCGACGCGGCCAGCGCCTCCGCTGCCGTGGAAGAGGAGGCGGGCGATAAGCGTCTGGAGGCCCTCAGCACCCTGCTGACGGCACTGGATACCGCCGGGATGCGCGGGGATGTCACCCGCATTGAGTTTGCCGACCCGGAGGAGATGGCGTTCCTGTATCAGGACCGCATCAGCGTCCGGCTGGGCACCCTGAACGAACTGGACTACAAGCTCAAGCTGGCCCGGCATGTGCTGCTCAATGAGGACGGCAAGGGCTGCGCAGCCACCGACACCGGTACGCTGGACTTCACCCATATCAGCATGTCCAGCACCCGCAAGTTCACCTTTGCGCAGGGCGAGCCGGAGCTGCCGTCCGGCTATGTCGTGCCGGAGCCGACGACACCGGAGGCGGCCCCGGCAGAGGAAACGGCGGACAGCACCGCAGAGGGTGCCGCCGATGAAGCAGCGCCCCCGGCGGACGCCGCTGCGCAGCCTGCGGACGATGCCCAGGCTCCGACCACAGAGACAGACCCGGCCCCCGCCGCACAGGATACGGCAGGCACCGGGGCTGCAAACTGAAAAAGCGAGGTTCATGTATGAAACTGGAACAATTGATGGAAGGCGTCCCCTTTGACCTTGTGCAGGGCAGTCTGGAGACCGAAGTGACCGATATCATCTACGACAGCCGCAAGGCAGCCGAGGGCATGGCCTTCGTCTGCATCGTGGGCACCCAGCGTGACAGCCACGATTTCGCGGCCGACTGCGCCGCCAAAGGCGTGAGCGTACTGGTCATCCAGCATGACATCGACCTGTCTGCCATGCCGGACGTGACCGTTGTGAAGGTGGAGAACAGCCGCTATGCCATGGCGCTGATGAGCTGCAATCTCTTCGGCAACCCGGCCCGGCAGATGACCGTGATCGGCGTCACCGGCACCAAGGGCAAGACCACCACCACCCACATGATCAAGAGCGTGCTGGAAGCCGCCGGCAAAAAGGTAGGAATGATCGGCACCAACGGCATCTATTTCATGGGCCGCCATCAGGAGACCGCAAACACCACCCCCGAAAGCTACGAGCTGCAAAAGACCTTCCGCCAGTTCGTGGATGCAGGCTGTGATGTGGCGCTGATGGAGGTGTCCAGCCAGGGCCTGATGATGGACCGCGTGGCGGGCATCCACTACGACGTCGGCGTCTTCACCAACCTTTCGCCGGACCACATCGGCCCCGGCGAGCACAAGACCTTTGAAGAATACCGCAGCTGGAAGGGCCAGCTGTTCAAGCGGTGCGACGTCGGCGTCGTGAACATCGACGACGAGAACACCGAGGCCCTGCTGGAAGGCCACACTTGCAAGCTGGTGACCTATGGCCGCAGCGAGAAGGCCGACTACCGCGCCGAGGGCTGCGAGCTGCTGCGCACCCACGATTTTCTGGGGGTGGCCTTCCACGTCTCCGGCAAGGACGACATGGACGTCCGGGTGAATATGCCCGGTGAGTTCAGCGTATACAACGCGCTGGCCGCGCTGGCCGTGGGCAAGGTGCTGGGCCTGCCCGATGCCGCCATCCACGAGGGTCTGGTCAAGTGCGTCGTCAAGGGCCGCGTGGAGCTGGTGCCCATCAGCAAAAAGTTCACCATCCTGCTGGATTACGCCCACAACGAGGTCTCCACCGAGAGCCTGCTCACCACCCTGCGGGCCTACAAGCCGCACCGGCTGGTGGTGGTGTTTGGCTGCGGCGGCAACCGCTCCAAGCTGCGCCGCTACGGCATGGGCGAGACCTGCGCCAAAATGGCCGATCTCTCCATCCTCACCGAGGACAACAACCGTTTTGAGAAGGTCGAGGACATCCTCGCCGATATCCGGGTGGGCATGAACAAGGGCAACCCGGACGCAAAGTTCGTGGAGATCCCCGACCGGCTGGATGCACTGCATTACGCCGTGGACCACGCCCAGGAGGGCGACCTGATCGCTGTCATCGGCAAGGGCCACGAGACCTACCGCGACCGGATGGGCGTCAAGACCCCGTTCCTGGAGCGGGAACTGCTGGAGGAATACGCCCAGCAGATCGGGCTGGAATAAACAGACATAAAAAATACGGAGCATCGCTGCGGCGATGCTCCGTATTTTTTATGCTCAGTTCTCGGCCAGGTTGCCGGTGTAGAGCTGGTAATACTTGCCCTTTTTGGCGATCAGCTCGTCGTGGCTGCCGCGCTCGATGATGCGGCCCTGCTCCAGGACCACGATGCAGTCTGCATTGCGGACGGTGGACAGGCGGTGAGCGATGACGAAGGAAGTGCGGCCATACATCAGGCCGTCCATGCCGCGCTGGACCAGTGCCTCGGTGCGGGTGTCGATGGAGGAGGTGGCCTCATCCAGGATCAGCACCGGCGGGTCTGCGACCGCCGCGCGGGCGATGGCCAGCAGCTGGCGCTGGCCCTGCGAGAGGTTGGCACCGTCGTTGGTCAGCATGGTGTTGTAGCCATCGGGCAGGCGCTTGATGAAGCCGTCGGCGTTGGCCAGACGGGCAGCGGCGATGCACTCTTCATCGCTGGCTTCCAGACGGCCGTAGCGGATGTTCTCCATGACCGTGCCGGTGAACAGGTGGGTGTCCTGCAGCACGATGCCGAGAGAGCGGCGGAGGTCGTCCTTTTTGATCTTGGAGATGTTGATGCCGTCGTAACGGATCTTGCCATCCGAGATGTCGTAGAAGCGGTTGATGAGGTTGGTGATGGTCGTCTTGCCGGCACCGGTGGAGCCGACGAAAGCGATCTTCTGGCCGGGGCGGCCATAGAGGTTGATGTCGTGGAGGACGGTCTTCTCCGGCACATAGCCGAAATCGACATCGGTGAAGGTGATGTCGCCTGCCAGCTTGTGGTAGGTGGTGGTGCCATCGTGGTGGGGGTGCTTCCAGGCCCAGAGGCCGGTGCGGTCGGTGGTCTCGACCAGCTGGTCGTTCGCATCGTATTTGGCGTTGACGAGGGTGACGTAGCCCTCATCGGTCTCGCTGGTCTCGTCCATCATCTTGAAGATGCGCTCGGCACCGGCCAGAGCCATGATGATGCTGTTGGCCTGCATGGACACCTGGCTGATGGGCATGTTGAAGCTCTTGTTCAGGGAGAGGAAGGCCATGACGGTGCCCAGCGTCATGCCGCCGACATTGCCGACGGCCATGGCAGCGCCCACCAGAGCGCAGACCGCGTAGCTGATGTTGCCCAGCTGCGCCGTGACGGGCATGATGATGTTGGCGTAGCCGTTGGCCTGCTTGGCACTGTCCTTCAGTTTGTCGTTCAGTGCACGGAAGCCGTCCAGCGTCTTCTGCTCGTGGGTGAAGACCTTGACGACCTTCTGGCCCTCCATCATCTCCTCGATATAGCCGTTGACGCTGCCGAGGTTTTTCTGCTGCTCCACGAAGAAGCGGGCGGAGTTCTTGGCGAGATACTGGCTCACAAGGAGGATCACCGCCACCATCACGCAGGTGAGGACGGTGAGGGGCACGTTCAGGATCACCATGCTGATGAAAACGCTGATGATGGTGACGAGGCTGCTGGCAAGATCCGGCAGGCTCTGGGAGATCATCTGCCGCAGGGTGTCGATGTCGTTGGTGTAGACGGACATGATGTCCCCGTGGGCGTGGGTATCGAAGTAGGAGATGGGCAGGCTCTCCATGTGCTGGAAGACCTGGACACGGAGGTCCCGCAGCGTCCCCTGGGACACCGTGATCATGATGCGGCTCTGGGCCCAGGAGCAGAGGACGCCGACGCCGTAGATGGCGGCGATGCGGACCAGGGCCGCTGCCAGGGGGCCGAAGTCCCGGCTGCCGGAGGCGAGCATGGGGTCGATATAGTCGTCGATGAGGCTCTTGAGGAAGAGGCTCCGCTGGACGGTAGCCAGGGCCGTTCCCACGATGCAGAGGGCCACCCCCGCACAGGCCCAGCCATAGTGCCGGAAGATCAGGGAGAGGACCCGCTTTAGGAGCTTGCCGGGGTTCTCCACCTTGGGGCGGGGACCCCGCATCCGGCCGCCGCCGTGGGTGGGACGGGCATTGGTTTTTCTCTCGTCTGCCATCAGTCTTCCCCTCCCATCCGGTCGAAATCGCCATTTCCGGCGCC
>ENA-UEQW01003557-UEQW01003557.1-human-gut-metagenome-genome-assembly--contig:-NODE-3557-length-10654-cov-4.474331_pt1 | contig 10654 bp, 6 predicted proteins | sample MGYA00242947_ERZ507947 | MGnify/ENA primary metagenome ERZ507947 (study PRJEB26167, sample SAMN06115421) | human gut metagenome | host: Homo sapiens | place: China:Guizhou | collected 2015-03-17... | reverse complement strand
GGATTCATATAAATTTTGCTCTGAGGTGTAAAATCAAAATACATTCCGCCTCTCAATGAGCGTATGAATTCCATCTGTTCATTATTCGGGTCAAGTATAATCACATCATCATCTGTAAACAGCAGAGGCTGTGCTATCTCTGTTTCCTTAATGAAAAATGATTTGCCGCTTCCTGTATGTCCTACCATAAAGCCATGAGGTGCAGGAAGAAGTTTTCTGTTACCGTATATGAGATGCTTAGTCGTTTTATTGAGGCCGTATACGGTTCCGTTTCTGTCATGCACATCTCCTGCATAGAACGGCTGGAAAGCTATAGCTGACGAAGTATATAAAAACCTCATATGATTTACCTGACGTCCACCTATCGGAAGGACAGTGTTTAATGCCTTAAGCTGCCTGTGATAGTATGGTTCAAGCTCATAAGAGCTTCCCTTTGCCTTCTGTTTCAAAATATCCACCCTCTGTGTCAGCTCCTCAAGTGAATCTGCATACACCAGAACAAGAAGCCCGAGAAATACTCCCTCCTCATCATTCTCGTCAAGCTGGTCCATGTCATCTTCCAGGCTCGTCTTCTTTTTGGTCAGGCTGTAGCTTGTAGTTGCTCCAAACTGCTTATTATTGTAATTTCTTGTACGCTCCTGGGCTATTACCCTTTCGTTATTTGCATGCGCATTTTCGAGTCTGTCATGAATTACATTCTTTGGAACACGCTGCATGTCTATCGTAATGTATGTCGGAAAAAGTACATCACTCAAGCTGTGTATTACCTTGTCCTCTGAAAGAGACTGCCCAAATGCGGTTCCCACAAGCACTGATACATATTGTTTATTATTTATAACCATATAATCGGTATCTGACTGTATCGATGCCGGAAGTATCTGGTTTTTCCATCCGCTGTCATCTGGTGATATTCTTGCTGGAGGAAGGCACTCTTCCCCTGCCCGTAACATCCTCGACAGCAGCACCATTCTCTCTTCTGCAGACATTTTGTATATCCTGCTCCTTAAGTTTCGGAAAATGTTTGACAGTGTAGTGTCAATCGTTGCAAAGTATGCTTCAGCTTCTTCCAGAGTATGCGCACGGCATGTCACAGTAAGAATCATTGTCTTTCTGATGTCTCTCGTTCCTTCATCTATCTTCTGGTTAATCCACTTTCCTATTCCTTTTTCTACCACAGGATATTCCTGTCCGTTAATTGGATTGAATATCTCATTCACAAATGAATCCAGGTCTCTCTGTTCGTTTGCAAGTGTAATCTTAAAAGGTCCATCCAGAGATTTAAGCAGTGTCATTATCTCCAGCAGTGTGCTGTCCTTTTTAGAGGTATCCTTATTTACATAATTGATATCCTCGAACACATAGCTCTGATCATACATTGCTTCACCTGTCGTTGGCTCAATTTTAAAGTTGCCGTTTTCATATGCCCTGTCAATGCAAAGCCATTCCTTGACACTCCGCGGCACCTTTACTACCGGCACGCTCAAAGCCCTTCCCTTTTCAAATTCGCTATTTGCATCTAATTTTGCCATTATGTTTCCTTTCCTTTAAATCCCAAAAGTCTGTTTCATGAATGAGTCTGCACCTTTTACTCCTGCAGCTGTCAGCATCATCATGAACATATTTTCAATGCATCCGGTCGGCAGGATTATGTCAGTAAGAATGTTGTCTCCAAAGAAATCATGCAGGTTCAGCTTCGAGACCAGTACCACGAACATCACTATGACAACTATTGAAAATGATTTACTGAGTAATGTTTTAATCCATGCTCCTGCAGCATTCTGTATTCCCGGTCCTCCGGGAATACACGAAACCGCAAGTGGTCCCGTTGCTGCAAGCATGTATAACTGTATAGTTCTGCTAACCATTGTGATAAATATGATAGCTGCACATACAATCGCTATTACCAGGAAGATTATGCCAATAACCATCAGTACCATAAGCTGTACTTCATTAACCGATGAATCTTCCAGTCCTCTAAAATCACTTTCACCTATTATAACCCCTCCGGTTACTTTGGTTACTGAAAATACCCATTTGCTGAACCATAGTACCGAATTTATTGCAAGATTGCCGAGCAGTACCTTAATCAGCACATTGACTCCGGTTTCAATCGTCATGCTCTCCCTAAGGTTTCCAACCTGCCTGCATATGCCTATGTAAAAGAAAAGATTCAGCATTGTGGCTGCTATTGCCTGAAAGAACGGAAAAAGAGTACCACTGACATATGCCCATGCTGTAGACGATGCACCTTGAGGTGTATTTAATCCAAAACCAAGGCTGAATCCCAACATATAATTGTATAGCTTAACTCCAATAGTATATAAAGGTGCAAGGCCGCTTGTAATCCAGTCCATTAAACCACTCCCTTACATTATTGCTGTCAGTATCTGCGGTGCCATTGCCATAACAAAACCGCCTCCAATACGTTTGAATGCGTTTGCCTGCATTGTACCCTCAGACCCCTGAAAGGCAATGCCCCACTCTGCAATTCCCCAGAGTGTAATTATTGAACCGATGGATGAAATAATTCCACCTACAAGATTCTGCAGCGATGTGAATTTTGCTGTTACAACATTTGCTGCATCCGCTGCGTATACCGGTGACACTTCACCTGCCATGATTACTGTAGTAATAAGCAGTGCAAGCATAACCTGAAAGAAACGTACCGCATCCACGTTCTGTATTCTGTACTTTACCATTTTTATATGCCTCCCTATTTTTTCTTTTTTGCAAGTGCCACAATGCCTACTCCGATAAAGCTCAGCAGAAGCCATGAACCGAAGAATATCATTCCCATAAACTGTGCCATATCCGGCTTAAATTTAATGAGCAGCGCTGTAAGCGAAAATGCAAGCATAAATGCTGCTACAAATGTAACAATGAACCCAACTGGTATTTTTTTCTTTCTGTGCATAATAATTTTCTCCTTTTAAAAAACGCAGAGCCTCACAGCCCTGCGTTAATCATTGTTTGTAGGTAATTGGGTAACCCCCTAGTGTTTCTTCTTTGATACTGCTTTCTTCCTGAAGAATGAACAGATGACTGCCATTACTCCTGCTATTCCTGCAAGTACATACATAACCACTGACATGTAATCACCGGTTTTTGGCTTTGGCGGAGCAATCATTGTAATGGTCTGAGCTGCATCGTTGATGTCATTGTGTGATGCAATGGCATAAGCGCCATCTGCAGTCACAACATCAAGCTGCTCAAATACTACAAGCTGCTTTCCTGTCATGCCTTTTCCGTTGAATCTGAATGTCACGTCAACTACGCCCTCGGTACCTGCCGCTGTAAACTCAGTTACTGCAGTAACTTCCTTTCCGTCAATCACAAGTGCTTTTCCTGTAGCCTTGTCCATGAGCTTTCCTGTTACTCTGTAGGTCTGTCCCTGTACCAGATTCTGGTACGCAACTGAATCTACAATAGTAACGCTGCTGTCAGCTGTTGAGTTGTGATCCTTTCGCTCACCATCGATGGCTGTTGTTCCAATCTTCGGAACATAAAGTGTCTGTGCCTCGTCTGTAATGTCTGCATGTGTCGCTATGAGATTATTCTCATAATATACATTCTCGAACATCACAATCGTTCTTCCTGCAAGAAGGCTCGCATCAAACGTAAATACCACATCCACTTTGCCTGTTGCTTCCTTCGCAACAAACTCTGCCTCTGCTGTGACATTGTTTCCGTTTGCAATAACCGGTGCTCCGTTTGACTTGTCTACTGCAGTTCCGACTACCTTATACTTCTTTCCTGGTACCAGATTCCGGTACGATACAGTATCGACTATCTTTGCACTCTTCTCAGCATAAAACATGCTTGTGCCTGACTTTGCATCCTTTGCTGTGGTCTTAATCTGCGGCACGCAGATGGTCTGGTTCTCATCACTGTAATCTTCATGTACCGCAATGAGCACCCCTTTAACTTCACTGTTGTCGGCTGGATTGTTATTTTCATTATCTACCTCGACCTTGTTTGATGTGTTATCTGTTTTATTCTGTGTGTTTTCTGACTCAGATGCCTTCTGTGTATCATCAGGGTTTGCATCAGCATTATCCGCATTTTTTACTAAATAAAGCTTCTCAAACAGCACCATTGTCTTTCCGGCAAATTCCTTTGCACTGAATGTAAACTCAACATCCACAGTGCCGTCTGCTGTCTCAGGTGTGAATACAGCCTCGGCCGTGATATCCTTGCCGCCATTCTGCAATGGCTTTTTAGTGTCCTTATCCATTACTGTTCCTGCTACCCTGTATGTAAGACCAGGGATAAGGTTTTTATATGTTACTGTATCTTTTATTTTTACATCATCCCCTGCATTTGACAGATGAATGCCTGTCACCTCATCAAGAGCCTCTGTTGCAATGGCTGGCACGTAAATGGTCTGTGCCTCGTCATTTATGTCTGCATGTACTCCGATAAGCTTGTCCTCATAACGGATTTCCTCAAACATTACAATGGTCTTTCCGGCCAAATTACTTCCGTCAAATATGAAATCAACATCCACTTTTCCGTCTGCTGTCTCAGGTGTTATCTTAGCTTCTGAAGTTACTGCTTTTCCGTCTGCATCCTTAATCACCTTTCCGGTTTTCTTATCCACCGCTGTTCCTGTGACCTTATATGTCTTTCCAGGAATGAGATTTGTGTACTCGACAGTATCCGTGATTTTGATATCCTTCTCAGCATATGTGAGCTTCGTCTCTGTCTTTGTGTCTGTTGCTGTAGTCTTTACTGATGGAACATATATAATCTGTGCTTCATCGGAAATATCAGCATGCACGCCAACGAGCTTATTGTTGTAGTAGATGTTTTCATACATTACTACAGTCTTTCCGGCAAGTGTGCTGCCATCGAATACAAACTCTACATCTACAGTGCCATTGGCTTTCTTTGCCTTGAATGTTGCTGTTGCAGTTACGTCTGCTCCGGCATCATCCTTAAGGGCCTCGCCTGTAGTCTTGTCAATTGCTGTTCCTGTTACCTTGTATGTCTCACCCGGTACCAGATTCCGGTACGCTACCTTGTCAACGATATGGATATCCTTTTCTGCAAGGGTAAGCTTTGTTGCTGTCTTTTTATCAATGGCTGTTGTCTTTACGGATGGGATATAGATAGTCTGTCCCTTGTCATTGATATCCTCATGGGCTGCAATCACTGCCTTTCCATAGAACATCTTTTCAAATACAACCACAGTTGTATCATCAAGACCCTTTGTGTTGAAACGAAAATCTACTTTTGTCTCTCCGTCAGCTGTATCCGGTGTGAAATCGGCTGATGATGTAACAGCCTTTCCGTTTACTGTAACAGCCTTGCCGGTACGCTGATTCATGAGTGTTCCGGAAATGGTGTATGTCTTGCCCGGTACCAGATTCCGGTACGCTACTGTATCAGTAAGAGTCACATCACTGCCTGCCAGTGACATGTGCGAGTCAGTGTCCTTATCCTTTACACTTGTAAAAATGAGTGGAATGTGGACTGTCTGTGCCTCATCATCAATGTCTGCATGTACTGCAATAAGCTTGTCAGTGTAGTAGACATTCTCGAAGAATACCACTGAACGTCCGGCCATGGCTGTTCCGTCAAATGTAAACTTCACATCCACACTGCCGTCTGCTGATGCTGCAGTAAACTTAGCTGTCGATACAAGCTCGTTTCCGTCTGCGTCTGTAAGAGGCTCTCCGGTTTCCTTGTCTAAGGCTTTTCCCCTGACTGTGTATTCCTTGCCCGGTACCAGATTCCGGTACGCTACTGTATCTGTGACAGATACTTCCTTCTTTGCCTCGCTCACATTGATTTTAGAGCTGTCATCTGTTGCAGTGGTCTGTGCTGTCGGAATGTGGATTGTCTGGCCCTCATCATTAATGTCCTTATGCTCTGCAACCTCCACATCCTCAAGTGTAAGTGTCTCATATACTACAAAGCTCTTTCCTGCGAGTCCTGTTGTGTCGAACTCAAACTTGAGCTTCTTTGTGCCTGATGCACGTCCTGCCGTAAAAGCCATCTCCTGTGTGACAGGCTCTCCGTCAACAAGCAGCTCCTTGCCTGTGTCCTTATCCATGAGCACACCGCTTAATGTGTATGTCTCGCCCTTTAAGAGATTAGTGTATGTGACCGTATCGGTTATAACAGCCCTGCTGTCTGCAAGTGTAAGGTGATCAGCTGTCTCACTGTCTGTGGCTGTGGTATGGATTTCAGGGAAATAAATAGTCTGGTCTTTATTCTCCATATCCTCCTCTGTGGCTGCCACGTAATCGCCATATGTGAGCTTCTCGCATACAACTACTGTCTTTCCGCCAAGTGCAGATGAATCAAAGGTAAAGTGCATATCGAGCACCTTCTTTGTTCCGTCAGATGTAAATGTCTGTGAAGCTGTCACAGGATTACCATTTACTGTAATGGCTTCACCTGTTTCCTTGTCCATGAGGGTACCTGTGATTGTATACTCTCTGCCTGCCATTGTATCTGTGATTGTTACCTTATCAACGATATCAGTATCAGCAGACGGCTTGATAATCTGGTACTGTGTCTTTGCATCAGATGCCTGTGTTGTGATAACAGGTGTTGGCTCTGAATGGTTCTCGATTGTACCGATATCAACTGTAACCTTGTCTCTTCTGATAGAGAACTCGCCATTATAGAGGATTTTTCCCCTGTTGTTGTCACAAGAAAGTTCCTCAAGTGTGTAATCACCATAAGGCATTGCTCCAACCGAGTCATCGACCTTTGCACTGCCATCTGCGGAAGAAAACCACAGTCCGTCATATGCTCCGCCACCGTTTGTGTTCTTTGAGTGTGCGTTCCAGCTGCTTTCTGAGCTGTAGTAACCATTCTCATCAGTCTTGATTATGTGGCTCTCGCCTGTAGCTTTGTTTGTTACCCTGAATGGAATGTCACCCATTCTGTTCTGATTGTCTGTGTCAATCTTAGTAAGCTTGAAATCTCCGCGCTTGATTTTGTCGCTTACCTTAAAGGTGTTGCCGCCTTTTAACGAAGCAAGATTGCCGTTCTGTGTAATCTGTGCTACATATTTGCCTGTAATTTTTGTTCCTGTTCCACCAACCTGAAGATATGCACCTTCAAGGCTGTAGCCTTCAGGGGCTTTTGTCTCTTCGATTGAGATTGTGCCGAGTGGTAAAGTATTAATTCCTGAAGCACTATATAAAGCATCTCCAGCTACAAAATAATCATTAGATAAAACTGCTCTATATACCTTATTTCCACCTTTTGTTGTTATCTCCTTTGTCTGAATTATCCAACTTCTAGTAGGATTTGCAGGTAAATTAGAATTGTTATAATAACCATCATAATAATTTACTGTAAACTGTGCACCTGCTAAACTTGCACCACCCTGAACCATATCTCCAGTCTCGCTATCCACCTTGTTAAGTGTTATCATTGCCGGATCGTTTGTAGGAGTATCTGATACGCTTAGCGCTGTATTCTGTCCGTCTGTTACAGTAAATGACTGTACCGAACTATCAAGTGCATATCCTGCCGGAGCTGTAAGCTCCTTGTAGTAGTATGTTCCGGCATTCAGTGAAACAGCAGCTGCATTTCCGCCTGCATCCGTTGTCAGTGTAGTAACCTGAGCTGAACAGCCTGCATCAGAATAGATTCCGTATACAGCCCCTGCAAGTGAATAACATGAGTTTCCTGATGTGATTCCTGTGTTGGCTGACGTCTTGCTTAATGAAACTGTACCTGTCGGTGTGTACTCATAACCGAGAATGTTCTGTGTCGCACTTCCTGTGGAAAGTATATATACCTTAAATGATGCAGGTGCTGTCGACCAGCAGAGGATTGGTAATGTAGCCTGCCCATTTACCAGATCACCATTGGCATTATATCCAAGTACGTTCTGGTATACCCAGTTCTTGAATGAACTGTTACATCCATGCATAGAACCTACTTCATCGTATGACACCAAAAAAGACAACATTATGTGACTTAATGCAATGTACTTGTCGTCATCCATTGCGCTGCCGTCATACCATGTAGATGGGAAATAGCTTGCATTAAAGCCCGGTGCTCCCCAGCAGTAATACGCAAGATTGCGACTCTGTAGTGCCTGCGTTTCGTCTCCGGCATTGCTTACATAATTCTCTACATCATAGTGCTTTTCATATGTTCCGGACTGCGGAGTCTTTTTTGACGGCTGAACACAATAAGCATAATTGCCGCCTGCATACATCTTGTGTGTTTCGTATCCGGCATACTTGGCAGAATCATCTGATACTGTCAGTTCGACCGTATCACCGGCCGCCTTGACCGGCACTGTTCCCATACCGGTTGTGACGATTGTCGGCACAGATAAAATAACTGCCATGGCCAGTGCCAACACTCTTTTTAATTTTTTCATGCGATTTGTCTCCTTAATTTATTTGCACTAAAAAAGGACTGACCGCTATGGTCAATCCCTGTACTCTAATGCTTATGGAGGCGCCCGCTGCATGATGTTTGGACGTGATATAAGTTTTTTCATCCTGCCCTCCTGTTAAGCTGTGTTAAATTTTTGGCTTACAATTTGTAACAAAAAAGGAACTGCACGAGACCTCTGTACAATTCCTTTATCATCAATTATATATTACACTATCATCAAAAAGATATCTACTACCACTTACTACCACCCTATTTTGTGGCACCGCATCCGCTGCACTTCTCGCCATATACATACTCTGCATATGCCGGCTTGTCCACTACCCATACTTGGGTTGTTTCTGCATCATGATGAATTTTTCCTACTTCTACACTTTTTACACTATATCCCAAAATACAATCATCATCTATTTGATGATCAGCCCACTCTTCCACTGTATCAAAAGCTTTTCCGCAACCGCATACTACCTTTGCAGAATACTGCGGCTCATCATATGCAGCCTTTACCACCTTTGTCTCATAATGGCCCTCTTCCTTGTGCTGAATTGTATTGGCCACATACTTTACCCATGTATGGGTATGAGCAGCTGGCTTATTCGCTGTGCCTGATGAGCTGTCTGTACCTTTGCTGCCTGCGGCTGATGCCGGCTTGGTCTGATTTGATGCACCTGAAGACTGCGCGCTCTTTTTACCGCTGTCTGTTTTTGCAGTTGAAGCACCTGTACTTTGTGTGCTGTTGTGGTTCACGGCTGTGGAGGTACTATTCTTTGTACTGCTCTTGCTGTCTGAACCGTTCTTCTTTACTGTACTGTCAGTGTCTTTACTGTCAGCAGACGAAGATGCCGCAGCATCTGATGTATCTGATTTTGACGCACCGGAACCCGGTACGTTTTCACCATCATTTACTGTTGCAGTCATTTCTTCAGACTGCGTATCCCCTGCAGCTTCAGATACTCTTTCCGTGCTGTTTCGCGTATCGGATACTGTTGCTTCCTGTGTATTGCTGCTCTTGTTTTCGGCTGATCCACACGAAGCTGCCGAAAATACAACCGTTATCGCAAGTATTGCTGTTATGATTTTTCTCTTCATGCTGTTTCCTCCATTATCATTTTACATCTTTTACTGGTTCATCTGCTGATTATCAAAATCAAAATAAGGTTCCTCAAGCTCCGTATCATAATACTGATATGCTTCATTGAAAGTATCTTGAAAATCATTATCATGATTTCTGTAAATATCACCGCCGGTTAGAATAGCTACAAATATATTCTGTCTGATAACCCTGTGAGCTATAGGCGCTATTAAAATAAATACTGTTGAAATAATAATCACAACAACCATCATTACCGCGCAGAATACCTTCTGAATAGTACGCAAAATCTTATTCTTCATTCCTTTTTGCCTCCAGTCTTTTTAATTTTACCATGTATGCAAGCATTCTTTTAGTGTATACAGGACACTCACGGTCACCGGATATCCAGTGCCTTAAGGTTCCCATTGGAATACCAAATGTCTCCGAAAATTCTTTCTGTGTCATTCCCAGGGATTTTATCAGTTCCTTGAAGGATACTTTTTCTTCCTGTGCAGACATAACACTCATTTCCCGGTCTGAATATATCATCCAGTCAGTCTTTTCATTTCCCATATATATCCTCCCTTCCCTTATAAAGTAATCCAATGGGGCGTTTTTGTCAAGCAAAAACGTCCCATTGGATTGTTTTTGTGAGAATTGCACAACAAAATGCTGCTCTTTAACCGTGATCACAAAGTTGTATTTGTGCAATATTTATCTTTTTTCACAATTATATAATACCACTTAATAAATATGCTATCTACCTCCATTTACCTCCACTTACTTCCTAAATCGGAAAATAGTTTCAAATTTGAAACACTTTGGCAAAAGAAAATTATAAAAAATACGCTTCTGCCGCCTCAAAATTTCTTACTCTTTTAGTGTTGATTTTACAAAAACCATATTTATTGTGCAATGAGATGAACGCGCTGTAAAAAACGAAACAAAAAAAATCATACTCATTGCAAATAAACAGAAAGGAGAAGTAACATTATGTCACACATAATCTTTACATTACTGGCTAATTTAGCACTGAAATGTATGATAAACAATATAATCAGGAATATCAAAACATATCTCTTCAATGACTGTGATATCATTTTGACTATCGAAATACATATATTCCGTATTCCGATTACATTCCGTATTAGACTTTAGCTTCGCTACACTTACTCGATGGTAAATTGATAAGTCATTTGCTTGTCT
>ENA-UEQW01003554-UEQW01003554.1-human-gut-metagenome-genome-assembly--contig:-NODE-3554-length-10663-cov-5.341300_pt1 | contig 10663 bp, 9 predicted proteins | sample MGYA00242947_ERZ507947 | MGnify/ENA primary metagenome ERZ507947 (study PRJEB26167, sample SAMN06115421) | human gut metagenome | host: Homo sapiens | place: China:Guizhou | collected 2015-03-17... | reverse complement strand
CTCGTCGGAAAGTTCGATTTCAGCGACGACAAGCCCCGCGTTGTCCCCGAGGAACTCGTCGACTTCCCAGACAAAGCCCTGATAGGGGATTTTATAGCGGATCTTGTCGATGAGGGATGGCAGCGCCAGCGTGTCGAGCATCCTGTCGGCATCCCCGCGCGGGATCTCGTACTCGAACTCCTCACGGGAAAAGCCCCGTGTCTGCCCTTTGATGGTCAAAACGCCGCGTTCGCCTTCCGTACGCACGCGGACCGTGCACGGGTGCGTCTGCAAGTAGCCCTGCCGGAACCGCACGCCTTCGGCGAGCCCGCGCCATGCCTCGCTTTTGACAAGAAATTTTCGCTCGATTTCCACGTTCATATCATCCTCCCATACGGCCCGATGCCGTATGCTTCCCCTCTACCGCGTTTCGGCCCCGGCGTACAGGCGCGGCGTTTTCCACCGGAAACGCCTTCCGTATGCGGGACGTTTTCCGGGCTCCGGGTGCATGGGGAACACCCCGACTCCCTTTCCATTTGGGAATGCGTTTTTACAGCCGCTTGCGTAACAAGGCGAAACGGTGTACAGATACCGATTCCGTCATTGTTGACGCGCCCCTTTTTCCGGCCTGCCCTTCCGGTCTCGTCCGGCCAATCTCCATGAGGATACTTTCTTGAAAGATCTCGTTCGTAACGAAAAGCTTCGTAATATCGCCATCATTGCTCACGTTGACCACGGCAAGACCACGCTCGTGGACGCACTCTTCCGCCAGAGCGGGATTTTCCGAAGCGACCAGCAGGTCGATGACCGTGTCATGGACAGCATGGATCTGGAACGGGAACGCGGCATCACCATCTCCGCCAAGAACTGTGCCGTGAGCTGGAACGGCGTGAAAATCAACATCATCGACACCCCCGGCCACGCCGACTTCGGCGGTGAGGTCGAACGCGCCCTGTCCATGGCCGACGGCGCCATCCTGCTGGTCGACGCGGCGGAAGGCCCCCTGCCCCAGACCCGTTTCGTGCTCAGCCGCGCGCTGGAGCTTGGCCATCGTGTTATTGTGGTTATCAACAAGATCGACCGTCCCGACCAGCGCATCCACGAGGTCATCGACGAGGTGCTGGAGCTGCTGCTGGACCTGGACGCCACCGACGAGCAGTTGGACAGCCCTATGCTGTTCTGCTCCGCCCGCAACGGTACCGCCAGCTATTCCCCCGACGTGGTGGGCACGGACCTGAAGCCGCTGTTCGATACCATTCTGGACTACATCCCCGCGCCGGAGGCCGACCTGGACCAGCCCTTCCAGATGCTGGTCAGCTCCATCGACTATAACGAGTTCGTGGGCCGTATCGCCATCGGCCGTATCGAGCGCGGCGTGCTGAAGCAGAACCAGGAGATCGCCGTGTGCAACTACCACGACCCCGACGCCCCGGCCAAGAAGGCCAAGGCGGTCAGTATGTACGAGTTCGCCGGTCTGGGCAAGGTGCCCATCACCGAAGCCACGGCGGGCAATATCATCGCCCTCAGCGGCATCGGCGATATCACCATTGGCGATACCATCTGTGCGCCCGACTGCGTGGAGCCGCTGCCCTTTGTGAAGATCAGCGCCCCCACGGTGGAGATGACCTTCTCCGTCAACGACAGTCCCTTTGCCGGGCGCGAGGGCAAGTTCGTCACCAGCCGCCAGCTGCGTGACCGCCTGTTCCGCGAGACGCTGAAGGATGTGTCCCTCCGCGTCAGCGAGATCGAGGGCGTTATGGACGCCTTCAACGTGGCGGGCCGCGGCGAGATGAGCCTGTCCATCCTCATCGAGACCATGCGCCGCGAGGGCTACGAGTTCCAGGTGTCGCCCCCCCGTGTGCTGTACCAGACCATCGACGGCAAGAAGTGCGAGCCTATCGAGCGCCTGGTGGTGGACGTGCCCGCCGAGAGTGTGGGCGCGGTCATCGAGAAGCTGGGCGCCCGCAAGGCGGATATGCAGGAAATGACCCCCATCGGCAGCCGCATGAAGGTGGAGTTTCTGGTGCCCAGCCGCGGTCTGTTCGGCTACCGCAACGAGTTCCTGACGGATACCCGCGGCGAGGGCATTATGGCCAGCGTGTTTGACAGCTACGCCCCCTATAAGGGTGAGCTGACCCGCCGCAATACCGGCTCTCTGGTGGCCAGCGAGACCGGCGAGTCCATCACCTACGGCCTGTTCAACGCACAGGAGCGCGGCGTGCTGTTCATCGGCCCCAACGTGGGCGTGTACGAGGGCATGGTGGTGGGTATCAGTCCCAAGCAGGAGGACATCGTGGTCAACGTCTGCAAGAAGAAACAGCTGACCAACACCCGTGCCGCCGGCAGCGATGACGCCCTGCGTCTGGTGCCGCCCCGGAAGATGAGCCTGGAGCAGTGCCTGGAATTCCTGGCGGATGACGAGCTGCTGGAGGTCACCCCCAAGAACCTCCGCATCCGCAAGACCATCCTGAACCACGAAAGGCGCATGAAGGCGCAGCACGGGAAGAAAAACTAAATTATGTAAACCAAAAGACCGGCGAAAGCCGGTCTTTTGGTTTATGTGGGGAGGATGTAATGTCTGGCTGCGGCGATTGTAAGCAGTGCTGTATGACCCGGTGCGGAAATTCTGGTACGGTAAGGTCGTGGACACAGAGGATAGGTTAACATAATAAAAACGTTATGTGCCCCACCATGAGTCTGGCGGCCACCATTATTTTCAGCATGATCTTAGGCGGTGCGCCGGTGTGGCAGCTGCCCGCCATCTGGGCGGGGACGCTTATCAAGAACTTCCCCATGGCGTTTTTCTGGAATATGTTTGCCGCCGCACCCTTTACCAACTGGGCCTGCGGAAAGCTGTTCGAATAAAAGAGCGCTCCCCCGGCGGGGGAGCGCTCTTGCTTACATTACCGGCACGAACTCCACGTTCAGGTCCACGATCTCGTTGACGCCGTCCAGCCGTGCGCCGTGGTCATACTGCCACACATCGAAGCGGTAGTAGAAGTCCGGATAGTCGCCGGGATCAGCGATCCACAGGGCGATGTTCCCCATAGAGGACAGATCATAGCGGTAGTAGCCCTGCTGGCGGTTCATGTACACCCCGGCCTCATAGTCGCCCTGTTCGATCAAGGCGCAGAAAGTCCGGGCCTGGGAGGTCAGCAGGAATTCGTTGTTGTGCAGTGTGCGGGAGTCCTCCTGCTGTACCGGCTCCCAGTCGTAGTACACCGGCAGGTCCAGGTCGCGGCCATCCAGCAGCTGCAGGGCGTACAGGGCCTCCTGGGCGGCCTCCTGCACGGTGGCGGCCTGGGAGAAGAAATACACGCCCACTTCGATGCCGGCGGCCCTGGCCCCGCTGTAATAGCTGTCGAAGGACCGGTCCGGGTACAGGGAGCCCTTCTCGCCGTAGCCCCGCAGACCCAGACGCAGATAGGCGAAGTCGATGCCCTGCCGCTTCAGCGCCGCCCAGTCGATGGTGCCCTGGTGGTTAGACACGTCCACGCCCCAGCGGGTGGCGTATTCCGCGCCCAGATAGCGGACGCGGACGCCGTCGCTGCCGTCGTCGTTGGTGTCCCGGCGGAAGTCCTCCTGCGCCAGGCCGCTGGCGGGGATACCCTCATGGGGCGTCATCCACACCATGTTAAATCCGTCGTTGATATATACCTGCCCCGCGTGGGGATCGGCCTCCGGCTCCTGCCGGGCGCTGCCGCCCCGCAGGGACAGAACGACCGCCGTCAGCAGTCCGCCAACCACCAGCACCGCCGCGATCAGCAGCAGCACCGGCAGCAGACGCCGCCGCGGCCGGCGGCGGGGCGGGGAAATTCGGTCCATAGTTACCTCTCCTTTTCGAAAACGTGTATGTCAAAGGCGATGCGGCAGTCCAGCTGCGTGAGTTTACATAATTTTTCAACGCCGGCCTTCGGCGTTTTCCAGCAGTAGGGCGTCATGCCGAACAGCGCCTGTATGTCCGCCGGGTCCTCCAGATGGATAACGTCCGTTATGTGCCGAATACTCACATACCGGAAACCCTCATAGGGTGTCTCCTTCACCTCATTGACATAGGGGTGGTCATAGAGCACCTGCTTCATCTCCCACAGGTGCATTTCTCCGGGCACCACATAGATAAAGTGCCCGCCGGGCCGCAGCACACGGCGGAATTCCTCGATGGCCAGCGGTGAGAAGCAGTTGATGAGCAGGTCTACGGACCCGTCTGCCGCCGGCAGGCGGTAGGAGGAGGCCACAGCGAACTGCACATTTTTCTCCCGCTTAGCCGCCAGACGCAGTATGGGCTTGGAGATATCGATCCCGGCCATCACCGGCGTCTTCCCGGCCTCACACAGGGCACGATAGATGCCCACGGTGTAGTAGCCCTCGCCGCAGCCGTTGTCCAGCACCGCCGGGGCATCGCCGGTCAACTCCACAGCGAGTTGACATAATTCTTCGCATAGCGGGGCGTAGTAGCCCTTTTCCAGAAAGGCGTGCCGCGCCGCGGCCATAGCCTTGTCGTCGCCGGGGGCCCTGGAGTGCTTCCGGTTCACCGGCAGCAGATAGGTATAGCCCTCCCTGGCGATGTCGAAGCAGTGGCCGGCAGGGCAGAGATAGCTGCCCTCCCGCCGCGTCAGCGCGCCGCCGCACAGGGGGCAGACGAACAGACTGTTCATCGCTCACCCTCCGGCAGTGTCACGTCGTGTATCCATTTACGGGACCGGATGCGCCACAGGCAGATGGGACACTTGATAAAGCTCTCCGCCTGTATGGCCAGCGACACGAACCAGGGATCCGCGTCCAGCACCAGCGCCAGCAGGGCCGTCAGCGGCAGCGCCACCAGCCACTGGGGTGCCAGATCCAGCGCCGTGGACCAGAACACATCGCCGCCTGCCCGCAGGATACCGGTGACGGCGGAGATGGAGTAGGCGTGGAAGGGGATGCAGGCGAAGCCCGTCACCGCAAGGGTGGTGGCAAGATGGGCACTGAGGTCGTACAGCTTGAACAGCGGGAAAATCACCGGCTGGAACAGCAGCGGCACAAGCGCCAGGGCGATAACGGCCAGTGCGGCGCCCACCAGTATCGTCACCCAGGACAGCGTCCTGGACAGGTCCATCAGCTCATCGTGGCTCTGTCCCTCACCGATGGCCTTGCCGATCATCACGGCGGTGGCGGCGCCCAGACCAAAGCACACCACCAGGAACAGGCGGTTCAGGTTGCCCATGACGGCGTTGGCCGCCAGAAACTCTACCGAGATGGTCATGTGTCCCAGAATGACGGTGAGCAGGCTGTTGCCCAGCCCCCAGAACAGCTCGTTGGCCATCACCGGCGAGGCGTATTTCACGAACCGGCGCAGCATCTCCCAGCCCGGACGGAGGAGCGCCTTCAGGTCCAGGGGGATGACCCGGCTCCGCAGGGCGCAGAACAGGCACACGGCGAACTCCGCCACGCGGGAGAGCAGCGTGGCGATGGCCGCGCCCTCCACGCCCAGCATGGGAAAGCCGCACTTGCCGAAGATCAGCAGGTAGTTCATGCCGGTATTCAGCACCGTGGACATACCAAACAGCTTCATGCCGAAGCTGGCGTTCTCCACGCTGCGCTGCGCGCTGACGTAGATAGACGAGAGCATATTGAACACATAGGAGAAGCCGATGACCCGCAGATACGGCGCGCCAAGCAGGGACAGATGGTGCTTGTTGCTCATCAGGTCCATGATCTGTACCGGCCACAGGAACAGCGCCAGCGCGATGACCAGCGCCAGAGCCACGCCCAGCCCCGCCGCCACGCCGATGGCACGGCTGATGCTGGTCAGGTCCTTTTTGCCCCAGTACTGGCTGATCAGGATGCCCACGCCGGACTGGACGCCGAACACGATGGAGATCAGCAGGAATACCGGCACGTTGGCGGCCGTCACCGCCGCCATCTCATTGTTGCCCAGCTGGCTGACCATCAGCGTGTCGATCAGACCCAGCGAGAACGTGATCAGATTTTGCAGGGCGATGGGCCCGGTCAGCCGGAGCAGATACCCGTAAAAGGCCCTGTCGCGCTTAAGAGCTTGCAGCATGGTTCACCTCATTAAGAAAATTGGATTATCACAGCATGGGGAAGCGGCTGTCCCGGTGGGCGAGCAGCGCCTGGCACAGGACATCCACGTCCTCCCGTGTATTGTCGGGGGAGAAGGAGATGCGGATCACGCCGGCGGCGGTCTTTTTGTCCAGCCCCAGGGCGGAGACCACATGGCTGGCCTTGCCCTGGTGGCAGGCGGAGCCGGCGGAGATGCAGATGCCCTGCGCACCCAGGTCCGTTACGATGTTGGCGCTGGGATACCCTACCAGCGACACCGCCAGAATGTGGGGGGCCGTACCCTCGCCCACGGGGACCACGCCGCCCATGGCCAGCAGCTTCTCCCGGCAATAGGCCTTCAGTCCGGCCATGTGGGCCAGCTTGGCGTCATAATCGGCCAGCCGCAGCTCCACCGCCTTGGCAAAGCCGGCGATCTGGGCCGTGGCCTCGGTGCCGGAGCGCGCGCCGCGCTCCTGTCCGCCGCCGGGCAGCAGGGGGCGGGGGTTCCGCACCCGGGGACCGATGTACAGCGCGCCCACGCCCTTGGGCCCGCCGACCTTGTGACCGGACAGGCTCATCAGGTCTACGCCCCAGCCCTCCGGGTCGCAGGGGACCTTCAAAAAGCCCTGCACCGCGTCGCAGTGCAGCAGGGCAGGGGAGCCCTTCTCCCGCAGCAGGGCAGCGATGTCCGCCGCGGGAAATACGCAGCCCGTCTCGTTGTTCACCAGCATCACAGACACCAGGGCGGTGTCCTCCCGCAGGGCATCTGCCACCTGTTCGGCGGTGACATTGCCGTCCCGTCCTGGCTTCAGATAGGTGACCTCATACCCCTGCTGGGCCAGTAGCTTGCAGGGCTCCAGAACGGCGCTGTGCTCCACGGCGGTGGTGATGATGTGTCTGCCCCTGTGCCGGTTCTGCCACAGGGCGGCCTGTATGGCCCAGTTGTCGCTCTCCGTGCCGCAGGAGGTGAAGTACAGGCGCTCCGCGGGGCAGCCCAGCGCCCCGGCGATGACGGCCCGCCAGCCCTCCACGGCTTTTTTCATCTCCACCCCTATGGGGTATTGGGAGGAGGGATTGCCAAAGTGCGCCGTCAGCACCTCGTACATGGCGTCGGCCACGGCTTTGGGCACCGGCGTGGTGGCGGCGTTATCAAAATAGACCATAGAGAGCCTCCTGTTTCACGAACGGGTCTTGAAAGACACGGTAAAATACAGTATAATAAACCGATCAAAAAGCGGGAGTGAAAAACACCTTCACCCGTGAAACCTTATTATACGATAGAATAGGGGAAAGTGCAAGATGCGTGTTGCCATCTATACCTTGGGCTGCAAGGTGAACCAATACGAGACACAGGCCATGGAGCAGGAGCTGCTGCGCCGCGGTCATACGCTGGTGCCCGCCGAGACAGAGGCCGACGGCTATATCGTCAACACCTGCTCCGTCACCGCCATCAGTGACAAGAAATCCCGGCAGATGATCCGCCGGTGTCATAAGCTGAACCCCAACGCGGTGGTGGCCGCCTGCGGCTGTTATGTGCAGACCCACCCGGAGGTGGTGGCGGCACTGGACGTGGACCTGCTGGCCGGTACCGGTGACCGCATGGCGTTTCTGGACCTGTTCGAGCAGGCAGCCCACGAAAAGGAGCCGGTGAGACTGTTGGACGACGCCCTGCGCCGCCGGGAGTTCGAGGTGCTTCCCGCCGGCGGCATGGCCGAGCGCACCCGGGCCATGCTGAAGGTAGAGGACGGCTGTGTGAATTTCTGCACCTACTGCATCATCCCCTACGCCCGCGGCCCGGTGCGCTCCCTGCCGCTGGCGACGGCCGTAGCCCAGACGGAGCAGCTGCGGCGCGAGGGTTACCGTGAGCTGGTGCTCACCGGTATCGAGATATCCTCCTGGGGCCACGACCTGAAAAACGGCCAAAGCCTCATCGACCTGCTGGAGGCGGTATCCGCCGCCGCGGGGGATATGCGTCTGCGGCTGGGGAGCCTGGAGCCCCGTACCATTACCGAGGACTTCTGCCGCCGGGCATCGAAGCTGCCCAACCTGTGCCCCCACTTCCACCTGTCCCTGCAGTCCGGCTGTGACGAGACGCTGCGCCGCATGAACCGGAAGTACGACACGGCACGGTTTTACGAGTCCGTCACACTGCTGCGGCAGTATTTCCACCGGCCCGCCGTCACCACCGACCTGATCTGCGGCTTCCCCGACGAGACGAACCGGGAATTCGAGCAGACCATGGCCTTTATCGAAAAGTGCGCCTTCGCGGATATGCACATTTTCCCCTACTCCGTCCGTCCCGGCACCAAGGCGGCGGAGCTGGTGCAGTTCAGCGCCGCGGTAAAGGAGGAACGGACCCGCCGCGCCGTGGCTGTGGCCCGGACTATGCACCGCGCCTATCTGGAGGGCTGCGTGGGGCAGACCTACCCGGTGCTCTATGAGCAGGAGAAGGACGGCCTCTACACCGGCCACGCCCCCAACTACTGTGAGGTGTGCGTCCGTGCCGAAGATTTACATAATATAATTATCGATACAAAAATAGTCGGTATAGATGGTGATGTACTGATAGGAGAGTTGACATAACATGAACCACTTTTTCGCCTATATCAACCGTATGCGCTTCATCCAGCGCTGGTCGCTCATGCGGAACAGCTACACGGAGAACATCCAGGAGCACAGCCACCAGACAGCGGTGCTGGCCCACGCGCTGGCGGTGCTGCGCAACGAGCGCTTCGGCGGCCAGGTGGACGTCGGCGCCGTGGCCGTGGCGGCGCTGTATCACGACGCCGGCGAGATCCTCACCGGCGATATGCCCACCCCTATCAAGTATTACAACCCCGGCATCCGCGACGCCTACAAGGCCGTGGAGCAGGTGGCGGAGGACAAGCTCCTGTCCATGCTGCCGGAGGACCTGCGTCCCGCCTACGAGGACGCCCTCCGTCCCGCCGACCCGGAGATCGAGCAGCTGGTGAGGGCGGCGGATAAGCTTTCCGCCCACATCAAGTGCATCGAGGAGCTGAAGGCCGGCAACACCGAGTTCCGTCAGGCCGCCGCCCAGACCGCCGCCGCCATGGACGCCATGGCCCTGCCGGAGCTGGACTATTTCCGCGAGCATTTCCTGCCAAGTTACGGCCTGACATTGGATGAGATGGATTAACAACAAAAGGAGTGACAAGCATATGAAAGCGATCGTTACCGTTGTGGGCAAGGACCAGGTGGGCATCATCGCCGGTGTGTGCAACACGCTGGCGGCCAGCCGCATCAACGTCCTGGATATCAGCCAGACCATCATGGAGGGCTACTTCACCATGATGATGGTGGTGGACCTGGCCGAGTGTCAGGCGCCCTTTGACGCCCTGCGCGCCGACCTGAAGGCCTACGGCGAGAGCCGCGGCCTGTCCATCCGCATCCAGCGGGAGGACATCTTCGACGCCATGCACAAGCTGTAAGAGGTGGGGAATATGCTGAGTCTGCAAAATATCTTCGACACCATCGCCATGGTGGACAAGCAGCACCTGGACATCCGCACCATCACCATGGGCATCTCCCTGCTGGACTGCGCCGACGAGGACATGGGCCGCTGCTGCGACAAGATCTACGACAAGATCTGCTCCCGCGCCGAAAAGCTGGTCCAGACCGGCTGCGATATCGTCATGGGGAATCCGTTCCTCGGAGAATACTTTACAAACTACCGTTACGGCATCGACATCGGAAGCGGAAACTGGGATTATGTCAAGACCAATTTCCTGTGGGGCGCGGCATGTTTCGCAACTCATACCAGCGATCTTTTCGTGCCGAACAGCGACTCGGTCGGGCTCTTTCCCGGACTCAACGACACGGAGGCGATGTTCTGCCTGAACTACTGCCTCGCCTCGCATACCATGGTTGAGATCGCAGGAAAACTCAGCGAAGCCGATCCGGAATCCCCGCGGTTCAGAACATTGAAAAAAGCGGTCTGCAATCCCAACAACGGGCAGGAGGTCTTCCTCGGCGGCTACAATTACCGCGACAGCCGGAACCTGATTCCGCGCATCATCTACTTCAAGACCCCGCATTTCAGCACGCAGGAAAACAATCCGCTTCTGCCGCTCCGCACCGCAGGGCTGTTCAACATCGAAGACAAACCGCTGAAAATCACGTTCTCACCGGCAACGCTCGGACTCTCCGCCGGCAGATATCTGCTGACAGATGTATGGGGCAATGAAACAATTCCCTTCGACGGCGAGTACACCGTAGAAGTCGAAGCACACGGAAGCCGTCTCTTTGCGGTCTCATGCGCGGAAAAGGCGATGCTTCTCGACGCCAACATGCGCATCAACGCGTGCACAGCCGACAAGCTTGATTTCGATTATGCGGGCGAGGCGGAACTGTTCATGACCGCGGCGCCGGAAAAAGCAGTCTTCAACGGAAAAGAGCTGCCGTTCAGAACAGAAGCCGGAAGCGGAAACATCAAAGTCACATTCCGCGTCCCCGGCAAAGGGACCGTCACATTCAAATGAGACAACTGTTTTCCGGGGCAATGCTGATTATGGCTGTTCTCTCCGCAGGTTGTGTTTCAACAGAGTTCTATGCGGTATCGGATACCTCCGGCGAGACGGGCGGCATCACGCTCGTCAAAAGCCGGACCGATACGGCGCGGAAT
>ENA-UEQW01003551-UEQW01003551.1-human-gut-metagenome-genome-assembly--contig:-NODE-3551-length-10667-cov-6.793390_pt1 | contig 10667 bp, 9 predicted proteins | sample MGYA00242947_ERZ507947 | MGnify/ENA primary metagenome ERZ507947 (study PRJEB26167, sample SAMN06115421) | human gut metagenome | host: Homo sapiens | place: China:Guizhou | collected 2015-03-17... | reverse complement strand
GGCGTTTAGCTCAGCTGGTTCAGAGCATCTGCCTTACAAGCAGAGGGTCGGCGGTTCGAATCCGTCAACGCCCACTTTTTTTAAGAGCAATCATGATTACATGATTGCTTTTTTTATTTCCCAACCAACACAAAGAAACACCTTATTCTCCCACTATTCTTTAAAAGAAGGCTAACACAACAAAAAAGGCAGGAATAATAATTCCCGCCTTTTTGTTTCCTTTCGTATACGCCTAACGGCTTCTCCAATAGAACCTCACCGTTTCTTTTTATATAATGCAGAAGATATGACATGATCGATAGAAAATTTACCCGGTCCCGTTATGTACATCAGCACAAACACCACCAGATAAATAAAGGCCAGTTCCTTCACGGCAAACGGATCATTCCCGTGTATCACAAAAAAAGCCATTCCCATCGTAAAGACCATCGGGATCATAGCCAGACGATAAAACGCACCGAATATAAAGCCTACGGAGCAAAATACCTCACCGAAAACAGCCAGCCCCAACGACAACGTACTTCCTACACCCAATGGGTCCGGGAAAGATTCCGACATGACACTAAAATTCGTCCATTTCTGGATACCATGCGAAAGCAGCAATACTCCGAAAAGGATACGCAACGCCAACAAAAAAAGAGAAAAAGCATTTCCTACCGGCTTGGCAGGAAAAAGAAATTTATAAACCACTGACATAATCTTTGTTCTTTCTTAAATTAGTTATTCATTTATAAAACATAAATAAAAAAGAAAAGTTTACGCGTAACCCCATAAAAAAAGGACTTCCAACACTTGGAAATCCTTTTGTGACCAGGGTGGGATTCAAACCCACGACCTTCAGAACCGGAATCTGACGCTCTATTCAGCTAAGCTACCCAGCCAAAGACAGCGCAAAAGTATATATAATCTTGCAGGAAAACAAATGAACGGGCAAAAAAAGATTACTTTTGATATTTTGCAAGCATCCTAACGACAATCACTTCCATTTTGCAAATAAAAAAAGGCACATAATTGCTATTTTGCCATTAATTAGTATCTTTGCCACGCATTATTCACAAACATAAAGCACAACAAGTATATGAGTTACTTAATTAAACCAGCAGGATATAAGGCTTTATTGAACTTATCGCAGACCGAGATGGGTATCAAAAAGATCAAAGACTTTTTCCAGCAAAACCTGTCTTCCGAATTACGGTTGCGGCGCGTCACTGCTCCGTTGTTCGTTTTAAAAGGGATGGGTATCAATGACGACCTGAACGGAACGGAACGTGCGGTCACGTTTCCGATCAAGGATTTGGACGATGCCAAAGCTGAAATCGTCCATTCGCTTGCCAAATGGAAACGACTTACTCTTGCTGATTATCAAATCGAAAAAGGCTATGGTATCTATACCGACATGAACGCTATCCGCTCTGACGAAGAGTTGGGAAACCTACATTCTTTATATGTCGACCAATGGGACTGGGAACGCGTCATGGGAGCCGAAGAACGGAATGTAGATTTTCTGAAAGAAATCGTACGTCGCATCTACGCAGCCATGGTACGTACCGAATATCTGGTCTATGAGATGTTTCCCGAAATCCGTCCTACATTGCCCCAGCAAATCCATTTCATACACGCCGAAGATTTATTGCAAAAATATCCGACCTTCACGCCGAAAGAACGGGAAGATGCGATTACGAAAGAATACGGAGCCGTTTTCATTATCGGTATCGGTTGTAAGTTAAGCAACGGAGAGAAACATGACGGACGCGCTCCGGACTATGACGACTGGTCGACAATTGCAGAAAACGGACAAGTCGGATTAAACGGCGACCTGCTCGTCTGGGACGAAGTACTGAACCGTTCGCTCGAACTGTCCTCCATGGGTATTCGTGTGGATAAGGAAGCCTTGCTCCGCCAGTTGGAGATTTGCAACGCGGAAGAAAAAAAAGAACTATATTTCCACAAACGCTTGCTAAACAACGAACTGCCTCTAAGTATCGGGGGAGGTATCGGACAAAGTCGCTTGTGTATGTTTTACCTCCGCAAAGCCCATATCGGTGAAATTCAAGCAAGTATATGGCCGGAAGAAATGCGTCGTGAAGCCCGTGCTGCCGGTATGTACTTGATCTAATTGATAATTAAAAATTGAAAATTGAAAATTAAGGATGGATTATTGATAATTATTTCTGATATTCGCGTAATAAAGAGAATTTCCAATTTCTAATTTTCAATTTTCAATTACCGTTATGGACGTCAAGATAGAACAGAGCTGGAAAGAACGATTAAGTTCTGAGTTTGAAAAGGATTATTTCAGCCAGTTGATCACCTTTGTTAAAGAAGAATACCGCCAAAGAACCGTCTATCCTCCTGGTCCCTGTATCTTCAGTGCGTTCGAACACTGTCCGTTCGACAAAGTCAAAGTAGTCATTCTCGGACAAGACCCCTATCATGAACCCGGACAGGCACACGGACTTTGTTTCTCCGTCCAAGACGGGACACCCTTTCCCCCGTCGCTCGTCAACATCTTCAAAGAAATCGAAAGCGATTTAGGCAAACCCATACCGCAAACCGGCAATCTGCTCCGTTGGGCGGACCAGGGCGTCCTGCTTCTCAATGCAACCCTGACGGTTCGTGCACACCAAGCCGGCTCACACCAGAATAAAGGTTGGGAAGAATTCACGGATGCCGTAATCCACCGCCTGACAGAAGAGCGAAGCCATATCGTTTACATCCTGTGGGGGTCGTATGCACAACGGAAAGGCGCTTTCATCGACGCCTCCCGCAACCTGATATTGAAATCGGCTCATCCGTCTCCCCTCTCCGCTTACCGCGGATTCTTCGGGAACAAGCATTTCAGCAAAGCAAATGATTATCTGATCGCAACCGGACAGACACCAATAGATTGGTAATTATCAATTGACAATTGGAATTACTCCCATTTCTGCCCGTCACGATAGTTGCTGCTCTGGCGCCATTTCAGGTCTTTCAGCAAAGACGAACTTACTGCAATATTGAAGGTATAGGACTTATAAGGTCCCACCGGCACAAAACTGGCAGTCATCTGCCAGCAATGCAGGTCGCGAGTGATATTGCAAGTCATATAGGATATCTTATGCGTATCGAAGTCATAGGTGGCATTAAAGTTAAAACGCCAGTTCTTCGTCGGCTGAATATTACCGTTAAAGCTCAATGCATGTGTAAGCTTGTACTTATATTCGAGCTTGCTCGGGTCAAAGTCTCCATAACGCAATTGCATGCTATAGCTGAACGAAAGGCTCCAGGGCACTTTATTGACCATATAGCCATACGAATCGAACTCACCCGTATCTTTCTTGGCACCACGCAATCGGCCTCCTTCCATTTTACCCTGTTGGTCCCCTTCCTCTCCCGAAGAGATTTGTTCGAATTCCGGATCGTTCGATGCATTGGGGTCTGTCGGAGGGTTGTTGGAATCGTCGTTATTATCTTTCTTGCCGAACAATTTGCCGAACGTATCATTATTAAAGGTATAAGAGAAACTCGTACCGGTCTGGCGCAAACGGCCTAATCCTTTACCGGCCTGCCAACGCGGAATATCCAACCGGCGAACGGTCTTCGTCGCTTCATCGTAGCCATAGGTATAGGTATCGAACGTACCGTTCAGGTTCAATGTATAGCTCTTCGAAAACTTGAGACGCAAGCCTACACTCAAGTCACTCCACTTGAACGAATCGGCCGCCATATTATAACTCATCCCCAACGACAACTTATCGATCAGACTGATCTTACGCTCACCTGTCGAATCGCGATCCGACTTGATCTTCATTTCGAGATTGTTATCTAACTGAAAACTCACGCTCCCCGACTTCCCGTTAGGGGCCGTCCCAAACATACCGCCTTCAAACGGCGAATAAGAGATCTGCTGCGTCTGTCCATATTGATCTTCATACATAAGATCTTTCCAGAAACCATATTTGGAAGCTCCAAAATCAGGCGTATAACTCAACGTTACCGAAGGTTCGAAACGATGACGAATCATCTTGATCTTGTCACCCAAAAACGGCAACGGTTTATAGAAACCATATAGCGTCGTGGAAGCTGAAACGGATGTGCTGTAATCGAATACGCGGTAGAAACCATAAGTCGTATCACGCGCAACCACCTGCTTCTTCTGCATGTCGTATGCTTTTTCCACCTTATTGGTGTACCAACGTTCGGTATAATTGAACGACGGCGAGATATTCAAATACTTGAACAAAGAGAAAGTAGCACTCACCGGAATCTGGTGCTGCATGGCATTCCGCCAATCCTTCACCAAGCTCGACTTGAACAATTTGTCTTCTTTCGTATCGATACTATTACGCAGGTAACCGTTGTAACTCATGGAAATCTTCTCATACCAACGTTCTTTTCCGACTGCATTCTTCCGCTTGAACGGGAAGATACGGCTCATCGTAATTGTAATATCAGGCAATGTCAGCGAGATCGTCGAGTCTTTCGAACGCTGGTTCACATTCATGGTAGCCGAAATACTGAACGGATTATTCGGGAAACGCTGTGTTATACTGATACTGGACCCTTTGGTATTCTGGTTCGCATCCGCAAACCCTTGCGAGCCAGGATAGAAGCTGTTCAGGTTATTACGGTCATAACTGCTGGTCGCAAAGTTCACACTCGCCGAGAAAGTCCGGTACGGATTTGCCTTCGGGTCCTGCGAGTGTGTCCAGTTCAGCTTGAAGTCCTTAGACAAGCTATAATCGGGAAGCCCCTTGTCGCCCAAACGGGTAACCAGATAGGAGGCATTGAAACTGCCCGAAAACTTATACCGTTTCCGATAAGAAGAACGAGCCGACAGTCCCCAGGAACCTTTCGTATAGATTTCACCGGTCAAGGCCAGGTCCATATAATCGCTCAACGCAAAATAATACCCGCCGTCGCGCAGATAGAAACCACGCGAACTTTCATCCCCGAAAGTGGGCATGATAATGCCCGAAGAATAAGAACTCGAAAACGGGAAGAAACAGAAAGGCAGACCGATCGGATAAAGCGGGACGTCCTCAAACACCAGATAGACGGGACCCGTCACGATATTTTTCTTCGGGCGGACTTTCGCCTTCGTCATCTGGATATAGAAATGGGGGTGATCATGCTCGTCGCAAGTCGTATACCGTCCCCCCTTCATATTCAGGACATCGTTGTCCATCTTTTTGGTACGTCCGGCCGTCACATAACCTTCGCCTTGTTGCGTGATCACATCTGTGATATATCCTTTTTTCGTACCGAAATTATAGCGCATCGTCTTGGATTCATACTGTTGGTCGCCATCTTTGAAAAGAGGATAGCCGAATTCCTCCCCGATCGAGTCGAGGCCGAAAGTGGCATACACCAGGCTACTGTCCATATTCATCTCGATTTTCTCGGACTGAAGTTCGATTTGTTGATATTTCACATCACTTTCCCCAAACAGATAAGCCCAGTTCGCTCCCGTCATGATGATGGAGTCTTTCGCCTGGTAGGAAACCGGAGCGTCCAGCCCTGTCTGCTTCTTCGGTACACTGTCTAACGCAAGCACACTATCCTGTCCGGCAGATACGACCGTATCGCCCACAACGGCCATCACGGTATCGGTCGGGGCTATAAGTTCCTGCGCCTCAGTCATCATGTTTCCAGTGAGGAAAAGCAACAAAATAATCAGGCATTTGTATTTCAAAAACATTCCGTCGTTATTTGCAGTGTGTTACAGCGGGCAAATGTATAACAATTTAGCGAGCCAATCCCTTTTTATTCCCCTAAAAAGAGTTTACACCAGTTATCAAACCGTTCGACAGTTTCGTTTCCATACTTCGAAAGGCCCTGTTTTACCTTTTCGACAGATTTTTCTTTGTCCAGTTTCGTTTTGCTGTAAAACTTGTCGGCGTAGCAAATCAGTTGTTCTTCCAAGGTTTCCGGCATAAAGTCCCGATGCGGAAGAGGCAAACCTCGTTCTTCAATCATTGCCAGCGTAATACCTGTTCCCGTATGCCGTTCGCACACGCGGGCATGGCGGGGATAACCTTCCGCCCGCATCAATTCGGCCCCCAGATAACCGTGGCAAATATATTCCGCATCTCCATGGCAATCGATATCGGGAGCATTACAACGAAAAATACCGATATCGTGCAGCATAGCTGCCTCTTCTACAAAGGTAAGGTCAAGATTCATCTCCGGATGCATCCGGGCTATAGCCAAAGCTTTATCTGCCACACTTCTACTATGAATAACCAAAATCCGGTACGCCTCCGAACCTACCGGATAATATTTGGCAATAATATCTAAAGGGTTCATAACAATCAATCGCTTTATTGAGAGACAAAGATACGCAATAAACAAAAAGAATCGTTACTTTTGCAGAAACAAATAGTAAGGAATGAGTCTATGAGAACAGTTATCAGGTATGCCTTCTGGCTGTTAAGCCTGTTCTTAATGTCTGAAATCCAGGCCGTCACTCCACAGAAAGCCCCTCTAAAATTGGGAGCCGAACGTATGGACGTCGTTACCCGTCTGTTGAAAGACAAACAGGTCGGATTAGTAGTGAACCAAACCTCCATCCTCGAAAAGCAGCAGAAGCATTTGCTGGACGCCTTGTTGGAAGAGGGTATCAACATAAAGAAAGTGTTCGCCCCTGAACACGGTTTCCGCGGGACGGCCGATGCGGGAGCCGAGATCAAAGACAGCCGTGACGTAAAAACAGGAGTCCCCATCATATCCCTATACGGAAAGAACAAGAAGCCGACAGCCGAGCAGTTGGCCGGCTTGGACGTGGTCGTGTTCGACATTCAGGATGTCGGAGTCCGCTTTTATACTTACATCAGCACTATGCATTATGTGATGGAAGCCTGTGCCGAAAACGATGTCGAATTTATCGTCCTGGACCGCCCTAACCCGAACGACTTCGTTGACGGTCCTGTCCGCCAGAAAGGATTCGAATCCTTTGTCGGCGTTGACCCATTACCCATACTGCACGGTCTGACGGTTGGCGAACTGGCTTGGATGATCAACAAGGAAGGTTGGCTGAAAAGTACTCCCGACACCTGTAAACTGCATATCGTCAAGATGGAAAACTGGCGTCACGGAGATCCGTACTGGTTACCGGTAAAGCCCTCTCCCAACCTGCCGAACGACCAGTCGATCCGTCTCTACCCTTCACTCTGTTTCTTCGAAGGGACCAATATCAGTGTCGGTCGCGGGACCTATTATCCATTCCAGATATTGGGAGCACCCGATGCCAGATACGGAGATTTCACCTTTACGCCCACCTCCTTGCCAGGTTTCGACACGAAACCGTTGCATAAGGACAAGGAATGCTACGGCACGGACTTGAGAGAATATCCCTTTACCGGGGGATTGACGCTGAAATTCCTCCTTGATTTCTATAATAAAGCAGGCAACGACCAAGCTTTTTTCTTCACCCGCCCACAATGGTTCGACCTGCTTGCCGGGACAAAAGAATTACGTTTCCAGATTGTCCGCGGCTTAAAGGAGAACGAAATACGCGCAAGTTGGCAACCGGCATTAAATAAATATAAGAAAATCAGAAAGAAGTACTTGTTATATCCCGATTATCGTTAACTTTGAACGGTTTTTTTAAAACATACGGGTACAATTGATAAGTGCTTCTTCCTTGAAAATACATATATACATAGCGATATTGATATTGGCCCTTTGTTTTCCGCGTGAAGCAAAGGGTTCCTCCGATAAAAAAGGGAAGGAACTGTTTAATGTCCTTGTCATACAGTCATACAATCAAAGCCTGAGTGCCTACTCCAAGTTCGACAAGCTGCTGCACGAGGAACTGGAGGAAAAGCAAATATACTCTTCCATCCACACATTCTACCTGGACTGCGAACGCTATAATGCCACAGACGAAGAAGCCCGGATGTACTCCTTTCTCGACACTTTAAGTTTCAAACCGGACATCATCATTTCCAATGACGATCAGGCTACCTATACTTTAATGGCCTGCAACCATCCGCTCGGCAAGACGATTCCGGTTGTCTTTTCAGGTGTCAACTTTCCCAACTGGGAACTATTGGAACAGCATCCCAACTTCACGGGTTATTGGGACAAGCCTGAATATCTGAAAAACATACAACTGATCGAAAAACTATACGGAAGATCAAAAATACTGATCTTCAAAACGAAAGAATTCATCGGCAGAAAAGCGTTCGAAACGTTGATGGACAATATCCAGGGACATGGAATAGCTGTTTACGAAGGATTGTATCAAACAAGGCCCCAAACGACTTCCACGGAAATCCAGCCCGGCAAAGAAGGCGCTTCTGCCTTATATACGACCTCGACAGCCAACCTGACCGCCCGCCAGCTTCTTTGGGTATTTGAAGACAAGCCTTACACCGCCTGCATACAAATCATTCTCGACTTCAATGTCCTGACCGTCGGACGCCTGGCCAATGTGCCGAACTTCACAGTCATTAACAACGGGTTCAACGACAACAGAGGGATCACCGGTGGCTATTTCACTACCTTGCAAATCCAGGCTGATTGTGTTGCCCAAACAGCTGCCCGCATCCTGAAAGGCACTTCTCCAAATGACATTCCTATCGTAGAAAGCCCCAAAACATTTGCTTTCGACTGGAAAGAGATGCAACGTTTCAACATACGGTTGAGCGATCTGCCACAGGGAAGCGTCATCTATAACATGCCACTGGAAGTACGTTACCTAAACTATATTATTGCAGGCGGAATCCTGCTCGTCATAGCAATCGTCTATATCATCCTTCACCTCATTTACATGTACTACCGCGAAAGCGAACGGAAAAGGCAGGTACAACTCCGGTTGATCGAAGAGAAAGAGCGAGCCGAAGAAGCCAATAAGATGAAATCGGCATTCCTCGCCAACATGAGCCATGAGATACGCACACCGTTAAATGCGATAGTCGGTTTCACCAACCTATTACAAGACGAAAAGGAATTGACCGATGAAGAAAAAGACCTTTTCCGCAATACGATCAACAAAAACAGTAATCTGCTGCTGAAACTGATTAATGATATCCTGGAACTCTCGCGCATCGAGTCGGGACGGATGTCTTTCGCTTTCGACGATTGCTCTCTAAACGAACTGTTAGAAGAGATCTACCAGACACATCACCTGCTTATGCCGTCGAATATCCGTTTCCTGAAAGAATTCCAAGAAACGGAACTTATCATTCATGTAGACCGTTTCCGGTTCACACAAGTGATTACGAATTTCATCAACAATGCCGTCAAGTTCACCACTAAAGGGCACATCCTGTTAGGAGCTGTCTATAAGAAGGAGGAGAAAGAAGTTCATGTCTTCGTCGAAGATACAGGAAAAGGCATGTCGGAAGAGGCCCAGAAGAAAGTGTTCGAACGTTTCTTCAAGGTGGACGAATTTGCACAAGGTACCGGACTGGGCCTATCGATCTGTCAAACCATCGCCGAGCGCCTGGAGGGGCGAATCACCCTTTCTTCCCAGGAAGGAAAAGGCAGCCGCTTCACCCTGATCATCCCTTGCAGGCCGAAATAAAAAAGGCGGCCCGTCACAACCGGAACCGCCTTCCAAACATTTCACAATGAAAGTCACTTCTTTTCAATTACCATCAATTTGGTATTGTCCGTGCCATATAAAGCGATTTTATTGACCGGTTTCACCTCACCTTCTGCATCAAAGCGAACGACTTTATCCAAAGCCTGCAACAATTCACGCTCACCACTCATATCCGGACAAGCCATACGCGTTGTCGCAACCTGCGGGAATTTAATGATATTCTTACGGGAATCGCTGTATTCGATCTGCCCCATCATCCGATTACATCCAGCTCTTCCGGAAAGGGAATGGCGAGCCACGTCGAACTCGATGACTTGATTCGTCTCGGCAGGATTCAACACCTTGCCGTTCAATTCGACAATATTCCAACTACCATCCAGATCGGAGAAAGTCGCTTCCACACCTTTTTTCGTCTTACAAGAAGCAAAGATACCGATACTCAACGCTGCAAGACAAAGATACATGTACTTCTTCATTTCTATCCAATTAGTTTTTTGACAAAACCATCAACACGTTACCGTCGGCATCGACCAGCAACATTTCATTTTCGGACTGGCCGGCCTTCACACCTTTCACATTTCCCATAGCTTTCAAGATCGCATCTTCGATCTCCATATCCGGACAAGCCATCATGGTAGTGGCTGCGGGGTTGATCGTGATGGAAGAAATATCCTGGTCGTCCAGCACGACAGTCGAATTAAAGATATTACATCCGGCATTACCGTGAACTTTATTATCTTTCATATCAAACTCCATATTGGGCAAACCTTCTTTCAGTATTTTTTCTCCTTTTACTTCCACAATATTCCATTTACCTTCCAACTTCTTTGCATCTGTTTTGACTTCAGAGCAAGAAAACAACATCCCGACAAAAGCAGGAATCATCAAAAGTGTCAAAATAGCTTTTTTCATTTTTTTTGTTGCGATAAGATTTGAAAGGGTGTTAATGATTGCTGTTATTTTATTTACGGTGACAAATTTTGCGGTTTTTCCCGGAAATTCATGTTTATTAAAAATTACTTCCGTTGTTCCGGTGAGCGATGTGTTTGGCGGCGGTTCCATGTGGGGCAACTGTTATGTAAATAAAAACTCCGGGGCGTTTACGCCCCGGAGTTGTCTGTTTATAGACGGGAAG
>ENA-UEQW01003549-UEQW01003549.1-human-gut-metagenome-genome-assembly--contig:-NODE-3549-length-10672-cov-5.197263_pt1 | contig 10672 bp, 7 predicted proteins | sample MGYA00242947_ERZ507947 | MGnify/ENA primary metagenome ERZ507947 (study PRJEB26167, sample SAMN06115421) | human gut metagenome | host: Homo sapiens | place: China:Guizhou | collected 2015-03-17... | reverse complement strand
CTGAAGGGACTGAACCGCCGCAGCTTTGAGATGAAGCTGATGAGCAACATCCGCCGCCGCACCCAGCGGTTCGGCAAGTGGAAGATATATTCCCGCCAGTCCACTATCTATGTGGAGCCGGCGGAGGAGACCTGCGACATCGCCGGGGCTTACGCTGCCTGCAAGCAGGTGTTCGGCATCATCGCCATCACCCGGGCGCTGCCCTGCGAGAAGAGCAAGGAGGCTATTTTCGACACGGCAAAGACCTATCTGGGCGGCGCGCTGACCGCGGCTAAGAGCTTCAAGGTGGAGAGCAAGCGGGCGGACAAGTCCTTCCCCATGGGCTCCATCCAGCTGAGCCAGTGGGTGGGCGGCGCGCTCCATGACGCCTTCCCCCACCTGACGGTGGACGTACACCACCCGGAGCTGACGGTGTACATCGAGGTACGGGAGGACGCGGCCTACGTCCACGGACCCGCCGAGAGCGCCGCGGGCGGTCTGCCCCTGGGCATGGGCGGCCACGCGGTGAGCCTGCTGTCCGGCGGTATCGACAGCCCCGTGGCCAGCTATATGATCGCCAAGCGGGGCGTACAGCTGGAGATGATCCACTTCGCCTCTCCGCCCTATACCGGCGAGCTGGCCCGGGAGAAGGTGCTGAAGCTGGCGGAGGAGCTGACCCCCTGGTGCGGCCGGCTGGCGGTGTTCATCATCCCCTTTACCGAAATTCAGGAGGAGATACGCCGCAAGTGCCCGGAGGATCACTTTACCCTGATCATGCGGCGGTTCATGATGCGCCTGGCCAATATGCTGGCGCTGGAGCTGCGGTGCCGCGCCCTGGTCACCGGAGAAAATCTGGGTCAGGTGGCCAGCCAGACCATGCAGGCGCTGGCCGTCAGCGAGGACGTGACCACCATGCCGGTGCTGCGGCCCCTGATCGGCATGGACAAGGAGGAGATCGTGAAGATCGCCCGCCATATCGGCACCTTCGACACGTCCATCCTGCCCTATGAGGACTGCTGCACCGTGTTCACGCCCCGGCACCCCAAGACGAAGCCCAGCGTGGAGGAGACACGGGAGTACGAAAGCGCGCTGGATGTGGAGGGCCTGTGCCAGCGGGCCATGGCCGGACGCGAGATGATCCGGATCAAACCTACGCTATAAGGAGGCGCGTCTATGCCCCGTACCGCGGAGATCATCGCCGTGGGCAGCGAGCTGCTGACCGGCGGCGTGACCAATACGAATGCCGCGTTCCTCTCCCGGCTGCTGACTGCCGCCGGTGTGGAGGTGCTGTACCACACCACTGTGGACGACGACGCGGCGCGGCTGGAAAAGGCCGTGACCATCGCAAGGGGACGGGCGGAGCTGCTGGTGTTCACCGGCGGCCTCGGCCCCACCTACGACGATATGACGAAAACGGCGGTGTGCGCCGCGCTGGACACGCCGCTGGTGTTCCACCCGGAGGTGGTGGAGGATATGCGGCGGTATTTCGACCGGGTATTCCGCCGGGAGATGCCGGAATGCGATATGCAGCAGGCCTATCTGCCGGAGGGGTGCACCGTGTTCCGCAATCCGGTGGGCACGGCCCCAGGGTGCGTGTTCACCGCCGGGAAGACCACGGCAGCGCTGCTGCCCGGCGTGCCCCATGAGTGCCGCTATATGGCCGAGCACTGCCTGCTGCCCTGGCTGGAGCAGGCCCGGGGACAGACGGTGCGGTCCCACACGCTGCATATCTTCGGCCTGACGGAGCCGCAGGTGCAGGAGTTGCTGGGCGACCTGCTGCGGCGGGAGGCGGACATGACGCTGGCACCCTATGCCAAGCCGGGCGAGGTGATGCTGCAGCTGTCCGCCCGCGGGGCGGACGAGCGTGCCTGTGAGGCGCGGATGGCGCCGGTGCTGGCGGAGGTAAGGGCCCTGCTGGGCGCGTATTTCTACGGCGCGGACGTGTCCGGGCTGGAGGAGACGGTGCTGACGCTGTGCCGGGAACGGGGACTGACGCTGGCGGCGGCGGAGAGCTGTACCGGCGGACTGATCGCCAAGCGGCTGACGGATATCCCCGGCGCGTCGCAGGTCTTTCTGGGCGGCGTGGTCAGCTATACGAACCATGTGAAGCAGCAGGTGCTGCACGTGCCGGAGAATTTGCTGGCGCGCTGCGGCGCGGTGTCGGCAGAGGTGGCCCGGGCCATGGCCCTGGGCGTCCGGGTGCTGACAGGCGCGGACCTGGCGGTGTCCGTCACCGGACTGGCCGGTCCCGACGGGGACGACCGGGGAAACCCGGTGGGCACCGTGTTCGTGGGGCTTTCCGCGCCGGAGGGCGTGACCGTGCGGCATCTGACATTGGGCGGCGACCGGGAGCGCATCCGGACGCTGTCTGCCCACCACGCTTTTGATATGCTGCGGCGTTATCTTACCAATCTACCGACAGAAGGAGAATAAAACCATGGCAAAGAACAGCTACAAGGCCAACGTGAACCAGTACGCCAACCAGGAGGAGGCCATCCGCAAGGCCAAGGGCAACCCCAATAAGAATATCCATTCCAAGAAGAAGAACAGCAACTACGGCGGGTACACCACCGGCGCGTACATGGCCCAGAAGGTGGCCGAGAAGGTGAACCAGCAGGAGAAGGTGAAGCTGCCCACCTGGCTGAATGTGACGCTGATCGCGGAGTTTGCCGTGGTGCTGGTGATCCTGATCCTGCGCCTGACAGCCTTCAAGGACAGCGCGGTAATGACCCACCTGTCCTCCCTGACGCTGGGCATCACCTGCGGCACGCTGTTCTATATCCGCAAGTACAAGCACACGAAGAAAACCAGCGCCATGTACAGCATCATCACCATTCTGCTGGTGGTCATGTGCCTGCTGTACACCACCTTCGGCATTCTGGGCCTGCTGGGCTTTTTGGGCTGAGCGCCCCGCGCCATAAGGCGCAGACTTCCCGGAGGGAGAAAGGAGCCGAGCTATGGCTGAGCTGACACCCATGATGCGGCAGTATATGGAGGAGAAGGAGAAGCACCCCGACTCCCTGCTGTTTTTCCGGTTGGGTGATTTTTACGAGATGTTCGGGCCGGATGCCCGGACGGCGTCGAGGGAGCTGGACCTGGCCCTGACCACCAGGGACAAGGATAAGAGCAAGTCCGACGAGGAGCGCATTCCCATGTGCGGCGTGCCGTATCACTCCGCCGAGGGGTATATCGCGCGGCTGATCGCCAAGGGGTACAAGGTGTCCATCTGCGAGCAGATGGAGGACCCGGCTCTGGCCAAGGGGCTGGTGAAGCGGGAGATCATCCGTACCGTCACCCCCGGCACGGTGCTGGACGAGGCATGCCTGGACGCGGGACGCAGCAACTATCTGTGCGGCGTGTATCTGACAGACACGGCGGCGGGACTGTGCGCGGCGGACATCTCCACCGGGCAGGCCCAGGTGACGGCGTTCACCGGGGCGCAGCGGTTGACGGGGCTGATCAACGAGCTGGGGCGCTTCGCCCCGGCGGAGGCGGTGATGAACGCCGCGGCCTATGACGACCCGGCGCTGACCGCCGCGCTGGAGGAGCGCTTTTCCTGCCGGCGGGAGAGGCTGGCGGAGGGACGGTTCGACGTGTCGGACGCGGAGAAGAAGGTGCGGCTGCAATTCGGCGAGGCGGCGCTGCAGGACCTGCCCCGGAATGAGAGCGCACCGCTGCTGGCGCTGGGCGGACTGCTGACGTATCTCTACGAGACGCAGAAGACCGACGTGAAGCAGCTGGACAAGCTGGAGTGGTACCGGACGGGGCAGTTCATGGAGCTGGACCTGACGGCCCGGCGCAATCTGGAGCTGACGGAGACGCTGCGGGGCAAGGAGAAGAAGGGCAGCCTGCTGTGGGTGCTGGATAAGACCAAGACGCCCATGGGCGCGCGGAACCTGCGGATGTGGCTGCAGCAGCCGCTGGTGAACGTGGCGGCCATCGACCGGCGGCTGAATGCCGTGGCGGCGCTGACGGACAACACCGTGGGCCGCCAGGAGCTGCGGCTGGCCCTGACCGGCATGGGCGACATGGAACGGCTGATGAGCCGGATCGTCTACGGCACCGCCGGAGCCAGGGACCTGGTGAATCTGCGGGCGGCGCTGGAGCACCTGCCGGAGATCAAGCGGTGCCTGACGCCGTTCCGGACAGGGGCGCTGGGAAAGCTGGACGAGCAGCTGGAGACGCTGGAGGACATCAGCGGGCGCATTGCCGCCGTGCTGGTAGACGAGCCGCCGTTCTCCGTCCGGGAGGGCGGCATGATCCGCGAGGGCTATGACGATGAGGTGGACCGGCTGCGGGGGATACTCTCCGGCGGCAAGGGGTTCATCGCGCAGCTGGAGGCCCGTGAGAAGGAGAAGACCGGAATCCGTACCCTGAAGGTGGGGTACAACAAGGTGTTCGGATACTATATCGAGGTGAGCAACTCCTTTAAGGACCAGGTGCCGGCGGACTACATACGCAAGCAGACGCTGGTGAACGGTGAGCGCTATATCACCCAGGAGCTGAAGGACCTGGAGCACGAGGTGCTCACCGCCCATGACCGGGACGCGGCGCTGGAATACGACCTGTTCGCCGCGCTGCGGACAGAGGCGGCGGGACAGGTGACACGGGTGCAGCTGGCGGCATCGCTGATCGCGCAGCTGGACACGCTGTGCGCCTTTGCCGAGGTGGCGGCCCAGAACCACTACTGTCGGCCGGAGGTGGACGAGTCCGGGGTCATCGAGATCACGGCGGGACGCCATCCGGTGGTGGAAAAGGTGCGGGGCGACGCATTCTTTGTGCCCAACGACACCCACATGGGCGCAAAGGAGGACCGGGTGGCCATCATCACCGGTCCCAACATGGCCGGTAAGTCCACCTATATGCGTCAGGTGGCGCTGATCGTGCTGATGGCCCAGGTGGGGTGCTTTGTCCCCGCCCAGCGGGCGCATATCGGCGTGGTGGACCGCATTTTCACCCGCATCGGCGCCAGCGATGACCTGGCGGCGGGACAGTCCACCTTCATGGTGGAGATGACCGAGGTGTCGGAGCTGCTTCGCTGCGCCACGAAGAACAGCCTGCTCATTCTGGATGAGATCGGCCGGGGTACGTCTACATTCGACGGAATGTCCATCGCCCGGGCGGTGCTGGAGCACTGCGCCGGGAAGCTGAAGGCCAAGACGCTGTTCGCTACCCATTATCATGAGCTGACCACGCTGGAGCAGGAGCTGCCCAACGTGCGGAACTACAACGTGGCCGTCCACGCCCGGGGCGAGGATATCGTCTTTCTGCGGAAGATCGTCCCCGGCGGCGCGGACCGGAGCTACGGCATCGAGGTGGCCAAGCTGGCGGGCCTGCCGGACACGGTGCTCAAGCGGGCGCGGGAGATCTTGCGGGAGCTGGAGAGCCAGCCCCGGCAGCCCCACACCCCGGCGGCGCGGGAGGACCAGGTATCCCTGGAGGGCATGGCCGAGGGCGCCGTGGCGGATATCATCCGCCGGACGCAGGTGGACGCGCTGAGCCCGCTGGAGGCGCTGAACCTGCTGTATGAACTGAAGAGCAAGCTGCAATAGAAAAGGAGTGAATACCATGCCGCAGATACAACAACTGCCTGCCCATATCGCCGATCTCATCGCTGCCGGCGAGGTGGTGGAGCGTCCCGCCAGCGTGTGCAAGGAGCTGCTGGAGAACGCTTTGGACGCCGGGGCGTCCGCCGTATCCGTGGAGCTGGAGCACGGCGGCATGACGTATCTGCGGGTGACGGACAACGGCTGCGGCATCGCGCCGGAGCAGCTGCCTACCGCGTTTCTGCGCCACGCCACCAGCAAGCTGCGCCGGGCGGAGGACCTGGCGGCTATCGGGACGCTGGGCTTCCGGGGCGAGGCGCTGGCGGCCATCGCCGCCGTGTCACGGCTGGATATTTTCTCTCGTGCGCGGGGCGCCGACAGCGGCGCGTCCCTGCATCTGGAGGGTGGCGTACCCGGTGAGGTCACGGCCGCCGGGTGCCCGGAGGGCACCACCGTGTGTGTGCGGGACCTGTTTTACAACACCCCGGCGCGGATGAAATTCATGAAAAAGGACAGTGCCGAGGGCGCGGCGGCTGCCGCTGTGGTGACACAGCTGGCGCTCAGCCACCCGGAGGTGTCCTTCAAGCTGCTGCGGGATGGGCAGGAGGTGCTGCACACCCCCGGCGACGGGCAGCTGCTGTCAGCGATCTACGCCGCCCTGGGCCGGGATTTTGCCAAAAGTCTGCTGGAGGTGGACGGCGGCAGCGGCGATGTGCGGGCCAGCGGCTTTGTGAGCAGTCCCGCCGCGGGACACGGTACCCGGGCGCGGCAGCTGTTCTTTGTCAACGGGCGGCTGGTAAAAAGCCAGCTGTTGACCGCCGCCGTGGAGGAGGCCTACCGCAACCGGCTGCTGAAGGGGAAGTTCCCCGGCTGTGTGCTGCATATCGCGCTGCCGGTGAACGAGGTGGACGTGAACGTCCACCCGGCCAAGACGGTGGTGAAATTCGCTGCCGAGAAAGCGGTGTTCGACGCGGTGCACTACACCGTGAAAGACGCGCTGGACGGCGAGGGGCGGCCAAAAGCGGCGGAAAAGCCATTCTATCAGACCATGACGGCACAGGAATTCCTGAAACGACCGGATGCGCCAAAGCCTTCGCAGGCGGCGACGCTGCCCATGGGGAAGGCCATCGGCTCGGCACCCGCAAGACTGGCGGCCACGGAGCCGGTCAGACCCGCGCCCGTTCCCACCCCGGTCACGCCGGTGATGGCGGTACACGACGTGGTGCGCCAGCCGGACAAGCCGTTCACGGCGCCGGCCGCGCCGGGCGTTGTGTATCACATCACGCCGCCGGAGGCCCGCACGCCGGCGGAGGAAACGGCGGAACGACCGGAGACGACGCCCTCCCCTGCCCCGGCCGCGGAGCCGGAGCAGCAGGAGATCGCCATGCCGGAGGGCCCCGCCGCGGCGGAGCAGCCCTGGCGCGTGGCGGGCGAGGTGCTGAAGACGTATATCATCTGCGAGGACGCGGAACGGAACGTGTGGCTCATTGATAAGCACGCCGCCCATGAGAGGATGCGGTTCGACGCGCTGAAGGCGCGCACGGAGCCGCCCATGCGGCAGCTGCTGCTGACGCCGGCGGCGGTGACGCTGGCGGCGGAGGAATACACCGCCGTGCTGGAAAATCTGGAGCTGCTGGCGGACTGCGGGTTCCTGTGCGAGGACTTCGGCGACGGCACGGTGCTGGTGCGGGAGGTGCCCGACGATGTGCGGGCCGAGGACGCCGCCGCCACGCTGGAGGAGCTGGCGCAGAAGCTGCGCCTGCACAGTGCGGACCGGGCGGCCCTGCGGGACGAGGTGCTGCACACCGTGGCCTGCAAGAGCGCCATCAAGGCCGGCATGACCAGCGATCCGGCGGAGCTGCGGGCGCTGGCGGCGCAGGTGCAGTCCGGCGCAGTGCGCTACTGCCCCCACGGGCGGCCCGTGGCGGTGAAGCTGAGAGAATACGAGATCGAAAAAATGTTCAAACGGGCGTAAAGCCGCGTCTTTTCCGTTCTGCCATCGCCGGGTCGGCTTGCTGTACACAAAGTACAGCGGCACCGTCCCGTCATCGGCAGAACGAAAAATCCACGACTTTACAGGCCATAACGGCGTCGCGGCGCTTTCCAAAACGGATCGAGGTGAGGACATGGACAACAAGGTCGTCTGCGTGGTGGGGCCCACGGCCTGCGGCAAGACGAAAATGGGCGTGGCGCTGGCCAAGCGCTTCGGCGGCGAGGTGGTGTCCGTGGACTCCATGCAGCTCTACCGGGGGATGACCATCGGCACCGCCGCCCCCACGGCGGAGGAGATGGAGGGCGTGCCCCACCACATGGTGGCCGTGGCGGACCCGGCGGAGAGCTGGTCCGTGGCCCGGTACGTCCGGGAGGCGGACGCGTGTGTGCAGGACATCCTGCGGCGGGGAAAGCGGCCGGTACTGGTGGGGGGCACGGGGCTGTATCTGGACGCGCTGGTGCGGGGGCAGGACTTTGCCGCCGGCAGCCAGGGCGGGGAGATACGCCGGGAATTGCAGGAAAGGCTGGCGAAGGATGGCGCGGAGGCGCTGCTGGAGGCGCTGCGGGCCGTGGACCCGGAGAGCGCGGCGCGGCTGCACCTGCGGGATGAGAAGCGCATCGTCCGGGCGCTGGAGGTCTATTACGAGACGGGGGAGACCATCGGGGCGCACGACAGAAAAAGCCGGGAGATACCGACCCGGTATGACGCGGCGTACATCGGCCTGGCCTTCCGGGACCGGGAGGACATGAAGGAGCGCATCGACCGGCGGGTGGACGCGATGGTGGCACAGGGGCTTTTGCAGGAGGTGGAGACACTGCTGCAAAGCGGCCTGCCCCGGGACGCCACGGCCCTGCAGGCTATCGGGTACAAGCAGTTTCTGGCGGTGGCCGAGGGCCGCGCCACCACGGCCGAGGCCATCGCGGAGGTAAAGCTGCGGTCACGGCAGTACGCCAAGCGGCAGCTGACCTGGCTGCGGCGCAACGAGGCCATCCACTGGATAGTATGGGAAAAAACGCCGGATTTTTCGGCGGGGTTACAAAATGCGACAGAATTCCTCCTGTCCGCCGGGGTATGCTGATAGCGGCGGGCGGAGGCAGATATTGTGCATATCGTCCGTACAGACATACAAGGAGTGGACGATCATGCAGAAGACAAACAACTTACAGGATATCTTTCTTACCAAGGCACGGAAGGAGAATGTGCCGGTGACACTGTTCCTGGTGAACGGCTTTCAGCTGCGGGGCGTTATCACGGGGTTCGACTGTTTCGTGGTGGTGCTGGACAGCGAGGGGCGGCAGCAGGTGATCTACAAGCACGCCATCTCCACCATCGCGCCGGCGCGGAATGTCACGCTGTGGGAGGACGCGGAGTAAGAGAACATAGACAAAGAGGAAAGCCCATGAACAACACCCCAGACAACAACACGAACATCCCGGCGGGGAACAACAAGCGCTCGTCGCCGCTTTTGAAGGTGCTGCCTATCGCGGTGCTGGCGGCAGTGCTGGTGTACTTCGCCGCGCAGGTATACAACTACTTTGCCGACCCGATGACCATCACGCTGGTCTATGAGGCACAGGCGGAGGACGTTATCTCCATGGAGGGCTGGCTGGTGCGGACGGAGGAGCCGCTGCCCGGCCAGACCGGCACCGTGTCCCGGGCCGTGCAGGAGGGACAGCGGGTGGCCGCCGGCGAGACGGTGGCCACGGTGTACAGCGACGACAGCGCGCTGCAGACCGTCAGCCGGATCGAGACGCTGGAATTGCAGCTGCAGCAGCTGCAGTTTGCCCTGACGTCCTATCTGGACCCGGACGCGGCGCTGAAGCTGGATACGTCCATCACCGGCGACATCCTGACCCTGCGCCAGACGCTGAGCGCCGGGGACTATGCCGCGGCGGAGAGCGACCTGGCGGCGCTGAAGGCCGCCGTGCTGAAGCGGGACCACGGGAGCTATACGTCACAGGAGGAGATACAGGCCCAGGTCAAGTCGGTGGAGAGTGAGATACAGCAGCAGAAAGCCGCGCTGTCCGGCGCGAAGACCGTGACCGCCAAGGCCTCCGGCACCTATTCCGCCGTGTGCGACGGGTACGAGAGCGTGCTGACGGAGGCGTTTCTGGAGGACGTGACGCCCAGCAAGCTGAACGGCGTGAAGGCGGCGGCGGAGCAGAGCAACGTGGGCAAGCTGATCTACGGCGACACCTGGTACTATGCGGTGGTGCTGCCGGCGGAGCAGGCGGCGGCGCTGAAGGATATGGGCCGGGTAGATGTGCGTCTGGCCAAGGGCTTTGACCAGAGCATCCGCATGAGCGTGGTGTCCGTGTCCCGGGAGGAGAACAGTCAGGCGGCGGTGGTGCTGTCCAGCACACGGTATCTGGCACAGACCACGCTGCTGCGTCATCAGGCGGCGGACGCGGTGCTGCACACCTATCAGGGCTTGCGGGTACCGGCCGACGCGCTGCGGGTCAGTGCGGACGGCACCACCGGCGTGTACTGTGTGGACGGTGAGAACGCCTCCTTCCGGCCGATCGAGCTGGTATATCAGGGGGAGGGCTATGCGCTGGTGAAGCCCGCCGAGGGCGTGCGGGACACGCAGACCCTGCGCTCCGGCGATCAGGTCATCGCCACGTCCGGCGAGCTGTATGACGGCAAGGTCATCCGATAAACACGGCGACGCCTGCCGGCGGCGGGCGCACGCGGCTTAGATACGAAAGAGACAAGGAGGCACAAGCGATGTCTATTCGGGAAAATTTGGAAGCGATCCGCGCCGAGATCGACGCGGCGGCACGGGAGACGGGCCGCACCGGGGCGGATATCACGCTGGTGGGCGCCAGCAAGATGAACGATGCCGCCGCCTGCCAGGAGGCCATCGCCGCCGGCATCGACGCCCTGGGCGAGAACCGGGTGCAGGAGATGACCGCAAAGCTGGCGGAGGATGCCTATCGCGGCGCGCCGCTGCATTTCATCGGCCACTTGCAGCGCAACAAGGTGAAGCAGGTGGTGGGCAAGGTGGCCCTGATCCAATCCATCGGCTCGCCGGAGCTGCTGGCCGAGGTGGACAAGCAGGCGGATAAGCTGGGCATCGTGCAGGATATCCTGCTGGAGGTGAACATCGGCGGCGAAGCGGCCAAAAGCGGCTTTGCGCCGCAGGAGGTGGAAA
>ENA-UEQW01003546-UEQW01003546.1-human-gut-metagenome-genome-assembly--contig:-NODE-3546-length-10677-cov-4.673585_pt1 | contig 10677 bp, 9 predicted proteins | sample MGYA00242947_ERZ507947 | MGnify/ENA primary metagenome ERZ507947 (study PRJEB26167, sample SAMN06115421) | human gut metagenome | host: Homo sapiens | place: China:Guizhou | collected 2015-03-17... | reverse complement strand
CACGTCGGTGGTCAAGGGAGTTATCCCGTTCATGATCGTGATGATCATCTGCGTGCTGATCTGTGCGCAGGTTATCAATCAGTAGAAGCAACTCATAGTTAGGAAAATTCAGTAGTAGAATTAAGATAGAACATTTGTAATAAAATAAAGAAGAACAAAAATATATGGCATTTGAAGCAACCAAAAAAGAATGGTGCGAACTCTATTCTTTCTTTCGTCTCTTAGCAGATGGAAAAGTAGTGTTAGGCACAGCAGAAGCAAAGGCGGGAGATACATTTTGGCCTGTTGCAATGATTCAACGGGAAGAACATGATGGAACACGTCAATATTATATTGAAGAAGATACGATTCGTATAGAAGGAGAGAATGGGAGTAAGTCCATGCCTCGTGAAGATTTTGGTATTGTAGCTGATCTGATATTACAGGCTGTGAAATCTTCGCCGGAAAATGATGTTGCTTCTCCAGAAGGAGTAGAAGAGTTTTTAGACGAAGCTGCCATTTTCGATTTGGAAGCAAAAACAGAAGATCGCACAGATTTTTCCATTACATTTTGGCATCCGAAAGCTCCGTTAAGAGGTTTCAATGTCCGTTCACGGTTGGGCGTAATGAATCCGTTGTTGGACGGAGGACGTGCAGCGAATCTTAAACTGGAACAGAGTGGAGTCAAATTTGCCACTCCAACAGTGAATAAAATCAATGCTTTGCCTGAATCTCCGAATGAAGTTGCCGAACGGATGATGATGATCGAACGTTTGGGGGGCGTACTTAAATACGCTGATGTAGCCGACCGCGTATTCCGCAGTAATCTTTTGATGATTGATCTGCATTTTCCACGTGTACTGACAGAAATGGTTCGTATCATGCATTTGGATGGTATCTCCCGTATTAGTGAGTTGACGGAAGTTATTAAACAAATGAATCCGTTGAAGATTAAAGATGAACTAATCAATAAGCATAAGTTCTATGAATTCAAGATGAAGCAGTTCTTGATGGCATTAGTATTGGGAATGCGTCCTGCAAAGATTTACAATGGATTGGATTCGGCAGTGGAAGGTATTCTATTGGTGGATGGAAATGGAGAAGTGCTCTGTTATCATAAATCGGAAAAGCAAATAATGGAGGATTTTTTGTTTTTAAATACCCGTTTAGAAAAAGGATCTTTAGAGAAAGACAAATACGGGTTCCTGGAGAGAGAGAATGGAGTCTATTATTTCAAACTGAATGCAAAGATTGGGCTGGTCAAACGGTAGAAAAGTATAATGTATTGATGCAGTTAAACTAATAATGATGGCATACTTATATAAAATACTTGTTATCCATGAAAACAAATGAAGTTTTAGAGAACATTAAAGCACGCCGTAGCGTACGGGCTTATACTGGCCAGCAAGTTTTAGAAGAGGATTTGCAGGCTATTTTGGAAGCTGCAACTTATGCACCGAGTGGAATGCATCTGGAAACATGGCATTTTACGGCTATTCAAAATATGGATAAGTTGACAGAACTGAATGAACGGATTAAAGGGGCTTTTGCAAAAAGCGACGATTCTCGTTTGCAGGAACGTGGACATAGTAAGACTTATTGTTGCTATTATCATGCTCCGACTTTAGTGATTGTATCTAATGAGCCTACTCAATGGTGGGCTGGTATGGATTGTGCTTGTGCCATAGAAAATATGTTCCTGGCTGCCCAGTCTTTAGGTATCGGCTCTTGTTGGATCAATCAGTTGGGGACAACATGTGATGATCCGGAGGTTCGTGAATTTATTACTGCTTTAGGTGTTCCTGCCAATCATAAAGTCTACGGTTGTGTAGCTTTGGGTTATCCTGATTCGAAGATTCCAATAAAAGAGAAAAAGGTAAAGGCTAATACAATAACTATCGTTAGATAGAATACAGCTTCTTGTCTGATAAAATAAGAGGCTGTGTCGAAACTCTCATATAAAAATCACCCTCGCCACAGAAAGTTGTAGCGAGGGTGATTTCGATAAAAGGGGAGTTTTTGATACATCCCCTTATTTTTGTGAGGTGATTCTTTAAGAGACAGTGCTCTGTAAATCTCTTTGGATAGACCTCTTTTTACTCGAAAGTACCATAGCGAGTGGGTAGTAGCTTACGGTCTCCCAAGGTGTTATCTACGCGAGCTACATTTATCCAGAATTTATTATCACGTACACTTTCTATAGGATAAGCTGCTTTCTCGCGTGTATATGAGTGCTCCCAACGATCACTTACAATTTCATATTCTGGATGAGGAGCATTAATCAATACATTATCATCTTTATCCGCTTCGCCATTCTTCACTTCTTGAATTTCTTTCCAGATATTCAGCATGACATCTACGAAATTGTCTAGTTCTGCCAGACTTTCACTTTCTGTTGGTTCAATCATCAACGTACCGTGGACGGGGAAGGAGAGGGTAGGAGCATGATAACCGTAATCCATCAGGCGTTTGGCAATATCATTCTCCGAGATTCCTGCTTCTTCATGTACTTTCCGGCATTCCAGAATCATTTCGTGCCCTACGAAACCGTTGGCTCCCCGATAAACAACTCCATACGTATCTTTCAGACAAGTAGCCAGATAATTAGCGTTCAGGATCGCAATTTTAGTCGCCTGTGTCAGTCCTTCTGCACCCATCATGCGGATATATCCGTATGTGATAGGCAGAATACCTGCACTGCCGAATGGAGCTGCCGATACTTGATTTTGTGAATTGCCGAAGATTCCGTGTCCGGGAAGGAAAGGAACCAAATGTTCGGCTACGCAGATAGGACCGACTCCCGGACCTCCGCCACCATGAGGGGAAGCGAATGTTTTATGAAGATTCAAGTGACAGACATCTGCACCGATGAATCCCGGATTGGTTAATCCTACCTGTGCATTCATGTTGGCTCCGTCCATATATACTTGTGCACCACAGGCGTGAATGATGTCGCAAATCTCTTTTATCTCGGTCTCGAAGATACCATGTGTAGAAGGATAAGTAATCATCAGTGCAGCCAATTCATCTTTATTTTCTTCAGCTTTTACACGTAGGTCAGCCATTTCTACATTCCCCTGCTCGTCGCATGCACAGGTAACAGTTACGAAGCCTGCCTGTATAGCAGACGCAGGATTTGTTCCGTGAGCCGAAGCTGGAATCAAGACTTTGTTACGGTGTCCCTGACCGATACTTTCGAGATAGGCGCGAATCACACGAAGGCCTGCATATTCTCCTGCAGCACCCGAATTGGGTTGTAGGCTGACCCCTGCAAACCCGGTGATAACTTTCAAATCTTCACTTAGGTTCTTGATTAATTCACGATAACCTTCTGCTTGGTCTTCCGGAACCAGCGGGTGCATACCCATAAACTCGGGACGGCTTAAAGGCAACATTTCTGCGGCTGCATTCAGCTTCATTGTACATGAACCGAGGGAAATCATGGATTGTGCAAGAGAAATATCTTTGCGGTCCAGACGTTTGATGTAACGCATCATCTCTGTTTCCGTGTGATACTTGCTGAATACTTCATGTGTCAGGAAAGGAGTTGTACGTTTTAAATCCTTGTCGATGTTGCTTCTTTCCGGAATGTCGTCTACTTTCTGGTAATCTTTTCCGGCGGCAATGGCAAAAATCGAGAGCAACACATTGGCAGCTGCCACATCTGTTGTTTCGTCAATGCTGAAACCAACATTGCCATTTTCATAATAGCGCAGATTAACTTCTTTGGTAAGTGCTATCGTGCGGATTTGCTGTGCCGAAACGTGTTCGGGCAATTCGAAACGTAAGGTGTCAAAGTATTGAGCGTTGACTTGTGTATATCCGCATTTCTTTAATTGCTTTTCAAGAAATACAGTAATGCTGTGTATACGTGATGCAATTGTAGTGATACCCTCCTGACCGTGATAAACGGCGTAAAAGCCTGCCATAGTAGCTAATAATGCTTGTGCGGTACAGATATTTGAAGTTGCTTTTTCCCGTTTGATATGTTGTTCACGTGTCTGTAAAGCCATTCGGTAGCAGAGTTTGCCATATTTGTCTTTAGACCATCCGATGATTCGTCCCGGCATATTCCGTTTGTATTCGTCTTTGGTAGCAAAGAAAGCAGCCGATGGACCGCCATAGAACATTGGGGTACCCAAGCGTTGTGTGGTTCCGAATACAATATCTGCTCCCCATTCTCCCGGAGGAGTTAGCAGGGCGAGACTTAAAATATCAGCGGCAACAGCTACTTTGCAGTCTGCGGCATGTGCTTTTTCGGTAAATTCAGAATAGTCCTCTACGTTTCCATGTGAGTTCGGATATTGCAGAATACAGGCAAACACTTCCGGTGAAGGTTCAAAATCTTTATATTTACCTACACGTAGTTCGATGCCTTGAGGTACGGCACGTGTAGTCATGACAGCTAATGTCTGCGGAAAAATATTCTCGTCTACGAAGACTACGTTCGCATTGGCTTTCTGTTGCGCGCGGGAGCGTAAGGCATACATCATGCTTACGGCTTCGGCGGCGGCAGTTGCTTCGTCCAGAAGTGAGCAGTTGGCGAGTGGCATGGCAGTAAGATCACATACGGCTGTCTGGAAATTCATCAATGCTTCCAGACGTCCTTGCGATACCTCTGTCTGGTACGGAGTGTAAGAAGTATACCATACTGGGTTTTCGAATACATTCCGCTGGATAACGGCCGGAGTGATCGTGTTGTACCATCCCAAACCGATATATGTGGTATATAGTTTGTTTTTAGCTGCCAGTTCAGCGATGTGTTTTCCAAATTCGTATTCCGTCAGTGGACTAGTCAATGCAAGCGGCTCTTTCAGCCGTATATTGGCGGGAATTGTCTGATTAATCAGTTCGTCCAGTGAGTTCACGCCAATTTTGCGGAGCATTATGGCTGTATCTTGTTCATTGATGCCGATGTGACGGCTAGCTAACAAATCGGTTTTCATAATAATCAAGTATTAAATTAAGTATTAAGTATCAAGTATTAAGTATTACTGCGGTTAATGGGCGATTAGCCTTGTTAATACCTAATACCTGATACTTAATACTTCTTTTTTATTATCTAAAAAATGGGTTTTCAGCTTTTTCCATTCCGATAGTCGTGGGAGCGCCGTGTCCCGGATAAACGACTGTTTCGTTGGGAAGAACAAATAAACGGCTGCAAATATGTTCTATCAGTTCATCGAAGTTGCCTCCTGTGAGATCAGCACGGCCGATGCTGCCTTGGAACAGGACGTCACCGGAGAACATGCAGTTGTCTTCTTTGCAATAGTACACCAAGCTGCCGGGTGAATGTCCGGGCACGTGTATTGCTTCCAGTTTGGTATGTCCGAAAGTGATGATATCTCCGTCATGCAGGTATTTGCCCAGTGGTACAGGTTCTTCCTGCAACTGAAAACCAAACATTCTGCTTTGTTTCGGTGCTTCGTCAATCCAGTACTCGTCTGCTTTGTTTGCTTCTGCCGATAACCCGAATTCTTTCAGCATGAACGGATTTCCGAAGATATGATCTAGGTGTAAATGAGTATTCAGCAGATGCTTTACATTCAGTTCATTGGTAAGAATGAACTTTTTCAGTGCCTGCTTTTCTTCTTCATAGAAACAGCCCGGATCAATTACGACTGCTTCTTTAGTGTCATCCCATAATACGTAGCAATTTACGGGAAACATATTAAATTCAAATCTTTTTATTTTCATGGTTTCTCTATGATTTATCATCTATCAGAACATATAGTCTTGTTTAAATCGGAACATATACCACTTTTTTTGTTTTAAAGAACTCTTCCTCGAAGTTGTCGCTCAAGCTATGAATGACCGTTTTATGTTTGAACGGCATTGTTTCATGCTCCAGTTCACCGCCTTTGAGACAGATAAGTCCGTTGGGCAATGCATTCTGTTGTTTCGAAGAGATATTCTTTTTAATAATCTTAATCAAATCCGCCAAAGGCATTACGGCACGGCTGACAACAAAGTCGAACGTTCGTTTCTCCTCTTCTGCACGGGCATGGCGGAAAGTCACATTTTTCAGTCCGATGGCATTTGCCACTTCGGTTGCTACACGTACTTTTTTGCCGATACTGTCTACGAGGTGGAATTTTACCTCGGGAAACAGGATTGCTAAAGGAATGCCGGGAAAACCTCCTCCTGTACCCAAGTCCATGATGCTGGTTCCGGGGCGGAATTGGATGACTTTGGCAATGCCTAATGAATGGAGCACGTGATGCTCATATAAATTCTCGATGTCCTTGCGGGAGATTACGTTGATTTTAGAATTCCAGTCAATGTAGAGGTCGTATAGAGCTGCAAACTGTTTGCGCTGCTCTTCCGTCAGATCAGGAAAATATTTCAGTATGATTTCCACTGTTTGAATTTTGAATTATAAGTTTTGAATGATAGATGTGGATGAATATCCTATTCTGTCACATGGAAGTGATAACAACAGGATATTCATTGGTGTTCAGCTTTTTATGATTTTTAATTTTTTAGCTCTCCCAGAATCGGGTTACTGCCTAATAGATGTTCCATCATAGCAAATGGGATTGTTACCTTTACAGGTCCCATAGAATAAGGAGTGATATCGTATACATTATAATAGAAGGTGATTCCTTCTTTGCTTAGATAGAAATTTTCTGTCGGAGCGATGTCCCCGGTGGAAGCATATCCCATATCTTCCAATGCTTCGTGAGTGGTCACTTTGTTATCTGCCATGAGCTGATTCCAGATCAGGTCGGTCAATGCGTCTTTGTAGTCTCCGACAAAAATATCATCGAGGCGGAGCGGACGCATCAGGGTGAGGTCCATATTTAAATAAGTTGCCATGTAAATTCCATGTGCACCTCCGGTATATTCGTTATAGTCGATGCGATATACAAGTAGATCTTTATCATACAGTTGCACATGGCTTTCTATACCTTTATAATAAGAATACCAGGCACCGATGGAAGATTCGTCTTCCTTGTCTTTCTCATCTTCGGTATACATAGGCTCGAGATCGCGACGGTATTCGCTGATATAATTCTCGGTATATTGCTTTACAACTTCTTCCGGTTTTTCGCCGATGTATTTATCTCCGAAACAGGCCGAAATGAAATAAGTATTCAGACTGTCTTTCAGCATATCATCCGATGATTTTATCGGATAAGCAAAATTAATAATAATATTGCAGGCCGGTTTGGCTGTATCATTGAAGAGGTGAGCTGTCTTATTCACTTGAATGCTATCAAACTGTAACGCACCTGTGTTTTTGTTCATCTTGTCATGACAAGAAAACAAAAAGCCGCTTACCGAAAGTATAATTGCAAGCAGACTGACATATTGTTTTTTCATACCCATTTTTTCTGTAAATTCAACATTTGTTTTATCATTCACTATTGACAAATATAGATGAAATTCGTGAATCGGGCTAATAAAAACAGAAAAAAATGCAGCTATTTATCCCCCAAAATGGGATTGGCGGATATTATCCGCCAATCAATGCTTGCAAACTTTAGTGATATCTACTGTGAATCCATCTTCAGCAGGCATAAATTTCCCTTTCATTTTCAGAAATTCGATAAGGGTATCTACATCCATGTTTTCTGCCGAGCAAGCATAAAAACGTTGCTGTGAGCCAAACTTCTTAATGATTGCTTCCCGCAATGATGATTCCGAGTAGCTATTTCCTTCCATCATGTGGAGGACTTCATGAGCATGTAATTGTTCCATAATCTTTTTTCTGCAAAGATAGGGCAGAGATTGCTTGGAAACTGTAACATATGTGACAAAACTGCATAATATTCATTGAAAATTGAAAATAACCATTTCACTATGCGTTCCTATTCTGAAGGGTGGTCCCCAAAGAGACAATCCGGAAGATACATACACGTGACTGTTTCCCCATTGGCGATAACCGTGGCTTTGCTCGAAGATATAATCGGTCACCCAATTAATAGGCCATATTTGTCCGTGGTGTGTATGCCCGCTGAATTGCAAGTCGATGTCGGCAGCTTCCGTTTCTTTCAGGTTAAAAGGTTGATGATCCAATAATATACCGGTACACGGGGCAAAAGGATATATCGGAATACGTTTTAATTTAGCTAGGAATAGTGAGTAAAAACAGGAAATAGCGAACAAAGAAACTTGAAAAAGAAAAAAAGAGAGGTAATCAAAAGACTGATAAGAAGTAATTGAACAAATACCTGTGTTAGCTTGTTTCTATAAATAAACAATGGTTCTTTCCCGACTCCTTAAAAGGAGTCGGGAAAGGCGTAAACTATAATTATATGGGTAACACAATAAAGAAGGCATTTCCTGTACTTAATATGCACTGTGCAGGATGTGCTAATAATGTAGAAAAAACAGTGAAAAAAATGCCGGGAGTTATCGAGGCTTCCGTTAATTTTGCTACCAATACATTGACCGTTTCTTATGAGAAGGATCAGCTGACTCCCGGAGAAATCCGTGCGGCTGTGCTTGCGGCAGGTTATGACCTGATTGTGGAAGAAGCCCACAGGGAGGAACGCCGGGAAGAGGAGCAGCATAAGCGCTACACTCGTTTGACGTGGAAAGTGATTGGGGCTTGGATTTTGGTAGTACCGTTGCTGGTATTTTCCATGATACTGATGCATGTGCCATATTCTAATGAGATTCAAATGGTACTTGCTATCCCTGTTATGGTCTTTTTCGGAGGTGGTTTCTTCACCGGAGCCTGGAAACAGGCTAAATTAGGACGGAGCAATATGGATACTTTGGTTGCGCTTAGTACTTCCATTGCTTTTCTGTTCAGTCTGTTCAACACTTTCTTCCCCGAATTCTGGTATGACTGCGGATTGGAACCGCATGTCTATTATGAGGCTTCTGCGGTGATTATCGCTTTCGTTCTTACCGGAAAGTTGATGGAAGAACGTGCCAAAGGAAATACCTCAACAGCCATTCGTAAGTTGATGGGAATGCAGCCAAAAGCGGCTCGCGTTCTGCGCAATGGAGTGGAGGAGGAGATCTTGATTGAGAAACTCCAGGTAGGTGATTTGGTGGTTGTACGCCCGGGAGAACAAATACCTGTGGACGGTCAGCTTTCCGAAGGCGACTCGTATGTCGATGAAAGTATGATTAGCGGTGAACCGGTTCCGGTAGAAAAGAAGAAAGGTGATAAAGTATTGGCGGGAACGATCAACCAGCGTGGCTCATTTATCATTCGTGCCGCACAGGTAGGCAGTGAAACCGTGCTTGCCCGTATTATCGCTATGGTGCAGGAAGCACAGGGCAGCAAAGCTCCCGTGCAACGCATTGTCGATCGTATTACGGGGATTTTTGTACCTGTCGTATTGGGCATTGCCATTCTGACATTTGTATTGTGGGTTACCATTGGTGGTAGTGAATATATTTCTTATGGTATTTTGTCGGCTGTTTCTGTTCTTGTCATTGCTTGTCCATGTGCTTTGGGGCTTGCTACACCTACTGCGTTGATGGTGGGTATAGGTAAAGCTGCCAGCCAGCATATTCTGATTAAAGATGCAGTGGCTTTGGAACAAATGCGCAAAGTAGATGTCGTTGTTCTGGATAAAACGGGAACACTGACTGAAGGACATCCTACAGCTACCGGATGGTTATGGGCGCAGTCGCAGGAACCACATTTCAAAGATGTACTTTTAGCTGCGGAAATGAAATCGGAGCATCCGCTTGCCGGCGCTATTGTCTCTGCGCTTCAGGACGAAGAAAAAATAAAACCTGCCGCGTTGGATAGCTTTGAAAGCATTACGGGAAAAGGAATCAAAGCCTCGTATGAGGGACATACTTACTGGGTAGGCAGTCATAAACTCCTGAAAGATTTCAGTGCGACAGTAAGCGATGTGATGGCTGAAATGCTGGTTCACTATGAATCGGACGGTAACGGCATCATTTACTTTGGACGTGAAAACGAGTTGCTGGCTATCATTGCTGTTTCCGACCCGATAAAGGCTACTTCTGCCGAAGCAGTGAAGGAACTGAAACGTCAAGGGATTGACATCTGTATGCTGACGGGGGACGGACAACGGACTGCACTAGCCGTTTCTTCCCGTTTAGGAATCGAACGTTTTGTTGCCGACGCTCTACCGGACGATAAGGCCGAATTTGTACGTGAGCTTCAAATGCAGGGAAAGAAGGTTGCGATGGTGGGCGATGGTATCAATGATTCGCAGGCACTGGCATTGGCTGACGTCAGCATTGCTATGGGAAAAGGAACTGATATTGCTATGGACGTGGCTATGGTGACTTTGATGACATCGGACTTGTTGCTGCTTCCTAAAGCCTTCCAGTTGTCAAAGCAGACAGTCAAACTGATTCATCAGAACCTTTTCTGGGCGTTTATTTACAACCTGATCGGTATTCCTATTGCTGCCGGTATCTTGTTCCCGCTGAATGGTTTGTTATTGAATCCGATGCTGGCAAGTGCCGCAATGGCGTTCTCCAGCGTGAGCGTAGTGCTCAATTCGTTGAGCTTGGGACGAAAATGAGAAATGAACTATAAAAAGACAGGAACCTGTAAGCTGTAAACGATGAATGGTAAGCTGTCATTTATGAACAGCGAACTGTAAATAATAGACGGTGAATACTTTGCGGATAATACGCAATTTATTCACCGTTCATTGTTTTACAACTCACCATTTATGTTTTCTATCGTCCTTCGTATAAATTATCTGTTTCTAAATTCCAATGGCGTCATTCCTACATATCGTCTGA
>ENA-UEQW01003541-UEQW01003541.1-human-gut-metagenome-genome-assembly--contig:-NODE-3541-length-10688-cov-4.385732_pt1 | contig 10688 bp, 7 predicted proteins | sample MGYA00242947_ERZ507947 | MGnify/ENA primary metagenome ERZ507947 (study PRJEB26167, sample SAMN06115421) | human gut metagenome | host: Homo sapiens | place: China:Guizhou | collected 2015-03-17... | reverse complement strand
ACAACAGAAATGAAAAATGCTACGTTACCGGTTATTTCATTAGAGAGCAGCGAACAGGAAATCAATGAATTACATGGATATCGTACAAAAATGAATGCCGCAAGCATGCGCGATACGATCACGCCGATCGGAAAAGACAGAAAACTCCCGGTTACAATTCAGACGTATGAGACGAGTATAGATGCTATATCTTATGAAATACGGAGTCTTGATGGGGAGAGACTGATCGCTAATGCAGATGTCAGTTCCTACGATGAAAAAAAAGGTATGATCAGAGCGGAACTGGAAATTCAGAATCTTCTTCAGGAGGGGGAAGAATATTTACTGCTCATTAATTTAGAGAGCGGGAATGATGTGATCTATTATTATACAAGAATCGTGGAGATGCAGAATGCGCATATAGATGAATCCCTGAAATTTGTTAAGGAGTTTCATAATACCACATTTAATAGTGAAACGTCGGGAACGTTGTCAACGTACATGGAAAAAACGACCGGGGATAATACCACCTTACAGTTTGTTTCGTTAAATTCTTCGTTGAAACAGCTTGCATGGGCAGATTTTAACGGAGAGCAGTTAACGACACCAGTGCCATCGATAAAAGAGATCACAGATACTTATAATGTGATCGTGCTGGATTATGTTGTAACGAGTATCGGGGAGGACGGCGAGAGCGAATATTATAATGTAGAAGAATATTATCGTGTGCGTTATACGAGCAGCCGTATGTATCTGCTTAATTTTGAACGCCGTATGAATCAGATCTTCCGTGGGGAAAATGTCAACTTTTTTGATAATTATATTGAACTTGGAATACGTTCGGGAAATGTGGAGTATCAGGCAAATGAGACTGGGACTACAGTAGCCTTTGTACAGGAGGGGGAGCTGTGGAGCTATAACGAGACAGAAAATACGCTTGCAAAAGTATTCAGTTTCCGCGGATATGAAGGAATTGACAGCCGCGAAAATTATGGCGAACATGATATCAAGATCGTCCGGATTGATGAGGCAGGGAGCCTTGATTATATCGTGTATGGTTATATGAACCGCGGAAGCCACGAGGGGGAAGTGGGAATACAGGTAAATCATTATGACAGTCTTTCAAATACAAATGAAGAACTGGCATTCATTTCTTCCGATAAAGCATATGAAGTTATGAAATCAGAACTTGGTCAGCTGATGTATGTGAATGAGGGCGGAGAATTATATCTGATGGTGGACGGCAGTGTATATGGGATAGATCTTAGTACATTGGAAATGAAAGAGCTGATAAAAGGACTGGATAAGGAAATATATGCAGTTTCGGAGTCTGACCGCTATTTTGCATGGACAAAAGGCAGCCAGAATGGACAGAGTGATACGATCTGTCTCATAAACTTTTCGAATGAAAAAATAACAACGATAACAGAAGGAAGCAGCAAATATGTAAAACCGCTTGGATTTATGGGAGATGATTTTGTATATGGTGTAGCGAATGCTGCAGATGTATCAACAGAAGCTGCCGGGAATGTTATTTTTCCGATGTATCAGATTAAAATTCTGGATGTGTCGTCCGATGAACCATCTGTGTTAAAAACTTATGAAAAAAATGGTTATTATGTATCAGGTGTTGATATTGATGATTATACTATGTATTTAAACCGCATCCAGTATAATGGAACCACCTATGTTGATGCAGATCAGGATATGATCATGAACAGGGAGGGAGATGGAAATAAAATTGTTTCCATTGTAAGCAGTAATTCCGACAGCAAAGAAACCCAGTTTGAAATATCTCTGCCGGAAACTGTAGGGGCGAAGGCTCCGAGGCTGCTTACTCCGAGAGAAACCATATTAGAGCAGGAGCGTACACTCACACTTGAGGATAAGGGTGATAGTAGGAAATATTATGTTTATGTAAAAGGTGATGTGGTCTATACCACAGATCAGGTGGCAGATGCGATCACAAAAGCGAATGAAAATATGGGAGTTGTGGTAGGAAAAGATCAGGAATATATCTGGAAACGTTCCAGAGATGCGATCAGACCGGCTCTTTCCGATATTGCGGTTGGCGCGGAAGATGCATCCTCTAACAGTATTGCGCAGTGTATCAATGCAATGCTTGAAAAGGAGGGAATTAATATCAGTGTAAGTGCATTGATCGCAGGCGGAGAAACACCAAAGAATATTCTGAGCAATACCATGAAAGATGCAAGAATTTTAGATCTGACAGGATGCAGTGTGGAGGAAGTCCTTTACTATGTAAGCTGTGGCAATCCTGTATTTGCGATGACGGGAAGCGATGAAGCGGTACTTGTGGTAGGCTATGATGCCAATAATGTCATTATCTTTGATCCGTCAACCGGAAGTAATTTTAAGCAGAGCCTGACAGATGCGGATGAAGTTTTTAAGGAAGCCGGAAATGTATTTTTCACATACCTCAAGTAAAAGAACAAAAATGCGGATATACAGACACATTGTAAGTATATATACATGAAAAAAACGAGAAAACTGCATAAAAAAACAGTGCTTCCATAGAATAGTTCGTTGAACTTTAACAGATTTAAGTGAGACGTATTGCAAATTAAAGTCGAATGGGTTATATTTTGAGAAGTACTTGAAAAGAGGAAGAGGATGAATATGAGCAGAAAAGAAGTAGTGGTTTCGAATGTTTCTAAAGAACACGATAATCCGATTGCAGAACTGGTTCAGGTGGCATGCCGCTTTGACAGTGAGATTATCCTTGAGAGCAATAACCGCCGGATCAATGCAAAGAGTATCATGGGAATTATGGCATTTAATCCTTCAAAAGGTATGACTGTCAATATCGTTGCAGAAGGAAGAGATGAAGAAGAAGCATTAGACGCAATGGAGAAGTTTTTAGTTTGTGAGTAATTTTTGTTGAGGAGGGAATTCATTATGGCAAAAGAAACTATAGCAAAAAATAATGCAACAAAAACTAATGTTGTAAAAACAGCAGAGCCAAAGACAAACGAAAAGCAGGCAGAAGTATTGCAGGCAGCAAAGAATGTGGCAGCAACAGCAAAAACAGTTGTAAAAGAATCTGCAACTGAGGTAAAAGCAGCAGTAGCTGAGAAAACAACAGCAGTTAAAGAAGCAGTAGAAGAAATGACAGCAGCAAAGGCTGCATCGTCAACAAAACCAGTTGTCGAGAAAAAGGAAACAGCAAAACCTGTAAAAGAGAAGAAACCTTCAAGAGCAGCAAAGAAGGCGGCAGCGAAAGCAGCAAAGGAAGAATTAGTTCCGGAAGTATTTATTCAGTATCAGGGAAATGAAGCGATCGTTGCAGATGTGATCGAGAAAGCAAAAAATGAGTTTGTTGCAGAGGGTCACAGAGCATCATCTATCAAGAGTCTTCAGGTATATTTAAAACCGGAAGAATTTGCAGCATATTATGTGATCAACCAGAAGTTTGCAGGAAGAGTTGATTTGTTTTAAATAAGTCTGTAAGACACAAATACATAGAAGTGAAATAGAAGGAACCGATGTACCAAAAAGTACTGAGGTTCCTTTTTTAATTCATGATCATGGAATGAAGGCATCCTGTTATTTGTAAAGAAAAGCCGGCACAAAAAGTACCGGCTTTTGAAAAGTATTTCAGGATTATTTCTGCTCTGCTTTGTATTTGGATACCAGACGTTCGATTCTGTCATACGGGTTTAACAGATCGCTGATGGAAGAATCATGGTTTAAGGTATCAATGATATAAGCGATGTATTTACTCATATCACAGCTGATGTAATAAGGTTTGGATAAGAGTTCAGGTGTCTGATAAGTAAGGTTTGTAGTAACGACTTTGTAGATGATACCATCAGCAACTGCCTGATCAAATTTTTCTAAACCGTTTGTGAAGAGTCCGAAAGTTGCAACAACGAAGATACGGTTTGCTTTACGTTTCTTTAATTCAGTTGCAACATCAATCATACTTTCACCGGAAGAGATCATGTCATCAATAATGATAACGTCTTTTCCTTCCACGGAGGAACCTAAGAATTCATGTGCAACGATCGGGTTACGTCCGTCTACGATACGGCTGTAATCACGTCTCTTATAGAACATACCGACATCTAAACCGAGAACGCTTGCAAGATATACAGCACGGTTCGTACCGCCTTCATCCGGGCTGATTACCATCATATGATCGGAATCGATCTTTAAGTCGGTTACTTCGCGTAAGATACCTTTTACAAACTGGTAAGCAGGCTGTACGGTCTCGAAGCCTTTTAACGGGATCGCATTCTGTACACGCGGGTCATGTGCATCAAATGTGATGATGTTATCTACACCCATTGCAGTCAGTTCCTGTAATGCTAAAGCACAATCTAAGGATTCGCGGGAAGTACGTTTGTGCTGACGGCTTTCATATAAGAAAGGAATGATGACTGTGATACGTCTTGCTTTACCGCCAACGGCTGCAATGATACGTTTTAAATCTGCATAGTGATCATCCGGTGACATGTGGTTCTCATGGCCGCATACAGAGTAGGTAAGGCTGTAATTTGTCACATCGACCATCAGGTACAGATCGTATCCACGAACAGATTCTTTGATCACACCTTTTGCTTCACCGGTTCCGAAACGCGGAACAGCGGTAGAGATGATGTAAGAATCGCGGCGGTAATCCCTGAAGGCAAGATCAGATGCATGCTGATGCTGTCTTTTTTCTCTCCAGCCGACCAGATACTTGTCTACTTTCAGACCAAGCTCTTTGCAGCTCTCAAGCGGGATCAGACCAAGTGCTCCATCAGGTAAGGTTTCTAGGTTTCTTTCATCGTTTGGCATTGAATGGTTCCTCCATAAAAATTTGTTTACATGTATTTCAATAGATTGCTCTAATTGAAGGCAGAAAAAGTATCCTGTGTCTGTTGCAATGATTAACGTCTCCGCTTCTGCATCCTGATATCTTCCCCGAATAATTTGATCAGAACATAATTATCCATGATTCTCGATAAGATTCGCTCCGAATACAGATCGGTAAGCTGTGATAATCCGAGATTTGTGGAAATGATGGTTGATTTCCGGTGCAGGATTCTTTCGTTTAAACATAAAAACAACTGGGAAGTTGTAAAAGAATTTGTAAGCTCTGTGCCAAGATCATCTATGATCAGAAGATCGCATGTAAAAATATTTTCATTTGCGGCAATCGCATCTTCATCTTTTGCAAATACACCCTTGCTTAATATATCAAATAATTGGAACGCCGTAAAGTAAATTACAGAATGACCGTGATCCATCAGCTCTTTCGCAACGCAGTTTGACAGAAAAGTTTTGCCGATGCCGGTATCTCCGTAAAAGTAAAGATTGGAAAATGTATCATCAAAGTGATCGATAAAGTCGTGACATTTTGCGACAGCATCTTTTGCGGTTGCCAAAGATGATAATCCGGTCGCAGGGTTTACGTCTTTATCGGAATAATAGTCAAAAGAAAATGTGGAAAAATTTTCACGCAGCAGGATGCTTTTTAAGTTTGACTGGGTATAGACCAGATCGATTGCAGCCTGTGTAAAACAGTGGCAGCGTTTCCCGTCAATAAAACCGGTATCTTTACAATCCGGGCACTCGTAAGCAGTTGCCAAGTAATCAGCAGCCAGACCGGCTTTTTTTAGAAGATCCTTTTTCTCACTGCGGTAGGAGGCAATCTGTTCTTTTAAGGTATGAAGAGCTTTGGTATCGCCGTCTAAGAGCTTCTTTGCCTGTGTAACGGAACAGGTTGCGATGGCATCATCAATCTCGCGGAGACGCGGAATCTTGATGTAGGCATAGCGTGTCCGTTCTTCCCTGTCATGTTCATTTTTTAACTGCCGGGCATCGTATGCCCGTATGATCTCGTCATATTGCGAATTTGTCAGAGGCATGTTCTTATCCTAATCTCCATTTTTGCCTGTTTTAGTATGAAGACAATATTTTCATACTATTCTATGGTATCAGCGTTTTGAATTGGTTGTCAGTAACATTTTTTCAAGCTCATCATATTCATAGGAACGGTGTCCGATGTTGTTGAACTTATTTTTTGAACCAGCCGCTTCCTGTGCGGAAGTCTTTGCACGTTCTTTATGTTCAAGATTTAAACGTTTTACATCTTCCATGGTATGTACGTTTAATTTACGCCAGTTCGAAAGCATTTTATCCGTGTAAGGAAAACTCGGCTGATGGATACTCTGTATGGTCTGCTGACATGCCGCACAGATGATGTCGATGGAAAAACCATACTCGGAACGCCATTTTTCAATGAAGTCTGTTTCAGATGGAACGAGATTCCTTCCGGTAATGCCAAAGGAACGCATTACTGCATAATAAGCCGGACTGTGGATCTTTGCTTCCTGTTTGGCGGAGGTTACAGTCCGGATACCGCTTTCTGCCCATTTCAACGCCGTAGCTTCGATGTAGCGGATCGCAGTATGGTTTTTGCTTACGCAGTATTCCACCAGATATTCGATCAGATCCGGTGAAAAAGAAAGTTCTTCATATAAATACAAAAGCGTGTTTGTATCAGTCTGGCTGAGAGGGCGTCCGAGATAGCGTTCTGTAATAAAAAGAAGTTCTGCGATCTGGTCATTTTCCTGAAACTGTTTTAATTCATCGCGGGTGTAATCCCTCTTTGGAGGAAAATTTTCCGTATCTGCAGAAGAAATACCATCATCATCTGAGGAGGTGTATTCGTCTGCAGATGATGAAATGCTGTTTGAGTCGGGTGCCTCTGCGGTAGATTCATTTTCTGAAAATTCGCCGGTTACATCAGTTTTATCCCTGGATGCAGAATCAATAAGGCACACACCGGTTAAGTTATGATCTGTATCGTATTCCAGACGCAAAAGATGCATGCGTTCCCAATAACTTAAGGCACGTTTTACATCTTTTTCTGTGTGTTCGAATTTATCTGCAATGGAAGAAATCGAAAAAGCGGAATCCGGGGCGTTCATCAGACGCAGCAGGTACAGGTAGATCTTTACAAATTCTCCATTTGCGTCAGACATATATTCATCAATAAAAATATTCGATACACTCGTGGCAGAAGATGCGCTGTCACTGTGGATTAGTATTTTAGCCATGAAGGAAACCCTCTTTCGATAATATTCTAAAAGTATAAGCATAAATATTTGCTGCGCCACAAATTATAGCATAGGAAAAGAAAAAAGAGAAGAACAATTTTGAATACAAATGCTGTAAAATCAAGGGTTAAGGGGAATGTGGATAATGTGGATAAAAAGTGAATACATAAAAAAACGAAAGTGATGGCAACTATGACAAAATACAGAAAACAAGGGACATGAAAGAAAACGGAACAATAAAAGAGGGATATGTTATGTCAACAAAAAAAATCCACATTCGATGGTTGAAGTTTTCCCCAATCGAATGTGGATAATGTGGATAACTTACCTGCCAAGAAGGTGTTCACCCACGTTTACGATATCTCCGGCACCCATAGTTATCAACAGATCACCGTTTATACATTTTTTCAATAAAAATTTCTCGATTTCTTCAAAGGAAGGGAAATAATAACATTCTGTTCCTTTGTCTTTTAATTTTTCAAGGATATCTTTCGAGCTGATTCCGTAAGTATTTTTCTCGCGGGCAGCATAGATATCTGCAAGAACGACTACGTCAGCCATGGAAAGCACATCTGCAAAGTCATCTAAAAATGCTTTTGTCCTGGAATAAGTGTGCGGCTGGAAAGCTAAGACCAGACGTTTGTGCGGATAATTCTTTGCAGCAGTTAATGTTGCACGGATCTCTGTCGGATGATGCGCATAATCATCAATGATAGTAACGCCATCCACACATCCTTTATATTCAAAACGACGGTCTGCACCTCCGAAAGCGGATAAACCGGCGAGGATCGCATCCTTTGAAATGCCAAGGTCAAGTGTAAGTGCAATCGCTGCAAGCGCATTTGAGATATTGTGCATGCCTGGAACATGCAGTTTGACATCCATGACCGGAGAACCGTGATGCATAGCTGTAAAGGAAGCACATGCTGTCTCATCAAATGTAACATCGGACGGATAATAGTCGCAGGAGTCATTCAGACCGAAAGTGATCACCTTGGGATCTAAACCATCTGTAAGCTCGGTGTAATTTTCAATTTCACCGTTGATAATGATCGCACCGTCTTTTTTTGTATTTCCTGCAAATTTTCGGAATGAATTGCGGATGTCCTGAATATCTTTAAAGAAGTCAAGGTGTTCCGCTTCCACGTTTAAAATGACACTGTAGCGTGGATAAAAATGAAGAAAACTGTTGGTATATTCGCACGCTTCGGATACAAAAATATCGGACTTGCCTACTTTTATATTGCCGTCGATGGCTTTTAAAATCCCACCCACGGAAATAGTAGGATCTGCATTTGCGGCAAGAAGGATCTGACTGATCATGGATGTGGTCGTCGTTTTTCCGTGGGTACCGGCAACGGCGATGGAATTGTTGTAATTGTCCATGATCTGGCCAAGCAGTTCTGCACGGCTTAACATTGGGATGCTGCTCTCTCTTGCGGCCGCGTATTCCGGATTGTCTTCCCGGATGGCTGCGGTGTAGACGATAAGATCAATGTCATCGCTAAGGTTTTCGGCCTTCTGACCGTAAAAAATACGGGCACCCATGTGCTCTAAATGTCTGGTCAGTCCGGATTCCTTTGTGTCAGATCCTGAGATGGTAAAATGTTCTTCTAAAAGTATCTCAGCAAGACCACTCATGCTGATACCGCCGATCCCGATGAAATGGATGTGCAGCGGCTGGTTGAAATTGATTTTATACATTTATTGATACCTGCCTGTTTTTATTAATAATTCTGTTTGTTTCATTATACCCGTATGGAATCAATTTGCAAATTCTTTTGAGGAAAAATCTTTTCGACAGAAAAAAAGAATTGTAGATAAAATTTTATCAATTTGTGCAATGTGTCAAAAATATGTAAAAACGATAAAAAATATTGTGAAAAATGATGTACATGAGATTTGAAGTGTGGTATAATTAAAAATACCAAAAGGAATAGATTGACTAGAAAGTGACGAGAGGTGATTGACGTGATTCGAAAAGAAATGATAGCCATGCTATTGGCTGGAGGACAGGGCAGCCGTCTTGGAGTGCTTACAGCAAAGGTTGCCAAACCCGCAGTTGCGTTTGGAGGAAAGTATCGTATTATCGATTTCCCACTCAGCAACTGTATTAATTCAGGAATTGATACCGTTGGTGTTCTGACACAGTATCAGCCGTTACGTTTAAATACCCATATCGGAATCGGTATTCCGTGGGATCTTGACCGTAACAATGGCGGTGTAACGGTGCTTCCACCTTATGAGAAGAGCAATAACAGCGAGTGGTACAGTGGAACAGCAAATGCAATCTACCAGAATATGAATTACATGGAGAGCTACAATCCGGAATATGTCCTGATCTTATCAGGTGACCATATTTATAAGATGGATTATGAGGTAATGCTCGATTTCCATAAAGAAAATCATGCAGATGTAACGATTGCAACAATGCCGGTACCGATCGAAGAAGCAAGCAGGTTTGGAATCGTGATCGCGGATGAAAATAAAAAAATACAGGATTTTGAGGAGAAACCGGCAGAGCCGAGAAGTAATCTTGCATCCATGGGAATCTATATTTTCAGCTGGAATGTTTTGAAGGAAGCATTACATGCCATGAAAGACCAGAGTGGCTGTGATTTCGGCAAGCATATTATTCCATACTGCCATGAGAGAGGAAAACGTCTTTTCGCCTATGAATTTAATGGTTACTGGAAGGATGTTGGAACATTAAGCTCATATTGGGAGGCTAATATGGAGCTTATAGATATAATTCCTGTATTTAATCTTTATGAGGAATTCTGGAAGATATATACAAGAACAGATACTATTCCACCTCAGTATGTTGCAGATAATACATTTATTGAAAAGAGCATTGTTGGCGATGGAACTGAAGTATATGGACGAATATATAATTCAGTTATCGGTTCAGGTGTAACTATTGAAGAAGGCGCGGTAGTCAGGGATTCTATCGTTATGAATAATACTGTCATCGGCAAGAACACAATAGTCAATAAGTCAATTATAGCTGAAGAAGTAGTTGTAGGAAATAATGTTGAACTTGGTGTAGGTGAAGAAGTACCTAATGTCAAGCTTCCTAAGATATATAACTCGGGTCTTGTAACTATCGGAGAATGTTCAGTTATTCCTGATGGAGTTAAGGTAGGAAAGAACACAGCTATATCTGGAGTTACAACTAATGAAGATTATCCAGATGGCTTATTACCAAGCGGTGGTATTATTATTAAGGCAGGTGACGTAGAATGAAAGCGATAGGTATAGTATTAGCAGGCGGCAACAACAGGATGATGCGTGAACTGACAAACAAGAGAGCCATTGCTTCCATGCCTATTGCAGGAAGCTACAGAGCGATAGATTTCGCACTTAGCAATATGTCTAATTCACATATACAGAAGGTTGCAGTAATAACACAGTATAATGCAAGATCTCTCAATGAACACTTAAGCTCATCTAAGTGGTGGGATTTTGGTAGAAAACAGGGTGGATTATATGTATTCACACCAACTATAACAGCAGAGAGCAGCAGCTGGTACAGAGGAACAGCAGATTCACTCTATCAGAATATAGACTTTCTTAAGTCAAGTCATGAACCATATGTAGTTATCACATCCGGCGATGGTGTGTACAAGCTTGACTATA
>ENA-UEQW01003530-UEQW01003530.1-human-gut-metagenome-genome-assembly--contig:-NODE-3530-length-10716-cov-3.469875_pt1 | contig 10716 bp, 7 predicted proteins | sample MGYA00242947_ERZ507947 | MGnify/ENA primary metagenome ERZ507947 (study PRJEB26167, sample SAMN06115421) | human gut metagenome | host: Homo sapiens | place: China:Guizhou | collected 2015-03-17... | reverse complement strand
AGCGACTCGATCGAGCAGATCACCCACTCGATCTGCACGCTCGAATTCGACGTGCACCGTCCGCTCTACGACTGGTTCATCCAGGCGCTGGAGATCTACCCTTCGCACCAGTACGAATTCGCCCGTCTGAACCTCACCTATACGATGATGTCGAAGCGCAAGCTGCTCAAACTCGTGCAGGAAGGCGCCGTGATGGGCTGGGACGACCCCCGCATGCCGACGATCTGCGCTTTGCGCCGCAAGGGCTATACCCCGGCCTCGGTGCGGAACTTCGCCGAGATGGTGGGCGTCGCCAAGCGCGACAACGTGATCGACCTGGGCAAGCTCGAATACTGCGTGCGCGAAGACCTGAACAAGATCGCAGAGCGCCGCATGGCAGTGCTCAACCCGCTGAAGGTGGTCATCACCAACTACGAGGAAGGCAAGACCGAGCTCTTCACGGCGATCAACAACCCCGAGGACGAATCGGCCGGCACGCGGCAGGTGCCCTTCTCGAAGGTCATCTACATCGAGCGCGACGATTTCATGGAGGAGCCTCCCAAAAAGTTCTTCCGCCTGGCACCCGGCGGCGAGGTGCGCCTGCGCTATTCGTACCTGATCAGGTGCGAGGAGGTCATCAAGGATGCCGCGGGCAACATCACCGAGCTGCGCTGCACCTATGACCCGATGTCGGGCAGAGGGTCGTCGAGCGACGGCCGCCGCGTGAAGGGTGTCATCCACTGGGTATCGGCCAAAGATGCCGTGGAGGCCGAAATCCGCCTGTTCAACCCGCTCTTCACGAAGGAGAACCCCGACGACGTGAAGGAAGGACAGACCTGGGAGGACAACCTCAACCCCGAATCCATGGTCAAGGTCACGGGCTACCTGGAGCCGTCGCTGCGCGACATACCCATAGGGCAGGCCGTGCAGTTCGAGCGCGTAGGCTACTTCTGCCCCGACACCGACTCGACACCCGAACACCCCGTGTTCAACCGCACGGTGACGCTCAAGGATTCGTGGGCGAAAATCAACAAGTAGGAAAACACGGAATACTATTTATAAAAACAAGACCTCCCGGCAGAACCGGGAGGTCTTGTTTCAGGTTATTTCACCGGAAGGCAGATCTCCGTCCTGAGCTTTTCCGCCGGGTCACATCATCCGCCCGAAGGTCTTTCGCCCCAAAAGGTAACGCAGGAGTACGGAACCGCGGTAAACCTTCCCGGCGACCGTTCCCCTGCACTGCTGCCGAATCTCCTTCCGCTTGCACGACAGGCTGCCGTGCCAGCGGAGGAAATCGCGCCAGGCGCGGAATACGGCACGGAAATTATCGCCCCGTCCCTGTGCCAGATACGACAATGCCGCCATCAGGTCGAGCACGGGGCGTACGATGGCCACGACGGCACGCTGTACGGGAGAAGCACACTTGTAGAGCATCGCCAGGTTATTGCGATGGTTGTAGAACACCTTGGTCGGGGAATCGGTCGTCAGCGTCCCGCCGCCGAGGTGGTAGACCGTACTCCCGGGCACGACCCGCACGCGGTAACCCGCGAGCTGCATGCGCCAGCAGAGGTCGATCTCCTCCATGTGGGCGAAGAAATCGTCGTCGAAGCCCCCTAATGCGCGGAACACGTCGGCACGGCAGCAAAAAGCCGCTCCGCTGACCCAGAATACGTCGCGGGCATCGTCGTACTGCCCCTCGTCGGCCTCGACCCGCTTGAGGATACGCCCCCGGCAAAAAGGATAGCCCAGGAAGTCGATAAAGCCCCCGGAAGCCCCTGCGTACTCGAATTTCGTACGGTCGAGCCACGAAACCAGCTTGGGCGAAACGACCGCCACGTCGGGCTCACGCTCCAGAACGCCGAGGATCGGCTCCAGCCATCCCCGGGGTGTCTCGACATCGGAATTGAGCAGCAGGTAATAATCCGCCTCGACCTGCGCCAAAGCGCGGTTGTAACCGCCCGCGAAACCGTAATTCCGGTCGAGGCGCACCACAGCGACGGTCGGGAACTTCTCCGCCAGCACCGCCAGCGACCCGTCCGTCGAACCGTTGTCGGCGACGACGACCCCGACCCCGGCGGGAGCCGCGGCCACGACGCTCGGCAGGAAGCGGCGCAGGTGTTCCGCGCCGTTCCAGTTGAGTATGACGATTTTAACGATTGGCATTCGTGCGTTTGTGTTTCCAGCGGCGGTGCGACCACATCCAGAGCTCGGGATGCTCGAGGATCGTGGCTTCCAAACGTCTAACGTAGCGTTCCGTGATTTCGTATTCGGCGACCTCCTCCACACCGTCATAGATCGGTTCGAACGACATCTGGTAACGTCCCCGCTGCAAGCGCTCCATCCGGACGAAATAGACCGGCAGGTTACAGCGCAGCGCCAGTTTCTCCCCGCCATCGAAGAAGATCGTATCCTGGTTGAGAAAGCGGAACCAATGGCTGTCGGGGCGGCGCGGCGGGTTCTGGTCGGCGATAAGCCCCATCACGAGGTTCTTGCCCTCGATGCCGCGTTCCCTGTTGCGCAGGTAGAAGCGCAGCGAATCCTTCATCGCCACGGTCATCGAATTCTCGTAGTTGCGCAGGCGCTGGTAAAGGCGTTCCATCACTTTGCTGCGCAACGGGTGGTAAACGGCCACGAGCATCTGCGAGCGTTCGTAAAGCCCCCAGTAGGAGCAGTACTCCCAGCAGCCGAAATGGGCCGTCATGGCGATCCAGTCACGGCCGTGCACCTGCGCATAATGTTCCTCGAACCCTTTTACGGTGAGTACCGTACGGCCTTTTTCCTCGCTCATGTGGGCCATATTGACCGTATCGACGAAAATCTCGGCAAGCGTACGGTAAAAACTGCGGCAGACGGCCGCCCGTTCCTGCTCGCTTTTTTCGGGGAACGAGTTCCGCAAATTGGCCTTCACGACCTTCATGCGGTAGCGCAGGCAATAATATATGATGAAAAAGAGCAGGTTTTCAACAATGTAGTACTTGAACCAGTAAGGCATCACGGCAAATACCCGCGCCCCAAGCCACAGGAACTCCAACCATATCTTTTGTATGAAATTCAGCTCTGTACGTTTCATCCGGAAAATCAGCGGTTACGGTTCGACGAAAAGTTTTACATTGGCGACCTTGGTGCGGATTCTCAGCCAGTTCGCGAGCGTCGTCCGGTCGATGGAATCAGATGCGACTTTCGGCGTGACCACACAGACGAGCGTCGTATCGAGCGGTGCGCCCGAAACGTCGAACGTAATGCCCTTCATGAGCGATATGGCCCTGACGTTCGTGGTCATGGCACCCACCTCGCGCGAAATGTCGTCCACCTCGACATTCGTGACGCGGTAGCGTTTCAGCTGCGCAGCCATCTCGCCGATGCGCCTGTTCTTCTCCTCCAGAAGCTCGAGGTAACTTTGTTGCAGTGACGCCACGTCGATCTTGTCCGTGGTGTTTGCCTGGCGGACGACCAGCTCGGCCTTGTCGAGCCCGAAGCTACCCATCTGCGTGCGGGCGTTTTCTATGGTTCCGTCGTCGAGCGGCTCCCCCAGGAGCAGCAGTTCGATCTGCGACGGATGTCCGTGGTGTGCGTAACGCTTATTGCACTCGATCACACGCGTATGGGGAAAATTGAATACCTGCGAGACATATTTGTCGGCCGCCGCCTCGAAAAGCGACACCCTGACCATGTGGAACCCGATGACGACGCTCGGGATGAAGGTCACCAGCGTGATGACCATCATCAGCCGCTTCACGTTGCGCTCGCGCACCTTGTCGATGAACGCCTTTTTCTCGTATTTCAGGAACCGCACCATGGCATAGGTCGCCAGGGCGATGAATACCGAGTTGATGAAAAAGAGGTAGAACGCCCCGAAGAAAAACCGTATCTGCCCCGTGGCAAGGCCGAAGCCCGCGGTACAAAGGGGCGGGATCAGCGCCGTAGCGATCGCCACGCCCGGGATCACGGTCGAAGTGCGATCCTGCCGCGTCTGCGCCACGATACCAGCCAGGCCGCCGAACAATGCGATCAGCACGTCGTAGGTCGTCGGCACGGTACGTGCCAGCAACTCGCTGCTGTTCGACGACAGGGGCGACACCAGGAAATAGGCTGTCGAGGTGACGATCGCCACGACGAACATCAGCGCATAATTGCGCAGCGACTTTTTGAGCAGTTCGAAATCGTTGATACCCAGCGAGAGGCCGATGCCCATGATCGGCCCCATGATGGGCGAGATGAGCATGGCGCCGATAATCACGGCGGCCGAATTGACATTCAGGCCCAGCGACGCGATCATCGTCGCAAAAATCAGCACCCACAGGTTGACCCCGCGGAATACCACCCCTTTGGAGATCGACGCCACGACCTCGTCGCGCTGTGCCTTGTCTTCGTCGAGGCTGAAACGCCCCCGGAGGAATTCACGCATCTCTCCCAGCCATGCCGAGGAAGAACGTTTGATCCGATGCGTATCGTTGTTGTTTTCCATTTTCCAGTCCTTTATTCAGTCTCCTCATCCGGTAATTCCCTCTTCGGTTTGGGTTTCCCGGCCAATACGATCACAAATTCGCCTTTGGGTTCCGTCGTACGAAAATGTTCCAGCACTTCGGCGACAGTGCCCCGCACGGTCTGCTCGAACTTCTTGGTCAGCTCACGCGATACGGACACCCTGCGTTCCGATCCGAAAACTTCGGCGAACTGTTCGAGGCATTTCACCACCCGGTAGGGCGATTCGTAGAATACCATCGTGCGCTCCTCGTCGGCAAGCGACTGCAACTGCTTCGCCCGCCCCTTTTTCTGGGGCAGAAACCCCTCGAAACAAAACCGGTCGCACGGGAATCCGCTCTGCACAAGAGCGGGAACCAGCGCCGTGGCACCGGGGAGCGTCTCGACCTCGATGCCGGCCTCGACACACGTCCTGACCAGCAGAAACCCCGGATCGGAGATCCCGGGCGTCCCGGCGTCCGAGACCAGCGCGGCATTGCGTCCGGCGGCAATCGACCCGGCCACCATCTTGACCGTGGCGTGTTCGTTGAACTTGTGGTGCGAATGGAGTTTTTTCTCGATACCGAGGTGTCTGAGCAGGAACGACGTAGTACGCGTATCCTCGGCGAGGATGAAATCCACCTCGCGCAGCACATTGACCGCCCGCAGCGTGATATCGTCGAGGTTCCCGATCGGGGTAGGTACGATATAGAGCTTGGCCATGGGGCTATGCGAATTTACGTTCGAGCAGTTCCATCAGGAACTTCGCGCCGTCGGAATTGGCATTCCAGACATAATTCTCGGCAATGTAAATCATGCAGTCGTCGAAATCGCCGAAGGCATCGAGCTTGTCGAGCGCCGCTTCGTAAGCCCGGGCATCGCCGTCGAACAAGTCGCGGATCATCAGGAACTTGTCGTTGATGCCGATGGCGCGCCTCAGGTCGGTGACGGGCTCGCTGCGGCGCAGTTCCGAGGCCATGTCGCGCGGCGGCACAATCGTATCGGCCAGCGTCTGTTTGTCATGGTTGATCACTTCGCCCAGTACGGCCCCGTTATTCGGCGCCCCGTTCCCTGCAAGGGTAATCTCCTCGAAATCGGGCTCTTCGTCGTCATTCCCGGTGTCGGGCACGGGTGCCGGACGCTGCGACACGGACGCCGCATACACCCCTTCCGCAGGAGCTTCATCCCCGGCGAACATACGCGGGGTGTCCGGGACAGAAACGCCAGGGCCGGATACCGGTTCCGGGCTGTCGGTTGCCGGACTGTCGGTTGGAAGCTGCGGCCGCCCTGCCACGGGTTTTGCGGCGTCCCCCGCGGCAGGTGCCGGAGCAGGCTTTTCGGCCGTCGGCCGGGCAGCCGGGGGTTCGGGATTGTAAAGCGACATGATTACCCGCTGTTTATGGCGGTGGCGCTGGGTCTCCTCTTCGATGCCGAACAAGGTCGGCGCGATCGACTGCGGCGCTGCCGCAGGATGCGCCCCTGCTCCGGGAGCCGGAAAGGTAACGCCCGTTTCCGCCCCTGATCCGGCAATTGCTTCCGGTTCGGGCATCCCCGAGGGTGCTTCCCGGTGTGCGGGCTCGTCCCAGGGATCGGTTGCCTCCGGCACACGGGCAAGCCCCTGCGAACCGGAATCCCCATGCGATTCGGATGCCGCCGCAATATTTTCAGCCGGCACTTCCTTGCCGGCGCTATTTCCAGTCGATTCGGGCGCAGGGATTTCTTCCGCAGCCGGGGTTTCAGGATCGGAAACCAGCCCGGCAACCGGGGGTTCAGCCTCCGCAATCCGCCCCGCAGCCGGTTCAGCCGGGATTTCGGCAGGTTCCGCAACAACCCCGGCCGGCTCTTGTCCGTCCGCCGGCACGGAATCCAGCACGGATTCGGCCACCGTTTCCGCCGCCGCGGTATCGCAATCGGGGAAATCTGCCCCGGACTCCGCCAGGGGCGCAATGAACCCTGATTCGGGTTCCGGCCCGGATCCGGAGAGCGACGGCAATTCGGGTTCCGCCACGGGCAGAGGCTCGATCGAAAGCACTTCGCCGAGGTCTAAGCTGACCGGAATCTCCGTCGGGAAGGGTTCCTGTTCGGAGGCATCTGCCGCGGGAGGTTCCGCCTCCGCATCGAAACGCACGGCCTCGTAGAGTGTCCGCAACTTATCGAGTACGAGATCCCGCTCGAGGGAGCCGATCTCCTGGTTCGCATTCCAGCCTTCAACTATTTCCGAGAGCTTGCGCAATTCGCTCCGCACGTATTTCAAATCCATAATCCGCACACTTTTTGCCTCCAAAGATAGCAAAAATTTACGAACACACCGTGCAAAACCCGAGATAATATCCCCGAGGGCCTGCGGCGCCGCTGCGGGGCACAAAAAACGGGGATCGACACACAGCCGATCCCCGTTCGTATGCGGGAGTAGTCTACTCCCCGAAAATATGCCGCGCATAATTATACCCGCAGGCATCGTAGATCCGCGCCAGGCGGCGGACACGGTGCAGATAGCCGGCATAATCCTTCCGGTCGAGGCTCCACCCCACTTCGGCCAGCGCGCTCAGGCGCGGCAGAAGCATATATTCGGCATGGGGCCATGTCGCGATATACTCCGTCCACAGGTTGGCCTGCACGCCCAGGATACAAGCCTGCTCGGCAGGCGTCAGCTGCTCGTAAGGATCGAGTTCGTAGACCTTCTCCACAGGTAGGTACCCGCCGATGGCAAGGGGTTCGCGGGCCGTATCGCGCGTCTGGTAGTAATCCAGGTAGCAGTTCGTGGTCGGCGCCATGATGGCATGGTTGCCCTGCCTGGCGGCCTCGATCCCCCCTTTCGCTCCGCGCCACGACATGATGGTCGCCGTCGGGGTGACATCGCCTTCGAGAATCTCGTCCCAGCCGATCAGGCGGCGTCCGCGGGCATTCAGGAACTTCTCGACGCGCGCCGTGGCGTAATTCTGCAACTGGCGCGGACGCCTCAGCCCTTCGGCCTTCATGCGCGCCTTGCAATGCGGGCACTTCTCCCACATCACCGTCGGGCATTCGTCGCCGCCGATATGGATGTATTCCGACGGGAAAAGGCCGACGACCTCTTCCAGCACCCCCTCGATGAATTCGAAGGTCGTCTCCTTGCCGATGCAGAACACCCTGTCGTCGATGTCCCAGGTCTGGCGCACCTCGTATTGTTCGCCCGTGCAGCCGAGCCACGGATAGGAGGCCAGCGCACCCACGGCATGTCCGGGGAATTCGATCTCGGGGATCACCGTGATAAAACGCTTCGCAGCGTAGTCCACGATGTCGCGGATCTCGTCCTGCGTATAGTAACCGCCATAGGGCGTTTCGTCGAACTTGCAGTTTTCGTCGTACTCGCCGCCCGGGTCGCGGCCGATCAGCGTACGGCTGCGTACGGAACCCACCTCGGTCAGTTTCGGGTATTTCTTTATCTCGATACGCCACCCCTGGTCGTCGGTAAGGTGCCAGTGGAACACGTTGAGCTTATGCAGGGCCATGATGTCGAGCGCCTCCTTCACTTCGTCGACCGTGAAGAAATGGCGGCAGACGTCGAGCATCATGCCCCGGTAGCCCAGGCACGGTTTGTCCTCGATCGTCACGACGGGCAGCTCCACGGCACGCACGCCGGTCGCGTCGTAAGCCGCAACGGGGATCAGCTGGCGAAGGGTCTGCACCGCATAGAACGCCCCGGCAGCGCTCCCGCCCACAATCTCGGCACGTCCGGGCGTAATCTCCAGGCGGTAGCCATCCGCCGGCATCGCCGCGTCGCACGAGATATTCAGCGCCCCGTCGAGGGGCACGTCGGCATGCCGCACCCGCAACCCTTTGCCGAACACCGGTTCCAGCACTTCGTCGAGCGCCCCGGTCACACAGGCCAGACTGTCGTCGCCGGACAGCAGCACCGCTTCGGTCGAAGCGGTCAGCAAAAAGGTTCCCTGCCCTTTCACGACACGTTCGGGGAGCGGCACCACCGCGACTTCATCGTCGGCGGGGATTACCTTACCGCAGCCGCAGAGGGCCGCACAGAGGACAACGAGGGGTATAAGTCTCTTCATATCGGGCTTGTTTTAAATGGGGTTGCTCAGGAACACAAGGTAAAAATAAAGCAAAAAACGGACAAATCAAAACCCCGGCCCGTTATTCGCACGCCGAAGCCCCCAGCAGCCCCACGTGTTCGACCGACGAACAGCAGATATGGAGCCGTTCGACCGTCTTGGCATACGGGAACTGTTTCAACTGCTCGTACATCGCCTCCCGGAAAAACCCGAAGGCATGGGCGATGCTCCCGCCGAAAACGATCGCTTCGGGGTCGTAGGCATAGAGGATCATCATCACCAGCCGCCCGATATGTCCGCCGAATTCGTGCCACAGCGCCAGCGCCGCGGGATCGCCCGCCAGGGCACGCTCGTAGGCTTCCTTGCCCGTCGTGCCGCGGCCTACGAAGAAACGGCTGCTGCAATAGTATTCGTAATCGCGGTCGAGGTACGGAATGCTCCCGATCTCCCCGGCACCCGTATCGTGCCCGCAATAGAGTTCGCCGCCGATCACGATCCCTGCGCCGACACCCGTGCCGAGCGCCACGCACACCACGTCGCTATATGCGCTCGCCTCGCCGAAGCGGCTGACGCCCAAAGCAAAGCAATTGCAGTCGTTGTTGACATATACGGGGACACCGAACCGTTTTTCGAGCAGGTCTTTGAGGTATACCTCGCGCCACGACGGGATGCCTACGACATTGTAGACGATCCCGCGCGCCGCATCCACGACCGACGGCACGCCGATACCGATGCGGGCGACGTCGGGGGTGATGAGCTTCCCGATGAGCGAGGCAATTTGATCCACGACCTCCCCTTCGGGGCGGTCGGCTTTGCAGGGTTCGGAGAGCAACCGCACGATGCGGCCATCCTTCACCAGGCCGGCGCGCACGTTCGTGCCGCCTAAATCCACACCAATCCTCATCGTGCAATCAGTTGTTATTTTTGACTTTCGCAACTTTCCCGCCGCGGAATTCCACATGGTCTGCAATCCGGCCGTCGCGCTCGTGTATCCACGTCTCGAAGCCTCGTTCGCCCTCGGTCAGCACGAGGATGCGCACCCCCGGCCGCAGGTTGTTGTAGGTCGTATCGTCGCCCGAAAAACGGCCGTAACCGAGGGCGATACCCTTCTCGGCCACCACATAGTCGATGTCGTGGTCATGCCCGACGAAAGTGCCCATCACATCGCCGCACTCGGCCATCGCGGCGAACATGCCGGGGTTCAGCGCCCCGGGGCATTCATCCTCGGCGGCACGGCCGACATGCGTATTGTCGGGGTTCCGCCATGCAGCGACGTATTCGGGCAGGGCGATATGGAAAAACGCCAGCGCCGGCAGCGGCTTCCCGCCGTTGGCCGCGGTATAGGCGGCGCTGCGGGCGCGGTACCAGCCCACCTGCTCCTGCGTGAACCAGCCGTAGCCGTCGATAGACGGGATTGTTGAATAATCGTGCGAATCGAGGCAGTAGAGCAACGCCGCAGGTTGCGTCGTCCCGGCGATCTCCAGCACCACGTCGGCCAGTTCGCCCCCGGCGCCGAGCGTATTGAGCGTGCCGGCATACGAGGTGACGATGCGGCCGATCTCCGCGCGTGTGAGATCCTGCTCGGCGTCGTGGTTCCCCAGCACCACGCAAAACGGCAGGTTGCGTTCCGCGACGGGCTCCAACACGCGGTGCCACGCTTCGGCTGCGGGCTTGCCCGTCACCACGTCGCCCGTGAAGACCACCAGGTCGGGATGCTCCGCATCGAGGATGTAGCGCATCTGAGCGATAGTTTTTTCCGCCTGCGCCCGGCGGTAAGGCGTACCGAGGTCGAGATGCACGTCGGTGAACTGTGCGATCCGGAATTTGCCGTCCCGGCCGAAATGCAGGGCGGGCGCCTGTGCCTGTGCCGAACACCACAAGGCGACGGCACACATAAGAGTCGTTATCTTTTTCATAGGTAGGTTAGGTTCCTTAATTCAGTTTCACACTGCCGCTCTTCTCCACGCGGACGGTGCGGCTCTGCCCGTCGCCCCACGTCACCGTCAGGTCGAACGGCACGTTGGTCGTAACGCTCACCGCAGGCACGTCCCCGGCTGAATTGCGGCCTTTGACCTTCAGCCCCACGACACCCTCGGGGCCATAGGGATAGCGGTCGATGCCGTGGGCCTCGGTATGGTTGATGTCCCACACGATACGCCCCTCGGAATAGTCGGATTTGATGCCGAGGATATACTCGATGAACACCGCGATCGGCGGCAGCCCCGCC
>ENA-UEQW01003524-UEQW01003524.1-human-gut-metagenome-genome-assembly--contig:-NODE-3524-length-10734-cov-5.782397_pt1 | contig 10734 bp, 14 predicted proteins | sample MGYA00242947_ERZ507947 | MGnify/ENA primary metagenome ERZ507947 (study PRJEB26167, sample SAMN06115421) | human gut metagenome | host: Homo sapiens | place: China:Guizhou | collected 2015-03-17... | reverse complement strand
TCCGAGCGTGTCGATCCACGATTGGCTTTTCCGGGCATGACTGACCGGACAGCCCGGCAACGTGAAGGAGTAGATCGGTAAGAAGGGTCTCACTCCTTCCCAGATTGGCGTTCTGCTCAGAGATCAGAAGGGCATCGGTCAGGTGAAGGCTGTGACTGGCTCCAAGATTCTCAGAATCCTGAAGAAGAACGGTGGGGGACGTGTGTGGCGTGTGAGAGACTAGGACTGGCTCCCTCCATCCCCGAGGACATGTACTTCCTGATCAAGAAGGCTGTGGCCGTGAGAAAGCACCTGGAGCGCAACCGCAAGGACCGCGACTCCAAGTTCCGCCTGATTCTGATCGAGAGCCGTATTCACCGTCTCACTCGTTACTACAAGCGTACGGAGCAGCTTCCTCCTACCTGGAAGTAGTAGGTGTTGGTTGTGGTTGTGTGAGGCGTAGCAACTCTGCTACTGCTTCCGCTCTGGTGGCGTAAAGCTATTTCTTAGGGATTCTCTTGGGAACACATTTGGGCTGTTTGTTGCGACAAATCGCGTGGGCATGGCACATGTTGATAATCAAAGCGATGACGGAACACACTTTTGGATTCACTCGCGTGGAAAGGAGCCGGAATGGGCAACAAGAACGGGAAAGTGGAGCGTTGCTGTGTCGCGCTGACGGATTAGCAGTTAAAGGGGAAGGGTTCGGAGGGAATGAACCCGGAGGAGTTCGTGGTGAAGCGGGAGCCGATGAAAGAGAGCACGAAGCTGACAAAGGACGATTTCGAGTTGCTGAAAACAGTGGGAAAGGGTTCCTTCGGAAAGGTGTTTGAAGTGCGTGTTTGGAGTGCGGGATGAGAGGTTAGGTGCGATATAAAGGAGACGGGAAGATTTATGCGATGAAAATCCTTGACAAGCAGATCGTGATGGAGTGGTGATGTGGAGAGGGTGCTGACGAGTAGACGCAACCAGTACGAGCACACGCTGGCGGAGCGGCGCATCATGGGCGAGTGTGAGCATCCCTTCCTCGTGTGGTGAGTATTGCGTTTCCTGGATGACGGGCAGCTTGCGATTTGCGTTCCAGTCGCAGACGAAGCTGTATCTGATATCGGACTTCTTCAATGGGGGAGAACTGTTCTACTACTTGTCGAACGGTCGTTTTTCGGAGAACCGCGCTCGCTTCTACGCGGCGGAGATCGCGATGGGTCTGCAGTACCTGCACAGCAAGGGCATCGTGTATCGCGATCTGAAGCCGGAGAACCTGCTGCTGGACGCGGACGGTCACATAAAGATAACGGATTTCGGTCTGTCGAAAGAGAACGTGGAGGGGCAGGAGCTACACAGCCTGTGCGGGACGCCGGAGTACCTGGCTCCCGAGATCATAATGAAGAAGGTGGGCGCTGGGAGCGAGAGTGAGGCGTAGCCGTACGGGAAGGCGGTGGACTGGTGGTCGCTGGGCACGCTGATCTACGAGATGATATCGGGTCTGCCGCCGTTCTACGACAAGAACCGTCGCGTGATGTATAACAAGATTCTGAGCGCGCCGCTGAGTCGCTGTCCGTACATGTCTCCGGAGATATCCTTGCGTTGTGCGTGTGTGACTCCTTCACGAAACGCGTACGACATGTGCAGTCGTCTGCTGACGCGCAACCCGGAGAAGCGTCTGGGCTCGGGGTCGTTCGAGGAGGTGATGAGCCACCCGTGGTTCCGGGACATCGACTGGGACAAGCTGTACAAGAAGGAGGTGGTGCCGCCGTTCAAGCCGATCGTGAGCGGGGCGGACGACGTGCGGAACGTGGACAGCGAGTTCCTGGGCGAGCTGCCGGCAGTGACTCCGACCTTTGAAGGGAAGGTGCTCACGGACCCGAACGCGTTTACCGGCTTTTCCTACAACCCCAACCAAATGAACTAGTGTTTTGTTAGATGGGTGTGTTTGTTGGAGATGGGCGTTAGATGTGTTCTGATGTTGTTGAGAGTGATTCTCACTCGTGTTCCCGTTAAAGTGACTCTCATTCGTCTTCCTGATAAGTTGTTTCAGAACCACAAACACAACTCTAACAATAGGGAAGACTAACTAGCAGATCATTTCTTTCCGGGCTTCACTAAAGATACACTCTGAACAGGAGGATAAGGCATTCCGTTGGCAAGATGGTAGTTGCTGCCAACAGCAGGCACGTTCAGAACAGCCACCTGGATCGTGACTCTGTTCGGCCTCGCCATATAGCGCTGCAGCATCTCGTTGTCGTCAAACGACACTCCCTTCCGGCTCATGAGCAGGAACTCGGGACGCACGTTGAGATCCTTCGCAATCGCCGCGCGCAATTCGTACACGTAGGTGTTCTTGTACGCACTGTACTTCGCATAACCGTCCTTCTTCAGCACGTTGTACATGACCGTACCCGCAATGATCGGAAGCGCCAATCCGCCGGTTACGAGCATCGCCGCAGCTCCCACACCCACGCCAATGAGCGTGTTGCGATCCTTCACCTTATCGTCCTTCACCTCCACGCGCACTTCCACAGGATCGCCCTTCGGCGCCTGGTACAGCGGGAAGGGAGATACACCATTGTTGATGGGATTCACAGGATAGTAGCTCTGGTCGGGAGCGAGAAGAACGTCCTTTCCGGAAGGAGCCACCATATTCTGATTAGGAGTCATGGGCTGCATCGGCGTCACGGGCTGCGTCGGAGTGGCAGGCTGGCCTCCAGGAATTGCATATACAGAAGAAGCATCCTGCTGCTGAGGAACGGGCGACTGCTGGGCCGCAGCGGGAGATTGCTGTCCGTTGGGCATGGGCTGAGGATAGTACGGCTGCGCTCCAGGCTGAGGCTGCTGCATCGGCACCTGGCCCTGCATCATCGGATTCGGCTGCTGGTAGTACGATGCGGGCTGCGGAGCGTTAATCGTGGGGAACACTTGCTGATTCTGAGGGTAGTTGTACACCGGAATGGCGGGCTGCACATTGTAGTACATGTCTTGCTGATTTGTAGGCTGATTATTTGGGGCTTGCATATCTACGCGTCACGACAAGTACTCAACAGCGCACGATATTACGACTTGAAACAAAGAAATAATGGATGGGAATCGAAAACAAATGGTTGAATGAAACTCCCGCAATCGAGTTGAAGGCAAGAAGACGGTGTGTAACTCGATTGCGAGGGAACAACTTGCGAGTGGAGGTGTAGAACGACGAGAAAGCGACAATGGTGGATGAATAACACTCAAAAGCAACAATGAGGTCGATTTCCGTGGGTCTTTGCACAAACAAAAGATGGTGAATCGAATGGACCGCACACACTCTTCTGCGTCGATGATTGACAGAAGGGAACAACACTCCTTCTGGAACTTTCTGGAAGCTTCTGGAAGGTTCCAGTGAGAAAGGGCGTGAAGCAACTCATTAAATCTTAATGTCTTTTGATCAGAGCAAGTTTACGAATTATGTTAACGACGATCTTGTGCATGCACAAGAGCTCGCCAAGAAGAACGCAAATCCGCAGATTTCGCCCATCCATCTCGCCGTATCCATGTTGAGGGAGGCCAAGAACTTCCCGTACCTCGTGTGTCAGAAGGCGGGCGTGGATGTGGAGATGTTGAAGAAGAAGCTGGACGAGCAGCTGCAGCGGTTGCCGAAGCAGGACCCGGTTCCAGAGGAGTTGTACATTAGTGCGGGATTGAGCAAGGTGCTGAAGATCGCTCAAGATAACGCTGTTGCAAACAAGGATTCGCGCGTGGCGCAGGACCACTTGATGGTGGCGCTGTTCAACGACACGACGCTGTGCTCGCTGTTCGAGAGTGTGGGTCTGACGATGAAGAAGCTGGAGGAAGCCATCAAGGAGAAGCGCGGCAACGCTCCCGCGGACTCAGACGCTCCCGAGGGTGCGTACGATGCGCTGAACCAGTACGGCATCGACCTGGTGAAGCAGGCGGAGGAGGGAAAGATCGATCCGGTGATCGGTCGTGACGAGGAGATTCGCCGCGTGATTCGCATTCTGTGTCGTCGTACGAAGAACAACCCGGTGCTGATCGGCGAGCCGGGCGTGGGCAAGACGGCCATCGTGGAGGGTTTGGCGAACCGAATCGTGCAGGGCGATGTGCCCGAGACGCTGCGTGTGCGCCTGGTGTCTTTGGACCTGGGCGCGCTGATCGCGGGCGCGAAGTACCGTGGCGAGTTCGAGGAGCGTCTGAAGGCGGTGATGAACGAGGTGAAGAAGAGCGAGGGCAAGATCATTCTGTTCATCGACGAGATGCACCTGCTGCTGGGCGCGGGCAAGACGGACGGCGCGATGGACGCTGCGAACCTGCTGAAGCCGATGTTGTCGCGTGGCGAGCTGCGCGTGATCGGCGCGACGACGCTGGAGGAGTACAAGAAGTACGTGGAGAAGGACGCTGCGTTTGAGCGCCGATTCCAGCAGGTGTACGTGGGCGAGCCGAGCGTGGAGGACACGGTGAGCATTCTGCGAGGTCTGAAGGACCGTTACGAGCGCTACCACGGCGTGCGCATCGACGACGCAGCGCTGGTGCTGGCGGCGAAGCTGTCGGACCGGTACATCCAGGACCGTTTCCTGCCGGACAAGGCGATCGACTTGGTGGACGAGGCGTGCTCGAGCATCCGCGTGCAGCTGGACAGCCAGCCGGAGGAGATCGACCGTCTGGAGCGGAAGCAGTTGCAGCTGGAGATCGAGGAGACGGCGATGGAGAACGAGAAGGACGAGGCGTCGAAGGCGCGTCTGAAGAAGGTGCAGGAGGAGCTGAGCGAGGTGCGCGAGCAGCTGAAGCCGCTGATGCTGCGTCACGAGAAGGAGAAGGGCGCGGTGAACGAGCTGCGTCGTCTGAAGAACAAGGTGGCGGAGACGCAGAACAAGATCGAGGTGGCGAAGCGTAACCACGACACGGCGCGCGTGGCGGACCTGCAGTACTACGCGCTGCCGGAGCTGGAGGAGGCGATAAAGCGCCAGGAGGAGGCGATCGAGAAGCAGAAGGACAGTCGGATGCTGAAGGAGGAGGTGACGGGCAACGACATCTGCCGCGTGGTGAGCAACTGGACGGGCATTCCGGTGGACCGTCTGAACACGTCGGACCGCGAGCGTCTGATGGAGCTGCCGAAGCGTCTGGCGGAGAAGGTGATCGGTCAGGACGCGGCGATCGAGGCGGTGAGCGACGCGATTCTGCGGTCGCGCGCGGGACTGGCGCGTGCGGGCAAGCCGACGGGGTGCTTCCTGTTCCTGGGCCCGACGGGCGTGGGCAAGACGGAGCTGGCGAAGAAGCTAGCGCTGGAGCTGTTCAACGACGAGAAGCACATCGTGCGCATCGACATGTCGGAGTACATGGAGAAGCACTCGGTGTCGCGGCTGGTGGGCGCGCCTCCGGGCTACGTGGGCTACGAGGAGGGCGGCGAGCTGACGGAGGCGGTGCGTCGCCGTCCGTACAACGTGATTCTGCTGGACGAGATCGAGAAGGCGCACCCCGACGTGTGGAACCTGTTCCTGCAGGTGTTCGACGACGGTCGTCTGACGGACAAGCAGGGTCGGACGGTGGACTTCTCGAACACGGTGATCATCATGACGTCGAACCTGGGCGCGGACATCCTGCTGGAGGACCGCGAGCACCAGGCGCGGGAGAGCGGGAGCGTGAAGCGCGGGAGCGGTTCGGACGACGAGTTCGACGGGAAGAAGCACTGTCTGAACGACCGGTCGGCGGCGCCGTGCATCAGCGAGGAGGCGAAGAAGCGCGTGATGAGCGTGATCAAGGAGCACTTCCGTCCCGAGTTCATCAACCGTCTGGACGACATCATCCTGTTCAACCCGCTGGGGTACCCGCAGATGAAGGAGATCATGCGTCTGCAGATCCAGGACCTGAACCTGCGTCTGAAGGAGCAGAGCATCGGGCTGGAGGCGGACGACTCGGCGCTGGAGAAGATCATGACGGACGCGTACGACCCGCTGTACGGCGCGAGACCGCTGAAGCGCTACATCGAGAAGGAGATTGTGACGGAGCTGAGCAAGAAGCTGATCGCGGGCACGCTGGTGCCCGGCAACAAGTACAGGCTGTCCGCGAAGGACGGGCGTTTCGAGTACACGAAGTGTGGCGCGTTCGAGAATTAGTTGTTTCGAGTGTTAGTTTAGTTGCTTGGGGTGTTTGTTGGAAAGGTGCTTGAGTGCTTGTTGGAAGGGCGTTTTGGGTGCTTGATGGTTTGACGGAAATGAGATTGTTTGCTGGAAGTGAATTGCGTGTGGAACAAGAAGACTACACACGCAACCAGGACAACTTGTACTTCTCCTTCCCACTGGACTCCTGCTTGGTGCTGGACACTCGGTTCTTCAGACTCGTCAGCGTATCCAGCAATTGCTTCTCCTGCAGCGGCTTTAGCTTCATTTCTACTGCATTATTGCATGCCGCCACCCCCACTTGCAATCGTATTCGCGTCCAACTCCATCACATCACTCACACTCTTCACGCCGAACTGCGTCATCACGCCGTAGTACTGCTCGAGCGAGTGGTGGAACAGCCACACGTACATCTCGTCCTCCCACTGCGCGTCTCCTCCTCGCTTCAGCACATAACCCCGATCACTCCACTCGCTCCACCCATTGCAGTTCTTGCAGCGAACACGTACGCAGATCATCTCGCCCAGCGGATTCTCGCACAACAGACCTATTCCTCACTCTCTCTTCCAGCGCGCACTCTGACCGCTCGTGGTTCCCAGTGTCACACACTCGCCACTCCCACAATCCACTCCCTGCACCTCGAACAGAGACACCTCCGGCACACCCTCCTTCTGCAGCGGGCAGCTCCAGCGCAGCTCCACCATCTTCTCCAGGCACAGATGAACCAATGGCACGCTCGGCGGGAACGGCTTCTCCGTCACTCTCTCCAGCGCCTCCAGCGCCTCCGCATGGTTCAGCTCGCGCGCCAGCCCCACCGGCGTCAGCTTCATCGCGTTCTGCGCCGTCAACGACGCCCCACGCACCACCAGAAATCGAATCATCGCCATGTTGTCGTAGAGAACTGCGAGATGCAACGGAGTGTTCGCTACGCGTCAGCAACGCCCCCAACACCCACCATCCTCGTCCTGTGAGTGAATGCTCACTCCCTTGCTCAGCAGGAACAGCGCCACCTCCTCGAAGTGGCGTGGTTTTCCCATGGTGCAGAGAACGTGAAGGAGGTTCCGCTTGCGGTCGCCCAGCTGCGTGAGCGAGGTGTTGGCGACCCCGCGTTTGAGTAGCTCGTGCAGACACGACGAGGAAGGAGCCATGAGAGAAAAGAACATGGGAAGAGGAATTCCGGAAAACAGCGGGTATTTGGTGCTCGCTCCGCTATCGAGAAGGAACTGGAGCAGCGAGGCGCTCTGGAGAAGACAGGCACACAGCAACGGCGTGAGGTGCTCGCAGTACTCCTACGGTTCATCGTGCTCAGTCAGTTGTACGGTACGCACGTCCTCGTTCAGGTCGCAGCCTTTGGATAGCAGGAGGCGAAGCGCCGCCTTGGCGTTGTGAGGGTTGGCGGAGTTGAGGATGAGTGCGTGCAGGAGAGGCAGCCCGTCGGCGGTGCGGAAGGAGGTGAAGAGCGAGGGCGGCAGTTGCTCGAGCGGCGACAGATTGTTCGACTGAAGGAAGGCGAGAAGAGACGCTGCGTCGGGTGTGGCAGGTTCGATTTTCGCTTCGGGTTCGGGCTCGGGCTCACTGGGTTTGACTTCCTGCTTCGGTTCCGATTTGACTTCCGATTTGACTATCTGTTTCGACTCCGGTTTCGGTCCAGACTTCGGTTTCGATTCAGACTTCGGTTTCGATTCAGACTTCGGCTCACCCTTCTTCTCCATTCTCTTCAACGCCTTGCCCTTCGGCTTCGGCTGCGGCTCCTCCTCGCTCTCGCTTGAAGTGTCGCTTGAAGTGTCGCTTGAGGACTTGCTTGAGGTTTCACTCTCCGCCGACGGTAACTCCTTGTCGCTGTCGCTGGAGTCGCTCTCCAGCTTGCACTCTACGCTCCCGCTCCAGCCGCCCCAGCCGTTCTCGTTCTCCAGACGAGCTTTGATCTGGTAACTGACTTCGTTACTGAGCTCCGTTAAATCCACTTCGACAGAATCGTCTTCGCCTCTCTCTTTGAAGTACGAACTCAAGTCCACCACAACGCTCTCGTTCTTCGCCAAGAACGTACCCTTCTTGTAGTTCACCTGCATCGACTTGTACCTGAACAACGGACAGTCCTTCCGACTCGGCGGCAGCTTCACCATCACTTTCACCGTCTTCTCATTCACCGCGGTTTTCACATCGGAGATGGAGGGAGGTACGGTGCTGTATTCGCCCATCACATTCAACAGGTCGAAAAAGCCCTGCTCCTGTGCGTAGTCCGCCGGCGACACGCCGTTCTATGCCTCACTCCTCGCTCTCTCACCCACCTCGTTTCTTCTCACGGGACTCAGTCCGTGCGTGCAGCAGAAGCGAATGCCCTCAGCGCTCTTCAGGAACACGGCGAAGAAGAGAAGGTTCCAGTGCGACGGCGCTGGGAGCGAGTACGAGATCGACACGCCGTGTTGTGCCAACACCTCCATCGTGTCCACGTGACCGCCCACCAGCGCCAGGATCAGCGCATTGCGATTCGCCTTGTCCACAGCGTTGAGTACCTCTGCGGACAGCACACCACACAGATAACCGCAGATCAGGGTCTGACCCTTCGATGCGGCCAGCAAGAACGGAGTGAAGCTGCTCTATGGGTGATGCCGCGCACGAGATCGTACGGAATCGCGTGCGTTCACATCGCATCCCAGTTGGAGGAGGAGTTTCACCATCTCAATGTGTCCGTTGAGCACAGCACAGTGCATCGGCGTGGCACCCGCCTATTCCTCACGCACACACACCAACACCACCTCATTCGACGCATTTGGCTTGTTGATGTTGTTGCTGACCAGATAGCGCGCCAACTCCTCCTGGTTCTGGCTCGCCGCAAGATGCAGGAGTGTGGAACCATTCTGAGAGCGCAGGCCCGAGACGTCCACGCCCTCTTCCACCTTCTTCAGCAGCGTGGAGACCCCCTCATTTACGATCGACGTCATCACATCCTCATCCGACTCTGCACTCTTCTGAATAGGAGTTTCGTTTTCCTTCTTCGCAGGAGTTTCATTCTCCTTCTTCGCTGGAGTGTCGTGACGTTTCTTCTTCTGACTCTCATGTTTTTTCTTTTTCTCCTCCTCCGAGGAATCCTCCGAAGAAACTCCCGAAGAATCCGAATACGACAACGGCTTGAACTGTATCACTTCCTTCTTCGCCTTCTTCTTCGCGCTCTTCAACTCCACATTCACTCCATTGCTGTATCCGCCAAATCCGTACTTGTTCCCGCACCGAATCCTCACCTGCAACTGCTGCGACGGCGCATACCCGTCGATCACGCAACTCAACGGCGGACTCACCCATTGTTTCTCCGGCAGCGCGCGGTGCTCCAACTCAGCGGAGTGCTCCCGCAACAATTCAAGTGTACGGTCGTCGTACGTGGGGATCTGACCACACTTCTTGTCAAACTGGATGCTCTGGATCGCCATCTGTTGAGCATCCTCCTCAACGGAGGGTCGCAGTGAGGCCTTGACTGTGTTGAGGGTCTTCCACGAATCAAAGAACTTGCCAGTCTTCGTCTGGATTTCGACCACGTCAATACGGGGATAATAGTTATAGGGACATGCAAGTTCATACTGGCACACAAACTCGCTGGAATGATCTCCCTTGAGCGTCGCGATCTTGGTTGGGGGTGCTGGAGGCGATAACACGGTGTGGATAAAATCAGCTATCGAAGTGTGACCCGACGACGATGCCACCATATCGGGGAATTGATCATCCTTGTTCCGACAATTGATGACTGCACCCTGGTAGAAGAGGTACACAAGACAAGCGCGTGATCCCACTTTCGCTGCCAAGTGGACACATGTGTTTCCGGCCTAGAAATGACGGACCAAGAGGATGGCAACAATATCCTTCAAATTCAGATTGATGTTGGAATAGCGGTAAAAGAAGTCAAGGAGAAGGACGTTGTCGTTCAGAACGCTCTGATGGAGAAGGTTGTGCTTCAGCTCGTCAACCACATTCAAGCTCGCGCCATGCAAAACGAGTTGAGCCACTGTATACACATTGCACTTCCCGCTAATAGCCAACGAAAGCACATCGCGCTTATCCTATGCTTCATTCACTCTGAGTATAGTAACATTCGTCTTTGCGTTAATATCCACAATCTTCTTGCTATTCAGCAGCGTTTCCACAACCTCATTGCTTCCTTGACAACAGGCAATATGAAGCGTATTTCTGCCAGTCTATTCATAACAATATGGGAAGAAAACGACGTTGTCCTTGTCATTTGGATCCGCATTGTTCTCCAATAGATACTGCACGATATCGCTATTGTTCTTGTACGCCGCGTGACCCAGCGCATTGCCTCCCTTCTTCAAAGTCATTTCAAATCAGAGAACACACCTTGTTCTTCAGCATCACGTTTGCCTTGTTGTCTATCAGAATCTTCACGATATCGAAGAAACCCTTCAAACACGCTACCAACAAAGCAGATCTTCCATCCTATGAATAAGACAACACTCGGCATTATGTTACTTGTCTTTGCTCATCAATATTGCATCCTTCTTCTATGCACTTCTTCACACCCTCCACGTCATGGGCTTCGGTGCAAATGATAATCATGGGAGTCGCTGGCGGCATGCTAAATCTCTCTCACAACAACTACGTATTACAAAAGAGGACAATTATCAACTCTGCCAACAGTGAATTT
>ENA-UEQW01003522-UEQW01003522.1-human-gut-metagenome-genome-assembly--contig:-NODE-3522-length-10741-cov-3.011628_pt1 | contig 10741 bp, 10 predicted proteins | sample MGYA00242947_ERZ507947 | MGnify/ENA primary metagenome ERZ507947 (study PRJEB26167, sample SAMN06115421) | human gut metagenome | host: Homo sapiens | place: China:Guizhou | collected 2015-03-17... | reverse complement strand
AAAGGTGATACTAAAGTTATAAATTATCTCAACAAACTGTTGGGAAATGAGCTTGTCGCAATCAATCAGTACTTTCTCCATGCCCGAATGTTTAAAAACTGGGGTCTCAAACGTCTCAATGATGTGGAGTATCATGAATCCATTGATGAGATGAAACACGCCGATCGTTATATTGAGCGCATTCTTTTTCTGGAAGGTCTTCCAAACTTACAGGACCTGGGCAAACTGAACATTGGTGAAGATGTTGAGGAAATGCTGCGTTCTGATCTGGCACTTGAGCTGGATGGCGCGAAGAATTTGCGTGAGGCAATTGGTTATGCCGATAGCGTTCATGATTACGTCAGCCGCGATATGATGATAGAAATTTTGCGTGATGAAGAAGGCCATATCGACTGGCTGGAAACGGAACTTGATCTGATTCAGAAGATGGGCCTGCAAAATTATCTGCAAGCACAGATCCGCGAAGAAGGTTGAGCCGTGTCGGGAGGGAGAACCCTCCCGGTTAATAAGAGATCCAGGCCAGATACCCCAGGTTTATCATGCTGCCGAGCGCAAGCCACGGGCCGAATGCGATAGTGGTTATAGTCCGGCGTTGCAGAAGTTGTGAAACGATGGCGTAACCAATGCCACCCAGCGAGGCAATCAGCAGTATCATTGGCAACGTTTGCCAGCCACACCATGCGCCTGCAGCGGCCAGTAGCTTGAAATCACCGTAGCCCAATCCCTCTTTGTGACAAACTAACCAGACGCCCCAGTAAACACACCACAGCACCCCATAGCCCGCTACCGCGCCGTAAACCGCATCATGTAAATCAATTAATCCATACTGCGCATTAAATACCAAGCCAAGCCAGAGCAGCGGTAAGGTGAGTTTGTCGGGCAGGAGCTGAGTGCGAAAATCAATAACACTGAGCGTGAGTACGAAACAGAAATAGAGAAAGAGTGCGCCAGTCACGATGGGCGTGAAAGGTGCCAGGGCGCAGGCGATAGCAGCAGCAACACAAAGTATCAGGGGCACTGTATCATGCCAGGCATATTTTTTTTGCCTGAAATGAACCAATACCTGGCGAAACGTTAACGCCGTTTTATCCTCCAACGGCGAGAGGTGATAGGCGATGGCATTAACAAAATAACCTGCAATAAAACCAACCAGAATGAAGAGCGGCAGTAGCATTGTCATTATTGTTGCTCCCTGAAGGACAAATGCCTGAGGGTGATCTCTTCGTTTCCGGCAAGAGTAAACTGAAGGTCTTCAATAACAATACCGTATGTTACCTGTGCCGTAGTGAGCCAGCGGGAGACGTTTTCGAGGGGAGCTGTGACAGGATGAATTGTCAGAGTATTGTCCGGGCCGTTTTCCAGCGTGATAGCCAAATTCTCACGTTTTGCTTCCTCGAGAAGGATATTTTTGATGGGCTGCGTAAGCGCAGGATGACCGAGTAAACCATGGGTGCTCGCTTGATCCTGCATCCATTTGATGTCCTTCTTAATTTTTTGCGCGTGGGACTGATGCTCTGCAATGTAGGTATCTATCGGTTTTATCACCCCAAGCCAACAAAAAACGCCGAGCGAGAGAACCGCCAGTGCCGCAACGATCTGTTTTTCCGATGTGGATTTTTCTGCCCACCATGATTTAATCATTTCCCTGAGTTCCTTACTGTCCATACACCACTGACCGGATCTTTTTCTGTTTTTTCCATCGGAAGCCAGGACTGTGTTAACTCACAGAAACGATCGATATTGGCTTCACTCTTAGCACTCATTTTTAAGGTCAGCGACTTTTGCTTCTGGCTATAGTTCGCCTCCATTAACTGCAGTTCAGGGTGTTCCAGCAGAAGTGTTTGTAAATGATAGAGCAACGGCACAGCTTCAGGATATTGCTGAGCGAGTTGCTGCTTAAAGTAAAAACGAAAATTGTGGGTGCGTTTGATCTGCGGGAAATAACGTTGCCAGGTTTCTTGCTGTTGTTGCTGAAGTTGATCTTCAATCTTAAGCGTATGCCAGAGCGCGATGCTCCGGCTGCCAACAAAAGAAAGAATGGCGAGAACGAGACAGCTTACTGCCAGGCGGGCGAGCCATTTTCCCGATTTGCTTACAGTTTTCTGTTTACGAAAAATACCATGCAGCATGTCATAGCGCTGGAATGCAATATCGGCAGAATACAAACTCAGTGATGGTATTTCAGGATGCTGGATAAGTGGATTGGCCGCTGCAACGCCGTGAGGTACTACACCATAACAAAGCATATTCTCAGGCGGAAACTGGGCAGCAAGATGCTGTAACCAGTGTTCATCCAGTTCGTTGAAGGCATGTGCGGCACTGCGAATGAGCCAGCTTGTTTGCTGGTTAACCAGAGTCCAGCTATCTACTTCCCAGGGAAGATAGCAGCCATCTGGCAAAACCCGCGTCACGTTGAGTCCGGCAGTATGTAAACGCTCAAGATAGCGACTGAGTTTCTCCGACTGAATGCCTATCACCTCGACACTTTCGTTTTGTTTATCGACAACCGTCCAGTGCCAGTCCTGGGTGTTGTCGGGTAACGTCTCCTCTGCCAGCCATTGTAATGTTTGTGCGGTGAGTTTGTATTTGGCGTTGGGCAGCGTGAGGGAACGATATAAAAGGCCCTCTGGTGGGATCAAAAGATGAACATTTCCGGCACCGGGCTGATCGGCCAGCGACTCCAGCGGAAGATCGTCCGTGAGCGTATGTACCGAAGATACGCTATCTGCGGAGAACGTCATCCATTCCCAATGCTTACGCAGCGTCGAGGAAGAACGTATGACCATCAACGATTCAGGCATCACGATCCTTATGATTAGTAGAGTTGCAGCGTACGCCGATAGATTTGGGCGCCCTGCTGTTTACGGTTGAAAAAAATATGGCTTTGCCATCCCTGGGATTGTTCGTCGCTGATACTTTCCGTACTCAGCGTAAAATAGCGGCTATAGGGAAAGAGATGCCTTTTCACCTGAGCAACCAGTGGCTTCACACCGGAGAAATCCTGCTGCGCCCAGTAAAGAAATGCATCCGTGGTTAGCCAGCCTTCCCTCGGCCTTTTTTGCAATAAGACCCGAGCGTCAGCATCCGTGATGTTATTGAGGAATAACGCTCTGAAGAGCGGAATATCGTTCTCCGTTAGCATATTAAGATTGATGCTAAGTTCCGTGGTCGGGAGAACGCAGACATACGGGATAAGCCGCTGATAGATGTTTTCGGTTATGCCTTTTATCTGACGTAATTCGCCAGTCAGAAAAAGCATCTGATTGGCACTATGCCGGGGCGGCGTCTGGCTTTGGTAAAAGCTATCTTCTGCGCCGTGAAAGCGTGGTGAGTCATCGACATCAATATAGTCAGCGATTGATTGCACGATCTCATCGGTGTTTCCGCGATCGATACCGGCGTTAATCAGCAGCGCACTGAATACCTGGGCGGGGAAATCAGGGGAAGCCAGCGGGTCGTCAGAGATTTTTGCTAACGCATTGAGATTAAAACAGTGCTGGGCATCGCGTAACTGCCACTTCACTGTATTGCCATCTTCCAGCTGCAACTGTTGTGGCTGTGCCCAGTACTGCTGCAACGTGGTCTGTCTGTCGTTATCTTTAACGTCCTGGGTGAGGCTGGCAAGCGCAAGTTTCTCCGCCAGTTCAATATCATATTGCCGTTGCAGATGATGGTTTACCTGGCGGGTTCGCTGAAGCTGGCTGTGAAAACTGAGCGTCATGTCTGCTGCCAGAGCAGCCATGAGCGCCAGTAACATGAGTACAATGAGCAGCGCGACGCCGCGTTGTTCATTATTCATGGTTATTATTCCCGGCCTGCGTCTGAGCTGGCGACTCTTCTCTCGCTAACTGCTCAGGTAATGCAAAACGGCGCTGTAACCCCCCATATTGCTGAGTCTGCAGATGTAACGTGACTGAGAGAGGAAGTTCCTGGCTTTCCCCGCTGTTACTTTCCAGAAGAAAGCTCTCGACATGTTCCAGCATCGCCTGGGCGGGTTGATCCTTCCTGCCATCCACAGAAGTACGAACAGCACGGTAGAGCGTATGATTTCGCAGATACCAGTGAACAGTGAGTAAGGTTTGTGCTTCACTGAGAGGAGCCAGCGGATCGCGACTTTGCGTGGTAAAAATAGCTTCTTCACCCAACACCATGATTTTGTCCGTACTCCGATTCCTCCGGGCGACCAGTTGCAGGAGATCGTTATCAAGAATGGTGATGGTGCGCTGTAGCTGATTGAACTGCTGGATTTCTTTCTGTGAGCGTTGATGCAACTCGGAAGCTTGCGAAAAAATCATAAACGCCAGCACGCTAAGCATTGAGAAAATCGCCAGCGCCGCCATGACCTCCAGCAATGTGAAACCCTGCTGGCGATTAATCATCTTGTGCCTGCCCGGATTTATTATCGATGCTTTGATAACGCGTAAGCGAGGTTGTCTGACCGCTGGGTAATGTCACCGTTATGGTGCGTTCCAGAAGCGTGCCGTCTTTGCTTGAGTGGATATCGCTGCGCCAGTTCCACTCTTCGCCATTTATTAACTCTTTGCCAGAACTGGACGTGTTTTCCTCGCCGAATGAATCTTGTGACTGAAGCTGGTTATCCGCTATCCACAATGCCAGCGTCTCGTTACGCATTCGCTCGATGGCATTTCGTTGCCCTTGCATACTGCTCATTAAAGTCAGAGCAACAGCGGTGAAAATACTCATCGCCAGTAAGACTTCAAGCAGTGTCATCCCTGATTGTTTGTTCATGGGCGGGTATCTCTGGCGAGCGTTTGATCCAGGGGCCATGAGCCTGAACAGACTAACGTCAGGAGCGGCTCACCGGTCCCGGCGTTAGCCATCAACAAAGAGAAGGGCGTGATTTGTCCGTCGGCCAGAATCACAACCTGTGGCTGGTTGCTGTCATCAGGTTTAAATGGCTGAAGATGAATTGAGAGTTCTTCATCCCAGTCATTTTGGCTCTCGTCTGCGGCATCTTCTTGTAATGGAACCCAGCGCCAGGCTGATGGTGTTTTGCCCGGTACCATAATGCGCCATGCTGAATCAGAGAAATGGATACCGACAGGCTGACCACTGAGCGTGGCGCGGTCGATGGCTAATTCAAGTGCAGCGGTAAACCGCGCCGCTGTTTCGCGCGCACGAGTGTTGGCGACATCCTCCCGGCCATATGTGAAGAGCACCACGCTTGCCGTGATAGCGACCAGCGCCAGCACCAGCATCATCTCCAGCAGGGTAAACCCGCGTTGCTGATTCATCGCTGACTTACTTTTTCTTCTTGCTCAAACCCCAGTTGGTGATGTCGTCCTCGGTTCCCATTTCACCATCGGGCCCTGCTGAAAGCAGATCGTATGCACCATGTTCACCAGGATTAACGAGGACATAATCATTGCCCCAGGGATCGGCAGGCAGACGCTTGATATAACCTTCCTTGTTATAGTTTGCGGCCAGCGGTGGCAGTGTCGGCGCTTCTACTAAGGATTCAAGCCCCTGATTTGTGGTTGGATAGTGATGATTGTCGAGTTTGTACATATCAAGGGCGTTTTCCAGCGCCACAATATCGCTGACGACTTTTTGCTTATCCGCCTTTTCTTTATTGCCCATTAGGTTAGGAACCACCAGGCTGGCAAGTACGCCGATAATGACGATCACCACCATAATTTCCAGTAATGTAAAACCGCGTTGCTTATCCGTTGCGCGCATATGCTTTCCTTAATTAATCATTGAGTTAAGTTGAAGAAGAGGTTGGAGTACCGACACGACAATAAACAGGACGATCAGTGCCATCGTAATAATGAGTGCTGGCTCGAAGATGGAGAGCGTTAAGGCGATCCGATTTTGTTGGAGTGTCTCCTGGTTATCTGCGGCTCTGACCATTAATGTGCCGAGCTGCCCGCTTTTTTCGCCAGAGGCCACCATGTAGAGCATCATCGGCGGGAAAATTGCGGTTTGTTCCAGCGAAAGATGAATGCTGTTACCCTGGCGAACGTTCTCTGCCGCATTTGCCAGACGCTGGCGAATTTCGAGGTTGTTGAGGCTTTCGGTGGACAAATTCATCCCATCCAGCAGAGGGACGCCGCTGGATTGCAAAATACTTAAAGTGCGGAGATAGCGTGCGCTGTTAATGGCGCAAATCAGCGGGCCGATGAGCGCAACGCGCAGCAACATGGCATGAAAACGGTGGCGGTTATTGCCGCGTTTTAACCAGAGCCAGAAACCTACAGCGACAATAAACACTGTCGCTAATAATGTCGGGCCGGTACGTTGCAACGTGTCGCTCAGACCTAAAAGAATGCGTGTACTCAGCGGCAGTTGCTGCTTCATATGCACGAACTGTTCGGTAATTTTGGGCACGACAGCAGTGAGGAGAATAATCACGACCCCAATCGCCACCGTAGTGAGCATACAGGGGTAGATCAGTGACTGAATGAGCTTGCTGCGGATTTTCTGCCGGTTTTCATTGTAATCAGCCAGCTTTTCCAACACCGGGGCCAGCAGCCCGCTCTTTTCGCCCGCTTTTACCAGGGTACGATAGAGCGAATCGAAAAGCGTGGGAAAATGCTGTAATGCATCGGAAAGGGGATGCCCTTCAAGGATGGCGCTGCGTACCTGATTTAACACGTCACCCAGTCGTTTATTACTGCTTTGTTGACCGATTACGGCAAGGCTCTCTTCCAGGGGTAATGCCGCTGCGCTTAAGGTTGCCAACTGCCGGGTGAAAAGCGTCTGATCCTCGGGCGACGTGTTTTTACTCCCGAACTTTTTTGGGGGCGAATATCCAGCAGGAAAAGCCCTTCTTCACGCAGCCGCAGTCGTGCCTGACGTTCATCGTTAGCATCAATGATCCCTTGCAATTTTTGACCATCCTGGGTCATGGCGCGATAGCGATAATTCATGCTTCGCTCTCCAGCGTGGCACTGGCGACGCGCATAACCTCATCCCAGGAGGTGTCACCGCTTATCACTTTTTGCAGGCCATTTTTGATTAAGGCCTTGTGTTGTTGCCGGACTAGTCGCTCCAGTGCTTGTTCATCCACATTTTCATGAATAGCGGCCCGTAATTCCGGCGTCACCACCATCATTTCGTGGATCGCCATGCGCCCCTGATAGCCGGATTGATGGCAATGAGGGCAGCCTACGGGAGTGCCAATTGTTGTCACCGCGAGCTGATGATATTTAAACATCTGCGCTTGTTGGGGTGATACGGGCGTGAATTGTCGGCATTGCGGACACAGGCGACGAACCAGACGTTGCGCGATAATCCCTGCCAGGGAAGACGAAAGCAGGAATGATTCGACGCCCATGTCGCGGAGCCGGGTCACTGCGCCTGATGCACTGTTAGTGTGGAGTGTTGAGAGTACCAGATGGCCGGTGAGCGAGGCCTGAACCGCAATCTGCGCGGTTTCTGTATCACGAATTTCCCCCACCATGACGACATCCGGGTCCTGGCGAAGTATGGCGCGCAGGCCGCGAGCGAAAGACATATCCACACGGGTATTCACCTGCGTTTGCCCAATGCCTTCCAGCTCATATTCCACGGGATCTTCTACCGTCAGAATATTGCGGCCGGGAGTATTCAGCGCCGAAAGGATGGCGTAGAGCGTGGTGCTTTTACCGGAGCCTGTCGGCCCTGTCACCAGGATAATACCGTGCGGAAGCTGAATGAGATTTTCTAAATCCTGCTTATCCGCTGCCGTCATCCCCAGGTTGTTCAATGAAAGCTGGAGGCTGTTTTTATCCAGCAGGCGGAGTACGGCGCGTTCACCATAGATGGACGGCAGTGTGGATACGCGGACATCTATGTTACGTCGCCCGATACGCAAACTAATTCTTCCATCCTGTGGAATACGTTTTTCGGCGATATCAAGACGAGCCATGACCTTAATTCGGGAGATAAGCAGTGCCGCCAGTTTTTTGTTTGGCTGTAAAATTGTCCGCAAAACGCCGTCGATGCGAAAACGGATCGACATTGTTTTTTCATAGGTTTCAATGTGGATATCAGAGGCGGTTTCTTTGATGGCCTCACTCAAAATCGCATTGATCAAGCGGATAACCGGTGCCGCTGAATCTTCATTCAGGAGATCTTCATTTGCGGGCATCTCTTCCGAAAGCGAGAGAAGATCGACGGATTGATCGATATCCTGCGCAATCTGTTGCGACTCACCGGTATTCTGATGGAATACCGCTTCCAGCCGAGCTTCAAAATCAGCCTGTGACAAGCTGGTCATGGTCTGGCACTGGCCAACCTGACGTTGAATATCGAGTAACCGCTCGAATGGCGTATCGGCGAGATAAATAATCTCGCCCTCTGAATAGAGATAACCAATTCGTTGTGCCAGCGCCCAACTGGCGGGGTACGGTGAGTGAATTCTCATATGAATGCCTCACCGTGACGATGGCGCAGGGGCGTGACTGTTGAACGTGTTTTCATCCAGCACCGGCAAATCTTCCGAGCCAACCAGCGCTTTTGATTTCCCGTCGATCCGCTGTTGTTGCTCCTGACGGTAACGGGTGTATTTCTCTTTTGACAGTGAGCGATAAACATCATCGTCACGGATAATCGTCGGACGGATAAATACCATCAGGTTGCGTTTAGCGCGCTCGGTGGAGGTATAGCGGAAGAGTTGCCCCACTAAAGGAATATCGCCAAGCAGAGGAACCTTTGACACTTGCTCTTTAGAAAAATCATCCAGCAATCCGCCCAGGACCACCGTTTCACCGGTTTTGACCAGCACGGCGTTTTGAATAGTACGGGTATTAAACGTCGGGCCGAGCGTCGAGTTAGAGGAAGAGTCAACGCTGGAGACTTCCTGCTCTATTTCGAGCAACACCGCGTCGCCTTCATTGACCTGCGGAGTAACTTTGAGTTTTGTCCCCACCGTTTTGCGTTCGACGGTATTAAAGACGTTATCCCCTGAAGTGGTCTGTGACCCGGATAGCACCGGCACATCCTGCCCCACGTTGAAGGACGCGAGTTTATTATCCAGCGTTACGATGCTTGGGGTGGCGAGGATGTCATTTTTATTGTTACTGGCCAGCGCGGTAAGCAGTACTCCCCAGTCGCCATTGAAGAAGCCTGCGGCCATGCCATTGTAGGCGCTAAACATATCCCAGGCAGGATTCGCGCTGGTGATCCCACCATTCTTTTTATAATCAGCCACACCTTGCGCAGCGTTAAAAATCGGTAATCCGGTATTGGTAAATTGCTGTGCGCCAACGTTTTTATTCGCCCATTGCACGCCGAGGTTTAGTCCATTTCCATCCTGAACTTCAACGATGATTGCCTCAACCAGCACCTGTGCACGGCGAATGTCCAGACGCGCAATTACCGTGGCGAGTTTTTCCTGGACGGACTGGTCAGCGGTAATGACCAGAGAGTTAGTCTGTTCATCGGCGGTAATGGCGACGTTATCCATCGCGCCAGAAGAGGAGGGCTTACGCGCATTCCCTTTTTCATCTTTCAGCTTTTCGGAAACACCGGTTAGCACTTCCACCAGATTCGTGGCTTTAGCATATTTCAGGTAATAAACCCGGGTATTTCCTTCCTCGCTCTCTTCGACATCAAGGCTTTTCAGTAATGAAGTGATGCGCTGGCGTGCTTTTTCCGGTCCACTGATGATAAGAGAGTTGGTTCGCTTATCCGCCACAATCTTCGCGGAGAGGAGGGCTGGCATCTGGCTTTTACCGTGGCTTTCGCTGATTAATTGATTAAGAATCTCGGCGAGATCTTCCGCTGACGCATATTCCAGATGAATAATTTGCTGCTTCTCTGTGCCGATGACATCAACGCGCTTTATGACTTCAATCAGTTTATTAATGGTGGAGGCACGACCGGTCAGAATAAGAACGTTGGAGGGTTCATAATGCACAACATTACCGACGCTACCCGCATCCATCATCTGGCGGAGCAGGGGGGCCAGGTCACGAGCAGGAACGTTCTCAAGCGGTACAATTCGGGTGACCAACTCATCACCTACGCCTGGACGAGAACTGTCAGCAATCATCCCTGGCGATGTTTTTACATTAGCTGAGCGAACCACTTTCAGAAAACCATTGTCCAGCGTGATCACGGAATAACCGTAAAGATCAAGAATACTTAAAAAGAACTGGTAGTACTCCTGTTGGCTAAACGTATCATTACTGCGTACGGAAATGGTTCCCTGTACCGAAGGGTCGATCAGGATCGTTTTGCCAAGATGCTGACCCACTATTTCCACGAACTGGCGGATATCGGCGTTATTGAAGTTCGCGCCGTATTGTTCGTTCTCAGCGTGTCCTGCACAAGGCATGAGTAGTGCTGCCAGCAAGCAGCAGGTGATTTTATTGAGTCCTTTCATGACGCAGTCCATTCATTCCTGTAAGTTCCCCGACGGAAACATTTATCAAGCGGGGTACGCCGTTGCGACGAATTGTAAACTGAGCACTTTGTTGAGTTAGCAGTAAACTTAATGCCTGTGAAACCTCATCAGGGTGGGTCAGCGAAAGATTATTGATCCTGAGGGCGATATCCCCTGGTTGTAGCAAGCTGGTGGTAAATGCATTGAGGCCCTTACGAGGGTTCAATCGAAGCCCGTATATCTGTTCTCCATCACGTATAGGCGTGGCGATAATATAATCAGCGAGTACATTTTGACTTTCCGAATCAGGCTGCTTGATGATGTCAGGTAGCCCTGGATGGAGAGTTACTTTTTCGTAATGCCCGTGAGTTTCAAACACAACGCTGGTTTTATTTATTTTTCTAATAA
>ENA-UEQW01003521-UEQW01003521.1-human-gut-metagenome-genome-assembly--contig:-NODE-3521-length-10741-cov-4.745499_pt1 | contig 10741 bp, 16 predicted proteins | sample MGYA00242947_ERZ507947 | MGnify/ENA primary metagenome ERZ507947 (study PRJEB26167, sample SAMN06115421) | human gut metagenome | host: Homo sapiens | place: China:Guizhou | collected 2015-03-17... | reverse complement strand
AGAGTCATTCTTTCTCCCCTTTTGCTGCAGAGCGTCAAAGAGAGGAACTGAGAATGTCAACCCAGAGCGAGTTTGAATTCCAGCGATTCAAAACGGAGCTTGGGGTGAGTGTTGTTCATCAGCTCGTTTCCTTGGACATTGGTACATTTCACCGAATTTACCATAATGACACATAGACTTTGATAATAAATGCATCAACGGATGCACGGAGTTGACCCTAATTCCACACGGGAGTCAGTTGAGAGACATCCGACTGAACTGTCGGCAGTGCGAGATACAGTCCGTCACGGTGAACGATGTATTTCCTTCCATGGGCTCCCCTTATGAATCGTAGGTTCCCGCTCGCTTTTCCATATTCGACTATATGGACAAGGTGATCTACGACAACGCGCGCGATCTCCGCTCCTATTATACGATGCTTCGAGGCTCTCTGGCCATATCCTTTGTTATCGCTTTCCGACGTTTCTGTAACCATCCACGCGAGCAGAGACGGTGAGCTGATCATCGAGATTCCGAAGAACATCTCCCTGTTTTCCTTGAAGCGGGATCAGCTCGTGCGCTACTTGAACACGATTAAACCAAAAGAGCACGCATTTCAATGCCTCCATAATGACTAGGGATAAAGGGAATCCAATCGTGTTTGAACAGTACACGCCCAACGTCACCTCCGAATCGGACCTGCCCGCCCTTCCCGGCTTTTCACTCCCTCCCAAGTCGAGCAAGGTCTGGGGCGACATTTACACACACTACCCCATTCAAGTTCAAATCAAGTACACGCTGAAGAACCCCGTCGTCGGCGTTCGCTTCTGCTCATCGCCCATCCCCCACGTGTACTCGTGGAGCAGCTTTTTCTCTGGCAAGCAGGAGGAGAGTTTGTGCAACGGTACGCGCACGTGGGTGCCCTGCGTCGACAACGACTTGGAGCGTTGCGTGTGGGAGTTGGAGATCATCGTGCCCTCCGGGTACGAGGTGCGCGGGAGCGGCGAGTTGGTGAAGCAATTGTTGTCGTGGTGGTTTCTGTTGATTGTTAGCTCGCCGAGACCGCAGCGCACCGCCTTTCAGTTCAAGACACAATACCCGTTCGCCGCGTCCGCCATCGGCTTCGTCGCGGGTCAGTTTAAGCAGTCGCTAACGAACCACTCCAATCACATCTTTGCCGCGGTTCTGCACACCCACCACTACATGTTGTCCTTCAGTCGTCCCCTCTCTCTTCTCTCATCCATAGCCTCCACCGTCGTCGAGAAGGCTGTTCACTTCCTCAACGCCTTCTTCACAAGCGACAAGGTGCACAGTCGCACGAACCTCCCTTCCGTGGTGGTGGCGTGCGTGAACGACGCGCCGGAGCCCTACTGCGTGCTGCACAACCTGATCCTGCTGAACCGCAACGAGCTGATCGGCGAGAAGGACTACGCGCACCACGCCGAGTTCTACCACATGATCTGCATGTGTCTGGCGTACCAGTTCTACGGCGTGTTGGTGCAGCCCCTTTCTTGGTCCGACTGCTGGATCCCCATCGGTGTGTCGTCGTACCTCGCGATGCAGTTCGTGCGACAGGTTGCGGCGGAGAAAGAGATTGAGCAATAGGAGCTGGGCGTCGACGTCGAGGAGTACCTGTCGCTGCGCTTCCGCGAGAGCGCGTTCTTCATTGAGGACCAACTGGCCTCGCTGCCCAATGACCTCACCAACCGTACCACCATCATGAACAACCGACCGCTGGCGCTGGGCAACGGCGCCGTGTTCCTGTCCAACTCGCCCTTCCTCACGCGCCTGCTCTTTGTTGCGCTCCCGCGTTCTCGTCACCACTAGGTCAAATCGCCCATCGTCACCTCGCTGATCGCGCAGCAGTGCGGCGAGAACTACTTCATCCAACTCCTCGCCTCCATCGTGTTTATCTGCTACCGGCGGCTGGAGGAGCAGGCAGCGCTTCAGCGCGACCTCTGCAACATCCTGCCCGTCGCCAAACTCTTCTCGCTGCGTCTGCGATTCATCCCGCCAGCGCTCCTCGCGATCACACCCTCCAACTCGCTGATCGCGCCCTCCGTCAACATTCTCGCCATTCTTCAGCAAGCCGCCAACACCTCCACCGAACAGCCGGCCAAGCGTCCGCGTCTGGAGAGCGCCTTGCCGGTGGACGGCTTGGCGGAGAGTCTGTCGGAGCTGGGCACGCCCACTCTCAAGGGACTGCACCAGAGCGCGTCGTCACTGTCGCCACCGCCGCCGTTCTCGACCAACTCGTCGCGCGTGCACTTCAGCTCCGAGCTCGACGTTCAGAGCGACGAGGTGGCTCTCTCTCGCGTCTCTCACGCCCTAGCGGTCCTTCAAAGCCATGCGCTCACTCTCCCACACCAGCAGAGAAGAAGATCTCGAAGAGCGAAGTGGGTGTGGGGTTTCGGTCTCACAGCTAGCTTCCGTCGGATCCTCTACCACAGACGGCTGCGTCATCAAAGCCAAAGCATCCTTCGCCACCAAGGATCTGTACGATCAGTGCGACCGTACCATGGCGCGCGGTGATGCCATAATCCCCCCGATTTCTGGAACGAGTCTGCCGATCTGCTACGCCGACGGCAAGATCCCTTCCCATATGCGTGACGCAGGCAGTGGGCGTTTCGCTGGCGTTTCACCGCGTAGAGATCGACCCGGACTTCGAGTCGATCGACCGTCTGCGCACGGCTGTGACGAACCTGTCGACGGAAACGTTCATCCGGCTGATCAGCGACCACCTGGCGTTCAAGGACGACAACTTCCAGACGGTGATGCTGGAGCGAAATGGTGGGGGCGATTGGGGGGAATGAGGAATAGGGTATGACCGATTCTTGCTGACTGTGCGGTATATGAAGACGCAGAAGGAGACGCAGCTGTGGCTGGAGCGTCTGAACGACGACGCCGTGTGCAAGAACAGTGTGATGATCGAGCGCAACGAGGCAACGGGCATTCAGATGTGCGAGCTGCACATTCCGGACAACATGAAGGCGACGGGCGAGACGTACAAGCAGGCGAAGTCGCACGTGAGTGAGAACGCGTGGGGTGAGGCGTAGAAGCAGGAGGTGGAGGCGAAGAAGGGTTCGGAAGTCGTGTACATTCGACCGGACCCACTGCACCTGTGGTACGGGTCGTTCACCGTGTGCCAGACGGTGCGAATGTGGATGAGCGTGTTCGACGAGTGCGAGAGCGTGTTCGACCGCGTGCTGGCGCTGCGCTCGCTGGAGTACTTCCGCCAGCCGCCGGAGAAGATCGTGTACGACGAGGAGGAGTACACGAAGAACGACGCGTTCCGCGACATCATTCTGGAGAAGATCAAGAAAGGCGAGAACCTCAAGCTGGAACAGTTCTACAAGATGAAGAAGGGCAAGGGCGGCGAGATCAAGCCCGTGAAGAGAAAGCAAGGCAAGAAGGAATCTGACCTTCTGCTGATCCCTCCCGAGTACGAGGCGGTCGCCAAGCGTCGCATGATGGACGTGCACCAGGAGCAGAAGAGGAAGAAGAAGGAGCAGGCGCTGTATCCTGACGAGGGCCCCATCGACGTGTACGAGGAGTGCATTGGCGACGAGGACTGCTTGTAGAAATCGCGCCGTTTTTGGTCATGTGTAGGTATCTGAAAATCGAGTCGATTTTTGCCATGGTGCAATGGCAGCGATACTCACCGCCCGATCCTCGCGAGAAGGTGCAGGACCTGGGAAAGAAGAAGTTGATCGAGTTCTTCAAGGACTACTTCCGCTACAAGGACAACAGTGTATGTCCAGTGAACTATGATGATCATACCTCTCTGCTGCGACGTTGCATTGTCGCGGGGATCGCACTAATCCGCGACAAGGAGGAGTACACGTCGAGGTGTGGATTCATGAATAGTATCACAAGCAACGATGTGTTCGACTTCGTGGTGGAGCAGCTCAACTCGCACGACTACGTGTCGAACCCCGTGGTATATGACACGGACGAGGAATACGTGGCGGTTCTGCTGTACGCGCTGGCGTCGCTGCAGACGCGCGAGATGATGGAGATGGTGGAGAAGTGCGTGTGGCGTGTGGTGTGAATGGGTAGGAGTGAGAACAAGCGAAGCGAGGCGCTGTCCGCTCAGTTGATGCAATGCAAAGAGATAATCACCAACTTCTTGACCTACCCGTCGCCCTCGTTCAAGGGCAAGGTGCTGGAGGCGGCACTGTACACGGAGTCCATTTTCGAGTACTGTAGCCGCTTCCCGCCATCCACGCTCTTCACCAAGTACATCGATCCCTCCTACCCCGTGTACTCTTTTCCCTCCATCTCGTCAGCCCTAGGAATGTGCGTCAGGAGGCGTATCGATGCTTCGTGCGAGTGCTGTTGAGAAAGGAGGAGTCACCCAGTGCGTGGGCCTCCACCTTCTCCTGGATCCTCACTCACGCGCTGAAGGATCCCAACCCCTCCGTCCCCGTGGCCTTCCTGCACTATTTGATCGACCCGGAATCGATGTCGCCGTTCGCTCCCGTAACCGACTTCTACCTGAACACCTCGCGCGTGCAGCGTCCCGTGCTGCCCGTGTTCGAGGAGAAGTCGGACGACGGCTTCGTGCTGGCGGAGCGCATTTGGAGCGCGTTGGGACACGACAGCCAGTACAACCCACAGCTGAGGAAGCTCCTGTTCATCCTGTACAAGCATCTGTTCGGCGTCGACGTGCCCAAGGTGTACGACTTGAATCGCAAGGAGATCGGCATCGTGAAGCTGTCCTTCGAGGGAACGCCGCTCGATCTGTACCCGGCGATGGTGAACATGATTTACATCGACAAGGGAAAGGAGACGCCGATCATTGAGAGAGAGAGACGAGTGGGTAGGTGACTTGTGGGGTGTTGTGACGTTAAGACTCGAGACTCTTCCGCGACAGCTCGACGTCCATCAAGGTGCGTGTGAATGCCAGTTCGATTCACCGGTATTGATGTAGTAATTCGGCTGTTTGTTTGAGTTGCGTTATTGTGAGGAGTGGTTAGTTTCATTTGTGGCGAATCATTCAGTCCTTATGGGATGTGCTCTATTCGAGAGTGTTAAGCTTGATTGATCTCTTTAGTTCTATCCCATGGAGGCAAAAAGAATGACTATACCGAGGCTCGAACTCGGGATCTCTCGCGTGTCAGGCGAGCGTGTTAGCCACTGCACTATACAGTCCTTATTGCCTTCCTCCACTTCTCCTATACGAGCGATTCGTCTCCCCTTCCTTCTTCCCGTTCAAACAACAATGAGTGCTCTCACAACTGCCGTTGTACTGTTCTATCTTATCGCGTGCGTTGTTTGTCAAGAGAGTTCTGGAAACGATGGACAAGCCTACTGCAAGACGTATTGGCCCAACGAGATGAGCCGCTGTCTCGCTGCTATGTGCGCTTTCGGAGCCGAGGATTCACCCCTAGTCAGAGCAGTGACGCCTTCTTGGAGAATGTGGAGCTAGTGAAGGAGAAGTGGGAGCTGAACGACAAATCGGTCACGATGAGTTTCTACGCGCTGTATTCGAGGGACTACTTCGAGGAGAACATGACCCTGGATAAGGGCAGCATTCCGACAGTGAGACCCTCTGCCTATCAGCCCGACGGATCGAGCGACAGTTCGGAGCCAACGCCCCCGGCGTGCCCGTTCATTAATGAGCACCCTAGCGTCGATCGTTCGTATCCCGGCTTGGAAGAGTCGATTGCCTTCAACACGATGCAGTTCAAGTCGTACATTCTTTCGGGCGCCTTGGATCTCCTGTACACTTCGTTCAGAGACAGTATTCCCGACTTTGATGTTTCCGCTGCGTCGTTGATGTAAACCGTAGGAGCGCTTCTCTCTCGAGATGTTGGAGCGCATTCTGGGCACTTCCGCGCAGATTGAGGAGGTCCTCGAGTATCTTCAGGACTACGGTGTCTGCAGCAAGGAGGACTACGAGGAGGAAGTTGCCGCAGGCCGCGCGATGGACCCCACCTGCTATCGCGTCGGGCTTCCTCGCCATCCTGATTCCTAGTTCAAAGTGAAATCGTACACCCAGCTCCGCGGCCTCTCCTCCTGCGAGCTGATGCAGAAGCTTTCCCAGCACCCCGTCTTCGCCGCGGTCGCCGTGAACCCGTACTACTACCAGTTGTATTCGATCTCCGCCTCGCAGCCGCTGCGCTACACCTACGTTCGCTACACCATTGCTGGAGTGTTCGTGGGGTACAAGTGGGAGAACGACTACCCGTACTGGATCCTGTCGGTGCGTCGCCACCAGGGCGAGTCGAACCGCGTGCATCTGCGCCTGACGCTCGCTAACCTGTTCGGTCGCATGGGCGGGAAGATGTTCGAGTTGGAGGGAGATGTTGAGGACTACAAGAAGAACCGTTTCGGGCAGATGAAGTGTCGCGTTTGCACGGTGGAGGAATTGGTACACATGTCGCTCAATTGCACCCATCTGACCGTATTGGACCACTGTCTCAACGACGTGGTGATCGGCTTCAACCTGAACGCGTACCACCTGCTTCAATCCGTTGAAGTGAAACAGTACTCGCTGCGCCAGTCGCCCGCGCTGATTCTGAACGGACTCACCCATCTCGTGCGTGTACAGATCGGTGCAGACTCCTTCACCGAACTCACCGGCGCCGAGGTGCCGAACACGGTGTTCAGCAAAGGCAAGAAGGTGGTGCTGAAGAACCTGCCCGTGTTGCAGTCGTTCTCCGTCGACGATCGAGCCTTCAGCGACTTCGTGCAGTTCACGGCGAGTGGTAGGAGCGATGGGTGGAGGTGAGGTGCAGATTTGCCCCAGTTAACCGCGGTTCAGTTTGGCTCGTCGTCGTCGAACTCCTCGTCGTACGCGAATTGCTTCTATTGGACGACGAAGCTGACGCTGGCGAGTCGGGGTATGGGATGGGCGTGACGAGTAGATCTCCCTGCACTGCAGAGCGTGGTGATCGGCAACTATGCGTTCTCCGGTGTCGATTACCTGACATTAGACAACTTGCCCGCTCTGACCTCGCTGGACTTTGGATACGGGGCGTTCTTCGGATATAGTCGTGTGTGCACGGTGGAGTCGGCGGTGACGCTGAATGGTGCGGGATGCGGAGGGAGATGATGGATAGACCTTCCCTTGTTGACTCGCATCAACATCCATAATTACGGGATGAACATGTTCAAGGAAATCGTCGTGCATAGTGGGCGTGGAAGGGGAGTTTTACGGGTAGATGTGCCTTCTGCGACGAATGTCGATTTCGGATCCAATGCCTGGAGCTGTTTGAACGCACTGCGTATCCGTGGAAGTAGGAGCGGGTTGGAGTGCTGAGGCGTAGCTGTAGAATCGAACATTCATTTAGCCACTGCCGTGTGCGAGGCGAGATCGAACCTCGGCGTGTTTATCAACGAGGGTAACGTTATTTCTTGTTCCCAGGCCCTAAAGCAGTCGTAATCGGGCTGTCTATCTACAAGACTGCTTTTCCGTCATTGCCTCTACTCTGTATGTTCTCTTTGTTGTCAATACGCGGATTCGAGGTCGATTGAAGGCGATAAAGCGAAAAGGAAGGGAGTCGTATTGAATCCCTGCATGACGGAATTGACCCCACCGCGAATTCCTCCATCGTCCAAGCCGATTAGAAAGTGTGCCTTAGAAATGTCTTCTGAGCAAGTCCAACAGTCTGTTCAAGCCTTCGGTCGCAAGGTATGTTTTTTGAGTTGTTTGCGCGTTTCTCTTGAACAACGTCTCATTGTCGCTGTAGAAGACCGCCATTGCCGTTGCTCACTGCAAGTACGGTAAGGGAGTCATGAAGCTCAACGGTCAGCCCATTGACGTGATGCAGCCCGAGTGCATGAGAATGAAGGCCATCGAGCCCGTTCTGCTTCTCGGCGCCGAGCGTTTCGCCAACCTGGACATCCGCATCACCGTGAAGGGAGGTGGTCGCATTGCTCAGATCTATGGTAGGAAGCGAGTGTGTGTGGTGACCGGTAGCCATCCGTCAGGCTATTTCCAGAGCCATTGTCGCCTTCTACCAGAAGTGTGGGTGGTTTGGAGGGCTGTTGAGGCGTAGACGTGGATGAGCAGGCCAAGCGCGAGATCAAGGACATCCTCGTGTCCTACGACCGTTCTCTGATCGCTGCCGGTAGTTGCATGGCTTTACAGTGATGGTTAGATCCTCGTCGTACTGAGCCCAAGAAGTATGGTGGTCCATCTGCTCGTGCCCGCTACCAGAAGTCTTACCGATAAAGGCTCAGCCAGTTTCTGGCTGTGCTTTTCTGTTCGTCAGTTATTCTTATGAGCACACCTTGGCGTGTTTGTTGCAAACAGCGCAACCCAGAATAGAATTAACCCAGATTACAATCCCCGTGAAGGAGCCGCTCACCCCTGAAAACGCATGGTACAGGCCTCGTCCGTGTGACCGTACTTGTTGCAAATGGAGCAGTAAATCGAGTCTACATGACAATCGTCCCCCGTCCCCTACTCTTCCGGTAGTACTCCTTGTTGAACAGCGGGAAGATCTCAATGTACCGCTTCCCCAGGTGCTTCATGTGGTACTTCAGTCCCTCCTTGCAGTCCTCCACGCAGTAGAACGACACGAACGCCTCGCCGCTGGGACGCTGCAGCGCGTCCTGACCGATCACCACCGTCGGCTCGCCCGCAGCATCGCACGGAATCCGCAGCGGGGCGAAGAAGGAGGCAATGTCGCGCTTGGAAGCCTGGGTGTGATTCAGAAAGAGGAGTGTTACGGTGTACGGCAATCCGCGGAGTTTCAGTGTGAGAATGTGGTTCTCCTCGATGCGGTTGAGCAGCATGGCTTCCTCCTACATGTAACACGATGCGTTAATATCAACGAGAAGGTCACGCTTGGCCGGGCGTTTCACTGTGTGTTTGTCGCTGTCGCTGGAGGATCGTGGCTTGGTTTGGAAGGAGTGTGGGATGAACTCGGCGCTGTGGGGGTTCATGCTGCCGGAACGGGGTTTGGTTTGGTAGGAGGAGAAGGAGTGAGACTCGGGCGACTGCGAGGAGGGGAAGAGCGAGTTGGAGGGAGAGTCGTGAGAGAGGGAGAAGTCGTCGAGAGGTTCTTGCGGTTGGAGGGAGAAGAGGGGTGATGTGATGAGAGAGTTCCCGCCAAGTGAGTAGTTCCCGCCAAGTGAAGGATTCGCGCTGAGGGAAGGATTCCCGCCAAGCGAAGATGGAGGGAAGAAGCAGGAGACAGAATTCGATCGTCTCCGTTCCAACTCCTCCAACCGCGGCTGCAGACCGCTGCGCGAGCCGTCCATCGAGGTCATCCAGGGCGAGTACCCGCGGTTATCCTCTCTCCCCAGCGCATACTCGCCACTCTCGGCACGACCCGGCGCGTCGCGGAAGGTGAAGAGTCCGCTCTGCCAGCCGTCGTTGGAGACGGCGCGAGGGAACGGGAAGTCGGAGGACGAGTCCAATTGGAAGTCAGAGGCGAAGTCATCGGGGGTCTGACGCATGGCGACGAAGGGCGAGGTAGGGAAGAGAGGGTGTTCTTCGGAGAGGGTGCGACGTGTGGAGGTGGAGGGAAAGAGAGGAGGGAAGACTTTCCCGCCATCCATGGAGAGATGACGACGAGTGCCTTCCGCGGAATGCATGGATGTCGCGTTGTCGTTGAAGAGCGGCAACAGCGATGCGGGACCAAAGCGGTGACCCTTCTGAAGCAAGGAGAGGAGCGCATCTTTCACATCAACGCAGCGACTCAGTCCACGAAGCGAGGGCTCTCTGTTGTTGCACACGTGAAGAGCGAAATCCGATGAGATCGGAATGGGATACTGGATCTGATGGGTATGGGCAAACCGCTCAAACTCAGACTGGAGAAGATACACTCGGAACAGAAATGATGGTACGTGCATTCCGATGCGGTTGAAGCACGCTCTACTCCTCACACGACACTTCGAATCACACAAGAGCAATGAAGCACTTAGTTCATCGGGGAGAATCACACAGGACGTTTGCTTTGAGGGATGCACATATCTGTCGTAGTACTGTTGGATGGAACAGATCGCGCTGGTAAACAAATGAATGTCCTTCCCGTTAAGGACTTCACGCAGTTTCCTGTGGATTCCAGGATATGTTGCCTTGCGATAGTCTGGCGCTCTCGTTTCCGAACACGACTTCGTTTTGAGTGAGGATCTCCGTGGATCCGCAGCCTATGCGTGAATTTATATTCAATACACAAACTTAACACAATCCACGATAAGGAGTCGATGGGAAGCTACGCGTCATCGCAGAAAGGAAGATATCACCGTTCTCTTTCTTTCGCTCGCATCCAAATTCAACACAATCCAGTAATTGCTCATGTCCTCTATCCCCTCTTCAGGCAAGAAGCTTCCTAGAGAGCTGTTCATGATCGAATGGGGTTGAGACGGATTCGGAGAATGGCGCCTGGTGATACGAAACGAGTAGAAGGATTCAGTGCGCAAACGGGGTGAATGCCGGAATTCGGGGCGATTTCGTTCACTTTGGATCGAACGAGATGTGGTGGGATTGGAAGTGAGAGTGTGTGGAGTTCTCTCAATACAGCACAGTGGTGAAGTTGGAAGTTGTGCTTATGATGATTGCTGTTGCCTGTTTGAATGATGAATACTTGATGAGAATGAGCACACTGCACTCATAAGGACAATGAAAGCGACTTGCATTTGAAATGCCCCACTCCTCACGATAATCAATCCATTTCGTTTTACACATGACCCACATTCACCAATACCCAACGCACTTCTCTCATTCCCAATCATCATGAGCACCCGCTTGTTCGTGAAAAACATCCCCAAGCACGTATCGGAAGATCGCTTGAAACAATTCTTC
>ENA-UEQW01003504-UEQW01003504.1-human-gut-metagenome-genome-assembly--contig:-NODE-3504-length-10792-cov-2.993000_pt1 | contig 10792 bp, 10 predicted proteins | sample MGYA00242947_ERZ507947 | MGnify/ENA primary metagenome ERZ507947 (study PRJEB26167, sample SAMN06115421) | human gut metagenome | host: Homo sapiens | place: China:Guizhou | collected 2015-03-17... | reverse complement strand
TCGGGCTGCAATGACAGAAGCAAGCATTCCCGCAGCTCCGCCACCGACAATAATCACTTTGTTCATAGGTTCCCTTTCTGCAAAGCAGGCCCGCCAGATAATCTGACAGGCCTGCACCTTTGTTTTATACCGGATATGCTCCGTTCTTTGTATCTGCTGCTTTTTCGTCTACTTTTTTCTCCTGTGCCTGACGGTATTTGAAGAAATCAGTAGCTACCTGAGGGAACAGTGCATAGGACAGAACGTCCTCATCCTGCTGCTTCCATTCCTTCATTTCGGATTCGAGCTTGTCCATCTCGTTTGTTAAGCCTGCAGCATCTGCAGAACGGGATGTGAATCTCTGCTCTCCAGGAATAACCTTGTCAATAACCTCCTGGTTCATAGGCTTAACAGTCTGACCATACTTACCACGAAGCAGATCCTTGAACTCTCCTGTAGCCATCTTGTATCTCTCACCCATTAATACGTTGAATACAGCCTGTGTACCAACGATCTGGGAAGAAGGAGTAACCAGCGGAGGCTCACCGCAGTCCTTACGGACTCTCGGAATCTCTTCCAGTACTGCCTGATACTTATCTTCTGCATGCTGCTCTTTCAGCTGGCTGACCATGTTGGAAAGCATTCCGCCAGGTACCTGATAAAGCAGAGTCTTGATATTAACACCAAGAACCTTTGTGCTCATGAGACCGCTTTCAAGGCACTCCTCACGGTAAGGTCTGAAGTAATCAGCAATTTCTGCCAGAAGGTTCTGATCGTAACCGGTATCATAAGGAGTTCCCCTAAAGGTCTCAACCATAACTTCTGTTGCAGGCTGTGATGTACCAAGTGCGAAAGGTGAAATTGCACAGTCGATAACATCTACACCAGCTTCTACTGCCTTCAGATATGTCATGGAAGCTACACCTGAAGTATAGTGTGTATGCAGCTGGATCGGGAGCTTTGTGTTCTCCTTCATAGCCTTGATCAGCTCGCCAGCCTTATAAGGAACAAGCAGACCTGCCATATCCTTGATACAGATAGAATCAGCACCCATCTCTTCGATCTTCTTAGCCATATCTGCCCAGTACTCAAGGGTATAAGCATCACCCAGTGTATAGGACAGAGCAACCTGTGCCTCTCCTCTGCCTTCCTGCTTCTTGATCTTCCCGGTAGCATCTACAGCTGCCTGAAGGTTACGAAGATCATTTAAGCAGTCGAAAATACGGATTACATCAATACCATTTGCGATAGACTTCTCAACGAATGCGTATACAACGTCATCAGCATAAGGTCTGTATCCGAGGATGTTCTGACCTCTGAAAAGCATCTGCAGCTTGGTATTCTTGAATCCATCTCTTAATTTACGAAGTCTGTCCCATGGATCCTCTTTCAGGAAACGAAGGGATGCGTCGAAGGTTGCTCCACCCCAGCACTCTACTGCATGGTATCCAACCTTATCCATTTTATCTACGATCGGAAGCATGATCTCGGTGGGCATTCTTGTTGCAATCAGGGACTGATGTGCATCACGAAGAACGGTTTCCATAATTCCGATCGGTTTCTTAACCTGTTCAGCCATTTTAATATCCTCCTATATGAATTAAAATATTCCAAATACAGCCATAAAGGTTCCGGCTGCTACTGCTGTACCAATAACACCTGCTACGTTAGGTCCCATTGCATGCATCAGAAGGAAGTTGGTAGGATCTGCTTCAGCTCCAACCTTCTGTGATACTCTGGCTGCCATGGGAACTGCGGATACTCCGGCAGAACCGATCAGCGGATTAACAGCACCCTTGGTAACAACACACATCAGCTTACCGAACAGAACACCTGCAGCGGTACCGAATGCGAATGCAATAAGACCAAGTGCTACGATCTTTAAGGTATCTGCATTCAGGAAAGCTTCTGCACTCGTTGTTGCTCCTACTGATGTACCAAGTACGATAACTACGATGTACATCAATGCATTACTTGCAGTATCTGTCAGCTGTCTTACTACACCTGACTCCTTAAACAGATTACCGAGCATCAGCATACCAACAAGGGGTGCTGTGGTAGGCAGGATCAGGCTGACTACGATAGTAACAATGATAGGGAACAGGATCTTCTCCAGCTTGGAAACCGGGCGAAGCTGACCCATTTTAATCTTTCTTTCCTTTTCACTTGTCAGCAGCTTCATGATAGGCGGCTGGATGATCGGAACCAGTGACATATAGGAATATGCCGCTACAGCGATCGGTCCAAGGAGTGCTGTCTGTCCAAGTTTACCCGCCAGGAAAATAGAGGTAGGACCATCAGCACCACCAATGATGGAGATTGCTGCTGCAGCCTTGTCATTGAAGCCAAGTGCGATAGCTCCGAAGTAAGCTGCGAAGATACCGAACTGTGCTGCTGCACCAAGAAGGAAGCTCTTAGGATTGGCAATCAGGGGACCGAAGTCTGTCATTGCACCAACACCCATGAAGATCAGGGACGGGAGGATTGCCCATTCATCTAAGAGATAAAAATAATACAGTAAGCCGCCGGTTCCGTTTGGGGAATCCTCTATGCTGAGCATAATGTCAGGATAGATATTTACAAGCAGCATACCAAATGCGATCGGCAAAAGCAGTAAGGGTTCAAACCCCTTGGCAATCGCAAGATAGAGAAATACACATGCCACAAGGATCATCAGGTAATTGCCCCATGTCAGGTTGAAAAAGGCTGTCTGATGGATCAGATTGGACAGTGTAGATACGATATAATCCATTTTTTTAACCTCCTGTTGTCATTCACCATGCAATCATCTGCATGCTTCTGTACTGAATTAGTTCAGAGTTGCCAGTACAGCGCCTGCTTCTACTGCATCGCCAACAGCTACATCAATGCTTGCAACTGTTCCGTCTTCAGGTGCTACAACGGGGATTTCCATCTTCATTGCTTCTACAACGACAACAGCGTCACCCTTCTTTACAGCCTGTCCTACGCTTGCTTCGATCTTGAATACCTTACCAGCTGCACCAGCTTCTACCTTGATGCTGCCTGCGCCGGCTGCCTTAGCTGCGGGAGCTGCTGCAGGTGCTGCCTTGGGAGCAGCCTTGGGTGCTGCAGGTGCTGCAACGGGTGCTCCTGTAGATGCGCCCTCTTCTACTACTACATCATATACGTTTCCATTTACGGTAATTGTATAATTCTTCATTACTCATTTCCTCCTGTAATTGATTCCTTTACTGAATTATGCTCTCTGCCATTTGCTGGCACGTCTGATACTTCTTACTACAAATCCATCTGTGGATGCAGCACCTTCGCTTGCTGCAATCGCTGCAGAAATAACGGCAACCAGCTCCAGATCATCAGATAATTCTTCATTTTCAACAATCTGTGCAATAGCCTTGTCCACTGCAGGCTCTTTCTTTGCTTCTTCCTTCGGCTTCTTGCTGAATACAGCCTGAATCTTGGGAATGAAGGTAAAGCAGCTGATCAGCAGGCTGATCAGGATCAGAACTACGAATACGGTTCCCATACCGAGCAGAGTGTTTAATGCGGCCTTCTCCATCTTCTCGCCAAATGTATATTCTACATTGACGGAAATACCTGTGATCGCCTGATTGTCAAATACAAACTCAACTACTGCATTTCTGTCAGTTCCCTTAATCACGGCATCGATCGTACCATCTTTGTCATCAAAGCTGCTGGTAACACTGATGACTTCCACATAACTACCCATTTCTTCAGAAGCTGTTTCCCAGCTGTCCAAAGCGGCTGTCCATACAGGATCAGTAACCTGAGCCTGTGCGCCCTGCATTACAACCTGGTTCATAGCGGCAATATTCTCTGTCGCATAGGTTTCTGCTGTTTCCGGGGTCATAAAGCCTTCAACTGCTTCTTTCCCACCGCACGCTGTCAGACCTGCCATACAGGTAATCATACCTAATATCAATAACCATTTTTTCATATTAAGTAATCTTCCTTTCTAAACTGTACCATGCTTCTTGGCCGGAAGGTCTTCACTCTTTGAGAAAAGCATCTCAAATGCGCCGATCACATACTTACGTGTATCAACGGGTTCAACGATCTGGTCAACATATCCTCTCTTTGCTGCACTTGCTGCGCTGGTCTGAAGTGCTTCATATTCCTTTGCACAGGCATCAATCGCATCTGCTCCCTGTCCGTCGCAGATGATCTTGGCTGCAAGCTTTGCATCCATTGTACCGATCTTTGCATCCGGCCATGCCATGGTGATATCAGCACCGATTGCCTTGGAGTTCATGGTCACATATGCGCTTCCGTAAGCCTGTCCGATGATCACGTTTACCTTGGGTACAGTTGCGTTTGCAAATGCGTATGTAAGCTTTGCTGCTGCATTCGCAATGCCCTTCTCGTTCTGCTTGTCTGCTTTGAAGCCCTTTACATTAGTAAGTGACAGTACAGGGATTTCAAATGCATCACAGAAGTTAATGAATTCTGCAGCCTTGTAGCAGCCAGCTGCGGAAAGAACTGCATCATATTTCTCTGTTACAGTTCCATCCTCTCCATAAACCTCGGTTCTGTTAGCAACAGCACCAACAGTAGCGCCATTCAGCTTGATGAAAGCAGTTACCATATCCTTAGCGTACTCACGCTTTACTTCAAATACTGCACCGTTGTCAGCGATCTGGGAAAGTGCGATGGAAGTATCTCCAACACAGTTTGCGATCTCTGCACATGCTCTGTTCAGATCATCGCTGCACTCTTCATAGGAACCATCCTCATTGTTTGCAGGAAGAAGGGAAACCAGCTCACGGATCTGTGCAAGGATTCCTGCCTCATCAGCAACAACATCAACAATTCCTGCTTCCTTGCTCTGGAAATCAGCAGCAGAGGTATCACACTTGGTGATCACATTGCCATCCAGTGCATTGGGAGCGTTAACAAACAGCTTTGCCTTGGAGCCTTCCATAAAGGTAAAGTCTGTCAGAGTGGGGATCAGTGCAAGACCGCCGCCACAGGTTCCGAACACTGCTGTGATCTGGGGGATCACGCCGGAAGCCTTAACCTGGCTCATATAAATCTCGCCAAAAGCATTCAGTGCATCAGTAGCCTCCTGAAGTCTCAGTCCTGCTGAGTCGATCAGTCCGATTACCGGTGCGCCCATTTTCAGTGCAAGATTGTAAAGGTTGGCAATTTTCTTTGCATGCATCTCGCCGACAGTACCGTTTAATACGGAAGCGTCCTGGCTGTAAACATACACAAGGTTGCCATCAATCACTCCATAGCCGGTAATAACACCGTCAGAAGGAGTTTCTGTCTGTTTCAGATTGAAATCTGTGCTTCTTGCTGTAACAAGACCGCCGATTTCAACGAAACTGTTGTCGTCGAGTAAAGCTGCAATTCTTTGACTCGCCTGTGAAGTAGTACTCATTTTTCAGCCCTCCATTTTATATTAAAAAAATAATAACTTAATTCGCAGGGGCATAGAATCCCCATAAATGCGTCTATGGTAGTATAACACAAAAGCCTAAATTCGCATAGAAAAAGTTTCAGATTTTACACAAAATTTTAACATCTTCTTTTTTTCCTTATATTTCGCCTCCATTAAAGTGAAGCATGAGCCTTGCATACGCTGCTTCTACCGACTGGTTCAGCAGTGGAATGGCTCCTTCCTTAAGGAGCTGGTCTGCACTGGCATACAGATCCCCTTTTGTCTGCTTATAAGAAGCCGTATATAGTGGGATGGCCTTTTCCCGGCCTCTTTTTGCAAACTCCGCGAAGCCGGTGTGCTCTCCCACTACGCAGGCCGTTGCGGAATGATACAGATAATGCAGCACTGCCGCAGGCTTTTTCTCTCCCTTCAGATTAAAGAAGGAATAATCCATTCCTGGGTAAGGACGGATCACCAGAACAGAATTGTCAAAGCTGTCTGGCACAATGTAACGATGTGTTTCCGTGCCATCAGAAACTGCACTTCGTCCCGTCTGCCCCTTCTGTTTTTCATTTTTTCTGAAGGGAATAAACCTTCCATCCTCCATATATCCAAAGGCTTCCCCACTAAAGTCATGGTAATCGTCCAGTACCGGATCTGCCTCGCAGATAGTCAGGGCATGGTATACCTTCATGCAGCTTTTGTGATCCCGGTAGATCACATAGGCTCCTCCCTGTGCGCTGTTCCGGATAAAGGAAACAGCAGCCGCAAAGTTGGCAAGACCGTTTCCTTCCGGCTTTGACAGTGGAAGATTGCTTGCCACCAGGACGATTGGAATTTCGTAATGGTCAAAAAGAAGTCCCATAAAAGCTGAAGTAAAGGACAGCGTATCAGAGCCATGCGCAATGATCACACCCGCATACTCTTCTGTCTTCACATCCCTAACCGTCTTAAGCAGTACAAGAAGACTGTCCATTGTCATATTTTCACTTAAGATCTGCAGAGGCACCCGTACCTCAAAGTCCTCTTTCCCAAACTTCTCTTCGTACAGACTGGTGAGCAGATAAACCGAATTTTCTCCCACATCTATCACTCCGTTTTCCACTTTGCTTCCAATAGTTCCACCGGTAAGCAGTACAAGTATTTTTTTCATGGCTTCTTCCTCTTTTTCTTTCTTCTATATTATATGTACTTTTATGCTTTATTCTCACACCATGTAAAGCTGCAGCACCTGACTGACGCACCACCTGACTGTGACTGCCGGAATTTCCTCTGCTGTGCCTATATATTCTACCAGATATTCTTCCCCTTCCAGAAGATAGCGGATCTCTCCCACCACATTCCCCGGTATGACCGGTGCTGTCAGCTCATCAGGCAGCTTCTTCTCCACCGTAAAGACTTCTCCCTCCTTCATCAGGACACCCTTTTCATCTGCCGGTTCCTGTGAAAGTATAGTAAGCTCTGCCTTGCAGATATCCCCGATCCACCTTCCTGCCCCATTCTTCACGGGGAGCTGTGGCAGTTCCTCCACTGCCCCTTCTTCCTTCGGAAAATGGATCTCATAATGGGACAGACCATACTGCATCAGCTTTTTTGTATCACTCCACTTGTATTCCTTATGGGAGGGCCAGCCACAGGCGAGCAGTGCTGCCACAAATGTACGGTCTCCCTGACGGAGGCTTCCCACATAACAGTATCCTGCATTTCCGGTAAAGCCTGTTTTCCCGGAAAGAGCTCCCTCCATCATATGCAGAAAGGCATTGTGGTTCTGACAGGAAAATACCCGTCCGTTTTCTGTGATCACACCGTCCTTTTCCTGATAAGCCGGAAAGCTGTAGCTTTCTGTTCTGGTGATTGTCAGAAATTCCTCCCTCCTTGGGGACTCTGTAATGCAATAGGCCATGATTCCTGCCAGATCACAGGCTGTTGTGGAATGTGTTTTTACTTTCCCGGATTCCTCTGTCACAGTACCATCAAGGCCATTCGGTGTCACAAAATAAGTATCCCTGCAGCCAAGCTCCTGTGCCTTTTCATTCATCATGTCTGCAAAGCCTTCCACACTGCCGCCGATATGCTCTGCAATGGCAACCGCCGAATCATTATGGGATTCCAGCATCAGGGAGTACAGCAGATCCTTCAGTCTGTATCTTTCCCCGGGCAGCATGGAAAGCTTTACCTTTGGCATGGATGCTGCCTTTGCGGACACTGTCACATAATCATCCGGATTCCCTTTTTCCAGAGCCAGTATACAGGTCATGATCTTGGTCGTACTTGCCATGGGCCGCACCTGTCTGCCATTTTTTTCAAATAAAATACGCCCGGATCCGGCATCCATCAGAACAGCCGACTGGGCGTATAACTGCATGTCTTTTCCTTCATCCTCTTCCTCTGCAGATACCGGCAGCTTCTGCACCGTCAGCAAAAGAACAAAGAGGACAAAAAACACAACAGCTCTTTTTATGTATCGCAGGTAAGAAATCATATTCCATCCCGCTTTCTTTTTTAACAGTCTATGTCACCCTGAGCTCTGCTATGCCTGTTCATCAGCCGTTGTTGCAAGCTTGATCTCCTCTTCAGCCTGTTCCTTGAATTCTTCGATCTGCACCTGGGACAGCTCCGGCAATTCCTCCAGGGATTTCACACCAAAGCTTCTTAAAAATTCCTCTGTCGTTCCAAAAAGCAGGGGACGCCCCGGGGCATCCATTCTTCCCACCTCCATGATCAGGCCAAACTCAAGCAGTCTGTTTACCGCATGATCACAGCTCACCCCTCTGATCTTTTCAATCTCCAGCCTGGTGATCGGCTGCTTGTAGGCGACAATAGACAGTGTTTCCAGAATGGTATCCGAAAGAACCTATTTCCTTGGTGTCCCTACGATCTTGATCAGATAATCATACATATCGCTTTTGGTACACATCTGGAAAGAGCCTTCAAACTCTGTCAGTGTAATGCCGCCTTCTCTTTCCTCATATGCCTGTTTCATCTCAAGAAGCAATGCCTTTGTGGTCTTCTTATCCTCTTCGATCACCTCTGCAAGCCGCTCCAGCTCCACAGACTCTCCCATGGAAAACAATACGGCCTCCAGCACTGCCTTTGCCTTCTCCCTCTCCAACTGTCAATCCTCCTATGCCACATTCGAAGTTATCATAATATCTTCGAACGTATCCTCCTGAACAATAGAAACCTTTCCCAGCTTCATCAGCTCCAGCATCACAAGAAAGGTAACGATCACCTCCATCTTGCTATGCTGCTTCTCTAAAAGCTGCCTGAAGCTGAAGGTCTTATGGGTATGGATGTAATCCTCGATATAAACGGTCTTGACATCCATATCTATTTCATCCTTTTCAATATTTCCAAAGGTACTTCTGACTGGATCAATCTTTTCTTCCTGCCTCCTCATGACCAGCTTGAACAGATCCTGCAGTCTGCCAAGGGTAGCATCTCCAAGAAGCTCCTGGTAATTCACCGGTGGGCGGTACTCCTCCACTTCCTTTGGCAATGTCCTCCCCTTGTACATGGTACAGGCTGCATCCACCTGCCTGTCCTTTAATTCAAAGGAGATATACTTATACATCTTGTACTCTAACAGCTTCTGTACCAGCTCTGCTCTCGGGTCTTCCTCTTCTCCCTCCTCATTCACTTCCTTAGGAAGGAGCATCCGACATTTGATATCAAGAAGAGTGGCCGCCATCACAAGGAATTCACTCATCACATTCATATCCTCAGTCTGCATGGCTTTGATGTATTCCAGATACTGTGCGGTGATTTCCACAATGGGAATATCGTAAATATCAATTTTATTCTTTTCTATCAGATGAAGCAGAAGGTCCAGAGGACCTTCAAATACTTCAAGCTTTACAGGAATTGCCATAAAAACCCTTCCTAACTGCAGATTGCGATCGTTGCACTGGTTCCAAGCCTGTCAGCTCCGGCCTCAAGCATTTCCACCGCTTTCTCCTTGTCACGGATCCCGCCGGATGCTTTCACGCCCATGGTATCGCCTACTGTCTTTCTCATCAGTGCAACATCCTCTTTCGTTGCACCTCCTGTAGAAAATCCGGTAGAGGTCTTCACAAAGTCTGCCTTTGCTTCCATGGCAAGCCTGCAGGCCCTCACCTTTTCTTCCTCATTCAGAAGACAGGTTTCAATGATCACCTTCAGAACCTTGCCCTCGCAGGCTTTTCTGACTGCCCTGATATCCTCAAAGACAACAGCATCGTCTCCGCCCTTCAAAGCTCCTACATTGATCACCATGTCGATCTCGTCTGCACCATCCTCTACTGCGATCCTGGTTTCTGCTGCCTTGGCCTTTGTGCTCATCTGTCCAAGCGGAAATCCAACAACTGTACAGACTCTCACGTCACTGCCCTGCAGCTCATCTGCCACAAATCCAGTATAATAGCTGTTTACACAGACGGACATAAAGTGATGCTCTCTTGCTTCTCTGCAGACCCTCTCTACCATTTCCCTGGTAGCATCCGCCTTTAATATGGTATGGTCAAATAATTTCGTATCCATCATTTCACTCCGTGTTTTTTCTATGCATATCAGCGTTTATTTTATCATGCCCGCCATTTTCAGTCAACGGGAGGATCTCCCTTCCTGCCCTTCTGTGCTTCAAAAACACATAATTTATGGAATCATATTTCCGGCTTCACGATACAGACCATACCATTCTTCCCTGGTAAGCGGAATCTCTGATCCCTCTGCACTTTCTAGAAGCCTTCTGTCTTTGGTTGTTCCTAAAATTACCTGAATATCAGCCGGATGCCTTGTAATCCATGAAACCGCTATCGCTGCAGGAGTAACCTGATACTTTTCTGCCAAACGGTCAATCATCTGATTTAATCGCTCATAATGCTGCATGTCGCCTAGAAACGCCCCTTCAAAAAATCCTCTCTGAAACGGCGACCATGCCTGGATTGTAATATCACGAAGCCTACAATACTCTAATGTTCCAAGCACACGGTCAATTCCCTGATCTACCTGCATATTCACTGTCATTCCACTGTCTATAAGAGGTGTATGAACCAGACTCAGCTGCATCTGATTAAACATAATCCGCTCCTCACAATACTTTTGCAGCAATTCTATCTGCATTGCATTTTGATTAGACACACCAAAATAACGAACCTTTCCTGTTCTCTTCAATATAGAGATCGCTTCTGCAGTTTCTTCCGGTTCCATCAAAGTATCCGGTCTGTGTAACAAAAGTATATCCAAATACTCTGTATTAAGTCTTTTTAAAATACCATCAACCGACTCTAAAATATATTCCTTTGAAAAGTCATAGTACCCATTTCGAATAGAGCACTTGCTCTGCAGAATAATTTTATCTCTGAAGGAGCCCCGCATATCCACAGCCCGGGCAAATAACGCCGCACACTCTCCGCCTCCGTATATATCCGCATGATCAAACATATTAATTCC
>ENA-UEQW01003498-UEQW01003498.1-human-gut-metagenome-genome-assembly--contig:-NODE-3498-length-10800-cov-3.409773_pt1 | contig 10800 bp, 5 predicted proteins | sample MGYA00242947_ERZ507947 | MGnify/ENA primary metagenome ERZ507947 (study PRJEB26167, sample SAMN06115421) | human gut metagenome | host: Homo sapiens | place: China:Guizhou | collected 2015-03-17... | reverse complement strand
TATACTAATATTGGAATAGAAAAGTGCGAAAGGTTGCAAAAATCTATTTCAAAGTCCATCCATCAGGTCTTGCCTATGTTATCTGAATGCGCCTCAAAAAACAGTTTTTACATCTGTATTGTAACTCCAACAAGAAAGGATTCCTCACCGGGAACAAGATCGAGATCACCGCCATGGCCTTCAATGATTTTTCGGACAGAGGAAAGTCCGATTCCGTGATCAGCGGATGCGCCCTTTCGGGAGAGGAATGTTTTTCCCTCCTGAAAGACCAGCCCGTCGTAAGTGTTTTCAATCTTCAAAAAATACATATTGCCTTTGGTTTCGCCGGCAACTAAAATGCGGCGCACTCCTTGCTTTTGGCGGCTGCACGCCTCAACGGCATTGTCCAAAAGATTGCCTAGCACCGTACACAGTTCCACATCGGTAAGCGGCATCTGATCAGGAAGATCGAGCCGCACCTGAAATTCTGTCCCTTGTATCTGCGCCATGCCGTAGTAGTATTCAATCAGCGCATTTACGACGGGATTTTTACAGAACGCAACATAGGAGTGACCCGATGACGCCGCAACCTGTTCCTCTACCTGTAACAGGAAGGAGCAGATCTCCGTCTGCCCACGTTCAGAGGCCATGCGGTCTATGGTGTGCAGATGGTGTTTGATGTCGTGAATCAGCCTTCTGTTTTCTGCCGCTGCCTCAGAAACCTGACGGCTGTATTCGGTCTGCATAGAAAGCTGCCGGACGACCTGCTTGCGTTCTTCCTGAAAAATCAGGCTGTTTCCATACCCCTCTACCACATCGCGCCAGAGGGAATAACCGATGGCGGCTGCTATGAAAAAGCTGCCCCATTCCACAAACCAACCGCCGATAACCGGCTCATAAACCGGCAGAAGGCGATCCCATATAAAGGCGCAGGTTGCGGCTGCCGCAGCATAGAAGATCGGCCTGCTCCGTTTTTCTCCTCTGTGAATGGCAAGCACAGCGATGATAAATAGATAGAGTGCAGATGCCGCCTTATACCAAAAGACCGATGCGGAGAAGAAACGAATAGCTCCAAGGGAGAGATGGGAAGCCATCATGCCATACAAAAACGCATATACCAGGAAGGCAGCGCCCACTCCATTACTGATGGCCGCAGGCAGGAAGCCCGGCCTGCATATCCGGTTTTGCAGAACTACGATCAGCCAGGTAACCAGATAGATACAGAACAGTTCAATCGTGTACCAGGGGAATACGGGAACCGCAGCCAGCATATGAAGCACAGGATAGGATGACAGGCCGCACATGGCAAGGCAGATCAGTCCGAACAGGAATGTATTTTTCTGTTTCATCCGGCGGCTGAAATAAAAGGACAGCAGCGCACAGACAAAGGTAACCGTACAGCCAAAAAGGCAGAATGCAAACCGGATTCCTCTGGTTGTATTTACCGCCAGCATCGTTCCGAAAGCAGGCGGATAAACAATCCCTCCGTAAAAGTGGTCATAGTTGCTGACCGCTATGGTGAGTGTGACCGGTTTTCCGCCATGAAAAGTGACCATGCGGTTTTGAACCAATGGTGTCCCCTGTGCCGGTTCCCCCATTTGCAGGATCAGGTCTTGATCCAGATAAAGGTTGTAAGCAGAAAACACTTCCGGGATTTCCAGTGCATATGTTTCCTTCCGTTCCGGCAGAAAGAATGTCATCTGGTAAGTCCCGCAGCCATAGGGAGAAGGGCTTACAGGACTGGAAAAATTGGTCTGCTCTCCGATGGAAAGGTAGCGCATATAATGGCTTTCATCCCGTATTTCTTCCGGGGTCAAAAGCGCGTCAGGATAAAATGCCCAGCCGGATACCAGAAAGCGCACCGGTGACTTTTGAAGTTCTTCCTCAGAAAGCGCCAGAATCCCATTTGCCGCCTGGATTGTGTCCTGGCTATATTTATTATTAAACTGATACAGGCCAAGAAAAAACAGGGATGAACACAGGCAGACCATACATAAAGCGGCATGTTTTTTTACCACAGAAGATACCATCTTATTTTCGCCTCCTCCTTAGGAAAAATTCACCGGCAGACAGAAGAAGCAGACAAGCCGGAATCAAAAAGAATATGGGCGACCGGCTGTGCTCTGTGTCGGCAGCATGTGCCAGGGAAGCGGTATCTTCCTTTCCCACAATGGTGTAAGTCCCTGTATGGCTGATCTGAAAGGAAGCGGCTTTCGCCGTATCGTCGTAACCGGTCATGGGGATTTCCACGCCGCTTTCATCACAAAGGAACAATGTGCCGGCTGCCGGGTCATTTGGATAGGGCAGCATGACAGAAACATCCGGCAGGGAGTTGAGCACAGTTCCATTGATGGAAAACGAAAAAGAAAAACCGCCATCCGTATCCTTTTGGATGATGACTTTAATCTGATCTTCGTTTTGGATACCCTCCGGCAAGGCGTCTTTGGGTATGCTGATGGTGATTCCCTGTTTGGAAAAGACGGCTCTTTGCTCCCCTGTTTGCAGCATCATCAAAAAGCGCGTGCCGGAAATCCGGTCAGTGGTTTCATCGAAGAACTCTGAAAAAGCAGGGCTTTTGGAATCCGCATCTTCCTCTGTATCACCGTTTGCCTGTTCCGATGGGAAATCGTATTTATCGATATCCATGGAATCATCCTTTCCATCCCGGGATGGCTCGGAAGGCTTGTGATCCGTAGGATCATTTTCTCCGCTGCCTGGTGGTGATTTTTCAGAACCATCGGTATCTTCAGGAGGCGGTTGAATGATGGTATCGGGTGGATTTCCGCCTGCATCCCCTCCATCCCGGTCGCCTTCATGATACCCTTCAAGGACAATTTCATCTGCGTAGGTCAAGGACAGGATACCAGTCTGTCCACCGCCATAATCAACCTGAAGGCGGTAGCTGCTGCCCGGTGCCAGCAGACGGGTGGCAATCGAGAGCATTTCCCGCCCCACGTAAATGCCATTTTCCAGCTGGTTCCATGAACCGTTGTTTTCGGACAGCCATACACTGATCTTATCCAGTTCCCCCGGCGGTGTGACCCAAGGAAAATAAAGGTTTCCTCTGGCGGCCAGAAAACAGTTAATGTCCGGGCTGCCCGGAGCCTGAACAGAAACAGGAATTGTAATTTCAGGGAAATCGACACGATCCGCAAATATGGTATTTTCCGGTGCAGTCAGCCTTCCTGTTGCATGGTACAGTCCCACAGTATTCAGATCAATACCAGAAAAATCCCATTCCACCACAGCGGTGTAGCTGGTTCCATTTTCCGCATAGCATTCCAGATAATACGGGGAGGCGGCGAATAATTCTTCCAGCGCTTCAACTTCGCTGCCCTGCGGGAGCGCAAATGCATTTGTATAAGGATACCATTGCTCTATGGAGGTAATGACAGCAGGCGGCATTTCTTCCACCCGGACGGAAATCTGAAGCTCCTGCAAGACAGCTTCACCAAAGGCATACCCCTCCGGCAGTTCAATCCGGCCTGCTGCGGCATATTCGCCCGGAGTGGTCTGGTCAATGGCCGAAAAATCCCATGCGACAGAAAATGTTTCCTGCCGGATTTCTTCACCTGCCGTTACAGTGGCGCAGACGGTTTGATACTGAAGGGCCAGCTGATAAATTTCCTCCAGGTCATCATCAGACGGTGTGGCTCTAAGGGGCAGGGTGAAATCCGGCAGGGAGAGCAGTTCGTCTTCCTTTTGTATTTCTGTGACAAGGACGAGGGATACTTCTTCCGATGCTTCCGGGGTTCCGATCTCCAGTGTCTCCGAAGCCTCGCTTTCTAAACCCGGCGGATTCTCCCTTCTTTCATCGGCATTGGCTGAGGTCGCAGTTTCAGCGGCAAATGCGGGGATACTGCCGGTGAAGCAGAGGAGGCAGGCCAGACAGCCCCCCAGAATACGCCTGTATATTTGCTTCATTCTCATACGATACCCCCCATTCCAGAGAAAACATATTGACGGTAGGTTTCCCGCAGCTGTTTTCCATTGCGGAGGGCAATCGGAAGATTCTCCCCGTTTATCAAACGGAAGGTCTGACTGTCAACCTGGCTGATATAATCCATGTTGATTAGAACGCCCCGGTAGCAGGGCAAAAAACGCTTGTCCTTCTGTAATGCGGCAGTAACCTCCTGAAAGCCTCCGCTTACCGGTATCACGCGTTCCGCCGTATGAATCCGTGTCATACGGTTTTGATAATCTATGTATAGAATTTTCTCTGTGGGAAGTTCCAGCTTTTGACGGTCAGCCATAACCGAAAGTGTCATCACTTCATAGGGCGGTTTTAGCTGGCACAGCTCCATCGCTTCTTCAAAATCTGCCTGATGGAGCGAAAGAGGCTTCAGCAGATAATAGCTGGCGGACAGGCTGTACCCCATCCGGGCATAATCTTCTGTAATGGTCAGAAAAACGATCTTACAAAGCCTGTTTTTCTGGCGCAGCCTTCTGGCGGCTTCCATTCCATCCATGTTCTCCATATAGATGTCCATAAAGACAAGCTGAAAATTGACCTGGGCGGCAGCTTTCAGAAAATTCTCTCCGTCCTCAAATTCTGTCAGCGTATAGTCCAGCTGATGCTTTTTCATATAATTTTCCAGGCAGGCAGACAGTTCTTCTCTGTCCTCTGCTCTGTCATCCACAATCGCAATCTGCATCGTGCCATCTCCTTTGCACAATAATCCAATATTAGTATAACATAAAACCGCAGGAAAAAACTTGCGTCTTAAACAGGAAACCTGCGTCTTAAACAAAGTCGGTTGCATTTCCCTTGACAAGATGCTATCCTAAATTATAGTACCAGACTTTCCGATGAGAAGGTCTGGTTTTTTTATTTTTCTTTTCAGGAAAGGAGGCTCAGCATGAAAATCGCACTTTGTACGGAGCTGAGAAATGTGGAATGGTTTGAAAGCAGGCTGCGCTCCCTTTTTGATGGGGATGGGCAGCTTGCGATTGACGAATTGTGGAATGAGAACCAGCTTGCTCAGGCACTCCGGCGAAGCCGCTACCATGCGGTTGTCATCGCCATGACCGGAGCAAAGGGACTGGAGGCGGCCATACAGGCGAAGCGGCTGGCTCCGGAAGTACCGCTTGTCTGGTGGAGTGATGATGAAAACTTTGCCCTGATTGCGTATCACCTGCGTATCCCTGTGTTTCTTCCAGCAGACTGCTCCGATCAGGAGCTATATGAGGCGATAAAACCCATCATGAAATGGAGGTGCGAAAATGCGAATTGCGCTATGCAGTTATAGCCAGAAAGAAAAAGAAACCGCTTTGCTGATGAAGCTGGGCAAAGTAGACCGCTTTGATAATGGCGTATTTTGTACCTATGCCATGCAGCGGGATGGGCCTTATGACGCTGTGGTGGTCATGGAGGACGGAGCCAGGGGGATGAATTTCTGCATGAGCATACGAGGGTACAGCAAGGATGTCCCTCTCCTGTGGATCAGCGATCAGGCAGAGTTTGAACCCCAAAGCCGCAGGATGCAGGCGGACACCTTTTTGGTAAAGCCTGTGACGGAATATCAGCTGCGGGAGGCAGTATCCCGGCTGCTTCAGGAAAAAGGGTAAAAGAGAGGAGTTTACATGAAAAAGAAAAACACCATGCCAGAGAGGGATTGGCAGCAGACCCATGAAAAAATTAGGTGGAGGGATCTGCGTAAGCGCATACTTGTGATGGGCTTGACCGTTGTGATGGTTGCCAATACTGTAGACCTGTCCGCACTCTCGGTTTCTGCAAAGACCGATGAAAGTGAGACAGGTAAAACGACTATTGTTTCCTTTGAGGAGCTTTCAAGGGACATCACGGAGCAGACCCTGCCCATCGGTGCGCTTGAGAGCGACATCAAGTTTCCGACCAGCCTGACCGTTACGGTAGAAAAGACCACGCAGGCGGATGAAAAGGAAGCCGACGATGAAGAAGATGCTTCCGAGACGGGAGATACAGAGAAAGACGATGCGCAGAAGGATGACAGTAATGGAGATACTGCGTCCTCTGATGATAAGAAGGATACAGAATCCTCAGATGAAAAGGATGGCGATTCCGGCAATGCGGATGCTTCCGATAAGTCTGGTGCTTCTGACAATGGAAATGCAGATACAAAGGATTCGGATACATCAAAGGATTCTGGAAATTCTGACAAATCAAACAACCCAAATGGATCTAGCAGCTCTGATACAGAGGATACACAGGCACGTGCCGACCTACCCTCTGCTTTTGGTGCGCTTATTGGACAGATGGCGGATGCCCTTCTGCCGCATAAACTCATAGTACACGCGGCAGAGAAGGACGATGCCTCTGACACAGCATCCACATCCGACGGTGCAGACAATGCAAAGAAAACCGACACAGCATCTACATCCGATAATGCAGACAGTGTAAAGACGACAGGCAGTTCTGACGCAGCAGCTTCCTCTGAGACAGAGACAACGACGGAGAAAATCCGTCTGAAAAACATCAAGTGGGAGCTGAATGTGGAAGAGAGCGACGCAGAAGAATTTGACAGCAGTGAAGCGTCAAACGGCTTCTGCTATGCCTATACGCCGGTACTGCCGGATGAGGATGGAGACGGCAACCAGCTCGTATTGGGTAAAGACGTGGAGCTTCCGACCATCTATGTGCTCGTAGGCGAGTATGGGATTGCGCTGCTGGCTGGGAGTGGTACAGTCCAGATAACAGAAACGAATGCTGACGGAACGAAAGCCCCTTATACCGCTCAGGACCTTGCAACATGGATTGGCGAGCATGGAAGCGCAAACCTGGAAAAAGTTTCCATTAAACTGTTGAATGATGATGCCTCTATAACAAGTGCGCTTACTATTGGTACCGGTTTGGCAAAAGAGATAGAGCTGGATTTGAATGGCCATACATTGACACTACAGGGGGGCAATGCAAGTTTATATTTTAAAAGAGTAAATATAACAATTACTTCATCCGGCTCGAATAAGGGAACAATTACGGGCAACTATGACGATGGCAATAAACTTAAAGGGGATGGACTGGTAACTGCAGATTATGATTCAATACTGAAAATTGAGCGTGTCACAATCAAAAATGCTGGAACCTGTTCCACATTTGCGCTGTGTAACGGTGTGACCTGTACCATTGATGCTGCAAGTATTAGTGGAGGTAGTGGTGAGCAGGCAGGTACCATTACTATTAATGACAGTAAAGCCTGTACAATTACCAATACGGAGGTGACCGGAAATATTGCGCCTAGATATGGCACCATTATGTTTATGGACAGCTGCTCCGACTGTATTATTAGCGAAGGCGCAGTTATTAAAAATGAGAACAGTGGGGGTTACTGTGTCAAAGTCACGGGTAATTATAACGTTAAAATTACAGTTAAAAAAGGCGCTACTTTAACGGCGAATGCTGGCAGAGCTACTATAATGAATACCAGCTATAGCAATGTAGCTGTAAACATCGAGGGTGGAACCTTTAATGGACGTCTTTTTCTGCCCGATAACAGCCAGATTACAGGGGGAACCTTTGTCCCTGCTTCAGGCTGTGCGATTGAAGCTAATGGTTCTAACAAAACCCTGCAGGACCTTCTGAAGGTCGGCTATACCTTACAGTATGATGATGGTACCTATGCGAACTTAACAGCTAAGTATACAGACAAAAAGAAAAAGGTAACGGCTGTTAAAAGTCCGCTCTATTTCACAACGCATCCAACGATTGCCAGCGGAGCGGAAACTGTGATGGAAAACTATACCGCTTCCGAGGCACCTGTGCTAACCGTAAAAGCGGTATCTGGCAGTGATAGCAGTGGCAGTATCTCCTACCAGTGGTATGCTGATAAAACAATAAATGGGACAACAACCAAAGTAAAACAAACGGGGCAGGATGCAACATCTGCGACCTACAGGATTCCTACAGGACTTTTGGCAGGCACTTATCAATACTACTGTGTAGCGACCTGCGGTGAATATACGGCGACCTCCCAAAAGGCTGCCTTTACGGTAGAAGAAGGTGTTGCGGAAGTTACGGTAGGTGGGAATACAACACGTTATGCAACACTTACGAAAGCATTCGATGCAGTTAAAGCTACAGTAAATGCTGCTGATGCGGATGCAGACCTTGAAATTACGCTGAAAGTCCTGAAAGATATTTTTGAGACAAAAAGCGAGTGGAAAATAGATGGGGGTACAAAAAAGGTCAGCTTTTGTATGGATCTTAATGGCTGTACCGTTACAGGAAAGGGTCTTTATATCACTGGCGAAGGTGTGGAGGCAGTCTTTAAAGACGCAGGCACGGGACAGAATGGAACACTGAACGCCCCAGTTTCTATTCAGAACAAAGCAAAGCTTACGGTAGAGAATGGTAATTATACGTGGAACTTGAAATTTTCCGGCGGTGCGACTGGAGAATTAAAAGGCGGTCATTACAGCCAAAGTATTTATATTGGAAATGCTGATAGCGACAATACAGGCATTTCCTGTACAATTACCGGAGGTACGTATGAGGGAACAGAGGTTCTGGTATGTGGAGGCGCCACCCTTAGCGTATCCGGAGATACTGCTAAGATAAAGGCTCTACATATAGACCACAGAGAGTTTATCCAGATAAAACGCGCAAAAGTAATGCTTTCAGGTGGTAAGTATGGAGAGATTGCTCTGAGCAATTTTGATGAAAACAATGACGACTCGCTGCTTGATAAAACGCAGGGTTATGCTATCGCGGATACGCTGGCAGAAGGCTATGCTTTTTATTCAGCCGGTATTAAGACCGATATAAGCAGAACGGATAGAAGTCAGGGCAGTGTAGAAGTGCTTCGCGCTGACACGCCGGAGGATACATCTCAGGCCGTTGTAAAGTTTCAGATAGAAAAAAATAGCGGTGAGACAAAAACGATGTATTTCCTGACATGGGATGCAGCCATGTCCTATCTGGAAGAATCGAAAGAGCATCAAAAGAATGAAGAATACAAGTTATGGAAGAAGCTGGAAATCCTGCTGCTGAAGGATACGATAACAGGTAAGAGTATAAACAGGATGCTCAATAAAGTATATTTGCCGGCTGAGATAACGCTGCGTTCAGAGGGTAATGAGCCACATACCTTGACGGGTAGGGTAAACCACCTGTTTAAGACAGGGGAGCAGGATGTTACCATAGAAAATATAAACGTGGTTGGAAACATAAACTTTCTTGGTGATACGAGAGGTACACAGGCGCAGGATGCCGCTGTACTGCGGCTGGGCGAGAGGGCAACCGGGCTAGAGAATATAGCGGTTACTGGCAATGCTGAGATAGTTATAGAGAAGGGAGCAGAAATACCTAAAACGTTTACAGGAAATGGAGGTAATCTGAATGCCAGCATCTACTGCAATCATGACTCTGCTGATTTTTCCAGCAAAATAACGCGGGGAGCCAGCGCATTTAAGGTATGGTTTCCGATAGAGCTGGGTGGTATCGCTCTGCCTACAGGTGGAGAAAATGACACGAATGTCACACAGAGGGACGGTGCAACCTACGGACTGTACAGCAATGGAGGTACGACGGACCAGAAAATTAAGGTCACGGGCGAGGTCTGCTCTTATGAGCCTTATGGTGGCAAAGCAGTAACGATAGATACGACAGACCTTTCCTTCACGATGCCGTCTTCTAAGGTAACCCTTAAGGCACATACGAAGGATGACTATGGCTATTGCAGCAACTGCAAAAGGACTGACCTTGTGGAAGCCTATAAAAATGGACACCTTCATATCAAAGGTCTGGTAGGCCGTACCTACGACAGCTATCCGCAGGTGATGACAGGAGTTACACTGGATACTGCGAATGGCAATAAGTCGCTGACTGGGCCCTCATATAAATCAGGCAGAGAATTGGCACAGGATTCCACAGACCCTGCAAATGCAGACATTTCCAAAGCAAATTATTATGCGGTCTATGCCAATAATATAGACTGCTACAGGAATGAAGAAGGTGGAAGCGATTTCAAGGCTGATGAAGCACCGAAAGTTACGATCACCGGACAGGGCAGCTATTACGGCACGATTGAGCACTATTTCACGATTGGAGATGGTGAAGTTGTGGGAGAAGGCTTTAGTGGCTATCAGGGAACCTATGATGGGAAAGCCCATGGAGCTGTTCAGTATGGAACCGTCAGACTTAAGGCAGACGCTGTTGATAGCCAGACAATGATTCCGGTTGCTGATGGGCTGATCGTACCCTGTACTGGAAAAACAATGGAAACGGATGGATTTGCCAGCAATTTTACCTATTATTTTGTACTTATGTATTATGAAAATGGAGTTTCTCAACGTTATAAACAAATAAATGATCCGGTTACAGAGAATCATATGATAACCAATGCCGGAAACTATACAATTTATGTTTTAATACATGAAGCTAGAAAAAATATGTGTGCTTCTCTCCCTATTGTCGTGAAAGCGACCATTGAGCCGAGAAGTTTAACAGATTCCGTGATCCATCTGGATGATATAGGTATCACGGTATATTACACCGGTATGCCGATCATTCCTGAAAACTGGGATAGAGGAATCACAGATTCAAACCGGAAAAATGAGCCGGGAAATGACCAGGGAGTTCTGGACAAAGACAAAGATTTCACCGTAAGTGCTGAGAATAATACGGAGGTGACAAACGGTAAAAGAGATGGAAAGATTACCTTTACCGGAATTGGCAATTATAAGGGTGAGCTCGTCAGATACTTTGACATTGCCCATGCGTTTACTCTGGCACAGACCACGGTATCCAAGAATTGTTGGTACAATGAGGATTCCAACTGGTGGAAAAACGGCATACCTGCTACGTTTACGGAAAATGATGTAACATCAGACAATCCAGTATCTGAC
>ENA-UEQW01003491-UEQW01003491.1-human-gut-metagenome-genome-assembly--contig:-NODE-3491-length-10809-cov-4.580134_pt1 | contig 10809 bp, 14 predicted proteins | sample MGYA00242947_ERZ507947 | MGnify/ENA primary metagenome ERZ507947 (study PRJEB26167, sample SAMN06115421) | human gut metagenome | host: Homo sapiens | place: China:Guizhou | collected 2015-03-17... | reverse complement strand
TTATTTGAAATGACTGATTTGGTTCCACAAAGACGGAGAGTCGAAAGCATGGAATTGTCCTTTCTATGACGAGAAAGAAAAGGGGGAAACGGAGAATCCCTCGTCCTCTTTCCAGTATGGTCTTTCCCTTTCGCGTATCGCGCGTGCGTAGAGACGAAAACACATAGGGAGAGTCACTGAACACTTTACACTCGTTCCATTCAAACTAGAGTCATATACTCCATATTCATATTGCTTATCACACCACAAAACACATAGTCTGATTTGAGGGAAGAACGCCACAATCACCTTCATGCCTGGCTGGGAATTGATTATCGGCTGCGTGGGGAAGCCGTCTGCCGGAAAGTCGACGCTGTTCAACGCGGTCACTGACGGAAACGCGAAGGTTGGCGATTCGCGCTCTCCGCTCATTCTGTAGGTCGGAAACTACCCGTTCACCACCATCGAGCCCAACACGGGAATATCGTACTACCTAACCGAGTGTCCTTGCGTGAAACGGCATTGCACCTCCAAGTGCTCCCCCATTTATGGTTTCTGCAAGAACGGACAGCGCCAAATCCCTGTGAAGTTGCTCGACGTCGCTGGACTGATTCCGGGAGCGAGCGAGGGAGCGGGTCTGGGAAACAAGGTGCTTTCTCTCGAGTGTGGTGACTCCTAGTTCCTCGATGACTTGCGTCATGCGCACGTGCTCATCCACATTGTCGATGTGTCTGGGAGGACGAACGAGAAGGGGGAGAACACCATAGGCTACGACCCGTCGCGTGTAGTGGATGCAGGGCGGCGTGACGCGTAGGACATCGATTGGCTGTATGACGAGATTCACGCGTGGATTTTCAACAACATCAGCAAGCGGTGGGGCGGCATCATCCGGAAGTACAAGGCGTACCAGGTGAGCGAGCAGCCGAAGACCTTGGCGGAGATGCTGCAGTTGCAGTTCTCCGGCTACGGAACCACGCCCGCGCAGAGCGAGGCCATCGTGCGTTACATGAATCTGAGAGAGCCGGTGGATTTGTCGTCCTGGGAATCGGTTGTGCGTTGGCGGGACGATTGACGATTAGAACGACATCCACAAGTTGGTGGACGCTTTTATGTACATTCGCTTCCCGATCATCGTGGCGCTGAACAAGGCGGACTGCAAGGGCGAGACGGACAACAACATTCTGAAGATCATGAAGCGCTACAACAAGGACAACGTGAATCCGAACTCGAACGACCATCTCCGCGTGCGCGACATCGTGGTGATTTCGGCGGCCTCGGAGTGCTTCCTGAAGAAGCTGGCGGCGCAGAAGTACATCATGTACAATCGCGGGGATCAGCTGTTTTTGACGCACGACGACGAGGTGGAGACGTACGGCAGTTCGGTGCGTTGTGCGTCGCGGAGGTGATGCGTAGAAGCTGAAGAAGCTGGACCCCACCGTGGAGGGACGATTGAACAAGATCATGGACATGGTGCTGTTCCGCTACGGCTCGACGGGCGTGTGGAAGGTGATCGACACGGCAGTGGAGTGCATGCACCCGACCATCGTGTATCCCGTGACCTCCTGGACGACGCTGAAGGGACCGCGCGGTAACACGCTATCGACGTGCTACATGCTGCACGAGCACGCGACGGTGATGGATTTGAAGTCGTTGCTGATTAACTCGGAGAACATCCCCTGCCTGAGCATCGAGGCGGAGGATGGACGCGTGATGGGCGAGGAAGACGAGTTGGAGAATAACTGCATTGTGAAGGTGAACAGCCGAAACAATGTGGAGTAGTTGGCTTTTAGCGGTCCTTTGATCTGTTTGTGCACAGCAATTTGAATTTGGCGAGCACGGCTGCCACGCGGAAGGAAGGAGGAGCGTTTCATGACGGTTAGTTTAAAGAATTTGCTTTCCGTTTGGTGGCAAATGGCAAATAGAAGCAGCTCAGAAGCGGATTTCCGGCACCACGAAAGCGATTCGGAGGATGGACTTCCAGCGGAGCCCCAGAAGGCGAGAGTGAATCTGCGCGACTTAAACGAGAGCTACGTTGTGAAGATCACCGACAAGTTGATTGGCAAGGGCGTAGGCTCTGCATCTGCGGAGTTGCTGATGCGTAGGCAAAGGAAATCAAACGCTATTTCCGACTGAACGACACAGAATTGACATACTCGAATACAGAATCGTCGAAGATAAAGGGGTGGGGCTGGGCTCTTTTGGTTGACGACAAGATCCTACGATCTCGAGCTAGTGAAAACAGTGCGATATCCATCGAGGAGGTTTCCTATGAAGCCGGACTACTGCGACTCGATGATGGACTTGGAGTTCGAGGACCGGACGCTCACGCTGACGGGGCACAAGAAGCTCCCCGGGTCCGTCGAGTTCGTGAAGAAGGTTGCTCGTGCTTTCGCCTCTTTACAACTAGATCGTCGAAATCGTGAACATCCTGATGAAGTACAAGGAGCCGCCAGAGGACATGAACAAGTTCAACGAGCTCTTCGAGCAGACGCTGGACGACATGATGCTGAAGGAGGAGTTGCGTCCTGCGATGCGCAATCGCACGAAGATGGAGAAGTGGCTGATCATCCAGAACCAGATGAAGAGCAACCTCAAGAGCAACTTCACCATGCTCTCTACGCTGGAGCTGCTGAAATCGGTACATCTCATCATGCGCTCTGACCCTCCTAGCGCTCCCTCGCAAACGACGAGGCGCGCGAGATCAACTCGGTGATCCGCGGCGCGAACCTCTCCCACACGAAGCTGTTCCTGGAGAAGGACGGTGTGCCTCTGTTGTTCGACGCACGCTTGGCTGTGGGCTGTGACGTGTAGATGATCAAGCGGTACACGACGAAGCTGCCGCGCACGGAGGCGAACAACGCGGTGATCGAGACGCTGCTGGACTCGCTGCACAGCCTGATGAACGCGGAGATCGGCAGCGATGCGGTGTGCGAGTACGAGGACAGCGCGCCGACGCTGCTGACGGTGTTCCTGACGGACAAGGGCCCGTTGGTGGAGTCGGCGACGAACAAGATTGTGTACATCATGAGCAAGAAGGACGACGACGTGGTAGACGAGTGGATCGACCGGTACAGCCACGAGATGAAGGAGCGGTACAAGATGGAGAGCATCATGCGCGTGCTGGAGAACACGGAGGACAGTCTGGTGGCGGAGAAGCTGTTGTTCTTCATCAACCTCGCGATCAGCAGTCATTACTCGCTGTTCAAGCGCAAGCTGGTGGGTGAGAGGGTGGCGCGTTAGGCGTAGTTCCGCAACATCTTCATGGAGTGGAACATCTTCGGGATTATGGACGGAATTCTGGAGAAGGCGAAGACGAAGTGCTGGAGCAACTACAAGCAGATCCTGAACGAGTACACGCTGTTCAGCGAGGCGGAGAAGACGGATCGCGAGGAGGCGACGATGGACGGCGTGGATATGAGTAACCCTTCGTCGTTGTTCGGTGAGTGTGTGAGTGTGGTGTGACGGGCAGCGGCGATCCAGAAGCACTTGGCGGAGCAGCATCGCAGTGACGTGCTGTCGCGTGTTCTGCGAAATATGTTCACCATCCCCGACGACGCGTATCGCGGCGCGCGCATGTGGGAGCTCCTGCTTCAGATGACCGACTTCGTGCTGAAGATCACGCCGGATAGCTTCAACGTGTCGTTCGACGACACGATGACGGTAGGTGATGGACGGCTGCGCGCTCTGCTCACGCTCTGTAGGACCTCTCCAAGCAGCTGGTGGTGCTGGGCAAGCAGACCTTCAAGTCCTCTCTCAACATCGTGGCGCTGTGGCGGCGGAGTCACGACTAGGAGCGCATCGACCCCCGTTACGTCCGCTTCCTCCACCTGAAGGTGCTCGGCGAGCCCGTCGATGCGCTGAAGGAACAGGCCGTGGCAGCCGGTCTGGACCCGGACTACCTGGACAAGGAGTTCCCCGACTACCGCACGATCCCCGAGTACAACCGGTACTTCGACGACCGCCGTCGCGGCGTGGCGGTGGAGGTGCTGAAGCAGAAGATGGTGGAGGAGGGTCTGGACGAGAACGTGCTGGACGTGTACGACATGGGCGAGACGCAGGTGATCCGCGTGGACTACGTGCGGTACATCGAGTGGTTCCGACGGAAGGAGAGCGGCGAGGACATCGAGGCGCTGTCGAAGGAGATGGAGAAGGAGGGTCTGGACGCGTCGGTGCTGGAGCACGACGTGAACTCGATCGAGTTCATCAACATCCCGTACCAGGTGATCATCAGCGGCGATGAGCAGGGTCTGGTGATGGTGCCTGCTACCGCGCCGGCGGAGGAGAAGGCTGTGAGTGCCGCTGCACAACCTGTCGCTGCTGTGGTGCCTGCGACGTGTCAACATCATTACGAGAAGATGGTTGACTACAAGTACTACAAGTTCTTCAAGCTGGCGAAGAACGGTCTGCCGAAGGAGGGTCTGAAGATGAAGATGGGTTTGGAGGGATTGGATGGTTCCGTGCTGGACTATGACTTGAGTGTGGTTGGCTTCACCGACATTCCTGAAGATGTTGAGATCACTTATCCTGATGGACATGTGGAACCCTGCTGCAAGCCCGGTGATGTGGTGGCTCAGCCCGCACAGCCCGCTGCGCCCACGACGTGCCAGCACCACTACGAGAAGATGGTGGAGTACAAGTACTACAAGTTCTTCAAACTGGCGAAGAATGGCTTACCGAAGGAAGGATTGAAGATGAAGATGGGTTTGGAGGGATTGGACGGTTCTGTGCTGGATCTCGATATGAGTGTGGTGGGTTTCACTGATATCCCCGAGGACGTGGAGATTACATACCCTGATGGACATGTGGAACCCTGCTGCAAGCCCGGCGCCGCTCCTGCTCCCGCTGCACAACCCGCCGCACCCACGACGTGTCAACACCATTATGAGAAGATGGTGGAGTACAAGTACTATAAGTACTTCAAGTTGGCGAAGAACGGTCTGCCGAAGGAAGGATTGAAGATGAAGATGGGTGCTGAGGGTCTGGACGGCTCGATTCTCGATCTCGACATGAACACGGTTGGCTTCACCGACATTCCCGAGGATGTCGAAATCACATACCCTGATGGACATGTGGAACCCTGCTGCAAGCCGGGAGCGGCCGCGGAAGCACCAGCGCCTGCGACGTGCCAACATCACTACGAGAAGATGGTTGATTACAAGTACTACAAGTACTTCAAACTGGCGAAGAATGGCTTACCCAAGGAAGGATTGAAGATGAAGATGGGCGCCGAGGGTCTGGACAGTTCCGTGCTGGATCTCGATTTGAACACAGTGGGCTTCACCAACATTCCCGAGGATGTCGAAATTACATACCCCGATGGACATGTGGAACCTTGCTGCAAGCCGGGAGCGGCCGCGGAAGCACCAGCGCCTGCGACGTGTCAGCACCACTACGAGAAGATGGTGGACTACGACTACTACAAGCACTTCAAATCGCTGCGCGACGGCATCCCGCGCAAGCAGGTGGAGATGCGCATGAAGATGGACGACCTGGACGTGAGCGTGCTGAACCTGGACATGAGCAAGGTGGGCTTCACCAACATCCCCGACGGCAAGGAGGTCGTGTACCCCGACGGGCACGTGGAGCCGTGTGTGCGCGTCGCCTCGGTGCCCAAGCCGGTGCTGCGTCCCACGGCCAACGCGAAGGCGCGCATGTCGGTGGCGCTGTCGTCGTCGCGGACGGCGGAGAAGCCGAAGGATGAGATCCTGCCGCCGCGCAAGAAGTTCACGCACGCGGCGAAGCTGCGGTCGGTGTACTGGGACAACATCACGAGCAAGTCGGTGCTGGAGAAGAGCATGTGGGTGCACCTGGACGACCACGCGGTGAAGCTGGACACCGCCATGCTGGACACGGCGTTCGCGGCGAAGGACATCGCGGTGACGCTGCCGACGGAGACGGTGAAGAAGGAGGAGTCGAAGGTGGTGAACCTGCTCGATGCGAAGCGCGAGAAGAACGTGGGCATCACCATCGGCCGCCTGAAGGTGCCGGTGAGCACCATCCATCGCGCGTTACTCTTCGGCGACTTCACGGTGCTGACGAAGGACATCGTGCCGCTGCTGGTGAACGCGGCGCCGACGCCCGACGAGCAGATGGTGTGCAACGCGTACCAGGGCGACGTGAGCAAGCTGAGCGGCGCGAGCCGCTTCGTGTACGAGCTGTCGGACATCCCGAGCGTGCAGACGCGGCTGGAGTGCTGCCGGACGGTGGTGACGATCGACGACGAGGAGGCGCGGCTGAAGGAGATTCGCCAGATCTACGAGACGAACCTGCGCTTCGTGAAGAACTGCCAGGGCCTGAAGAAGCTGTGTCAGATCCTGCTGGCGATCGGCAACTACCTGAACGGCGACAGTGCGCGTGGCGGCGCGTGGGGCTTCCGCATCGAGTACCTGCGCAAGATCAACACGACGAAGTGCGCGGACGGCTCGCGCACGCTGGCGACGTAGGTGTGGGGGAGTGTGTTGAGCGATAGCGTGCTGTGCGACGTGGTGCAGAGTCAGTACCCCGACGTGCTGGAGGCGATCAAGTCGCTGTCGCAGCTGAAGGACGCGTCGAAGCTGGAGCTGACGGCGACGCTGAAGGACGTGGCGTCGCTGCGCGCGCAGATCGGCAAGATGGTGACGATCAGTTCACAGGGGTCGTGCTGCGACGAGGACCGGTAGGGGTGTCGTGGTGGGCTGACGCGAAGATTCCCGCAGGTGCTGTCGATCAAGATGGGCGACATCAAGACGCGCGTGCAGGCGCTGCAGGACGACATGAACAAGCTGAACGGGTACTTCAACGAGCTGATCGTGGAGTTCGGCGAGAGCAAGGACGACTACACGGTGGACTCGTTCTTCAAGGTGCTGGTGGACTTCTACGACATCTTCATGAACGAGCTGACGACGCTGGAGAAGAAGAAGAAGGACGCGGAGGAGCTGCGGAAGAGGATGGAGAACCAGGAGAAGATGACGCGGTCGATTCACGCGCACGCGATGGACAGCTTCCAGAACAAGACGAAGGGCCTGAACTCGGAGGAGGTGGTGAACAAGATAAAGCAGAAGGCGGTTCGCGAGAGTCGCATGCGCCAGTCGCTTGCGCCGACGCTGAATGTGGGCGTGGCGAGCCGCCCTTCCTTCGGGCTTTCGAGACAGTTCCGCTTCTCGGGCAACAAGAACCAGCTGTTCCGCGAGCGCGACAGCAACCTGGGCGTGGATACGGAGTACCTAAACTCGTTTGACGACCGTCGAGAGAGTTTCGACAGCTACATATCGGACGTGGCGAGCATGGACACGGAGGAGCTGGAGGAGAGCGAGGGAGACGAGGGGATGAACATTCTGTCGCATAGAAAGTAATCAGTTCGCAGTGTGGTTTGTTTGTTGCAAACGTGGCGTTTGTGCGTGTTTGGGCTGTCGTCGTGAAGATTCCCTCGGAACCAATTTGAATTGGAGAACCCCTGGATTGGGGAAGGGGCATCGCGACACTGCACGGCGGAATCCGGTTGATAAACACAAATAGTTATACTAGGAAAAATACTGGAGTTCGATTCTCTCGGATTCCGGGATTCCACGTTTCTCGTAACCACGATTTGTTGTTTTCATAATTCCCTTTATCAACAAGCAAGAGCGTGAGGTTTTGAGCGATTTGCGTTAGTTGTGTAGAATGGTGTCTAAGTTCACTCGCGTTTCCTGCATTCCGGGTATGCTTCTGTTCGGTACGGCTACCGTCACCATCCAGAAGTACATCTTTGAAATGAAGGCTAAGGACCGCCTGGGCAACGTGTCCGAGTTCAAGAAGCCTTGGTTCCAGACCGAGAGTATGTTCATTGGTATGCTTTCCTGCCTGATCGTCTACGAGATCATTCGTTGCATCAGAAAGTGCAAGGCTGCCAAGAAGACCGACGCTGAGGCTCAGCTTGTTGGTGGAGCTGCTGCCGACGATTCCATCCAGCACTGCAAGCACTACTTCTACGTGGCTGCTCCTGCTATGTGCGATCTCTGCGCCACTAGTCTGATGAACATTGGTCTCTTCTACCTTGATGCCTCCATCTGGCAGATGCTCCGTGGTTCCATGGTCATCTTCAGTGCCATCATGACGATCATCTTCCTCCACAGAAAGTACTACGCCTACCACTGGACTGGTATTCTTCTGGTCACCGTTGGTCTGCTTGTCGTGTCTTCCTCTTCCTTCATGAAGGCTAAGTCTGGCGACGAGAAGCACGCCACCACGGGTCAGATCATCATGTCCATTCTGCTGGTCGTTGGTGCTCAGATCATTCAGGCTTCCCAGATTGTCATTGAGGAGTACCTTCTGAAGAACGTGAAGGCTGCTGCTTCCCTGATTGTCGGTCTTGAGGGTATGTGGGGTGGTCTCGTCGGTATCTTCGTGCTGATGGCTGTCCAGTCCACTGGCCACAGCAAGAGCGAGCTGGTGAGAGCGATGTTCTACGAGGATACGATTGATTCCTTCGTGATGATGAAGAACAGCCGTCCTCTGGTCATCATGGTCATCATTTACATTCTTTGCATTCTGTTCTACAACATGTTCGGTATGATGGTCACTCAGACCTTCTCCGCTGTGTACAGAACGATTATGGAGGCTGTCCGTACGCTGTGTATCTGGATCGTCAACATCATCATCTACTACTTCGATCACACCCACGGAGAGAAGATCGAGTGGGCTTCCCTTGTCGAGCTGATTGGTTTCCTGATCCTCCTGACCGGTAACTTCATCTTCAACAAGGTGCTCCGCATGGGCTGCTTCTGGTATGAGGACAGACAGCCTCAGACCGAGTTCGCCGAGGCTAAGAAGCAGGATGTTTAAGTCGATAGCTCTTATTCTTTCTTGTTGCACACTCTCGAATGCAGGACATCAGCGCCTTCGAGTTTAGACAGCTGGAGGGCAGGCAGTTCCACGTGCTGGACAAGGACACGCTCGTGCCTAACGATCTCGACACGGGAGACATTCTCTTGTTCTCCAGAGCATGCGGCGAGATGAACATCCTGGGTGCAGTGCTGTGTTATGCCGCGAAGGTACGGAACGTCGTGATGCGCTAATTCGCTAGCAGTTCTCTCCGTGGGACCACATTTGCATCGTCGTGAAAGACCCCGAGACGAAGAAGTGCTACGCCATAGAGGCGGCGTTGAACGGCATCCATGTCGTCATCCCCCGTTGCTGTTACGCGTAGTTGTTCGAGGTGGATGACCGTCTGCGTCACAGCAGGGCGCCTGCTGTGGCCGTTCGCTATTTGCGTGTATGCGTCGTTTCTTCGGTTGTTCTGTAGACGACTCGCACGGACAAGCAGCGCAAGGAGATATGGGAGCTTGCGAAGAGCATGGAGGGGAAGCCGTACATGTCGGACACAGGCACGCTTATGAAGGCGGGAGTGTGGAGTCCCCAGAAGTTCAAGTGTGTGCTGATGCAGAATCGGTACTACATCTTGCAGCAGCGCCTGTTTGAGATCAATGTGGTCTTTCCTCCTTCCTGTGATTCCTAGGAGATGCTGCAGTCCGTTACGCTCGATCCCGTGATGAGTTCCTTTGTGAAGACTGCCAAGAGCTCCATCGAGGAAGAATGCGCCTCTCTCGAGTCGCTCCTCCAGACTGAGCGTAAGAGTCGCGTGGCGAATTCGGAAACGAACGCGGAGTTCTTCTGCAGCCAGAGCGTTGCCACGGTGTTGAAGGCGATGGGCGTGTTGCCGTCTTCGATTCCCACGACGGAATATCTGCCGTGCTCCTTCTCAAGTTACATTGGACTGCCGCTGCTGAAGGGCGCGTCGTTCTCAAAGGAGGTGTACATCCGTGGGAGTGGGGAGACGATGAGTGTGTTGACTGTGCCGAAGGTGAGTGAGGAGGGTGAAAAGATGGAGGGAAGTGATGTGAGTGTGGAGGGAAAGGAGAAGATGGAGGGAAGTGAGAAGATGGAGGGAGATGTGAAGAAGATGGAGGGAGATGTGAAGAAGATGGAGGGAGATGTGAAGAAGATGGAGGGAAAAGCCTTCAGCTACACCATCAAGGACGTCCTCACACCCGACCAGTTCCAATACCTCCAGACACAACTCCGCCTCTCGCGCAGCTTCGGCCGCTGCTCCGACGACACCCTCCACGCCCTCCTCCAATCCACCCCCGTGTACCCCACGCCTCCTCTCGCTCACCTCTAGCCACTTCTTCCTCCCCGGCGACACGCTGCCCCTGGCGGACGCGCAGTACGCGCTCTGTGCACTACTCCACGGCTCCGTCACCTTCAACCAGTTCTCCGAACAGTACGGCGAGACCGTCATCGAAGCCAGAACGCCGCTTTCGCTGCTGGGCGTGACGTGCCACCCGTCGGACGGGTTCCAGTTGGCGCGCTTCGGCGAGGAGGCGATCGCCGCCGCGGGGTGTTTGAGTGTGAGCGAGTGCGAGAAGCTGGTGAAGGAGGCGCACGGAGTTCATCGTGGAGAGAGGTGGAGGGTGATTCGCAGTATGCAGAAATACCCGCTATTTCAGCACTGCACGCTGTGGGAGCTGTACACGCTGAGTTACTTCTTCTACAAGGTGGAGCTGAAGAAAGGCGATGTGATTGGCAAGGAGGGAATTTCGCCGGGGTATCTGTGTTACGTGTACGACGGGTGTGTGGAGAGAAGAGAGAGGGAAAAGAAGGGGTGGAAGGCGAAAGAGCGGGAAATGAAAAAGGGCTGCTTTATTGGAATGGACGAAATCATGACGAATTCGGTGTGTCCGTGCGACTACACCGTGACCGAAAACACCACTGTTTTCGTCCTGAACCCCTCCGTTCTCGACTACTACGTGGGCGGCCGTTTCATCCAGGCGGGTCGCATGCTGAACCTGTACCGTCACCCCTCGACGCTGGACC
>ENA-UEQW01003490-UEQW01003490.1-human-gut-metagenome-genome-assembly--contig:-NODE-3490-length-10815-cov-3.358260_pt1 | contig 10815 bp, 8 predicted proteins | sample MGYA00242947_ERZ507947 | MGnify/ENA primary metagenome ERZ507947 (study PRJEB26167, sample SAMN06115421) | human gut metagenome | host: Homo sapiens | place: China:Guizhou | collected 2015-03-17... | reverse complement strand
ACCCGTTTCCGCAAACGCTTACGGGACGCGGAAATCGGCGTTGCGGTGGGCAACAGTGCGGCGGACCGTATTCCGTCCGATGCCGATGTGGTCGTATGTCAGTCCGTACTGGCGGAGCGGATCGCCGCGGCCGCAAAAGGCGCCGAGCTGATCGTAATCGACAACTTCCTCTCCGATCCCGGTCTGGACGCCCTGTTCGTCCGGCTGGAGGAAGCGGAACCAACGGCGGCAGGCCCCGAAACCGTATCCTGCGGCGAATCGGACTCCGATATGCCCGCCGCCCGGCTTGCGGAAGCCGTATTGCCTTCCGACGTCTGCGACGCCCGATCTGCCGGAGCGACGCCCTCTTCCGAAACATCCGCGTTCCGACCGGCAGAAACAACAGCGTCTCCCGACATGCCCGCCGCCCGGCTTGCGGAAACTACGCCCTCTTGCGGGGTATCCGGTTCCCGGTCCGCACAATCCGCACTCTCTTGCGACCAATCCGGTCTGCGGGGCGCCGCGGCCGATTCGGCCCCGCAACCCGAAGAAACCGCATCCGCCCCCAAGGACGCCGCTCCGGACGGCGCCATCCTGCAACCCGGAAATATCCGGGTCGGACTGCCTGCGGAGCCGAAGGAGGAGGCGATCCGGCGGGCGGGCGAACTGCTCGTCGCGGGCGGATATGCCCGGCCGGAGTATGTCGATGCAATGCTGCGCCGCGAAAAGCTGGCGACGACCTGTCTGGGGATGGGGCTTGCGATTCCGCACGGAACCTCCGATGCCAAGGAGCGCGTACTGCGCTCCGGCATCGTGATCCTGCAATACCCCGACGGCGTGGATTTCGACGGCGAGAAAGCGCACCTGATCGTGGGAATCGCAGGCGTGGGGGAGGAACATCTGGAAATCCTTGCCCGGCTGAGCGCATCGTTCGAGGACGAAGAGCTGTTGCAGCGGCTTATGACCGCGACCGACCCGCAGGTGATCTACGACGCGCTGAAATAGCCGCAGGATGCACAACCGAAAAATCGACCGAACCAACAACGACTTATATGACATCGCAAAAAGTAACGATTACGGCTCCCAACGGCATGCACGCGCGGCCGGCCGGGGAGCTGGCAAAACTTGTCAAGGGCTTTGCGCCCGTCAGGATCACTTTCCGCACCGCCGCTAAGGAGGTCAATGCCGCGAGCATGCTCGCCCTGCTGTCGCTGGGGCTGAAGTGCGGCACGGAGATCGAAATATGCGCCGAGGGCGGCGACGAAGCCGCCGCCGTGAAGGCCGTCGCGGCGTTCATCGCAAACATGAGCGAGTGATGCGCGTGCTTCGGACCGGAATCCCGGCGGCGGGAATTGCCGCAGGAACGGCGTTCGTCCTCGAACGCCGCGTTTCGGCCGCACCGTCCGCCGCGCCCGGAGATCCGGCGGCCGAAACGGCCCGCTTCCATGCCGCGCTGGCGCAGGCGAAAACGGAGCTGGGCGTATTGGCGGCGGAAAACGACATCTTCGCGGCGCACTTGGAGATGGCCGACGACCCGATGCTGGCGGAACAGGTCGAAGAGCGGATTTCGGAACACGGCTTTTCGGCCGAACGGGCTTTGGACGGAGCCTGTGAAGAGGTGTGCGGCATGCTCGCCGCGCTCGACGACGAATACCTCGGAGGCCGCACCGACGACGTGCGGGACGTATGCGGCCGCATACGCCGTATTCTCACGGGCGAAACGGCCGAAAATCCATTCGCCGGACTTGCTCCCGGAACGATCGTCGTGGCCGAGGAACTGGCGCCGTCGGATACGGCGCTGATGGATTTCAGCCGCATCGCGGGCGTGGTGACGGCCCGCGGAAGCGTCACGAGCCATGTCTGCATCATCGCCCGCGCCAAAGGAATTGCGGCGATGGTCGGAGCGACTGAATGTATGCTTGAAATAAAAACAGGCGACAAGCTGATAATCAACGGAGAAACCGGCGAAATAATCGTCGCTCCCGATACCGCAACCGAACGGCGATACCGCGCCCTGATCGCATCGCGGGAACGGCACGGCGCACATTGCCTGAAAGGTGCGCATACGCCCGCCGTGACGCGCGGCGGACGGCGTATCGCCGTGCTGGGGAATGCCGGCAGCGTCGCGGAGGTGCGCGCGGCCCTCGATGCGGGAGCCGAGGGAATCGGGCTGTTCCGCAGCGAATTCCTCTACATGCAGAGCCGCGGCGGGTTTCCGGACGAGCAGACGCAGTTCGAAGCCTACCGGCATGCGGCGGAGTTGTGCGGCGAACGGCCGTTAGTTATACGAACGCTCGATATAGGCGGGGATAAAGCATTGCCGTACATGGATTTCGGACATGAGGAAAATCCGTTTCTCGGATGGCGCGCCATCCGCGTTTCGCTCTCCATGCAAGACGTGTTCCGTACGCAGCTGCGGGCGTTGCTCCGGGCGAGCGTATTCGGCAACCTGCGGATCATGTTCCCGATGATTACGTCGGTCGGGGAGTTCCGCCGGGCCGAAGCCGCCGTGCGGGAGTGCATGGCGGAGCTGGACGCGGAAAAAGCCGCTTACAATCCCGGAATCGAGCTGGGCGTGATGATCGAAACCCCCGCCGCGGTCATGGTCGCCGACCTGCTGGCCGCGGAAGCGCGGTTTTTCAGCATCGGGACCAACGACCTGACCCAATACGTCATGGCCGCAGACCGGGGAAATCCGCGCGTGGCGCATCTCTGCGACCCGTTCGATACGGCCGTGAAACGCTCCGTCGCCATGACGCTCGCGGCGGCGCGCAGCGCGGGCATCGAAGCCGGCATGTGCGGCGAACTGGCTGCCGACCCGGAAGCCACGGCGTGGCTGCTCGAAGCGGGACTGGAGGAGTTCAGCGTCAGCGCACCCGCCGTCGCGCCGCTCAAAGAGCGGATACGGACGCTGGACCTGCCTGAGGTGCGAAAAACACCCGGTGCAGCCGAATAAATTTGCCGCGGCACGCGGTTTACACTATCTTTGAACCCGATTTACCCGTTTAATCCAAAATAAACTGCAAACCATGAAAAAAACACTGCTCCTGCTGGCCGCCCTGACCTTGTCGCCGGCCCTTTATGCGCAGGACTACCATGTCGTACTCTGGGACAACGCGACGGCGCCCACCTCCAACGGCCTGACGGGCGAGGAGATTCAGCCCAAACCCGGCCAGTGGTCCAATACCCAGAAAGCCGAAATGTGGATCTACAAGGCCGGAGACAATGCCACGGGACAGGCGCTCGTGTTTTTCCCCGGGGGCGGCTATTCGTCGCTCTCGGTCGGCAACGGACATAAGGAGGCCCAATGGTTCGCCCGGAACGGCATCACGGCCGCGGTGGTGAAATACCGCCTGCCCAACGGCCACAGCGAGGTTCCGCGCAACGATGCCGACGAGGCGCTGCGCGTGATGCGTTCGATGGCTGCGGAGCTGAAGATCGATCCCGCGAAAGTGGGGGTGTCGGGGACTTCGGCCGGGGGTTACCTCGCCGGGAGCGTCGGGACGCTTTCGGACGTGAAGCCGGGCTTCATGATCCTCTTCTACCCGGTGATCTCGGCCGACCCGGACAAACGCCATAAGGGGACTTTCGTACAGCTGCTCGGCGCCGAAGATGCCGACAAGCCCCTTGCACAGGAGTTCTCGCTCGAAAAGAAGGTCGATGCCGCCACGCCGCCCACGCTGTTGTTCCATTGCGACGACGACAAGGTGGTACCGGCCGTGAACAGCGCGCTGTTCTACCAGAAGCTCAAGGAACACGGCATCAAGGCCACGCTGCACATCTATCCGTCGGGCGGCCACGGCTGGGGCATGAACTCCCGCTTCCGCTATTACGACGACTGGCAGAAAGCCACGCTCGACTGGCTTTCGACGCTCTGATCCCGCGGCGCCTGCGGCCCGTGAAACGATAAAAGAGGCTCTGGAAAGAGCCTCTTTTTGTTGTGCGATCCTGCCGGCATTCCGGTACGGGAGCCGGCGTCGGTGCCGCGTGCGTCCGATCCCGGGAATCCGGCGGCCGGTATTCCCCGCTGCGCTTATTTCTTGCGGTAGATGACCTCGCAATGCTCGCCCGTGAGGTATTCGACGATATTGAGCACCTCTTCGAGCGAATTGGATCGCTGGTAATTGAACGTATAGCGTTTGTCGCCGTAGCGTCCCGGCACCGAAAGCCGCACGCCGAAGGTCGTCTCGATGTGCGAGATGATCTCGTGCAGCGTAGCGTCGGACATCGTCACCAGGTCGTACTGGGTCAGCACGAGGTGCGAAGCGTTGACCTGCGTAATGGCGAGGTTGTCGTCCGCAGCGTCGTACAGGGCGCGCTGGTCGGGTTGCAGCGTCACCAGGTTGACCCCTGCGGGCGTCTGAAGGCGTACGGAACCGTGTTCGAGGACGACTTCGGCCTGCTGCGAACCTTCGTAGGCCTGCATGCAGAAGGAGGTGCCCAGCACGCGCACGCGCAGTTTGTCGGTGGACACGACGAACGGGGCGGCTTCGTCCCGCGCCACCTCGAAGAAGGCCGCGCCGGCCAACTGCACGTTGCGCTGCGTCGGGCCGAAGGCTTCGGGCAGCGTCAGTTTCGTACGGGCGTTGAGCCACACATGCGTGCCGTCGTCGAGCGTGACGGTCGTCACCGCATCGCCCGTGTTCTCGTAAACCCGGTATATGTCGGGTGTCGAGAGGAAATGCCATGCCGTGCCGGCGCAAACGGCGAGCAGGACGGCAGCAGCGGCCCCCAGCGTCCACCGCACCAGTCTGCGGCGACGGGTGGATCGCTCGCCGGCGACGATACTCCCGATCCGATGGTCGGTGCTGCGCATGAACGACGCGAAGCGCGACAGGTCGGTGCTCTCCTCGAAGACGCGGCGTGCCCCCCACAGGCTCTTCAGTTCGAAGAAGTATTTGCGGTGCTCCTCCGACTCCTCCAGCCACGCGAGAAGGTACTTTTCCTCCTGTTCCGAAGTCTCCCCGGCAAAATATTTTTGTATGACTGAGTCCATTATAATCGTATCGTCCATTTGTTCTGTGTCCGTTTAGTATACAATCCACGGGAGAAATCTACCCAAGCGGATGGGAATTATTTTGTAAAAAAATGAAAAACAGCAGCAGAATCAGCTCCGATTTCGACAATTTTGCCCGCAGTTGCCTCAGGGCAAGGTAAATATGGTTTTCGACCGTGCTCTGCGCAATCCCCATCTGTTCGCTGATCTCGCGGTGGGAGAATCCTTGCAGGTAACTCAGCGAAAAGACCTCGCGGCATTTGGCCGGGAGGGCTGCGATCGCCTCGTTGATACTCGTGCGCAGATCCTGCGAGTAGAGCTTTTCGATGACCGGATTCCGGTCGGGATCGTAATAGGCGTAGCCGATGCTTTCGATACGTTCCTGGTAGTAGGAGCGGTAACTGCACGCATGGCGGTGCTTGTTGACGTAGTTGACCGACTGGTTGTAGACCGAACGCAGCAGGTAGCCGTAGAGCGACTGCCCCGGGTCGAGCGCCTCGCGGCGCACCCATACGTTAACGAATACGTCCTGCACGACGTCCTGCGCCCAGTTCCCGTTCAGGAAGAGGCGTGCGTAGGCCGTCAGCGGCGCATAATAACGGCCGCACATCTCGTCGAAGGCTTCGCGGCTCCCGGCGCGTATGGCGGATATGAGTTCTGCAGGCTCCATGTTCGTATGCACAAAGTTAGAAAATATTTGCAGATTGGCGAGCCCGCCTGCCTTTTTTGTTTTCCGCAGGGCAATAAAAACGGCGGCGGGCATGATACCCGCCGCCGTCGGCTGTCGGTCGCGCCTTCAGGGAACTGCGGGGTGCCAGGCGAAATTCCCGGGCACAGGCGCACCGCCCTGCGGCAGTCAGTTGGCCGACACGAATGTCCTGGTGAGGAGCTCCTTCAGGGTCTCGGGGTTGTTGGTGGTGATGAAATCCATTCCCCATGCGATGCAGGTCATCATGTCCTGCACCGTGTCGACCGTCCATACGTTCGTGACCATGCCGTTGACATGTGCCTCCTTGACCCATCCCGGATTGCCCGAATAAGCCGAGAAGCGGTAGTCGATACCCCCGATGCCGTCCTGCCGGACTGCGGCGGGAGCCAGGTCGCCGTTCAGGTATTGCACCATGGCACCCGGGAGGGCGTTGACGATGCGTTTGCAGGTCGTATAGTCGAAAGCGATGTATTCCACACGGTCGGTCAGCCCCTTTGCCTTTACGGCCTCGATGACGGCATCCGCCGCACGGGCGTTGCCGACGAGGAGTTGTCCATGGCCGAACCGTCGTTGCGGAACACCACGTCGAGCAGGTCGGCCGTCGGAAGGAGCGGCTCGCCGCCGCTGTCCATGGTCGTGGCGTTCGCCGTTTCCGACCAGTCGGAATCGAGGCTGCCGACCGCCTTGACCTTGGCCCAGTAGGAGGTGTTGCTCTCCAGGTTGGTCAGCTCCTGCGACGTTGCCGTGGACGCGATGCCGGTCTTGTAGGCATACTCGCTTTCGGGGGCTGAGGCCGAACCTTTCCAGTAGGCGACCGTGTAGGAAGTCGCATCGGGGACAGCGTTCCATTTGAGCGTCAGCCTGTCGGCCGCCGCTGCGGCGTCGAACGAAACCCCGCCCGGTGCTGCGGGTTTGGTCGCGGGGGTGATGGCCGTGCAGGTGACGACCACGTTGTCCAGCAGGGCGCGTTTCTCGCTCGTCGAGATCACGATGCGGCAATCGGGCGTCACGTTCGTGAGGGTTGCCTCGAACTCGCGGAACCGGGCTTTGGCAGCCGAAATATCCACAGGGTCGGCCGCAGAGACCTCCGTGACCGTGCCGGTGATGGCGCCCTTTGCGCCGAGCACGGCGCCGCGGACGGCCTTGACGAGGATTTTCCCGGCATCGGCGCCCGAACCGTCGTATTTCTCGCTGTAAGCCTGTGCCGAGAAGCGCACCTTGACGGTCGCCGCATCGGGCAGGGCGGTCAGTTCGGGGGTGTAAAGCGAGGCAGCCGCACTTCCGGCGCCCATCTTGACATAGCCCGGGCGGCCTGCGATGTTGCCCGACTTGCCCCAGGCCGCAAGGCCCGTGCCCTCGGTGTAGGGCGCAGCCACGCCGCCGCCGCTGAACACGTCGAACTCATTGGCCGTACAGCGGGTGGCCGAGAACCCCGAAGGATTGTCGCCCGAAGCTGCGGCGTAAGTCCCGCGGTTCGAGCTCGGGGGATAGTAGCCCGCGGCGAAATTGGCGATGTCGCCGCCGTGGATCACCCTGGAGAAGTCTTCCGCCAGGAGGATGTCGCCCGCCTTTGCCGAGCCTGCCGTCGTGGCACCCGCCTGCGGCCCTGCGGCGGCAGTCGCATATGCGAGCGGGTCGGAGAAGAAATCGTTGGTCTTGTCGTCCACGCAGACGTAGTAGGTCGTGGCGGGGGCCAGTCCCGAGAAGGTGAAGCGGAAGCGGTTCCCGGCCGTGATGCCGAAGACGTTCGAGGCATTCCAGCCGACGACCAGATCCTTGCATTCGGCGTCGCTGTAAAGTTTCACGTGGTAAACTTGAGCACTGCTGTTGACACACGCCTGGCCGTCCGCACGGGCCCATTCGACCGTGAGGGTCGAGGAGGTCGCCAGCACTTTCGACACGACGATCCCGGCCTGTACCGGGGCTATGTCCGTCTTCTGCGACACGGCGGCGGAGTAGTCCGAATCGTAGTCGGGGTTGTTGTAGCGGCACGCCTTGACCTTCGCGTGGTACTCGGTGCCGGCCTCCAGTTCCTTGAGCAGGTACGAGGCCGAGGTGATGCCCTCCGCTACCGTGGCGTCCTTCTCCTCTGTGCCGTCGGCCCACCATGCCACCGTATAGGAAGCCGCCCCGGCCACTTCGTCCCATTCGAGGGTCAGCTTGTCGGAATAGACGGCTTCGGCGTCGAATTTCACGTTCGCCGGAACGGTGAGTTTTTCCAGTTTGGTCTCGCCGTCGTAAACCACGACGATGTCGTCGAGCAGGTAGCGGGTCTTGTTGGCGCCCGCCTGTGCGGGGTTCGACGAAAATGCGATGCGCGACGTGGGCGAGAGGCCGTCGAGCGTCACCGTGAAGGTTTCGAACCGGCCTACGGCCGACGAGATGTTCACGACCTTCGAAGCCACAACCGTGCCCTTCTTGCTCACGACGTTGTTCGTGCCGAACTCGGCGCCCTCGATGGCCTCGACCACGATGTCGCTGCCATAGACGTTTTCGCCTTCGGCATAGGCGCTGGCCGAGAAGCTCACCGTTACGGTCGTGTTCTTGGGCAGGGCCGCCAGCTCGGGCGTATAGAGGATGCCGATGCCGCCGCCACCGCCGCCGCACTTGATGTAGCCCGGACGGGTCGAGGTGTTGCCCGACAGCCCCCAGCCTTTCATGCCGACGCTTTCGATGTACTCGGCCGACGTGCCTCCGGTGAATACGTTGAACTCCGTCGTCCAGTTGCAGACCGGACGGTCGCCGTCGGCCTGCGGGTTCTCGCCCGTGGCGGGTTCCCACGTCTTGCGGTACTCGGTACCCGATACGGCGTTGTAACCTGCCGCCGAGCGGACGATGTCGCCGCCGTGGATGAATGCCGCGAAATCCTGCGCCAGCACGATATCTCCGGCCTGTGCCGGGTTGTTCGGCGAGGCTTCGGGCCCGGCCTTGGCCGTGGTTCCGGCGACGACGGGGGTCATGATGTTGCCGAAGCTGGCATTGGTAACCCGGGCGTAGTAGGTCGTTTCGGGATCGAGCCCCGAGAAGGTGAACCGCACGACGGGATAACCCGCCAGGGCGGTGAAGATGCCTTTGTCCGACGCGAGTTTGCCGTCGGCCAGCCAGCTGACATGCAGTTCGCTGCACGCCTCGTCACGGAACAGTTCGATGTTGTAGAGGCGCGTGGCGTCGGTCGCCGCATCTTCGGTATACGACCACTCGTAGGTGAGCGTCGACCCCGTCGCGGCATTGAGCGTGAGCTTCGGGTCGAGTTCGAGGATACCCACCGAGGCCATCAGCATGGCCGGCTGCTCGTTTGCCGTGACGTATACCCAGTCCGAAGTGGAGGAGTAGGGGTAGTTGGCCCTGACGCGGCCGTAGTATATCCGGTCGGTCGCCAGGTCGGTGAATTCATGGTAGTCGATTGCGTCCGTGGTCTTGCAGAGCGCTTCGCTGACGGGGTTCATATCCCCGTCGACGAGCTGTACGGTGTACGACGTCGCGCCGCGGATGAAATCCCAGCAGATCGTAAGCGACGTGGCCCCGTATTCGAGCAGTTTCACGTTCTTCGGGGTCTTGGACTTGTTGGCCCCCGATATTTCCACGCCGTCGTCCTTGCAGGCCGTCAGCGAGACTGCGGCCGATAGCGAGAAGAGGGCGAACAGAATATATAAAATGCTTTTTTTCATGGTAGTTGTCCGGTTTTAGTATACGAGCTTGATGTCGTCGATGTACCAGCGGCCCGCCTTCACCGAGGAGCCCGAGAACCAGCTGTCGGCCGTGGAGATGAAGAATGCCGGATTGGCTTTCGCGCCGGGATTGGGGATGACGGCCGTGACCTCGACCCACGTGTAGGCGGGGATGTCGAGCGAAACGTAGCTCTTGGTCGAAGCTACGATCTTGTCCAGCGTGCCCTTCGAGATCCAGAACCCGTCGTTCTTCTCGCAGATGCCCACCATGCCCTGGTCGGGGGCTGCGGCCCAGATGGCGACCTTGCAGGTCAGCAGCAGGTCGTAGCCCGCGGGGATGTTCAGCACCGGGGAGATGAGGTTGCCCGGCTGCCCGTCGGCATTGTCGCTCGCAGCGCCCAGCTGGATGTAACCCGGGCACATATAGTTCAGGTAGCCTGTCCATCCCTCCATGCCGATGGCGCGGTAGAACGCCGCGTTGCCGTTGCGTACGGTCGAGGTGATGCCGCCGATGCCGGCGTTGGTGCCCGCCGAGACGCTCACCGTCTCGTTGTCGAGGCTCAGGTTGGCCACGGTCTTGTCGGCCGTCGTGATACCCGCCTTCTGGCCGATGCAGTCGCCGCCCCAGGGGAATTTGCCGAAGTTCTGCGTCAGCAGGGGAAGCTCCTCGCCCTGGGCGTCGAACCCGGCGCGGACGATGGTCGAAACGGAGCCGAAATCCTTCTCCGCGCCAGCCTCGTCCGTAGCCTTCACGGCGAAGGTCACGATGCCCTGCTTGGTGGCGGTGCCCGTCAGGGGCACTTCGATGTAGCCGTTGCCGGCCGTCGAGATCGAATAGCTGCCGCTGGCGGCCGTGATCCCGTCGCCGCCGGTCTGCGTCACCGTGACGGTGTATTTTTCCGTGCCGAGCGCCTTGATGTAGGGGATGCGGAGCTTGGCCCCGGCTTCCGCGTTGAGTTTGAGCATACCCGAGACGTCGAACTGCTGTCCGTTGTCGAAGGGTTTCCACTCGAAGATACCGTTGTCCTGCCTGATGGCGATGGCGACGTTCTCTTCGCCGCAGCCGTGCAGGTAGATGGTGGCATTACGCTCCTCGGAGGTGTTCTGGTCGCAGGTGACCGTCACCTTCTGGTAGGTGCCGGGGTCTCCCTTGCCCGAGAGCTGGTCGACATGCACCCAGCCGTAGGCGTTCGTCCACTCGCGGCTGTCGGGAGTGTCGCTGATTTGCCAGTCCCCCGTGGCGCGGATCGTAAACGTATCGCTCGATTCGACGTACGGGAAACTCATCTCGCGCAGGTTGCGTTTGAGGAACCCCTGGTCGTCGTCGCTGCACGCGGCAAGACCGCAGATCCCGCCCAACGCGAGAACTATCGTCAGTTTATGAATAAATTTCATCATGATTGGATCGTTAGTTTGTTTGTAAAACCAATAAAAAAAACAGAAACCGACTCCGGATACACTGC
>ENA-UEQW01003483-UEQW01003483.1-human-gut-metagenome-genome-assembly--contig:-NODE-3483-length-10827-cov-75.562977_pt1 | contig 10827 bp, 13 predicted proteins | sample MGYA00242947_ERZ507947 | MGnify/ENA primary metagenome ERZ507947 (study PRJEB26167, sample SAMN06115421) | human gut metagenome | host: Homo sapiens | place: China:Guizhou | collected 2015-03-17... | reverse complement strand
TCATGAAGGAGCCTTGGGGCTATGTGGCTATCGGCGTTCTGGCGCCTTTTGCTGAGGAGGTTGTGTTCCGTGGAGCCATTCTCCGCACCCTGCTGGGTCTTATGAGCAAGAAGAACCATTGGGTAGCCATCATGATTTCGGCTGCCATCTTCGGTCTGGCTCACGCCAACGTAGCGCAGTTTGTCAATGCCCTCCTGCTGGGCTTACTCCTGGGTTGGATGTATTATCGCACCAAGAGTCTTGTTCCGGGCATCCTGCTCCACTGGGTGACTAATACGATGGCGTATGTCCTGTCCAATATCATGCCTCAGAGCGATGGCAAACTCATCGACCTCTTCCATGGCGATGAGAAAACCATGTATTATGCCGTAGGCTTCTCTCTCTGCATCATGATTCCAAGTTTCATACAGCTGGTTATCAGATTAAAGAAGGTGAAGGCTTAAGAGATAAATAAACGAGTAAAAAGGTTACCTGGATGGGTAGCCTTTTTTCAGATATATAACCGGATAGATAAGTAGATTTTATGAAGATTATAGAAAGCAGTATCATAGGAAAGAAGAGCCCTGAGGCTTGTGAGGATGGAATGGTAGTTACCGATGATTTCATCGCTGTGATTGATGGCAGTACGAGCAAGACGCCGAAGCATCTCAATCCTGATATGAAGAACGGAAGATACGCCATGATGCTTATCTCGGAGTATATTCGTGAGGAGTTGAAAGCGGATGCCTCGGTAGATGATTTCTGCCAGGGCGTAACGGCGTATATATATAATAAGGTGTATGAAAAGCTAGGGGTGGAAGAACGGTTGAAGGAGCATCCGGAAGAGCGGCTTACCGCCTCGGCTATCCTTTATAGCCGGACAAGGAATGAAGTATGGATGGTGGGCGATTGCCAGGCAATCATCGATGGAAAACTCTATGAGAACGGCAAGCCTTATGAGGAGAAGATTGCCCGTAAGAGGGTAGAGTTGATAGAGCAGGGCCTTTCGCCTGCTGAGGCTAGAAAGCAGATAGAGCCATTATTGATCGAGGCGATGCTTTCCGGGCAGAACCAGACCTATACGGTTATCGATGGATTTCCTATCTATCGGGAGGGAGTGAAGGTTGTTTCGGTTTCAGATTCCAGTTCTGTTCAGGGTTCTGTTTCATCATCAGATTCCTGTTCTGTTCAAGATCCTGTTTCCTGCTCAGGCTCCGCTTCTGCATCAGATATAATTCCATCTTCTTCCTCCGAGATAGTATTGGCGAGCGATGGCTATCCGTTCCTGAAGCCAACCTTGGCAGCGAGCGAGGCGGCATTGGCAGAGCAGATTGCCAACGACCCTCAGAACATCCATTCCTTTATCGCCACCAAGGGCATCGTAGAGGGCAATAAGAGCTTTGATGATAGAACTTATATTCGATTTGTTTATTGCCAGTAAATAAAAAACCGCAGATTTATTTATTGGCAATAAACAAAAATGGCTGATTTCGCCAGAAAAAAAATAACATGGACAAATTGAATTTGTCCGGTTTGTTTGTCTGGAGGCTTGTAACTACCCAATAATCAGTAGATTATGAGCATTCGGACAATTTGTCCGGACAAATTCAATTTGTCCGTGTTATTTTTTTAGCATGAAATGACAAGTAATGGCAAGGATTTCTATCCGGCAAGCGATGTATTCCCAAGAAGAAAACGATGACTTCTGCACCGAGAAACGGTGAGTTCTTGAGGAGAAAACTATGAGTTAGTATTTTTAACATAAAGCTCTAAAGCAGCCAAAGGAGAATAAGAGAGGTTGGAACGTAAACAGTTGGGAATGAGCAGATTTGCACAAAGTTGCCAAATCGGCATAAAGCAAGCGAGTGAGGAATATTGAAGTAGTTCAGTTACTAAATCGTGAGCCACAGTTACCTATGCAAAGCAGGTAACAATGCGGAAAGGCAACTTTGTGCATCAACGGATTTTATTGCGCTGATTCTCAATGTTTTGCGTATCAAGGAACGCTTACAAAATGATTATAGTTGCCCTATCAACGTGATTTTTATGGTTCTGCGGCACCTTCGGTTGTTGCGTTCCTCAACAAATACCTCACCAAAAGGCACATACTCGATATGTTGCACCATCTCGCCATCAAGGTTGGTGATGTAACTACTGCTACCCAAATGGTCTGGATGTTCGTGCGACCTCCAGGTTGGCTTCATACTCGTAGGCATGACCAATAGAAGTGCTAAAATTGTTGACGCAAATAGATAGTTATCAGAATACAGATTAAAGAGTATCACGACATTGTTTCAATATAATGCCGTGATACTCTTTTTTTACACGCTTGCAATTGTTTTCTTTTACTGTTCGGCTACAAGCTATTAGTTACAGAGAAATGGAAAACAGATTACCGTATTTAGAGTTATTTGATATTGTTATAATATTATGGTACTCTATACTATCTTTGAGATGTAAATATGAATACGATAAATTAGAGCTATCATAAATTTCAATATCAAAATATTTATAATCAACGGTTCTAATGGTATTGCATTTTATCCTCTGTAACATATTTCGTATTGAATCAACTTTTGAATAGTTCCATCCTAAGTTTTTCAATAATAGATTAAAATTCTTGTTATCTAACCTTTGTGAGTTAGCTTTTTGAGTGACTCTTTCTCCATTAATTACTTTTTTGCTTATTATGATAATATCAACACTATTATTTTTATCATTAATATTAAAATTAACATAATTTTCTTTTTTTAAATTTATTGGAATAGAGTTATTAAATAAATTAGTAACATCAAAAAAAAGCTCTGCATTATTTTCAAAATTATTTTTCATCCACAACACATCACGACTCTTACTGTAATCACATGATTGCAGCAGTTGTAAAAGTATTAAACCAAGTAATATTTGCATTAAATATTTCATACCTGTTATTTTAAATTTCTCTAAAGGAATGATATTCCTCAATCTGTGATTTTGAATATTCCTCCATTGCTAACTGAAACCTAAAATCAGAGGGGAACCTCTGAATGTTACGTTTGACTGCTTGGTTCAAAGTTCTTGTCTCTACACCATATGGCGTTGCCAAGTCTTTGTCAAGCATAACTTGCTGTCCTCTAATTACTTTTATTAGAGACTCTATATTATCTACAACAACCAACTGGTCACAATTTGTGACCAGTTCGCCGTTTCCTGTCTTTTCCGTTATGTCTGCCATATTTCTATCTTTATTTTTAAGGTCACAAATTGTGACCTTAAACGTGTTGTTACTTATTATTGCATTCAAAGGTAGTGCTTTTAGCCTTTAAGCCACTATTGCACAACCCCTTTTTGAAAAGAACGTAAAACCAATAGTTTTATTGCTGTAATTGTAGTTTTATTAACATAAAGCTCTACAGCAGCCAAAGGAGAACAAGGCGCAGAGGGAGCGCATGATCATGACGTACCGAAGAGCGCTGAAGTCGGTCAGGGAGTGTGTGGCTCGTTTCCTGTGTCACGTAGATGCACGGTGCCGATTCGGTCGAGGGCGGACGCTCTGAAACTGAACGGAGTCGGGGAGGTTATTGCCGATTTCATCCAGGAGGTTCTCGAAGACAACAATCTTCTGGACGTCACTCCCGGTACTGCCATGCACACTCGTGTGATGTACAGATTCCTGTGAACTGGAGCCCATTCTGATAGAACGTCCTCTGCGCAAGACGGACGTCTCGAACTATGTTCCCCGCAAGGGCGGCGGTGCTGGCTTTTCGGTCGACTCACGTGTAGCCGCCTTCTTCGTCCTCGTGTCCACTGTGATGCTCACCTGTGAAACGGACTCTCCTAACGTCAGCATCGAGGCCCTCCAGGAGCGCATTCAGACGATGTGGATTAGGGAGGGTCTCCCGTCCCGCAAGCTCAGAGACATCATCAACCTGCTGGTCGCAAAGGAGCTGCTCGTGCTGCTGAACGAGGAGGTGCGCCTGACGACCTCGGGCATCCAGCTGGGCATCATGTACTTGAAGGACGTGCGTCTGGACTACCCCGAGGTGGAGCAGTTTATCGAGCAGGGACAGCTGCAGAAGCTGGAGGACACGCTCTCCGAACCGCTGGCGCCCAAGTCTTCCCAGTCCTCCGACGCCGCCCGTCCTGTCCTCCCGCAGATCCACTGGCCGCTGCCCCCGCCCCCGCCGTCCTTCGTGATGGGGGACTGGAAGGCGATGGACGAGGAGGACCCCAACCCCATCTCGATTCCGCAGGGAGCGCCGGTGCGCCTCACGGACGAGAGCGAGTGGAAGGTGATGCTGCTGCTGGACAACCGCGAGGTGCGCACGATGGAGGACCGGTCGTTCATGCAGAACCGCCTGTACCAGTCGGGCGTGGAGTGCGAGGTGCGGATCCTGAGTCTGGGCGACATGCAGTGGGTGCTGCACCACACGACGGACGGCGAGGAGATCATGATGAACGTGCTGGTGGAGCGGAAGAACGTGCACGACCTGGCGATGAGCATCTTCGACGGCCGCTTCGACGAACAGCAGTACCGCCTGAAGCACTGCGGCGTCACCAACGTGATCTACCTGATCGAGGGCACGCTGCGCAGCCAGGACATGATGTCCGCGGACTCCCTCCAAGCGAGCATCATGACGACCATCGTGAACCGCGGCATCTACGTGTACCTCACCACGTCGATCGACGACACCATCGTGTTCCTGAAGGGACTGAACGAGATCATGAAGGTGTCGCTCCACCGCTACTTCGAGACGGGCAGAGAGTCCTGCATCCACCCGCACCGACTGCGCTTCGGCGAGTTCCAGGCGCTGTTTGCGAAGACGAAGGGGACGAAGCTGAAGAGTCTGTGGTGCAAGCAGCTGCGACAGGTGCGTGCGTGTTGGCGGAGTGAGGCGTAGATTCCGCGCTGCTCGGTGGTGAAGACGATGATCATCGCAAAGAAGTACCCTACGCTGGCCTCCTTGCTGCAGGCGTACGCCGATCTCGAAACGGAGAAGGAGAGGGAGGATTTGCTGAAGTCGCTCCGGGACGCGAACAACAAAATCACGATTGGTCCTGCGCTGAGCAAGAGCATATACCACTATCTCTGCGACAAGTAGCCGTTTCTCTGTGATTCCTTTTCTCCTTTTGCATCGCGCAGGATCCGTCCTACGTCTCGTTTTTTGGTCATTGGCGCTGTTTGCTGGAAATGCGAGTGCGTAATGAAAAGAATCCGAATGGTGATGGGGGTTCGGAATTCCCTGGAGAGAGTCCGAGGGAGGAAAGGAGACCCCCTGGATTCCTATTCTTGGTCTCTCAGGATTTGTCCAACGTTTATCGGTAACATCAGTTATGGCTCCTCCTGCTCCCGCTGGTCCCGCTACTATTAGTACGTATTTCTCAATCTTCCTTTTGCTGGATGTGGTTATTGCAGCGCTCTCACGCGCCTTTAGTTTATCTCCGTGCTGTTGGTGGTGAAAGTGCTTCTCCCGCTACTCTTGCCCCCAAGGTTGGTCCTCTTGGTATGGTACTCGCGCATTTCGACGCCGTTTACGAATTAGGCTCCCAAGAAGGTCGGTGACGACATCCAGAAGGCCACCATGGATTGGAAGGGTCTGAAGATCACTGTCAAGCTCACTGTCGTGAACCGTCAGGCTACTGTAATGTGTGAGGGTGCTTTCGTCATGAAATAGGTGGAGGTCGTTCCTAGCGCTTCTTCCCTCATCATCCGTGAGCTCAATGAGCCCCCCAGAGACAGAAAGAAGGACAAGAACAGTATTCGTTTCCACTAGTGGATTACGCATAGTCAAGCACAGCGGCAACCTCACTCTCGATCAGGTGATCAAGATCGCCAAGATCCTCCGTGAGCGCTCCTATGCCAACAAGCTCGCTGGAACTGTGAAGGAAGTGCTCGGTACTTGCCAGTAGGTGCATTTCTATCTATTGAGCGCTAGCTCTGTCGGCTGCACTGTGAATGGTGCTCATCCCACTGCCATCATGGAGCAGATCGATAACGGCGAGATTGAAGTTCCTGAGGAATAAGCAATGCATTTTATGAACGATTTGGGCAAAGTGGCGTGTTTGTTGCACATTTCCCTCCCTTTCGCTCTCCGTCACAATGAAGCTGTTCGTATCACTCGCTGCCTTTCCTGTTGCGTAGGTAATCGATTCCTCCAGCGAGAAGCCCCAGAGCGAATTGGTAAGGCGATTCCTTGCGATCGTGTCGAAAGCGCTGCTGTCCTATGGTCATGTCGAGTGCGGTGTGTCAGACGTAGTGTATTCCCTGTTCTGCATTCAAGACGTGAATGATCGCTCGATCGCCCTCATTCAGACCAATTGGAATGGGTAGAGCTTTCTGTGCGGATATAGTGTAGGTCTAACGTGGAACTGAGGAAGACGGTTCTCTCAAAAGCAACACTGCCGGTGATCACTGCCGCTATCGAGAAGCTGTGCCAGAAGAACCCCTCTCCGATCGCCACAACGACGCCCAGTCTGGAGTCTGCCGTTTCCTCCCTCTTTCTCTACGAAAAGCCCGAATCCGCCGACGTGTTCTACCTCTGTCTGTCGCCCGTGTATCGCGACGGTCTGCAAGCCATCGCCACGAGGAGCGATATCGCGAGCACGTGCAGTCTGTTCTTCCACGATCGCTTTGACGCCTCCACTCTTCCCACAAGGGAGGGTCCCTCCAATACGGTGATTCACGCAATGCGCCTAAGTGAGCTGGAACTCGAGCGAGAGTGTGCACACGGACCCTCTATAACGCGTAGAGTTCACACCTGGCTTCGTCTCTCCTACCAGTCCCACAGTATCGCTCTCCAATTGCCCACCCTCTTTGAGCAGGTGGGTGCAGGGGAAGTAACTCCGCGTTCCACGCTCACCAGTAGATTTCCTTCACGATCACGCCCTACTATATGATGGAACGACCCTTTCTTCCCATCACCAGCTCGTTCCTCTTTCACAGAGGCATGGAACGACTTCTGCTGCTGTCCATCGTCCAGCAGTCCACAATCGAGCTCGGACTCCTTCTCCCCATCTGGCATTGCAGCAAGCCCAGTCACGCCCAACACTGGGCGTCGCTCCTCCGCTTTCTGTCCTCCACCTCGACATGCGCCGTCCTTCAAGGGTTCAATGAGAGTGAAAACGGGGTGCCAACTTCATTCGTAGAAGTGGGGCTGAAGGAATGTTACGTGCTCCTTCCCGCCAAACGGAATACGAGTATCGGGCTGCTCTGTCGATACGCCTCGCATGAGCAGCTCCTTCCCCCGTTGACCACGGAAGAGGCATTGACAAGTGCTGGCGACATCAAATTTGACTTGTTTGCGCGCCTTCAGCGAGTCACGCCTAGACTGCTCCACCAAGTGCGAAACGACCACTACAGTCCCATGGACAACGACTCGGGGTTCATCGAGCAGATGGAACGCAAGATTAAGGCGCTTTGAAAACGACTGTTTTTTGGAGGAAATGTGGAATTCCAGGGAGGCGGGTGTTCATTCAAAAGCAATGGATTCCCGGATGGAGGAGCAAGAACGACTTCATCAAGAGAAGAAGAAGAACTACACCCACGTCATGAGAGCGAAACTGTTCGGCGTCATCGCTATCAATACGCTCGAAGGAATAACGAGCGAGATCGATAGCATGCTCCCCTACGAGCTGGAGAAGGGTAGCGTGGCTCTCGTTCGTGCTGATAGGGTAGACAACATAGATGCTCTCTCTGACCAATATCGGAAGTACCGGAATGGAATTCTGTACCCGACGAGTTACGGGGACCACATGGATCGCGCAATCAAGAGTCTGGGAAAGGATCTCGGCATTGCTGTTTCTGTGGACCTTACAAATACACAGGCGATTAAAGTGAGAAACGAGGTGTGGGTTTCATTGCGCAGAAAGTGTTGACAAAGCTTATCCGGACAACACCCGACGAGCAGCGCTCGGAAGTGGCGGACTGGTTGTCGTTGCCGAACGAGACGATCATGAAGTCGGAGCGGTTTGAGTCGCTCATCAACAAATGCTGCCTTCACTACTACAAGAAGAGCTCGAGCGAGATCAGCGACGACAACCTGTCGTTCATTCGCCGGTCCGCCAACGAGCTGCTGCGAAACAAGGCGTCGAAGGAGGCGATGAAGAAGCGTCTGCTGTCGAACGACTACCGCTACGAGGAGGACCTGGACGACGTCGACGTCAACCAGAATCTGTACGCGATGAACGTGGGCATGGGTGTGCGCGATCATCAGTAGAATATGAGCGAAGCGCAAATGATGATGGTGGACGCCTCCGTGATGAACCCGTCCGCCGGCGTCGCGATGACGAACATGGGCGACATGGGCAGTCTGGCGCAGATCAACCCGATGAGCAACCTGATCAACATGGGCGCGATGAACGCGATTCCGCTCTCCTCGTACGACGGGATGACGTCGATACAGCACATGGGCACGATCCAGCAGACGAACCACAACACCATCATCACGCCGCACTCGGTCGAGCAGCAGGGGAACGCCAGCGTCAGCATTCCGATTCCGATTACGAGCATGAACGTGAGCGTGAACATGAACACGATTCCCCCGATAAACCTCACGGCGATTCCCGCGATGTCTATGAATTCGCTCCAGCTCCCCGTGGGAATGAACACAATGCAGCAAATGAACATGAATGTGATGGACACCCAACGAAACTGATTCTATGTGAAATAGCAAATGGTCCTTGTTTGGTTGAATACACAGAGCACGCATCCTAACGCTTTGAGGGCGGAACGCCGGCATTCGCGTATAGCCGCTTCTCGCGTCCACCATCAGGTGCACTGGCATGATAGAAGGGAGGAGTCCTCGGATCCACTCCGCTCTGACTCAACGTTTCCATCATCCCGTTGATCATCGACAGGCTCAGCGAGGCGGCCCCGGCGATGTTCTGCAGCCGTCCGTTGACGTTATTCCCGTGGAACATGGCACGCATCGCCTGCGCGTCCAGGATGATGTCCTTCTGAATGGTGTCCAGCCGCGCCAACCCCTCTCCTACCGACCCAGCGCACCCGCGCGCTTGTCTGCTCTCCGCCTGCGCCTTCTGCAGCTCCGCCTGCGTCTGTGCGAGCTGCTGACCCAGCTCCCGACATGTCTTCACCAGCGTCTCCTTCTCCGCCAGCTCGCTCTTCAGACTGTACACCTCCGCCTCCAGTCGCTCCTTCTCCTCCTGCAGAGCCTGAGCGATCACCCGCTGCGCCTCGCTCTTCTTCTCCAGCTCGTGCAGCGCCTTCGTCGAGTCCCCGCTCCTCTTCCTCGCCTCCTCGCGCATCGCGGCGATCTGGTCGTAGAACCCCTTCAGCGGCGTGAACGGCTTTCCTACGCCTCACGCGCACGCTCTCCACTCACCGTTCACCACCACGTACACGGGAATGGCTTGCGCCCGCAGCGCCTCCGCCAGCTCGCGGTACTGCGCCTCGGACAGCGAGCAGTCTGCGCGTTGAGAGCCAGCACAGAACCTACAGTCGATCTCGAGGAGGTGGAAGAAGGCGTAGTCGAACTCGGTGAGTGCGTGAAAGAACGACGCGGTGCCCAGGGAGTGCAGAATCGACCCTATCGGTGAGGGTGTCTCGACGAGGGTACAGGAGAAGGCGAGGGAGTGGACGTCCGTGATGGTGGATGACTGGGACGGAAGCAGCCCGTTGACGTGAAGATCGATTCCGGTGATCTTGTCTGTGATGGTGATTTTGGTAATGTGGTATTTCGTGAGCCGTTTTAGAATGACCGGGAGCGACGACAGGCTCTTTACTGTGTCTACGGGTGATGCATCAATGGGGAGCCAACATGAGAAGACGATATCACGCAAGAAGGATGGATGAGACTCCCTTAACCGTTCAATCGCGTCGGAGGATCGGTGCAGCCCAGGGATGTGGATGTTCTTCAATTGCATGTCTTGAGTGTGCTCGAAGTCGTACTTTGCATCAGAGAGACAGACGAGACGTACGCAGAAAAATGGGATCGAATCGTGGTCGCGCAAGCCCTGAGAAGACAGAGAGAGGTCGGGAGCAAGCAGTCCATCGTAGGTGAACAGGGACACGCTCCCCTGGACAGACAACGAGTTCTAGCCATCAACGCAGAAGGCTCGGCAGTACTTGCAGATAGGACTCCACAACACGAACCAGCACGGACTTGGCTATCCGCTGCGTGTACCGAATTCCCTTCGCGGCGTCAACGAGCTCGATCGTCATCATCTACGTAATCAGCCTGTGCTCCCACTCCGACGTCTTCTTCTCGTTCGCTCGTACTAGGCAAACTGCTCGTTTTCGGATGTGTAGAATAGACGGGGGTGTCGCTCTGTCTGCGAGCCGTCTTCAAGACCATAAACGTGGGGTCGTATATGTATCGCAGGGCCGAAATCTTGTCATCCATATCTACTTCAGCTCCCTTGTGTTGGAAATGAACCAAATCGCTGTCCGACTGGTTGATGCCCTCGGGATTTGTCTAATCGCATCAGTATTCCACGAAAACAGTTCATACACACAGAAAGGACATGGCTATTTGCCTAAAGGTACTTGACTCCAGAACGGGCAACCGGGTGACGTTCCCGTTCCAAATGAGTGTAACCTCCACGGTAGCCATGGACGCGAAGCGGAAAGGAGGTTCGAGAAGAATGATCTGTCTTCCCGTCCCAAATAGCAATCGTGGGGAGTGTGGCATGCGTTACTGTTGTCATTTCCGTGTGAAGTGGGATGGGAGTGATTTGGGGACTGTGTGTGAAAACCCCTCCAAAACAATAGTCTCCACATCGCAAATCCGTTTCCAAAAGGAAGGATCAATGATCATTGCACTCCTTCATTCCGCTGAGAGAAGGGATTTCTCGTGAATATGTGCCTATGGGCGTGTGCACCAAGTCGTTTCCGTGCTCGTCGTTTAGCAG
>ENA-UEQW01003482-UEQW01003482.1-human-gut-metagenome-genome-assembly--contig:-NODE-3482-length-10828-cov-3.039810_pt1 | contig 10828 bp, 9 predicted proteins | sample MGYA00242947_ERZ507947 | MGnify/ENA primary metagenome ERZ507947 (study PRJEB26167, sample SAMN06115421) | human gut metagenome | host: Homo sapiens | place: China:Guizhou | collected 2015-03-17... | reverse complement strand
GGGCATGGCGATGCCAAAAACGAAATAAAGCTCCGTTCCGCAAAGGCGGCGCCGTACGGCGCCGCCTTTTTTCGTCGCGTTCCGCACCGGCCGAACCGGGCCTGCATAGGATAATGCGGGCCGAGTGCCCGATTTGAAAAGGAGGAACGACTGTGGACAAATGCAATTTCAAGCAGGGCTCGCTTCCGGAGTGCGCGCCGCTGGCGCTGGCGCAGACGCCCATGCAGTGCGCGAGTGAACCCGCGTATGACAAGCGCATGGCGTTGGCGCGCGGCACGCTGTTTCCGGGGCTGGATCTGCCGTTTATGAATCTGGTCAACAAGCCCGCCGATCTGAGCACACCGCTGTGTGAACTGATGGCGCTGGACTTCGTCATCCGCGAGCTGAATCTCTACCTCGACACGCACCCGGATGACCGCGAGGCGTTCGACACGCTGCAAAAGTGCATCCGTATGCGCGCCGAGGGGCACAAGCGCTACACGGAGCAGTACGGTCCGGTCACGGTGTCGGATCTCGCGTGCGCAGATGTCTATGACTGGCTCAACGCACCGTGGCCGTGGCAGCCGGAAGGGGAGGAGAAGTAAGCGATGTTTGTCTATGAAAAGAAACTGGAATACCCGATCCGCATCAAAAACTCTAATCCCGCGCTGGCAAAGTTCATCTGCTCGCAGTACGGTGGGCCGGACGGCGAGCTGGGCGCGTCCCTGCGCTATCTCAGTCAGCGCTATGCCATGCCGTACCCGGAGCTGTCGGCGATCCTGACGGACATCGGCACGGAGGAACTTGGTCATCTCGAGATGGTCGGAACGATCGTCTACCAGCTCACGCGCAGCATGACGCCGGAGCAGATCAAACAGTCCGGCTATGATACGTACTTCGTCGATCACACGGCGGGCGTCTTTCCGCAGTTTGCATCCGGCACGCCGTGGACGGCGGCGACGATCGGCGTGACCGGCGATGTGATCGCCGACCTGTCGGAGGATATGTCGGCCGAGCAGAAGGCGCGCAAGACCTATGACAACATTCTGCGGCTTTGCGATGACCCGGATGTGACGGATGTGATCCGGTTTCTGCGTGAGCGCGAGGTCGTGCACTACCAGCGCTTCGGCGAGGCGCTGCGGCAGGCCGCGTTTCAGGTGGGTTCCATCATCACCACCACCGGCTTTTCCAGCTGCGACTTTGACCTGTGGCCGACCCTCTCCAAGGAGATCCTGGTCATGCTCATGTTCATTGGCGCCTGCGCCGGCAGCACCGGCGGCGGCATCAAGGTGAGCCGTTTCCTCATTCTGGGTAAGACTCTGGCCAAGGAGCTCAAGACCGCCCTGCACCCGCAGGTGGTAGCGCCCGCCCGCATGGACGGCAAGCTGCTGAACCACGAGACCATCCGCACCACCAATGTGTTTGTGGCGGCGTATATCTTTATTTTTGCGGGCTCCTTCTTCCTCATCAGTCTGAACGGCTTTGATATGGTGACGAACTTTACCGCCGTGGCCGCTACCCTGAACAACATCGGCCCGGGTCTTGTCAAGGTAGGCCCCATGCAGAACTTCGGCTGCTTTGCAGATCCCGCAAAGCTGGTACTGATCTTCGATATGCTGGCCGGCCGTCTGGAGATCTTCCCCATGCTGGTGCTGTTCATGCCGGATACATGGCGGCGGTTCTAAGCCTTTTTGGTACGGGACAAGCATAAAAATCGTTCCGTATCATCAGGTAAGAAGAAAGCAAAAACAATAAAAAGTATAGGAGGAAATTACTATGGGTTTGATCAAAGCAGGTATGGGCGCACTGGGTGGAACTCTTGCAGACCAGTGGAAGGAATTTTTCTATTGCGATTCTCTGGATAAGGATGTGCTGATGGTCAAGGGTCAGAAGCGAACCTCCCGCCGCAGTTCCAACCACGGCGATGATAATATCATCACCAACGGCAGCGGCATTGCCGTGGCAGACGGACAGTGTATGCTCATTGTGGAGCAGGGCAAGGTGGTGGAGGTGTGCGCCGAGCCGGGCGAGTATACCTTCGATTCCTCCACTGAGCCCAGCGTGTTTACCGGAAACTTCGGCGACAGTCTGGCGGCTACCTTCCAGACCGTGGCCAAGCGCTTTACCTATGGCGGCGACACCGGCAAGGATCAGCGTGTGTACTACATCAACACCAAGGAGCTGGGCGAGATCCTGTACGGCACTGCTACCCCCATCCCGTTCCGGGTGGTGGTCAGCGAGGAGCGGGGCTACAAGCTCTCGGTGAATATCCGCTGCAACGGCAGCTTTACCTACCGCATCTGCGACCCGCTGCTGTTCTACACCAATGTGTGCAGCAATGTCTCCAACCAGTACGATGCCTCGGAGCTGGCTCCCCGCCTGAAGAGCGAACTGATGAACGCTTTGCAGCCGGCGCTGGCCACCCTTTCTGCCAACAAGGTGCAGTATTACGAGATCCCCGCTCACACGCTGGAGATCTCGGACGCCCTCAACGAGCAGCTGTCCAATGTCTGGCGCAAAAAGCGCGGCATTGAGGTGTTCTCCTTCAACATCAACTCCCTGTCCATCCCGGAGGAACAGCAGAAGAAGATCACCGAGTGGGAAGAGAACGCCATGACCACCGATCCCACCACCGCCGCAGCCCGTCTGGTGGGCGGTCAGATCGATGCCATGAAGACCGCCGCCGGCAACACCGCCGGTGCCATGACCGGTTTTATGGGCATGGGCATGGCAGCCGGTGCAAACGGCATGAACGCCCAGAATCTGTTTGCCATGGGTCAGCAGCCCGCAGCGCCCCAGCAGCAGCCTTCTGCAGCTGGCAGCTGGCAGTGCAGCTGCGGCGCTACCGTTACCGGCAAGTTCTGCCCGGAATGCGGCAGCAAAAAGCCGGAGCCGAAGCCCGCTGCCGACAGCTGGACTTGCAGCTGCGGCGCTACCGTCACCGGCAAATTCTGCCCGGAGTGCGGCAAGCCCCGCCCGGCGGCAGCAGAAGGCTGGAAGTGCAGCTGCGGCGCAGTGAATAAGGGCAAGTTCTGCTCCGAGTGCGGCAAACCCCGTCCCGCCGGTACGCCTAAATATAAGTGCGACAAGTGCGGCTGGGAACCGGCTGACCCCGCACACCCGCCCAAGTTCTGCCCGGAGTGCGGCGATCCTTTCAACGAGAACGACCGCAGCTGAATCTGCGTACAATGACTGATCACGCTGCGGGGCAGGGAAGGACTCCTTGCCCCGCAGACTATAGGAGGAAACACTATGGCAGGAATGCTGGAATATAAGTGCCCCTGCTGCGATGGTGCGATCAAATTTGACAGCACCACCCAGAAGCTGAAATGCCCCTACTGCGACACCGAGTTTGAGGTGGACGCACTGAAGGGTTACGATGAGGATCTGAAGGATGCGAAGCCCAGCAGGATGAACTGGACTACCCCCGGCGGCGGCTGGGCAGAGGGCGAGACCGCCGGTCTGCATACTTATGTCTGCAAGAGCTGCGGCGGCGAGATCGTGGGCGACGATACCATGGCGGCTTCGGCCTGCCCCTTCTGCGGCAACCCCATCGTGCTGACCGGACAGTTTGCCGGAGACCTGCGCCCCGACCTCATCATCCCCTTCAAGCTGGACAAAAAGGCAGCTAAGGAAAAGCTGCAGGAGCACCTCAAGGGCAAGACCCTGCTGCCCAAGGTGTTCCGCAGCCAGAACCATATCGACGAGATCAAGGGCGTGTATGTGCCTTTCTGGCTGTACGACAGCGATGCCGATGCCCAGCTGCGCTTTACCGCCACCCGCACCCGCTGCTGGTCGGACGATGACTACGACTATACCGAGACCAGCTACTACTCCGTGCGCCGGGACGGCGTGCTGGGCTTTGACGCAGTACCGGTGGACGGCTCCTCCAAGATGGCAGATGACCTGATGGAATCCATCGAGCCCTTTGCCATGCAGGATGCAGTGGCCTTCAACACTGCGTATCTGGCAGGCTATGTGGCAGATAAGTACGATGTGGACGCCAAAAAGAGCATCGAGCGCGCCAACGAGCGTATCCGCCAGTCCACCGAGGATGCCTTTACCCAGACCGTCACCGGTTACGACTCGGTCAAGGTGGAGAACAGCAGTATCCAGCTGCACGGCGGCAAGGCAAAGTATGCCCTGATCCCAGTCTGGGTGCTGAGCACCAGCTGGCAAGGCAATAACTACATTTTTGCCATGAACGGCCAGACCGGCAAGTTTGTGGGCAACCTGCCGGTGGATAAGGCCGCCGCCCGCAAGTGGTCGCTGGGTCTTACAGCAGCCGTTGGTGCCGCATCCTATGCGGTCATGTGGCTGCTGTGGCTGGCCGGGATTCTGTAAAGGAGGGAACGGAAGATGAAAAAGACTGTTACCCCGCTGCGCTCCCTCTGTGCTGCGCTGGCAGCACTGGTGCTCTTGCTGGCGCTGGCCGTACCGGCTTTTGCTGCCGAAAATGGCTTTGCTGACCTATACTACCGCCTGAACGACAGCGCAGAAGTCCTGACCGAGGACGAGGACAGCGAGCTGGAAGCTTCGCTGGAAGAGCTGAGCGTCCGCCAGAGCTTTGATGTGGTCGTTGCCACCATCGACTCGCTGGAAGACGAGGGCTACACCAGCATGGAGGAATATGCCGATGACCTCTATGACTACTGTCAGTTCGGTTACGGTGCAGACCGTGACGGCGTACTGCTGCTGGTAAGCACAGGCGACCGCAAGTGGCACATCTCCACCTGCGGCTACGGCATCACCGCATTTACGGATGCCGGCATCCAGTACCTTGGCGAGCAGATGACCCCCGATATGGCAGACGGCGATTACGCCGCCGCCTTCCGCACCTTTATCCAGTGGACGGATGCGTATGTTACCGCCGCCCGCGAAGGCCACCCCTACGATGTGGACAACATGCCCAAGGAGCCGTTCTCGATCGTGTATCTAGGCGTGGCGCTGGTCATTGGCCTGATCACGGCACTGATCGTGACCGGCGTGATGAAGAGCCGGCTCAAGAGCGTGGCACCGCAGCGGGACGCAACCGACTATGTGCGGCAGGGCAGCATGAAGCTGACCAACCAGCGGGATCTGTATCTGTACCGTGAGGTCCACCGCACCGAGCGGCCGAAGGAGACTGACTCCGGCAGTTCCGGCGGCAGCTCCACTCACACCTCCTCCAGCGGCTCCACCCACGGCGGCGGAGGCGGCTCGTTCTGAAAAATTTAAGAGGGCTGCTGCAAGCTGCCCCACTCCGTAAAATACAACGCCGGACGGTCTGCGGACCGTCCGGCGTTGTTCTTTTAGCCATCACTTTTCTGCCGCCCGACATAAATGACTGATTTTTTCTGCGCCTTTGGGGCTATACTTCCAGTGCAGACGATTTTATATGCAGCAAGGAGCAGACACATGGGCATTTGGAAAAATCTGGGCATGGGCGGCTACCGGGGCTTTTCGCGCCCGGCGGCGCGGCTGTTACAGCAGGCGGTGCAGCTGGCGGGTGATCTGGGCTGTGAACAGGCGGATACCGGCCACCTTTTGCTGGCAATGTTACAGCAGCAGGGCGCTGCGGCGCAGTTCCTCACCCGGAAAAACATCACCGAGCCGGAGGTGCGCCGCCAGCTGGCGCAGCGGCGCAGCGGCCCGGCACAGCGGCTGGACAGGCAGGCTATGGCACCGGATCTGCGCCGCACCATGGACTATGCGCTCATCGGGGCGCAGAACGCCCATGTCAGCCGGGCAGAGCCGGAGCACCTGCTTTGCGCCATGCTGGAAGATGACGGCTGCGCCGCCGGGCTGCTGCTGGCAGAGATGGGGCTTCCGCTCACCGAGGCGGTGCGGGAGTGCCGCCAGCTGAGCGGACAGTTCGTGCTGCCCGCCCAGCCACGGGTGTCGGCCAGCATCCCCCGGGGCAGCCGTGCCAGCGATAAATATTGCCGCGACCTGACCCGCCGCGCGCTGGACGGAGAACTGGACCCGGTGTTCTGCCGGGATGCCGAGCTGGACCGCATGGTGGAGATCCTGTGCCGCCGCCAGAAAAACGACCCCTGCCTGATCGGCGAGCCGGGCGTGGGCAAAACGGCGCTGGCCGAGGGTCTGGCGCTGCGCATTGCTGCCGGACAGGTGCCCAGAGCGCTGCAAGGGCGGCGGCTGCTGGCGCTGGATATGGCCAGCCTTGTGGCGGGCACGAAATACCGCGGCGACTTTGAAGAGCGGTTCAAGAACCTGCTGGAAGAACTGGTGCGGGACGGCACGGCCATCCTGTTCGTGGACGAGTTCCACACCATTGTCGGGGCCGGTGCGGCGGAAGGTGCCATTGACGCGGCCAGCATCCTCAAACCGGTGCTGGCCCGTGGGGAACTGCAGCTCATCGGTGCGACCACGAATCAGGAGTTCCGCACCCACATCCAGAAGGATGCCGCGCTGGAACGCCGCTTTGGCCGGGTGCAGATCGAAGAGCCTGCGCCGGAGCAGGCAGTGGCCATCCTCGAAGGGCTGGCCCCCCGCTACGAGCGCTACCACAATGTGCGTCTGCCGCTGGAGACCCTGCAGGAGGCCGTGGAGCTTTCGGTGCGGTATCTGCCGGGGCGGTGCCTGCCCGATAAGGCTATCGATCTGGTGGATGAGGCCTGTGCCGCCGCCCGCATCCGCGCCGAGCGGGAGGGCATCCGGGACCCGGAACTGACGCGGGAGGAGATCGCCCGTGTGGTGGCGCAGGCCAGCGGCGTCCCCGCCGAGCGGGTGGGGGAGAAGGAGCGGGAGCGGCTCGACCGTCTGGAAGAGCGTCTCAACGCGGAGATCGTCGGCCAGCAGAAAGCGGTGGCGGCGGTGGCCGGTGCCATCCGGCGCAGCCGCACCGGGCTGGGGGAGCCGGGGCGGCCCATCGGGGCGCTGCTCTTTCTGGGACCCACCGGCGTGGGAAAGACGGCTCTTGCCAAAGCGCTGGCCCGCAGCTGGTTCGGCAGTGAGAAAGCCCTGCTCAAGTTCGATATGTCGGAATATCAGGAGCAGCACACCACGGCCCGGCTGCTGGGTGCGCCGCCGGGCTATCTCGGCCACGATGAGGGCGGGCAGCTGACCGAGGCCGTCCGCCGCCGTCCTTACAGCGTCGTGCTGTTTGACGAGATCGAAAAGGCGCACCCGGACATCCAGAACATCCTGCTGCAAATTCTGGAGGACGGCCAGCTCACCGATGCCATGGGCCGCAAGGCGGATTTCCGCAACACCATCGTGCTGCTGACGTCCAATCTGGGCGCGCGCTTTCTGGCGGGGCAGAACGCGCCGCTGGGCTTTGCGGCGGGCAGCGAGGCCGTGTTCGAAAAGCAGTCGGCACAGGCCATTGAAGAGGCGAAAAAGTGGTTCCGGCCGGAGCTGGTCGGGCGGCTGGATGAGCTGATCGTCTTCCGCCCGCTGGCCGAGGACAGCCTGTGTGCCATCGCCGAAAAGCTGCTGGGCCAGCTGGAAGAGCGGGCGGCCCACAGCGGCTATCAGCTGAGCCATACGTCCCGCGTGGGCCCGGTGCTGGCGGCGCGGGCGCGTTCGCCCTATGGGGCGCGCGAACTGCGGCGGCAGGTGGACCGCGCCGTCGAACAGGCCCTGGCCGACCAGATCGCCGCCGGTGCCGCCCACACCGGTCAGCACTGGACGGCCGACTGCACAGCCGATGGGCAGGTGACGCTGCTCCAAACGGAAACAGCAGCCGTGGGGCAGACCACCGGCTGACGACCCGCTGCTCTGCCGAAAGACCCCTTGAAACTCCTGCGATTTCTGTTATCATAGAGGTAATCGAAATTATAGGAGGACGCCATGCGCACCTTATTTTTACTGAATCCCGCTGCGGGCAAACAGGACTGTACGGCCCAGCTCATTCCGCAGATCGAAGCCGCTGCCCGGCGGGCGGGCCTTGCCCCGGAAGAGGTCACGATCCACGTCACCGAATACGCTGGGCACGCGCGGAAACTGGCCCGCGCAGCGGCACAGCAGGCCGCAGCGGAGGGCGTGCCCCTCCGCATCTATACCGCCGGAGGCGACGGCACCTTTATGGAGGCTATGACCGGGGTGCAGGGCATCCCCGGCGCAGCGGTCGGATGCCTGCCCTACGGCAGCGGCAACGATTTTCTGCGCACTTACGGCACAAAGGAAGAGTTTGCGGACTTGGACGCACAGCTGGCAGGCGGGGAAGTGACCATCGACCTGCTCCAGACGAACCTGGGTCTGTCCGCCACCATCTGCGCGGCGGGCCTGGACGCCCAGGTGGCCTATGGCATCCCGAAATTCCGGCGCATCCCGCTGTGCGGCGGAGAGGCGGCATATCTGCTCTCCATCGTGGAGCAGCTGTGCGGCCGCATCGGCCGGACGCTGACCTTCACCATCGACGAAGAAACCCTGACCGTGGACTGCCTGATGTGCGCCATCTGCAACGGCAAGGCGTATGGCGGCGGCTTCCTGGCCGGGCCAGAGGCGGTGCCCGACGACGGCTGGCTGGATGTCTTCATCGTCCGCAAAGTCGGGCGGCTGACCATTGCCAAGCTGCTGAGCATGTACAAAAACGGACGCCACTTCGTGAACGGCCAGCTGACTGAGGCGGCAAAACCGTATTTCATCTACCGCCGCGCAAAGCGTGTGTCGCTCCGCCCGTCAGATGGGCGCGGGCCCATCGTGGCCACGGCGGACGGCGAGTGCGCCCCCTGCGGCGAAGTGACGGCAGTGCTTCAGCCGCTGGCAGGCCGCATCCTGCTGCCGAAGCCTGCCTATGAGCGGTTCTGTGCAGCGCGCAGCACACCGGCCGATGTGACAGAATGACTGCAAAGATCCCTGTGCGGGAGTCCATTCCGCACAGGGATTTTTACGTGGTGCGGAGGGATTTTGGAATCGTCATAAATATTTAACAAAAAAAGTTCTGAAACCTCTTGATTTGTGCGGGCAAGATGAGTACAATACACTTAGCACTCAGAGAAAAGGAGTGCTAAACAACCGGAAGCCGGTAAACCAGAGCCTCCGGGCACAACGATGTTTTCATTTTATTTTTATAATAGGAGGGCAAGAACTATGAAGATCATTCCTCTTGCAGACCGTGTTGTCATTAAGACTGTTGAAGTTGAGGAGACCACCAAGGGCGGCCTGATCCTGACCGGCAGCGCAAAAGAGAAGCCGCAGGTCGCACAGGTCATCGCGGTGGGCCCCGGCGGTGTCGTGGACGGTAAGGAAGTCAAGATGACCGTCAAGGTCGGCGACAAGGTCCTCACCAGCAAGTACTCCGGCACCGAGGTCAAGGTGGACGGCGAAGAGTGCACCATCGTGCGCCAGAGCGACATTCTGGCTGTTGTGGAAGACTGAAACTGAATTTTCCCTTTTCAATTGAGCTTGTATTATAAAGGAGCGATGTATTATGGCAAAGCAGATCAAGCAGGGCGAGGACGCTCGCAAGGCACTGTGTGCCGGTATTGATACCCTGGCTAACACCGTTAAGATCACCCTCGGCCCCAAGGGCCGCAACGTGGTGCTGGGCAAAAAGTTCGGCGCACCGGTCATCACCAACGATGGCGTGACCATCGCAAAAGAGATCGAGCTGAAGGACGAGTTCGAGAACATGGGCGCACAGCTGGTGCGTGAGGTCGCAACCAAGACCAACGATGCCGCAGGCGATGGCACCACCACCGCTACCGTGCTGGCACAGGCCATGGTCAACGAGGGCATGAAGAATGTCACCGCCGGTGCAAATCCCATGGATATCCGCCGCGGCATGAGCAAGGCCGTTGCCACCGCCGTGGAGACCATCAAGGCACACAGCCAAAAGGTGAAGGACAGCAACGATATCGCCCGCGTCGGCACCATCTCTGCCGGTGACCCCGAGATCGGCCGTTTGATCGCCGAGGCTATGGAGAAGGTCACCTCTGACGGTGTTATCACCATCGAGGAGAACAAGACCACCGCCGAGACCTACAACGAGATTGTGGAAGGTATGCAGTTCGACCGCGGCTACCTGACCCCCTATATGGTCACCGATACCGATAAGATGGAGGCTGTTCTGGACAACGCAGCCATCCTCATCACCGATAAGAAGATCAGCGTCATTCAGGATCTGGTGCCCCTGCTGGAGCAGGTGATGCAGAACGGCATGAAGCTGCTGATCGTGGCTGAGGATATCGAGGGCGAGGCTCTGTCCACCCTGATCGTCAACCGTCTGCGCGGCACCCTGAATGTCGTGGCTGTCAAGGCTCCCGGCTTCGGCGACCGCCGCAAGGAGATGCTGCAGGATATCGCTACCCTGACCGGCGGCACCGTGATCTCCTCTGATCTGGGCTATGAGCTGAAGGACGCTACCGTCCAGCTGCTGGGTCATGCCCGTCAGGTCAAGGTGACCAAGGAAAACACCACCATCGTGGGCGGCGCAGGCGACAAGGACGCTATTGCAGCCCGCATTGCCCAGATCCGCAGCCAGATCGAGGCCGCTACCAGCGACTTTGACCGCGAGAAGCTGCAGGAGCGTCTGGCTAAGCTGGCCGGCGGCGTGGCTGTCATCAAGGTCGGTGCTGCTACCGAAGTTGAGATGAAGGACAAGAAGCTGCGCATCGAGGATGCTTTGAATGCCACCAAGGCAGCTGTGCAGGAGGGTGTTGTGGCCGGCGGCGGTACCGCTCCCATCAACGCGATCCCCGCTGTGCGCGCCCTGTGCGACACGCTGGAAGGCGACGAGCGCACCGGTGCCAAGATCGTGCTGAAGGCTCTGGAAGCTCCTCTGCGCCAGATCGCCAAGAACGCCGGTCTGGAAGGCAGCGTCATCATCGACAAGATCATCTCTGCCAACAAGCCCAACTACGGCTTCGATGCCCAGAACGAGGTCTTTGTCGAGGATATGATC
>ENA-UEQW01003473-UEQW01003473.1-human-gut-metagenome-genome-assembly--contig:-NODE-3473-length-10854-cov-3.207479_pt1 | contig 10854 bp, 5 predicted proteins | sample MGYA00242947_ERZ507947 | MGnify/ENA primary metagenome ERZ507947 (study PRJEB26167, sample SAMN06115421) | human gut metagenome | host: Homo sapiens | place: China:Guizhou | collected 2015-03-17... | reverse complement strand
TACAAAGTCTATGGTTTATCGTGTGCAAAATTTAAAAAATTATCGTACGTATATCACAAATAAGAGTAAAGAAAAATCCGGATATAAAATAAAAGAACTTTCAAACCATTTTCTATCCATAATTATAAATTTAAAGGAGCTTTTCAAGACCTAATCCTGAAAAACTCCTTTAAAATAAATCAAACTTTTTCCAGTCTAAAATTCACATTATTCTTCATTTTCTACGGAAGGAATGGTAACCAGGACTTTATCAATTCGCGCACCATCCATATACAACACTTCCAGCACAAAATTATACGACTCCAGTGTTTCTCCACTTTGTGGAATATGCTGTAAATGCTGCAGAATTAAACCTCCTACCGTATGATAGTCTACATCTTCCAAAAGGTCCTGACGATTAAAGTAGCACAAGAAATCATACAACGGACACTGGCCGTCTACCAGCCAGCCATCTTTATTGATTCGCTTGATAATATCCGGTTCTTCCCCAGCATCATCCATAGAACCAACTAAGCCTTCCAGAATGTCACGCAAGGTGATAATTCCCACGCAAGCTCCAAACTCATCACAAACCAGGGCACGACTTATCTTCTGGGCCTTCATCTGCTCCAAAGCCTTATACACATTCATGTTTTCATGAAAGAATGTAGCCTCATGCGTCAGAGCCGGCAAATTGAAATTCTCTTCAGAAAGATGTAACACCAAATCCTTCAGGTTTACTACCCCTTTCACCTTATCCAAGTCACCATCTTCCGTCACCGGATAAAACTCATACAATTCATTCACCAGCACAGCTTTCACTTCAGCCGCCGTCATTCCACTCTCAAGTGCCACAATGTCACTCTTATGCGTCATAATGGAGCCTACTTTCAAATCGCCCAACAAGAATACACGCTGTACAATGTCCTGTTCTACAGGCTGTACTTCTCCATCGTCTGCTCCTTCTTTAATAATAGACTTGATTTCCTCTTCTGTCACTTTACTGTCGGTATCCTTGATGCCCAACAGATTAAAGATTGCTTCCGTACTCTTAGATAACAGCCAGACAAAGGGTAAAGCCACTTTTGCCAGCACATTCATAGGCCGTGCCACCAGCTTAGCCATTCTCTCGGCCATGCTCATACCAATACGTTTAGGCACCAGCTCACCAAAAATAATAGTAAGATAAGTCACTATCACTACAATTATTCCCTGTGCCAGTCCAAAAGCATAAGAAGAAGCAACTCCCCATGAGATAAGCAGATTCGTCAGGTCGACCGCAATTTTATTTCCCGAATAGATACCGGTAATACCAATTTGAACTGTAGAAAGAAAACGATCTGGGTCCCCTGCCAGTTTCAATGCTACGCGAGCAGATTTATTCCCTTTTTTTACATCTGTCGACAACCGGGATTTTCGGGCTGATATTAATGCCACCTCGGACATGGCGAAAATACCGTTCAGTACTATCAACCCGATAATAATGATTATTTCATCCATATATAAAAACAAGTGTGTTTCAGGGGAACAAATTTATATGAATGTTCATAGCAAAAAAAGTGAGCTGCCTATAATTATATTGTTTTAACAAACAGACAGTTCACTTTTTTCATTTCTCTTTTCACCTTACACACATGAAGTTAGCCGGCTACATCAGAATTTTTTCGATTGCATGAAGTTCCTCTTCTTCAAATGAAAGATGATTCAACGTTTTCAAACTATCTCCCAGCTGTTCTACCGAACTGGCCCCTACAATCACGGAAATCACAGTTTCGTTTTTCAACAACCAGGCCAGAGCCATTTCGGCCAGTGACTGTCCGCGCATAGCCGCCCGTTCATTCAATGCTTGTATCTTACTCAACACCTCCGGCGTAAGCGCCTCTTTTTTCAGGAAACCACCCCTTGCTATACGAGAATTATCCGGAATACCGTTCAGATAACGGTTAGTCAGCAAGCCTTGTGCCAAAGGAGAAAAAGCCACAAACCCACTTCCATTCTCCTTCACAGCATTCAATATCCCCTGAGATTCCGGTTCGCGTACCAGCATGCTATACCGTCCCTGATACAGTAGGCAAGGCACATCCCGTTCTTTCAGATAACGAGATGCAAACAGATAGGCATCCAACGGGTATTTAGACAAGCCGACATACAAAGCCTTTCCCTTACGCACAATATCAACCAATGCCTGAAGAGTTTCTTCCAACGGCGTTTCCGGGTCATACCGATGAGAATAAAATACATCCACATAATCCAGATTCATCCGCTTCAAGCTCTGGTCCAGGCTGGCCATCAGATGTTTTCTGGAACCCCAGTTGCCATACGGGCCTGGCCACATGTCATGACCTGCCTTCGTGGAAATAAACAACTCATCCCGATAGGGAGCGAACGATGACTTCATAATCTGCCCAAAGGTTTCTTCGGCTGAGCCATAAGAAGGTCCGTAATTATTAGCCAAGTCAAAATGTGTAATTCCATGATCAAACGCATAGTGCAATTTTTTCCGGCTAAGTGAAAGTGTATCTACATCACCAAAATTATGCCATAATCCTAAAGAAATAGCGGGCAGCATCACTCCACTACGACCGGCACGGCGATACTGCATACCACATTCGTAACGATTTTCAGCAGCAGAATAAACAGGTTCTATCATTAGACTTAATTTTAAGGCGTACAACTTTATTTTATCATATCAATGACAAAAATAATCTTTTCTTTTAAAAAAGAAATGGGCCATTCCTTTTCATAACGATTCCTCCGAACCTGATTCACAAAAATGAATGACCCATTGACCTGCCACAAGTTATTTTCCTGTCTTCACTTTATCCCATGAGGGAGGAGTGACTCCCATCAAATGGCGGACAAAGAAGTCATAACGCTTGTGTTCGCCAAAGTCCTCTCCCATCGTGTGGTGAGCTCCCGGGATAACCACCAGTTCAAAATCTTTATTGGCTTTTATCAAAGCATTGGCCACCTGCATGGTAGAAGCCGGATCTACATTATCGTCCAGTTCGCCTACCACCAGCATCAACGGACGACTCAGCAGATGAGCATTGTCTACATTGGAACAAGCACTGTAGGATTCATCTACCGGATATCCCATCCAAAGTTCATTCCACCAGATTTTGTCCATACGGTTGTCGTGACATCCACATGCCGAATAGGCAGCCTTGTAGAATTCCGGATGGAACAACACGGCCCCGGTAGACTCCTGTCCTCCGGCAGAGCAACCGAAAATTCCTACCCGGTCAATATCCATATAAGGATATTTCTGCGCAGCGGCTTTAATCCAGGCTATATGGTCGGGCAATCCGGCATCTTTCAGGTTCTTGTAACAAACTTCTTCAAATTCTTTTGAGCGGAAAGAGGTCGTCATACCATCTACCTGTACCACAATGAATCCCAGTTCAGCCAGCGATGTCATCCACCAGTTATAAGAAGAGAAAGTCTTCGGCACATACTGGTCGCCCGGTCCGGAATAAATGTATTCAATTACCGGATATTTCTTCGACGGATCAAAGTTAGACGGGCGATAAATCACTCCCCACATATCCGTTTTTCCATCACGTCCTTTGGCAGAAAATACTTCCGGGGCTTTCCAGCCATTGGCCAGCAAAGCAGAAATATCGGCTTTATCCAGCTGCATACGGATTTTTCCGTTCTTTGCATCACGAAGCACAGCAATCGGAGCCTGGTCTACTTTGCTATACACATCTACCAGATACTTATAGTCGGATGAATACCAGCATTGGTGCATTCCCTCTTCCGGAGTCAGTTCCACCAGGTTACTTCCATCAAAATTGATTTTATAATAATGAATCAAGTACGGGTCCTCGCCTTTCTTCATACCATTAGCCGAAAAGTAAATCACTTCATTGGCCTCATCCACATGCTGCACTCCACGAACATACCACTCGCCTTTCGTAATCTGATTCAAAGGCTTTCCGGTAGCCCGGTCGTAGAGATACAAATGGTTGTAATTATCCCGCTCACTTGACCAGATAATCCGCTTGCCATCGCTCAGGTAGTTACGGTAAATGCGAGGATAGTTCACGTATTTTTCTTCCTTTTCTTCAATCAACGTACGCACACTGCCATCCACTGCCGACATTTCCAACACGCGATATACTTTATGCCCGCGTTCATTGTATTCGAAAGTAATGGCCTTACTATCCGCATTCCACATCGGACCAGACAATTCATACTGATGGCTGAACAGCTCCGTAGAAGGAATCAAACGACGGCCGGATTCTACTTCGAAAATACAAGGCACCTTGAAACGCAGCTCGTCTCCAGGTTTTGCATATTCCTGCTTATGCAATTTGGGTTGCGCCTGATCGGCAGGAGAAGATTCCACATAATATACATAACGTTTTTCTACCGGACGAATCCGACAAGATACCACCGACTTGGAATCGGGCGACCACTGGATATACGAAGAATAATAATTGCTCAACGTTCCATCCTGACTCAGCTGCTTCTCTTTGCCTGTAGCCACTTCGCGAACATATACGTTGTCATTTTTGATAAAAGCGGTCCACTTACCATCCGGTGAGGTAACCGGGCTACCTTCTTTCTCATCGTCCACTTCCATCCAGTGGCGTTCCTTTCCACGAGAAGGTATTGCTCCTTCATCCAACAAACGGTTATTTTTGATGCTGTAAGCCCAGAACTTCCCGTCCAATTGGAAGCGTAACGTATCCAATGAAATATTTAACCGGCAATTCTGAAGCGGAAGGTTATAAGCATTTATCTCACGTCCTGCTTTTTCTGTCAAAGCAGACGCCATTTTCTGCTGGTCAAACAATGCCGTACGTTTTTTCGAAGCAGCATCTACCTTCACATATTCCTTTCCCTTTTCTGTCTGCCGTACATACCAGAAAGCAGAAGTCTGATCTACCCAATGCGGAACCACACCTGCATACAGCACGTGCTTGGCATTGTATTTCTCTCGCAGCGCATACGCACGGTTGTAATCCTCTACCGTACCTTGTGCCCAAAGTGAGATACAAGACATACTTCCTAATGCAAATAACAAAACGCCTGATTTGAATAAGTTATTTTCCATTTTATCATATTATATTAAAGAATTCGGGATTTCAGATTCTCTTCAGTCACCCCCAAGAAAACCCAAAACCCCGAATCTGATTGCATTATTATCTATTAATTCTCATGGTTATTTCACTTCCCACTCATACAAACCTGAAGAATTCTTATCCGGCTGTACCACTTCCAACTTCACAGCCTTTGTCTTCGCCGGTTCAAAGTCTACGGTATTCGGATTGCCCTTCTGTACCCCATACGCTGTAATATTCTGAACTGGAGTCCAATTGCCAGAAGCATCTTTATAATAGATTTTCCAAGACTTCGGTACACGGCAACCTCCCCAAGGAGCATCATCATACCAATACTCTGTAGAGCTGGAAACTTCCATTTCTTCCGGGAATTCGTATGAAATCCACTCTGTAGTACCTTCTTTCGGCCACCAATGATAATACGGAATCGTACGGTCATTTTCATCCTTCGGCACCAGTCCGTCAGAAATAGAAGACAGTGATTTCACTTTATGTGAAGCATCTACCTTACTCTTCGATGCCAGTGTCGGGATAGCAACCGGACGAGTAGCACTTACTTCATTCGGCAACCACACAGCCATATTTCCCGCTCCACGATGTGCCCATGCATAATATGGAATCATGGTCAGTGTATGATCTTTTGCGACCAGACGGCCTGATTCATCGTATTCCAATGTCTGAGCCTGAGTCTTAATCTGATTGATACCATACAACAAATCCGGTTTTTCTACGACTTCAAACTTCGGAGTGCGGTTCATCAATACACTCAATACATCAAAATCATTGTCCGGCCATTCTGCACAATACACAATCGGACCACGTTCTACAGAAACCCGGCCACGGTCAGCTTCCACCTTTCCATTCGCTCTTACCGTACGCACGTTCATATCGAAGTGAACTTCTACCTTATCTCCCTTTTTCCATTTACGGTCGATGGTCAGGTAACCTTTCTGCAAATCTGATGTCACTTCTTCACCGTTCACCTTCACACTATATTTCGGACGTACACCATCGGTATAAGTATACAAGTCACTCGGAACTACCTGATTGCGTACCCATCCCGGAATACGAATCTTCATGGCAAACTGTCCGGCTGAATTACGGTCTACTGCCAGTGTAATATCCCCGTTCCATGGATAAGATGTGGTTTGTGAAAGTGTAACCTTCTTTCCGTTTACCTGCAAAGTAGCATTATTGGCAATAAACAAGTTTACGTATACATCTTTTCCTTTTACTGCATAAACATAGCCCGGAACAGAAGGGATGAAACGACAGATATTAGACGGACAACAAGCACAACCGAACCAAGGCTGACGCTGGTGCTGGCCCATAGACTCCAACGGATTCGGATAGAAGAAACCGCCACCATCCAAAGATACACCTGAAATCAATCCATTGTACAAAGTACGTTCCAGCACATCGTAATACTTGGACTCTCCGTGCAAAAGGAACAAACGGTAATTCATATATACATTACCGATAGCCGCACAAGTTTCACAGTAAGCCGACATATTAGGAAGTTCATAATTCTTTCCGAAAGCTTCCCCGTTGTTTGTCGCACCAATACCTCCGGTGATATACAATTTCTTAGAAACAATGTTATCCCAGATACGGTCGATGGCATGAATATAAGCTGTATCACCTGTCAAGGCAGCCACATCGGCCATACCAGAATACATGTACGCTGCACGTACTGCATGTCCTACTGCCTCATCCTGTTCAATTACCGGTTTGTGAGCCTGACTGTATTCATCCCGACGAGAAGTATAGCCGCGCTTATCCAGGAAGAATTTAGCCTGATCCAGGTATTTCTGGTCACCCGTTACCAGATATAGTTTAGCCAATGCCATTTCTGCAATCTGGTGACCTGGCACACGTACCTGCTGTCCCGGTTTGTCACCAATCTCACGGCAGACACAGTCTGCATAACGAATGGCTATATCCAGGAAATTCCGTTGTCCCGTAGCCTGATAGTGTGCAATAGCACCTTCTACCATGTGACCTAAGTTATAGAACTCATGGCTCAGTTCTTCCACCTTCTCCCAGCGTTTACTACCGGCCCATTCATGTGGATGTTTAGGATTCATAGTACGTGAAGTGTACAAATAGCCGTCAGGCTCCTGCGCAGCAGCCACAATTACCAGCACACTGTCAATGTATTTCTTCAGCTTCTTATCCGGATAAGTCTGAAGCAGATAGCTGGCTCCTTCAATAGTCTTATACACATCCGTATCATCAAATGAATAGCCTGTCACCTTATTATTTTCACTCGGATGAGCTGCCATTTCAAAGTTCTTGTAGCGTCCGGTTTCTTCACATTTGCTAAAAGCCAATGGAATAGTTACTTCACGGCTGGCTTTCAAACGCTGTCCCCAGAAAGAATCCGTCAGTTTTACCGAAGTAAACGGAACCGGATCAATCGGATAGCCGTGTGCAGAAGCCTTCTTCTGCGCGTATGCCCCACCTCCTATCAAGGAAAAAAGCAGAGCAGAAATCACAAATTTTTTCATGGTGTTACTCATATTTTATAGGTTATTATTCTCATTTATCTTTCAAGGGAAGTGCCTCATCCCAGATCTTCAACGCATGCAGATAGCCGCTAAAAGGCCAGTTACCTTCTGCATTCTGTCCCAAAGTTACAAATTGTATCGGTTTAATCAGCAGCTGAATATCTTTTGAACTGATTAACTGCCCGTTTATATATACCTTCTCGATACGTCCGTCAAAAACGACATAAATATGTTGCCATTTTCCTTCCAGTGACTTAGCCTCCTTATAACCGACATCTTCGTACCAGCCATAATGGTTCAGCATTCCGCAACGAGGTTCTGTGCCATTCACCAGCATGATTTTTTCCATTTCATCGTGCGAGCTGGTAAAATCGGCCACACATTCATTCTCAGCCATTTCCGGATTCAGCACCCAGGCTTCCAACGTATAAGGAGCATTGTCACGAAGAGTAGCCGGCAAGGTAAAGCTGGAACGGAAGAACTGCTCGCCTTCAAAACGGAAAGCTTTCTTACCCTGCTGTTCTTCTACAATTACCGGAGCCTTTTGAGTCTCAAAATAACCTTCTACAACTCCCTTATTCGGAATATATCCTACCGTATCACCTACTGCAAAATCATCTGCATCCAGAGATACCAGCAATCCTCTTTTCATCTTATCAGAAGCCTCTACACGTACCAAACCTACAATTGCATCGTAAGCCTTTTCTGCTTCTTCCTGTTTCCAGTTATAATAACGGAAATTTGTCAATGTCAGTTCCTTGTCCTGTGACTGAATAACTACCTTTCCTCGCTGTACATACTTGTCTGCCGATTGGGAAACCCAGCGGTTATTTTCATACACCCAGACTGTAGTTGTATGCTCCTCTTTTGGATTAACAACCGGAGACATAAATTCCAAGCATGTACCTGGGGCCAACACAATAGCCTCCTGTCCGTCAATACGCTTACGGGAAACTTGTCCGGATTTCAATTGGAAGACACCGCCCAGCATACCGCCGTCGTTTCTCCACTCCGTACCGTTCCAGTCCAAGCCCGAGAGTCCCATCCACAACTGAGGAGATGCCGTTTCAAACTCGCCGAACACTTTAATGTTCCACAAAGCACCGGCAAAACCATTTTTCTGTGTTCCCGTTGTGGTTAATCGTACATACCGTGCTTTCACATCACCGAAATCTACCATCGGACTTCCAGCCAGATAATTGGAACGCTTATCCGCAAAAACATCCCACTTCTTTCCGTCTACTGAAGTCTCAATTACATACTGATAATACGACGTGCCATATTCAAATTGTGTCCACACCGTACGGATATTCTCAACCTTCTGCAAGTCAATCTCAATCCACTCCTGCCCCATTGTCTTCGGACGCCACAACGTACCATTATTATCGTCTACCGCATATTCAGGCACAAAGTTGGCATCATAATACGAAGAAGCTTTGACCGGTTTCCGATAGGCCAAGTTTTTCGATTTCAATACACTCTTGGCAAAAGCCCCCACTCCGCTGTGTGTTCCTTCTATAGGAGCGATGGAACCATCAGCATTAAATTTCAGCTTGTCAATACAAACCTGACGATGAAATCCACGGTTGGAATGAGGATTATCATGACGATGGTATACGATATAATAATTATCTCCTTCCTGCAAAATGCTGTGATGACCCGGTCCGTGCACTGTACCGTCGGCGGACGTCTTCAGGATTGTACCTCTATATGTATAAGGTCCAAGCGGTCCTACCGTGCTCGTAGCGTACTGCACATGATAGGTGCTGTCATGACACGAATCGGAAGAATACATAAAATAATAGATACCGTTTCGTTTCATCACAAACGGCGCCTCAAAGAAATCTTTTACTTCCGTATTAGGAATCAACTTTGTTTCCACAAAACCTTTCATATCAGACGTCATCTTTCCAGCCCCGCAGCCAAAACCTTTATAGATACCCCATGTACCCCAATACAAATATACCGAGCCGTCATCGTCTACAAACGTCTGGCCATCCAGCGTAATGGCATTCTTCACAAAACGGTCGGGAACCAATACGGCTTCACTTTCTCCCAGTACATTCTTCCATGGTCCACGCGGTGTATCTGCAACTCCTTCATATACATTGCAAGGCTGACAGTAGAACATACGATATGTGCCATCGGTATGCTGCATTACATCCGGTGCCCAAATCCAGTGGCTGTCCGGCCAGTTCATCGGCATAATGGTCCAGTTCTCAAAATCCTTGCTACACCATACCTGCGAAGGGCCAAACCCTGCCCCACTACCATCAGTCGTAGCATAGACATAATATGTATCTCCGAACTTCTTTACCGTAGGGTCTGCAAAATACCCTGGAATAAACGGATTCCCCGCACCTGGAGTATTCCATTCCACCTTTTGTGAATAAGCAGTACTCAAAACTGTACCCAACAACAAACTTGTCAATACATGTTTTTTCATTCTTTTCCTCCTTTTATTATGGGTGCACTTCATTCAATATCGGAATTTCAATTTCATAAAAATACTCTTTCAGCAACTGATACATGTCAGGATCATACGATTTCAGTTTCGTACGACGGTTCATGGCATTGTGTACTTTATTCGGAGTCTCCGAATAACGGTTACAGTTGAAGAACGACTGCACACATTCTGCAAAATACTCTTCTTTATTTGAAATAGCATACGTATCCTTCCACAATCCCTTGGCAATGGCATTTTGTCTGCACTGCTCCAAACGGTCGTTGAAATCAGGCTCTACACCTACAATACCAATGGTATGGAACAAATGTGCAAACTCATGAATCAGGATATTTTCTCCCACATACTTGTCACCTGGGAAAGCCAGCACATTCTCTTCTCCACAGCTGGCCGAAAAGTCATCTTCCGGAGCACCGCCAAAGCCTCTGGCACGCTTATTCCAGAAAGCGATATTCTCCGGTGTGTTGCAGATATGCGCATATTCCGGCAAATCACACACCTCTTCGTGCTCACCGATAATCATCACATGACATCCTTTGCTCACCATGTACTGCTTCACATCCGGACGCTTCGCCAGCATCAGCGATACAATCTCATACGCCTTTTCCAGAGCCTCATCACGTACCTTATCAGATGACACGATATATAATCCGTCTACTTCCAAGTATTTTTTATAAAAAGAAGGGATTCCTTTTCCCGCAGGCACAGCTGAAGGTTTCACTTCCGTTACAAAAGTACGCTCCAGTTTCAAGGCAAAGCCTCCTCCAGAAGCCAAATGGATAGGCAGTTTCGTATGGGCATCTACCACAAAAGTTTCCTTCACAGAATC
>ENA-UEQW01003458-UEQW01003458.1-human-gut-metagenome-genome-assembly--contig:-NODE-3458-length-10882-cov-315.580102_pt1 | contig 10882 bp, 4 predicted proteins | sample MGYA00242947_ERZ507947 | MGnify/ENA primary metagenome ERZ507947 (study PRJEB26167, sample SAMN06115421) | human gut metagenome | host: Homo sapiens | place: China:Guizhou | collected 2015-03-17... | reverse complement strand
GGCCATTATTATTATAGCAAGAACCCTGGCATGAAGCGTTACTATACACGCGATTGGTTTGAGTATGCTGCCATGCAGAAAAAATATCAGATTGATGATGCCAAGAAGGCTGAAGAACAGCTGAAGGATGCTGAACCTCAGGAGAAAGCGGCAGTGAAAGAGATTCATGATGCTTTGGAGGCTTCTGTCAAACGTCAGTTGATGAGTGATGTTCCTTATGGTGTCCTTCTCAGTGGTGGTCTTGATTCTTCTGTCATCTCTGCCATAGCCGAGAAATATTCTTCTACCCGTGTGGAGAACGGTGGCGAAACCAAGGCCTACTGGCCACGTCTGCACTCCTTCGCCGTAGGTTTGAAGGGTGCGCCTGATTTGGCAAAGGCACGACTGGTAGCCGAGCACATCGGAACCGTGCATCACGAAATCAACTACACCATCCAGGAGGGTTTGGATGCCATCCGCGATGTCATCTACTTCATCGAGACCTACGATGTAACCACCGTGCGTGCCTCTACCCCGATGTATCTGCTGGCGAGAGTCATCCGCAGCATGGGTATCAAGATGGTGCTTTCGGGCGAGGGTGCCGACGAGGTGTTCGGAGGCTATCTCTACTTCCACAAGGCACCTGATGCCAAGGCTTTCCACGAGGAAACCGTGCGCAAGCTGGGCAAGCTCTATCTCTACGATTGCCTGAGAGCCAACAAAAGTCTGGCTGCATGGGGCATCGAGGGCCGTGTGCCTTTCCTTGACAAGGAGTTCCTGGATGTAGCCATGGGCATGAACCCGGTATTGAAGATGTGTCCGGATAAGACCATCGAGAAGAAGGTGGTTCGTGAGGCTTTCGCCGATCTGCTTCCTGAAGAAGTGGCATGGCGCCAGAAGGAGCAGTTCTCAGATGGTGTGGGCTATTCATGGATTGATACCCTGAAGCAGATTACCGCATCTGCCGTCAGCGATGAGCAGATGGCGCATGCTGCTGAGCGATTCCCTATCAACCCTCCACAGAATAAGGAGGAGTATTATTATCGTTCTATCTTCGCCGAGCATTTCCCAAGCGACAGCGCTGCCAAGAGTGTACCTAGTGTGCCAAGCGTAGCATGTTCTACAGCCGAAGCCCTTGCCTGGGATGCCTCATTCAAGAACCAGAACGACCCTAGCGGCAGAGCCGTGGCGGGAGTTCACGAACAGGCGTATAAATAAGTGAAGAGTGAAGAATCACTTTGCACTTCATATTTAAGTAATAAAAATAGTTAGAAATAACCGATATAAAACGAACAAGAAATGGAAAAAGGATTGTACAGTTCAGCCTATGAGCACGATGCGTGTGGCGTAGGTATGGTGGTGAATATCCACGGTAACAAGAGTCATGAGCTGGTTGATAACGCCTTGAAGGTACTCGAGAACATGCGTCATCGTGGTGCAGAGGGTGCCGATAACAAGACGGGTGATGGTGCCGGTATCATGCTCCAGATTCCACATGAGTTTATTCTTCTTCAGGGTATCCCAGTGCCAGAAAAAGGTAAATATGGTACGGGTCTCGTCTTCTTGCCTAAGGATGAGAAGAAACAGCAGGATATTCTCTCTATCATGATTGAGGAAATTGAACGCGAGGGATTGCAGCTGATGCATCTCCGCAATGTGCCTACTAACCCTGATTGTTTGGGTGAGGCTGCTTCGAGTAACGAACCAGCTATCAAACAGGTGTTTATCACAGGTGTTACAGATGATAAGGTGCCTGTCTTTGAGCGCACCCTCTATCTTATCCGTAAACGTATTGAGAAACGTGTCAGTGATCCTGATTTCTATATTTGTTCGTTGTCTAATTCGAACATCGTATATAAGGGTATGTTGAGCAGCCTCCAGTTGCGCCAATATTATCCTGACTTGACCAATAATTATTTCACAAGCGGTCTGGCTCTGGTTCACTCCCGCTTCTCTACCAACACCTTCCCAACATGGAGTCTGGCGCAGCCATTCCGTCTCCTTGCCCATAATGGTGAGATCAACACCATCCGTGGCAACCGTGCCTGGATGAAGGCTCGTGAGAGTGTGTTGAGCAGTGAGGCTTTGGGCGATATCCGTGAGATTTCTCCTATCGTTCAGCCTAACATGAGTGACTCTGCCAGCCTCGATAATGTTTTCGAGTTCTTCGTGATGAGCGGTTTGTCATTGCCTCATGCCATGGCTGTCATGGTGCCTGAGAGCTTCAATGACAAGAACCCTATCTCTGAGGATCTGAAGGCATTCTATGAGTACCACTCTATCCTGATGGAGCCATGGGATGGTCCTGCCGCCCTGCTCTTCAGCGATGGCCGCTACGCCGGTGGTATGCTCGATAGAAATGGTTTGCGCCCTGCCCGCTACACCATCACCAAGAACGATATGATGGTAGTCGCATCTGAGGTAGGTGTGATGGATTTCGATCCTACTGAGATTGCCGAGAAGGGTCGTCTGCAGCCTGGTAAGATTCTCCTCATCGATACACAGGAAGGTAAGATCTACTACGATGGTGAAATCAAGGAGCGCCTGGCTGCCCAGCATCCATATCGCCAGTGGTTGAACACCAACCGTATTGAACTGGAGAAACTTCGCAGTGGTCGTAAGGTGGAAAATGGTGTGGATAACCTCACTCGCAAGGAATTGGAATTCGGCTTTGGCGAGGAAGATATCGACGGTACTATCATCCCAATGGCTACCAAGGGTCAGGAACCTACTGCTTCTATGGGTAATGATACTCCGCTTGCCGTACTTTCCGACCAGCCACAGATCTTCTTCAACTACTTCCGTCAGCAGTTTGCTCAGGTTACCAACCCTGCCATCGACTCCATCCGTGAGAACCTCGTGATGAGTCTTACCGAGTATATCGGTAGAGTGGGTTCCGGCATTCTGAACCCGGACGAAAGCAACTGCAAGATGGTTCGCTTGCCACATCCTATCCTGACCAATACCCAGCTGGATATCCTTCAGAATATCCGCTACAAGGGATTCAATACCGTCAAGCTCCACATGCTCTTCGAAACCGCCAAGGGCGAAGAAGGACTGCATGAGGCTCTGGATGAACTCTGCAAGCAGGCAGCACAGAGCGTGGATGATGGTTACAACTATATCATCCTCTCCGACCGTGGTGTGGACGAGACTCATGCCGCCATCCCATCATTACTCGCAGTAAGCGCCGTACATCATTATCTGATTGATGCCGGCAAGCGTGTGCAGACAGCCCTCATCGTTGAGAGCGGTGAGATTCGTGAGGTAATGCACGCAGCCCTGTTGCTGGGTTACGGTGCATCAGCCCTCTGTCCATATCTGACATACGCCATCCTCGACGACCTGGTCAAGAAGGGAAAGATTCAGGAGGATTACCATACAGCCGAGCAGAACTACATCAAGGCTGTGAAGAAGGGCTTGTTCAAGATTATGGCTAAGATGGGTATCTCTACCATCCGAAGCTATCGTGGTGCCAAGATCTTCGAGAGCATCGGTTTGAGCGAGAGCCTCCTGAAGAGCTACTTCGGAACAGAGGTGAGCACTATCGGCGGTATCGGACTTGAGACCATCGCCCGTGATGCCATCCGCCTGCACGACAAGGCATTCGAGATCAAGAAGCTCGAGTTCCTGCCAAGTATGGGACAGTTCCACTACCGCAAGGACGGTATCAAGCACGCTTGGAACCCAGAGACCATCGCCACCCTGCAGCTCGCAACCCGCAAGGGCGATTATGATCTCTTCAAGAAATATACACATCTCGTTGACGATAAGCAGGAGCCTATCTTCATCCGCGACTTCTTCAGCTTCCGCAAGAATCCTATCTCTATAGATAAGGTGGAGCCGGTAGAGGAAATCGTGAAGCACTTCGTTACCGGTGCGATGAGTTTCGGTGCCCTCTCCAAAGAGGCTCACGAGGCAATGGCACTCGCCATGAACGCCCTCGGTGCCCGAAGCAATACCGGTGAAGGTGGTGAGGATAACGAACGATTCCATTCTACACAGGATGGCATCAGCCTCTCAAGCAAGACCAAGCAGGTGGCTTCCGGTCGATTCGGTGTGACTACAGAATATTTGGTAAATGCAGAGGAAATCCAGATCAAGGTGGCACAGGGTGCTAAACCGGGTGAGGGTGGTCAGTTGCCTGGCTTCAAGGTTAACGAGGTCATCGCCAAGACCCGTCACTCTATCCCTGGCATCAGCTTGATTTCTCCTCCACCTCATCACGATATCTACAGTATCGAGGATTTGGCTCAGCTCATCTTCGACCTCAAGAATGTAAACCCTAAGGCGGCTATCTCTGTGAAGTTGGTTGCTGAGAGTGGTGTGGGTACCATCGCTGCCGGTGTGGCTAAGGCAAAGGCCGACCTCATCGTTATCTCTGGTGCTGAGGGTGGTACAGGTGCCAGCCCTGCATCAAGTATGCGTTTCGCTGGTATCTCTCCTGAAATCGGACTTTCTGAAACCCAGCAGACTCTTGTGAAGAATGGTCTTCGTGGTCAGGTTCGTCTGCAGGTAGATGGTCAGTTGAAGAGCGGTCGTGACATCATCCTGATGGCTTTGCTCGGTGCTGAGGAATTCAGTTTCGGTACTGCCGCCCTCATCGTATTGGGTTGTGTCATGATGCGTAAGTGTAATCTGAATACCTGTCCTATGGGTGTTGCTACACAGGATCCTAAGCTCCGTGCGCACTTCCGTGGCAGCTACAAGTATCTTATCAACTACTTCCGCTTCCTCGCCGAGGAGGTTCGTGAGTATCTGGCTGAGATGGGGTACACCTCATTGAACGATATCATCGGTCATACCGAGCTCATTGTCCGCAAGAAGGATGAGGAGGTTGTTCCTACCGAGGGTGCTGATGCCGTAGAGCCAGAGGTGGCCAAGAGCATCAAGGAGAAGGCCGACTTGCTCGATTTCTCCCGTCTCTTGCATCGTGAGACAGGTCATTGCTCGCTCTATCATACTACCGAGCAGATTCATGACCTCGACAATGTACTCGACCAGCAGTTGATTCGTGGTGCACAGCGTGCCATCGAGAATCAGGAAGAAGTGAACCTCGATTTTGCCATCAAGAATACCGACCGTGCTGCCGGTGTGATGCTGAGCGGTATGATTGCCGAGAAATATGGTGAGGCTGGTCTTCCAGACAAGACCGTGAACGTGAAGTTCAAGGGTTCTGCAGGTCAGAGCTTCGGTGCCTTCCTGGTGAAGGGAGTAGATTTCAAGCTCGAGGGTGAGACCAATGACTATTTCGCCAAGGGACTTTCAGGAGGTCGTGTTTCCATCCTTCCTCCTATCCGCAGCAACTTCTCTGCCGAGGATAACATCATCGCCGGTAACACCGGATTGTATGGTGCCACAAGCGGTGAGTTGTATATCAATGGTAAGGTAGGCGAGCGCTTCGGTGTTCGTAACTCCGGTGCCATCGCCGTGATTGAGGGTGCTGGCGACCACTGCTGCGAGTATATGACGGGTGGTAGAGTAGTAGTGCTCGGTGAAACCGGCCGTAACTTCGCCGCTGGTATGAGTGGTGGTGTTGCCTATGTATGGGATAAGAACCACAACTTCGATTACTTCTGTAACATGGATATGGTGGAGATTAACCTCGTGGAGGACAGCACCTATCGCAAGGAGTTGCACGAGCTGATCCGTCAGCATTATCTCTACACCGGCAGTAAGCTTGCCCGTACCATGCTCGACGACTGGAACCACTACGTAGAGGATTTCATCCAGGTAGTGCCAATCGAGTACAAGCGAGTTCTCCAGGAGGAACAGGTAAAGAAGTTGCAGCAGAAGATTGCGGATATGCAGCGAGATTACTAATTTTAAAATTAGAAAAAAGATGGGAAATCCAAAAGCATTTTTGACTATACCTCGCAAGGAAGCAGGTTATAGACCAATTCACGATAGAATCCTCGACTTCAGCGAGGTAGAACAGACTTTGAATAGCAACGACCGCCGACAGCAGGCTTCACGTTGCATGGATTGTGGCGTGCCTTTCTGCCACTGGGCTTGTCCGCTGGGCAACAAGGCACCGGAGTGGAATGATGCCCTCTACAAGGGCGATTGGGAGCAGGCTTACCGTCTCCTCAATTCCACCAACGACTTCCCGGAGTTCACAGGACGCATCTGTCCTGCACTCTGTGAGAAGGCGTGTGTATTGAATCTCATGGATCATGAGCCAACCACCAACCGTGAGGATGAGTGTGCCATCGTGGAGCACGCCTTCTCTGAGGATTATGTACATGTTGAGATTCCTGAGCGTAATGGCAAGACGGTGGCTGTCATCGGTGCCGGTCCTGCGGGATTGGTAGCTGCCAACCAGTTGAACCATAAGGGATATAAGGTAACAGTATTCGAGGCACGTGAGAATGCCGGTGGTCTGTTGCGTTATGGTATTCCTAACTTCAAACTTAACAAGAGCATCATCGACCGCCGTCTTCGTCTTCTCGAAGAGGAGGGCATCGAGTTCAGATACAATCAGCAGATTGATGTAACTAAATTGCCAGAAGGCTTCGATGCCTATGTGGTATCTACCGGTACGCCAACGGCACGCGACCTGAAGATTCCTGGAAGAGAGCTGAAGGGTGTTTATTTCGCCCTCGAACTGCTTTCTCAACAGAATCGTATCCTTGCCGGTATGGAGTTCTCTAAGGACGAACTGGTTAACTGCAAGGGCAAGGATGTGTTGGTAATCGGTGGTGGTGATACGGGTTCCGACTGTATCGGTACTGCTCATCGTCAGGGTTGCAAGAGCGTAACCCAGATAGAAATCATGCCGAAGCCTGTAGAAGGCCCTGAGGATCCTAAGAATCCTTGGCCAAACTGGCCTCGCACCCTGAAGACCACTTCAAGTCATGAGGAAGGCTGTACTCGCCGCTGGAACATCAACTCTCTGGAGTTCCTCGGAAAGAATGGCAAGTTGACAGGCGTGAAGGTTCAGCCTATTGATTGGAAACCAAACCCTGAGGGTGGTCGTCCACTGATGGTAGAGGCAGGCGAGCCGGAAATCATCAAGGCAGAGGCCGTATTCCTGGCCATGGGCTTCCTGAAGCCACAGCAGCCTGAATTTGCCGAGAATGTATTCGTGGCAGGCGATGCAGCAAGCGGTGCCTCTCTGGTAGTACGCGCCATGGCAAGCGGCAGAAAGATTGCTGCCCAGGTAGATAAGTTCCTGAACAAATAAATCGGTTATTTTTAACTATAAGTGTAGGGAGGTTGACCTCAGTGATGAGGCTTTCCTCCCTTTTTCTTTCCTCCCTCTCCTTTGTCTTCTGAGCACAATGAAAAAGAAATTATCAGCTGTTCTCTTGGCGTTGGCGGCCTCTATGCCAATGACTGCACAGAATCTTGTAAAGGGAAATTATGGTTATCTCTATTGTCATATGAGCGATAAGGGGGAGTGGACAGCCTACGCTATTTCCCGTGATGGTTACAACTATCAGGACATCAATGGCGGCAACCCTATCTTCAATCCAGAAGAGCATGCCCGCATTAAAGGCGGAACCCGTGATGCTTACATCACCCGTATGCATAATGGTAAAGGATACATCATGGTTACCACCGATATGTGCGTGCGCAAGAGTCACAAATGGGACAACTATGGTATCGATTTCCTGAAGAGCGATGGTCTCTACCACATGCTCATCAAGAAAGAGGGTGGAAAGAGTGGTAAAAACTATTGAAATGGAATCAAGAATTAAAAAATATAGAAAAATAAGTGGATTTATTGTTAAGTGCATAGCTGGATAGAATGTTTAGGGGGATGCTTGTGTAGGTTTAGATAAGATAAAAAATATGTTATTGCGCGCGTACATTAATAATAAAGAAGGAAAATTTGTATGCATGTCTCTCTATTCTACATGCTCCTAGTTAAATCTATCATGCGATCATCGTGGTTTCCGGCAAGGCGGGAATCGAGGTCGGCACGCGCAAGGCGTGGGAATTATGTGAGCAGTATAAGCTTCCGCGCATGGTTTTTGTGACGGATATGGATATCGATGAGGCGAGTTACCGTCAGGTGGTACAGGATCTGCAGGAACTTTACGGGAAAAAGATCGCACCGTTCCATCTGCCGATCCGTGAGAACGGACAGTTCGTCGGCTACGTCAATGTGCTGCAGCAGCGGGCGAAGCGCTGGAAGGAGAACGGAGAGGTTGAGAAGACGGACGTTCCGGATTATTCAAAGGAGAATCTTGGCATCTGCAGAGAGGCTCTGATGGAGGCGGTTGCAGAGACGAGCGAGGAGTTCATGGACCGCTATTTTGGCGGTGAGGAATTCTCCGAGGATGAGATCCGACAGGCACTGCGTGTGAATGTGGCGGAGGGAAGCATCGTTCCGGTGCTCATGGGTTCCAATATTTTGGCACGCGGCATCTACACGCTGCTGGTGGACATTGTGAAATATCTGCCAAGCCCGGAAAAGCGCACCTGCACCGGCATCAATGCCAAGACCAATGAGGTTTACAATGCGGATTACGATTTCGCAAAGGCAAAATCCGCCTATATCTGGAAAACAATCGCAGATCCTTTTATTGGAAAATATTCTCTGATTAAAGTCAATTCCGGCGTATTAAAGACGGACGACATCTTATTCAACCAGCATAAGGATGTGGAGGAAAAAGTAGGAAAGCTCTACGTGATGCGGGGCAACAAGCCGGAGGAGGTAAAGGAGCTGCACGCGGGCGACATTGGTGCCCTGGCAAAGCTTTCCGGTGCGACGACGACCGATTCTCTCTCCACAAAGACGAATCCGATTCTGTATATTAGAACAACCATCTCCACACCCTATACCTGCAAGCGCTACAAGGCGAAGAACAAGGGTGATGAGGATAAGATCTCGCAGGCATTGCAGAAGCTGATGCTGGAGGATCTGACATTAAAAGCTGTCAATGACAGCGAGAACGGACAGACGCTTTTATACGGCATGGGCGATCAGCATCTGGAGGTTGCGGCGAGCAAGCTCTTCGAGCGCTACAAAGTTGAGATCGAATTAAAACGTCCGAAAGGGGCGTTCCGCGAGACCATCCGCAAAAAAGTCGATGTGGAGTACAAATACAAAAAGCAGTCCGGCGGACATGGACAGTATGGTCATGTAAAGATGACCTTTGAACCTTCCGGAGATCTGGAACAGCCGTATGTATTTGAACAGTGTGTCGTAGGCGGCGCGGTGCCGAAGAATTACTTCCCGGCAGTCGAAAAGGGCGTGCAGGAAGCGGTATTAAAAGGACCTATGGCAGCGTATCCGGTTGTCGGAGTGAAGGCAGTTCTCTACGACGGCAGCTTCCATCCGGTAGATTCCTCCGAGATGGCATTCAAGGTAGCGGCGATGCAGGCGTTTAAAAAAGGATTTATGGATGCATCCCCGATCCTGTTGGAGCCGATTGCCTCCCTCAAAGTGGTTGTGCCGGATAAGTACACCGGCGATATCATGGGAGACTTAAACAAGAGACGCGGCCGCGTGCTCGGCATGAATCCGACGGAACACGGTTATCAGGAGATCATCGCGGACGTTCCGGTGATGGAACTTTACGGGTACAACACAGACCTGCGTTCCATGACAGGCGGAAGCGGAACATTTTCTTATGAATTTGCAAGGTATGAGCAGGCACCTTCCGATGTACAGGAGAAGGAGATCGAGGCAAGGGCATCCAAGGTAGACCGCGCGGAAGAGTAACGGCAGTATGTGAAAAGTAGCAGAAAAGAGCAGGCGATAGAAAAGAAAGGAGGATGAGCAGAGATGAGAAAAGAATTTCTTGCACTGGTATCGATGTTTGTCCTCCTTTTGAATGATCCGATGGTGGCACAGGCTTATATGATGGTCCCGACGGATGGCACAGGATGGGAGCAGGGCGGGACGGCTTCGATTGATCCGTTCCTCGGTGTGAACGATGACGCTGTACATCTGGTGTACGAGTTAAACGGCGGGGTGAATCACAATGCCAATCCGGATGTGATTACAGCGGAAGAACTTCCGTTTGCGCTTGAGATTCCTGTCCGGGACGGTTATAATTTTGCCGGCTGGTATACGGACAGCTCCTACGATCACAAGATCACGGAGATCACGGAAGAAAATGCAGCGAATATGGTTCTGTTTGCAAAATGGACCAGGCCGATCGACAACCGCTACAACGTCGAGATGTATTCCTATCAGACCGCGAGCGTGTTAAGCCGCAATCAAAAAGAATTAAAAGAGTGCAATTATGCGTTTCTGGATGAGCTGGACATTCCGGGAATGCCGTCCACCAGAGAGAAAGACTATCTCGACAATCTGATCAGCAGCGAGGGACAGTGTCTGCAGGGACTCTGCTTCACACCGGATTATATTCTTATGACGGCGTATGCGGATGGATCTGACACGAAAGGCTCCTTAATGATCTTTGAGCGTGAGACCGGAACCTATCTGGCGACGCTTGGCATGAAGGAGAAGAGCCACCTCGGCGGAATTGCCTTTGACGGGGAGAATGTATGGATCTGCCATTCCAATTCAAAGACGCTGGAGCGGATTCCATATGAATATATTGAGAGAATCGGAGCCGATGCATCCGGATACTGTGTGGACGCATCTGCACTTTCCGACGAATACAAGCTCGACAATATTCCGTCCTGCATCACCTGCTACGGCGGGCGAATCTGGGTGGCAACCCACACCAAATTCTTTGATTCCGAGATGCTTTCCTACAGCTACGATGAGGAAAAGGATACGCTTACCTCACTCAGCAGCTACAATATTCCGAACAAAGTGCAGGGAATTGCCTTTGACAAAGGCGGTCAGGTATATCTGAGCACATCTTTTGGACGCAACAGTTCCTCCTACCTGAAAGTATACGCATCGCTTCTGACGCTGACGAAGCATCCCAATGAGCCGTCGGCAAAGGTAGAGATGCCGCCATGCTCGGAGGAG
>ENA-UEQW01003456-UEQW01003456.1-human-gut-metagenome-genome-assembly--contig:-NODE-3456-length-10884-cov-3.465347_pt1 | contig 10884 bp, 12 predicted proteins | sample MGYA00242947_ERZ507947 | MGnify/ENA primary metagenome ERZ507947 (study PRJEB26167, sample SAMN06115421) | human gut metagenome | host: Homo sapiens | place: China:Guizhou | collected 2015-03-17... | reverse complement strand
TTTCCGTAGACAGGTTCTTGACCCGAAATCTGCTGGAGGACACGAGCCGCCTTGGAGATGGCATCACCGGACTCACCGACGCAGATGTTGATGACGAGCTTCTCAACTCGGATGTTACGCATAACATTAGCCTTCTCGCTCTACAGACTGTAAGCACCATTCTGGTCGCTGGTCACACACGTACCATTGTATTGTATGGAAAAGACGCAAACGCGAAATCTACACTTCCCCGACAAGCGACACGGGTGGAAACGGCGGAATATGGGTCCATCCAGAAGTAGCGTCTTTCCCTAGTTTCCCGGGCCTCTCCATTCGTCGTGGAATGCGCTCATTTCCTCTCCCGTTCACGACCATCGTGCACTACAAGCTAGTAGACGTCGCGTCCATAGGATAGGGCGAGTTGCAGGAGGGATGATGTCAACAAGAAGTGGGATAACGGTCTGGAGGGAGAGACCGGCTATCGATTTCGGCGGCCATCCTTCACATAGAGTGTTTCAATTGTTCCCTGCCATTGCATGAAAACGAAAAAGGAGGACAAGAAAGGAAAGGAAAAGAAGAGGGGCGGTGAAAAGCAGCCGATCCAGCTCCATCGCAGCATGAATGTGAAAGTGCGCCTCAACCAGACGGGTGGAAAGGAAACGAACATGCTAGACCAGCTGCGCGACAAAATGAAGGGTTCGAAGTTCCGCTGGATTAATGAGCAACTGTACACGCAAAGCGGAGAAAAGTCCCTGGAAATGATCAAGAACGACAAGGCGCTCTTCGATATCTATCACGAGGGGTTCCGTGAGCAGGTCACGCGCTGGCCTCTCGTGCCCGTCGATGTTTTCATCAAAATGCTGAAGTACCCGCTCCGCTCGTTGCTAATCCGTAGAAAGCTCCCAAAGCAGGAAGTGGGCGACTTTGGTTGCGGCGACGCGAAGATATGCAAGGAGTGCCCGAACCAGAATGTTCACAGCTTCGACCTGGTTTCGAGGCAGCCGTGCGTCATCGCCTGCGATATCGCCCATGTCCCTTTATCCGATGCCTCCCTCGATATTGCCATTTTCTGTCTGGCGCTGATGGGAACCAACTGGAGCGAGTTTATCCTGGAGAGCAATCGCTGCCTGAAGCCAAGCGGTCAGCTGTGGATTGCGGAAGTCCGGAGTCGTTTTGAGAGTGAGTCCGTTGGTGGAGAGGAGGGCTTCGTCGAGAGCATCGAGAAGCTCGGTTTTAAGCTGATGAAGAAGGTTTGTGCTGGGAGGTGGGATGAGCGCGTAGAATACGAAGAATACCCACTTTGGCCTGTTCTTCTTTAAGAAAGTGTCGAAGGCGTCGCTGAACGCCGCCAAGTCCATTCCGGCATTGAAGGCCTGTATCTATAAGAGACGGTTGTGCATTTGTTAACAAACACCAAAGCAGTCAATCGCTCGATCCCCGATGTTCTTGTTGTTCGCGTAGGCGTACGTGGTGCCAATCAGCTTGTCGCCCACGTTGTCCTCCTTCTCGTTCTTCATAAGACGAGTGCTCTTGCGCACAGGCGACAGGATCATATCGCACTTGTGCTTCTCGCGCTGACTCTTGGAGGCGCGGATGGGCGTGAGCACGATCATCGTCGCCCCGGCGGGATCCTGACCATTCTTCGACGGAGACAGCGAGTCATGTCTACCCCTCACTCCCCTTCACCTCAGCAACCTCCTTGTCCTCTTGTCCGGTCGAGACGGCGTCTTCAGTATATGGTCCGTCCCGATGCTCCTTCGCTCGCGCTGACGAATGTAGCTGGACATCGCGTCCGCTCGTTGTCTACTCGTAACGGCTCTTCAGCACCCCCAACACTTTCAAAGCAGAACTTGCGTTCTGTGACAGGGGAAGATCCAGCTCGTCAACTGCCTCCTCCTCGTCCACCACCTCTTCCACGAACTCCCGCATACTCTGTCCATCAGCCGAATCCACCAACCAAACCAGAGCAAGAGACAACAGCTCCTCGGGGTTGTTCTTCAGCTGTGTGCAACCGCGATCGTAGAGCTCAATCACCGAATCGGATGTCCCGATTCTCTATCCCGTTACTGACTATCACAAACACAACCTTCTCAATATCAGCAAGCGTGTTCCAAAACGAGGCATTCTCGCAACGATGCTTCAGTTCACCGGAGCATAACGCTTCGCACTCCTCCTTTGCTTTGGTATATTGTTTCTCCTCCATAAGAGAGTGGATGTGCTTCATCGCTTCTTCATACTTGTCATTTCTACACATGATTCTCACCATGATTCGTGACAATTCGAGCGTGTTGCTCTTCACGTCCCCCGCCAGTTCAAATCCCTCGTCGACTTCGATCATGGACTTGTTCCATTCCTCATTATCCACCGAGATCTATCCATAAGCCGTGCGAAAGCAACGATCCAAACCTCATCCTCTGTGAGTGGACTATCCGTGGAGCCATCCTCCGATTCGACCGGAGTGGATAGGGACTCGTCATCACTACTCATGGAGCTCATAGAAGAGGATGATCACAACAAACAATGCGAATACTAAATCCAACCACATGACTCGCCACACGAACGGCGCTTCCAACTTACAGGGCCAACTTGTTTCCATACTCGCCGAAGAGGAAAATGCTACCCGCGAATAGAGCGGCGTTAACCAGCAGGAAAATGTGTCCGTTAACGAATCTCCGGTTCAGTGCATAGAATAGGATATGTTGTTCATTCGGATTTCGGGTGTGGCGCCGGTACTGTTCCAGAAGCTCTTCAATCCCTCCGTCAAGCGGTAGTAACTCGATCTACACGTCAGAACACGGAAAGAGAGCGCTGCTTGGTCGTCGGCATGTACTCCTTCTTAATCTCCATATCGTTCTTCTCCTCCTGTTCTCTCGCTTTCTTCAAGAAATCCATCCTCCAAACTTGTCCTTTGTGGCTTTGAACAACTGCAGGAAATCGTCCCTTCTTTTGTCATTCGGGTTTCTTCGGCACTGAAAATGGCGTCAGAGTGGGTCGTGGGTCCTTTCGCGTTGAGCTATGCACTCTTCCTGTTCATAGCGATGTACGGAGCGTGGTATCTCAAGATGGATTTGTCCTGGGCCATTCTCCGCTACAACCGTATCTTCTGTAATGGGGAAGTCTTGTTATTCGTTCGGCATAACCAGTAGGTGTGGAGACTCTTCACAGCCCTATTCACCATGGGCTATCCCGTCTATCGGAATCTGTACTACATCCTCCTCCTGTAATTGCTCATACCCCCGTTCACTGTAGATGCACGCAGCTGCGACAATACGAATACCATCCCTTTTGTGTCTCGGAGAGTACGTGCTTCCGCACCTCTGTTCCGTAGAATCCAATCCCACAGTGAACTGGCTCGTATCGGTCTTGTACGCCGTGTGTGCGTTTTGGGTTCCATTTCATCATTCACTTCACGCTAGATCACGTGCCTGTTCTATCCGTTGTACTACGCCCCCTGCTTCATCATTCACACGCTCATTACCATTTCCCTGTACCAGGATTCTGACACTACGGTGGATGTCATTGGTAATCGTGTGATTCTGCAATGCTCATCCTACAGGCTTTTCGCTCAAGAGGTGGTATCTTCCGTTCGTGTACGCTGTTCTGAACTACTTCATCGACGGAACGATCGTCTGTGTGGTCTTCCCTATTCTCTGGGGCATTCTCTATGTTCAGCTGAATAAGGTGGGGAATGGGTATTGTCATCAGAAGCAGAAAGATACTCCTTTCAAGCGAGCGCTTCTTTCCGTCATGAAGAGAATGTGTGCTCTTCCAGATACTCCTCACGCTGTAGAGAATCGCTCTTTGGGATGAAGGAGGTGACGTTTGTGTCCCGCGAGGAGATGCGCGAGATCAATCTCCGTCGTTTTAGGAGCGAATAGCTGAACTGTGATCATAGTTGCTGTTTCTTGAAGACAACTCACGATATCCTTGCGCGCAAGAGATATAGGTGGGGGTATTCTGTACAGCCAAAAGAGTAGGGAGTGAACAGAGGGGAACGAAAATCACCCCTGGGTCTCATTCTGTATGGAGTTGAGCGGGATACTCACCAAATTACGGTTAGTATTTGATTAAAGAGGTTTGTATTGTGATGTCATGCCTGGTGCTGCTGTTTGGCCTAAAAGAGGCGCTGTCCTGACAGCTCTTCTCACTTTGCCGTAGATGAGACATCTTAGTGCTTACCTTATGCTCCTTCTCGGTGGAAACGAGAAGCCCACTGTACCCTGCTCGATTTTCGGTCCTAACGCAATAGGCTGAGAACATCAAGACCGTTCTTGAATCCGTCGGTGCTGAAGCCGAGGACGAGAAGATTGAGAAGCTCCTTGCCGACCTCGAGGGAAAGAACATCGAGGAGATGATCAAGGAGGGACTTGAGAAGCTTGTCTCCATTCCCGCTGGAGGTGCTGCCGCCCCTGCCGCTGCTGGTGCCGCTGCTCCCGCTGAGGAGAAGAAGGAGGAGAAGGAAGAGGAAGAGGAGGAGGAAGATGTGGACATGAGCGGAGGCGGTCTCTTCGGTGGTGACGACGACGACTGGTAAAGTGGAGGGTTTCTTTATTGTCGTGTTTGTACCAAACAGAGAACACGTTCATCTCCTTTATCATTTGTATAGCCTTTTCGTTCTACACATCAGAAGTCCGCGGGGTCCCTACTACAAACGAGTGGTGCAGAGACAAGGAGTCCACACAATCGAGGATCTTCTGCACTAGCTCCTTTCTTGTTGTCGAAGCCATGTAGTCCTGAAGCAAGTCGAGTGTCTTCTTCAACGGAGTCAGGCACTCCACCTCCTTCTCTTCCGGACAATCCCTCCCCATTGTCTGCGCCGCCCCCGTTCTCTTTTCCACCTCCTCCATCACGCGGTCATACGCTCTGTGCTGCACCTCCCTCAGCTGCGGGATCATGTCGACGCAGACAAAGGCGCTGGTGTTCACCTCCTGCAACCTACCCATCATCGCCAGTCCCAAGCCCTGCTCCTCGCCGTACAGATACGGGATGAAGAAGAGGTGGTACTCGATCGCGGACATGTTGTTGAAGCGGAGACAGTTCTCCTCGAGAGAGTCAACCGCGTTGCTGTTCACTACACGTCACCGCGCCGCCCTGCACCCACCCAGAAGCGCCAGCGTCACCATCTGGCGAAGCACGCTCAAGAAGTGCTCGACGCTCTGCGGACTACGGTGAAGCGACACCCCATAGCCCACTTGCTCAGCGTGATGGCCTCGCGAATCGCCGCGTGGAGGAGAAGGAGGAAGGAGTGGTACTCGGGCGCTATCTGCACCTCACTCCACGCCCGCACGCTCACCTTGCACGCCTCGAAGTGGAGCATCTGGTACAGTCGCTCGTCCTCCTTCGGGCTGTCCACGCCCACTCGCCTCATCACGTCGTACTTGCCGTCACTGTCCTCGCTCACGTCGTAGACCACGCCCTCGCTCGAGCTGCTCAGCAGCAGGCGTCGGCACTCGCTGAGCAGATGGGTGTGGCGCGACCGAATCCACTCGCTCTCGATCGACTGCGAGAAGGCCGTTAGCGGCATGGAGGTCTCCGCGAGGAGCCCGTCCTTCAGCATGCTCTGCTCGAGCTGCAGCGCCTGGGGGTGAGGAGGAGGAAACGAGCAAACGGGCTCCAGCGACTGCTGCCAGGCGGTGAGCGCGGAGCTGTCCTTCGGGATCTCTTGCTACGATGAGAGGCGCAGAGAGCGAGCTACCTTCATCCACGCGAGGAGCGTCTGCTCCACGGCGCCGTACACGATCTCCATGAAGGAGTCGGTCAGGCGCGGCACGGCGGAGAGGAGGTGGGTGAACACGAAGTGGATGAAGGACTGGGCGTTCGACGGCGACAGACTAGGGCGTGAGAGGAGAGGAGAGTCAGCACCCCTGCACCGCCTCGCGACCGGGGGGAATGGACCAGGTCGAGATGGCGAAGAGCGAGTCTTGCTGGGCGGTCTCGACGGGCACGCTCTAGGGAGTCACGCACGCTTGTAAGCGGTACGGAGGGGTGGGACAAGCAGTACTCGCAGAGCGAGCGCATCTGGGAGCAGAGCTGGTAGCACGTGTCGTCGAAGAGCTCCAGGGGCTGGAGGAGCTCGAAGAGAGAGGCGAGCGAGAGACTGGAGTCCTGTAGCGTCTCGTACACCGAAATGGCGTCCGACTCAATCACGACGCGCTTGCTCACCAGCTGCGTGAGCGTCGTCTTGATCCGCAGGAGCTTGCGCTTGTATGCCTTGCGGAGAAGACGCAACAGCGACTGATTCCCCTCATCCTTCTTCTCGACGCTCTCGAGAAGTCTTCCCACTTCAACAATCGACGTCACGGCTGACGACAGATCGTTCTTGTGAAGAAAACCGTCGAGAACGACGAGCTTCTCGTAGATGTGTTGATACTCCGTCACCAATCCCAGGATGAAAGAGGCGTTGCGAAGCTTTGATGTGATTTCTTCCTTCTCGCGAGCGAGCCCTTCGATCTTGTCACAATTGTCAATCTAGGAGTAATCGGAAAGAACGACGCGTTCTTCTTCCTTTATGACTGCCGATATGCGTTCGAACTCGTTTTGAAGCTTTGTTTTCTCGTGACTGACGGAATCGGGATTCTGACAAACCCGGTTTGTGTGATCGAAGCACTGTTTTATCACCGATTCAAATGCAATCTAGAAATCACTGTGTACACGAGCAGCAGCACCTTGTTCGCACAAATCTCCTTTTCCATCGAAGTCATAATGCCCTTGAGCGTCTCTAGCGTCTCCTTCGTGTTCTCCATGGTGAATCGCGCTGAATACCGTCGATGAACAGAGACATGAAATACCCCGCTTCTTTCAGAGTCCCCTTTCCGAGCCGATTTCGGTTCAACATATCAAAAGCCAAATACCATTGTCGTAGTGACGCATTGCTAGCATGGCGGATCTGAATTCAATCGCAGGGTTTGTGGTGCCTGCTGATGTCTAGTCGTTGCGTTGTGATCTCGCGAACTACATATCCGAAGAAACGGGTATGCAGGTGGATATCGACCTAACGAAGTCATTACGGAACGGAGTGGTAGGGTAATCGGGCTAGGGGAGACCTATAGGTCCTCTGCTCTCTGTTCAAGAAGCTGGTCCCGACGGTTGACATGGAGAAGTGGTTTGTGCAGCCGGGTAGACCGCATCGGTTTCGTATCAAGGATAGGGGAGGCGCAGACATTGCAGAACTGCAACATCAATGCGTTCGGATCGGGTTGCAGGCAGATTGGCGTTCCAAATGATTGCATCCTGAAAGTGAAGGATTTTTCACAAGGCACTGTAGTATTTGCAGTACATTTGATTATCGTTCAGAACGAGGTGCTTGTGGACTGCGTGTTCTCCTTCCTCCGCATCGTTCTCAATCGCAGCGTGGTCAACGACCGTTCGACCCAGTCGCTTCGTGCTCTAAGTGCGTGTTCGAATTTCGATTCATGTTCAGTCACGAAGTACGATCAGTTTCGCGGTGTCTCGCTCATGAAATCCACGGACCAGCCCGTGTCTACGCAGCCTGTGCTGCTGTTCAATCCTCGTCTGACGACCAACTCGCCATACAACGCCAATTCGCGAAAGATGGGCAAGGACTACACGAACGACGAGTTGGAGAGGATGCGCTTGGAGTTGGTGAAGGGATTGGAGCAGGACAAAGAAAAGAGCGAGCAATTGGAATTGCAGGAAGATGAGGCGTTTGTCGACGAAATGCGTCGTCGCTTGTCGGAAGAGCACCGTCAGGAGCAGGCGCAGGAGGACCCAGCACAGGAGCGAGTCTCGCTGTCGAAGAAGGGGAAGGAGATCTCAGTGGCGGACCAGCTGGCTGCGGAAGACGAGGACGCGGAGGACCGAGCACTGGGTCCCGTGGACTTCGACATGCTGGAGAAGGAGATGGGTCTGCAGTCGAAGGCGAACGATTCGCTTGAGATGACGGAGAAGCAGGTAGGTTCGTCGGGTGAGACGCGAGCTGAGGTGGTCGTTCGTGAGAAGGAAACTCAGTTAGTCGTTAATGAAAAGCAAACTGAGTTAGTCGTTAATGAGAAACAAACGGAGGTGACCGTTCATGAGAAACAAACTGAAGTGACTGCTAATGAAAAGCAAACTGAGCCGATGGCTTCAGAGAAGCAAAACGAAGCTGTCTCGAAGGAGAGCCAGAACGAGACTACTCCCTCAAAGGAACGAGACAACGCTCTCCCCGCGAGAACGCTGGAGGAGGAGCTCACGCCGCTGGTCGTGAACCCGACGGCTCGCTTCCACCTGATGGACTACCTCGTGGAGCTGGAGGAGCGACTGAAGGAGCGAGTCGTCAAGGACAAGCCGCTGCCCGCCTACGCTCATCCTGTCAAGACCCAGAAGACCCAGCAGATGCAGAAGACGCACACTCCTGTTATGAAGAGAGCTGTGCCAAATCCCGCGGGGAAAACCGCAAAGCCTGCAGTCACGCCCTCGCCACCGCCACGCTATGAGAGTCGTTTCGCGAATAAGCAGCCAGTGTCCGCGTCGTCAACGCTGCGCTCTGCTCCGTCGTACGCGAAGACAGCCACGAGCGCAGCGCAACCACAGCCATCGCGACAGCTCCGCAAGCCGATGCAAACCTCCCTGCACACGTCGGTGAGCACGTCAGTAAACGCCTCAACGAACGCCTCAACGAACGTGCGCTCGCGCCTCTTCCTTCCCTCGATCTTCCACTCTCCCGCCGTTCCCTCCATATCGCCCATGAAACCCCCAGTGCCGAAGCCGCAGTCCTCGCCGACGCGGCACTCGTTCAGTCCGCTGGTGAATCAGGACAAGCGACAGAGTAGCGAGTTCTCTCCTCTAGAAGCCAAGGACGGCGCGGCGCGTTCAAGACTGCCGCTGCCGATGGTGCTGCGATACCCGATGATGCACAGCCTGTCCAATCGGAATAGTCTCGTCGAAGGACTCGAAGAAGTCGAAGAGCAGAAAGAGGTGAGTGTGGCTGTGTGGGGTGAGTCGTAGTATGAGCATAACTCGCGGATTCCCATTCCACGGGTAGTGTTGATGGAAGGGAGTGACGAATAGAAAACGGTTGACGTGGGAGCGTTGCGAAAACGGTACTAGCTGTGTTTGTTGGACGAGAGAACGTGGCTTGAGAAAACAAGAGAATGATTTGCAATCTGAATCACCGTGGCAACCGCCACGCCCACAGCCGCCACTGATAGCAAGCTCGTAATGGAGGAATGGACGTACTCCATGGACTCTCCGGGATGAAGAATCATCTCTACGCATCACGAGGACGGATGAGAGCGACGGTAGAGGTTCTGAAAGGACTGGAGGTGCTGTTTGTAGTGTCCTTGATTCTTCTCAAACTCCAGAATCATTGAACTACGCATGACCTCAGAACCGCACGAGGACTCCTCTGGAAGAACAAATCCATTCTTTCTCGCTTTGAAGAGCAGCTTTGTTGGAGGAAGGGTGGAATAAAAGAAATGGGTGTCCCCTACGCGTCACCGTCCTCTTCAACCACCACGTATGATCTTCTCCAGAGGAAGCTGCTTCTCCGACAGCTTCTACGCTCAAGCCACGCACCCAATCCATACGCCCAGTTGCTGGTACACCTGGTACCGCTCCTGCGCCATGCTCAGCTCCTCCTTGAAGTGGAAGATGATCTAGAGTCAAGAACAACGCACACGCCCCACAGAGGCAGAGACATAAATCGACATAAGCGGGTGGAGCAGCATCACGTCCATGAGACGAGCCACCTGATAGATCGAGGACAGGGAGTGCGAAAAGCTACACGTGAGGGGAGGACGAGACAGGCGACAGCGTGATTACCCACAGCAGAATCACCACGGGCGTTTTCAACTAGAATGGACATGAGGAGAAAGGAATACTGGGTTTTGGAGAATCGGGACCAGCTCCGGAGCACGCTTCTCTAGCACGGGATAGAGCAGCTCCAGAAGCTTTTGCACTTCCTCAAAGTTGGACTGCATGTAATCGCGAAGATATGAATGGGTGAGCGCCTTCATCACCGTGTAGGTCCAGTCGATGTCAAAGCGACTCACGAGAAGAAAGAACTCGACAATGTCGTGAAAGCCCTGGTAGTAGAAGAGGGAGGGATCCTCTCGGAGAATGGAGTAAATCACCCGAGCCAACGACTCGCGGTAGGACATTCTATCGGTGACGAGAGAACGATGAAGCGACAGAGTGATTGTGTCGATCTTGTCGAATCCTTCAAAATGACTATCCATGAAGCACAGCGAGAAGCGCTACACGAAACTGCGCTGAAGGTCCACTTCGATCTGATGGTCTGTCCGGTACTCGTCCGTATATGCTACGTTTTAGGAGAATGATTTGCTACAACTGGGACAAACTAGTAATTTGTATGGATCTTGACCCAAAAGCAGCAGCCACGCATCTCGACGCACGTTAATGGAAATGAGTCCTCTCTACGCTTGAATGCATGACTATGTGACGTACTTCCATCCAAACTCGCTCCTTTATCGAATCGATGTCAGGCTACAGGGTGAGTCAGAACGGGACAAGAAGACGGGAGTGCTGCGAATTGCCTTAATGATCTTCCTCTCCTCTGTTTTCTGGTACTCCCACGAAGGCATTCTTTGTTTTAGGGATTAGCGTGTTGTGTCAATCATGTCCGTAGTGAAGCGAGAGATGATGATGTACTGCTTTGATGTCATTATCGGCAGACTTGTCGGAATGCCTGCACCCAAGCCCGAATTCAATACGGCTCTGAAATAGTGGATATTCAAAGTGAGGTGTGAATCGTAGCGGCATCTTCGTAACATTGCAGGAGGAAAGAGGGAGGGAAAAGGCACTTCGTGGGTGCATTGGCTGCTTGGCTCCCATCTCGCTCGATAACATGCGCAAATACGCTCTGTACAGGTTGGATTTGTGGATTTGTGTGATGTGAAGCGCTTTCAGTGATGATCGTTTCAATCCCGTGTCTCTGGAGGAGGT
>ENA-UEQW01003455-UEQW01003455.1-human-gut-metagenome-genome-assembly--contig:-NODE-3455-length-10886-cov-16.542973_pt1 | contig 10886 bp, 5 predicted proteins | sample MGYA00242947_ERZ507947 | MGnify/ENA primary metagenome ERZ507947 (study PRJEB26167, sample SAMN06115421) | human gut metagenome | host: Homo sapiens | place: China:Guizhou | collected 2015-03-17... | reverse complement strand
CCCTTGCTGTTACCCTGCCCCAGGAACATGACCTTCAATTCCTCACAAGAAGGCCAGTACCAACCGCTGCTGTTGGAGGGTGCTTTATAGGCCTCTTTCATCGAAAAAGCATCAAGGGCATAGAGCGGTTTTACCCGTCTGTTGTCATCGGGCGAAAGATGTTCGTTATATGCACGGATAGCGCAGGTGTTGGCATAGCCGGAATAAGAATCTGTTTCCTGTATATCGGGTATTTCGATAGCGCCGATGGCTTCGAGTATCGAAATATTGTTTTTAATCCAGTCGTAGACAGACTCGGAATCGCCATAAGTCCAAGTCATTATTCCGTTGCCATCTTTAGGCTCTCCGTTTTCGTCGATATCCCAGAGTGACATGACGATGCCGTGGGTGCCATTGGGAAATTTCGTGTCCAGCAATCCGGAATTGTCACCGGTTATATCGTCTAAGTAATAGACGATTCCGATGCACTGATGTTGACTTAACGCGAAAGAGGCTTCCTGCGGAATGACATAACCGTTGCCTTCCGCGTCTCGGCAATAGAAATCACCCGGCTGCATCGTGCACTTCTTTACTGTTGTTGCTGCGCCGTCCACTTTATAGCGTTTGTAGCTGCCTGCCGTGGCTGAGGGGCTGAAGGAGAACTCTTTCTGCTCGTTATCGTAGCTGCCTGCGAGCGAGGGAGAGGTGGCGGAGTTGTAGAGGAAACGGTAGCAGCCATCGGTGTTGCGGAATGGCAGGTTATTCCCCGTGAAACTTGCCGCTACCGGAGTGGTGAAGTCGGGAATATCCGTTGCGTTCTCGAACTTGTATGTCGTTGCGGGCATCTCGATGACGGCGAGAGCCATGCGGTGGGTCATGGCGAAAGATAGCCTAAGCGTGTTGTTTGCGCCTTTGGCGGCGGTTCCCTTAGCGGTCATCAAGTCGCTCTTCGTGTAGTTGTCGTATGTGCTTTGGTCTTCTTGCGGCTGCCATGAGGCGATGAGCGGAGCAAAGAACTCGGCATCGGTCGGTGCGTTCCCCGTAAGGGCTGCAGTCTTTCCGTCCATGCTTGCCTGATAGGGGTAGTAGAGATAATAGTGTTCGTCCGATAGCCCGCCGAAAAGCGTCGTACCCTCCTCGGGCTTCCATACGAGGTTGCCCGTGACGGCATCCTTTTCTGCAGTCAGTTTCTCGTTGGAATAAATCATCTGTCCGCTGCGCACCACGAAGAGGCCGCAGGCATCGCCTTCGGTGAACTCGGTGGTATAACCGTTCTCCGTGGCACGGGTGGCGGAAGTAGCACTCGTGTCATCGGTTGTCGCGGAGGTATAGTCTCCGTCAGTAACGGTGACGGACAACCGTTGCGCTTCGTTTGGGACGAATGTCGTATGATCATCGGCAGTGCAGGACGCGAGCAACAGCGTCACCGCCAAAATGGGATATAGAATTTGTAGCTTTGTCATAGTTTCATTTTTTAACGTGATTAAAAAGCACATACGGCCAGCACCTCAACTTCGTACTCCCACTTATGAGAAAGGCGCTGGGTGGCCCCGGGGAACAACATGATATAGGCCAAAGCGTCGTTATAATATCCCTCCGTGGACGACCAGTAAGCGGTGGTTCTTATTCGCTGACTGCCGGCTGCATCGAGGGATGGGTTGACTATATAATTCCAATTTTCGGCTTGAGAGTAAGTGTAATTATAATGCCGTTTGATGTCATCCACATCCTTATAGCAGAGTATATGCAGTTCCTTTACCGAAGGGAGGAACCATCCGGTGCTGTTCTTCGGTGCAGGGTTGGATGCGGTCAAGTTCTCCAGTTCGGCAATGGGCTTGACGATGCGGTTGCTTGTATTCTTGTAAAATTCATTGTAGGCCCGCATTACTTTCGTGTTTTGATAGCCCAGAATTCGGTTAATGGGGTCGAAATACATCGTACTGCTGCGAATAGACACATAATCCGCCTTGTTGGCAGGGTTGAAATTTTCGGAGTCTTGAAAATTCACCGAAATATGCTCATACGCTTTTTGATAGCCCACCAATATCTGGTGGGTCACCTTGGAAACGGCCAGTCCGTGGGTGCAGTTGGGAAAATCCTTTGCCATAACCTTGTCATCGGTCAGGGAGGCGGGAGTTTTTCTGCCTGTGGGGTCGGTATCTTTCGGTGTCCAAAAGACGACACCTACAACATTCTTGCCCGCTATGGGTTGCGGCTTCGGGCTGGCGATGACCGGTGCTCGTCCATCGGTATAACGCTTGCGCAGTCCGCCGTCGGAGGTGGTTCCGTCCGAATAAATGTAGTCTCCCGCTTTCGCTTCATCGGCGGTGTAAACAATCGGCTTGACCACCGCCACGTTCTCCTCGCCGGCTGTGTTCCAAGTGCCGCCTGTCATCGCCTGTACGTCAATCCCGTTTGCTTTCACGGTGATCGTGTATGCGTATCGCTTGCCCGCTTCGAGCTTGCCCACGGCTTCCGTTTCGGGCGTATAGGCAAAGGTTCTTCCACCGATACCTATCCGGATAAACGGCTTGCCCGTCATATCTTGCGGCACCACCACCGCCTCGAATTTCTTCGCTGCGGCATCGTGATAGAGTTCGATCTCGCCGTATGAACCTTCCACGGGTTGCACGGTGCCGTTGATGAAGTTGACTTCCTGTACACCGTAAATGTTAACCGTTGCGCCATCCACCTCCTCTTCCGCGATGCCTTCGCCCGCCGCCAGTGTGAACTCGATTTTTGCCATCCGGTGATTGAAACGGAGGTAGATCTCTTGGTCATAACGTCCCCGCGTGGTGGCGTACAGAAAATCGAAGGCGGCATACCCGCCACTCTGGTCGGCAATGTCGACATACGGGTTGATCTGATAAGGATACCATGCCTGAACGCTAGCCTCGGCGGTACTTTGCCAGTAGATGGTGTTTTCGGCATCTGCTGGCTGCGTCTTGCCCGAGGCGTCCATCACGTATTTCTTGGCATCGGGCATCTCACCCAACAGCACCCCGATTTCATCACCGCCCGTCCACGTATCCTTGCCTCCGGCGCGGGTTTGCGGCTGTGCCAGCTCCGCCGTCAGTTGTAACGGGTACTTGCCGTCGGGCAGGGGCGTAACGCCTCCCGTCTCCTCTTGGTTACAAGAGGCAAGCAGCAGGAGCAACGCGGCTTGCAAAAGTAGGTATATGCTTTGTATCTTCATATTCATGTTCTTAATGGATAAATGGATTAAATAGGTCAGAAAGCAAGGACAGGCCGCACGCCGATGCTGCTCTCCTCCTTCTCCTCGGAGATGCAATGCACATAGCCAGAGGACTCCATGAACCAGCACTGTGCTTTGTTGACAGAGTACTCCGAAGACACCCAAAAACAACTGCTGACAAATTTATCCTTGTTGCCGTTGGCGATTTTTTCCATCCAAACGTTCAAGCGGCGGGGACCATCGCCTTGATTGGACCATGAAAAGATAGTATTGCCGGTATCTGTCGAGCCTTGTTCGGTGGGATCTGCCAGAGCTGCATAACCGCCCAAATTCTGAAGGATATCCCAGCACTGGCCGGTGGAAGCAAGAAACCAGCCTGTGGTATGGTCAGGGGCTTCATGTCCACTGCCGTCGGCATTCCATTTGGCGACGGCCTCGAAAGCGGGATATGACGAAAGTTTGCCGTTCTTTTCCGCGTAGTCGATGACCGTTCTGTAGTTGTACAGGCCGCTGATGTCATTGTAGTTATCGGACTTAGACTCGCAGTTTTTCAAACCTTCAAACTCATGTGTCTCAGAGCTCCATTGGGCACTCGCTGCGGCATTCCTTACGGACATCACAAGACCATGTACATTGCTTTCGCCCAAGGCTCTCTTCTCGGCTTCACCGATACGCCCGGATGCAGTCTGGAAGACGATGCCGATGACCTTGGCTGCCTGTACCTCGGACTGTTCGGCGTCTTTAGACAGCAGTCGGCCGTCGGCGAGAAAGAAATCACCGATCTGCAAATGGTGCGACTGAGGTGTTGCCCTTTCACTGTCCACCTTATAAGTCTTGCTGATGCCGGAACCAAGTTCACCCGCCGCAAATTCAATGGCAAACCCGCGCTCCTTTCCGTCATCGTAAGAGCCGATGAGTTTGGTAGCATTTGCCGGATGCACTACATAGCGATAGACACCGCCGGGAAGAGCGTATGGCAGATTCTCGGTTTGGAAGCGGGCAGGAATCCTGACAGTATAGGCAGGGATGGCGGGGGTATTCGTAAACTCATAAACCGTTGCAGGCATCTCGATGACGGCGAGAGCCATGCGGTGGGTCATGGAGAAAGATAGCCGAAGCGTGTTGTTTGTACCTTTAGCGGCGGTTCCCTTGGCGGTCATCAGGTCGCTCTTCGTGTAGTTGGCGTATGTGCTTTGGTCTTTTTGCGGCTGCCACGAGGCGATGAGCGGGGCGAAGAACTCCGCGTCGGTCGGTGCGTTGCCCGTAAGGGTTGCGGTCTTGTCGGTCATGTCCGTCTGATAGGGATAGTAGAGATAATAGTGTTCATCCGATAGTCCGCCGGAAAGCGTCGTGCCCTCCTCGGTCTTCCAGACGAGATCGCCCGTGGCGGCATCCCTTTCGGCCGTCAGTTTCTCGTTGGAATAAACCGGCTTTCCGCCACGCACCACGAAGAGGCCGCAGGCATCGCCTTCGGTGAATTCGGTGGTATAACCGTTTTCCACGGCACGGGAGGCCGGATCATTTGTTGCATTGCAGGCATCGGCGGATACATAGCCCCCGTCGGTGATGGAGATGGAGACGGGTTGTCCCGGCTCTGTACCGTCAGGCGACACCGGCTCGTTCTTGCTGCACGAGATGACGACAAGAACGAGGACTGTCAGATGTAAGGTTCGGTATATATTGTATAGTTTCATATTTCCAATGAATGTAAAAAAGTCGTGTGGTTTCGCTGCAATAGATTAAATTAGGTGAATAGTCAAAAAGCAAGGACGGGACGCACGAATATTGTTGATAGTCCGTTATTCTTAAAAGTCTTATAGCAGAACACGGTGCCTGAGGAGTACACCCACCATGTCGACGTGTCGTAGTCACCGTATTGAGATGATGTCCATAACTGGTCGATCTCGCGGAATAAACTTTTGCTTTTATCGGCGATATGTATCATCCAGTTATTCAGAGTGGCGGGGACATCGCCTTGCTTATCCCACTTCATGCTAATATTGGGGGTTCCCGAGGTTTGCTCATCCAATCGTGCCAACGCCGGACAACCGCCCAGATTTTGCATAATGTCCCACAATTGACCGGAGGAAGGAAGAAACCAGCCGGTAGTGTTCTCAGGCGCTTTGTGTTCACTATCCGAAGCATTCCAGTCGTCGGCTGCCTTAAAGGCAGGATGGTTGATAAAATGACTATAATAGTTACGGATAAACTCGCAGTTGCCATAGCCGCTGATGTCGTCGTAGTTTTTCTTCTTGGAATCACATTTCGTCATAACCTCAGCATAATTGGGTCCCCACGTTGTAACTCCGGAGATACTTTTCACGGCCATCACAAGACCATGCACATTCCCTTCGCCCAATTTAGACTTCTCGGCTGTGCCGATACGGTTCGGGTCGGTCTGGAAAACGATGCCGATGACCGTCCTGCTTGCACCGCTCTCCGTGTTGAGCATCGGAGCGGGCTTGGGAGTTGCTATCTCCATACTGCCGTCAGAATAGATTCTGCGTAGGCCTCCATCGCTCCAAGTCCCATCGGAGTAATAGTAGTCACCGATTTTAAGTTCATCACTTGTGAAACTCTGCTTCACTTCTTTGGAGGAGACATTCACGTTCTCGTTGCTGATACTCCAAGTGCCGCTGCTCACCGCCTGCACGTCTATTCCGCCTGCTTTCACGGTGATGGTGTAAGCGTACCGCTTGCCCGCTTCGAGCTTGCCTACGGCATCCGTATCGGGGGTATATGTGAAGGTTTTACCACCGATGCCTATCTCAATGAGCACTTTGCCCGTCGTATTCTGCGGTGCCATCACTGCTTCGAATTTCTTCGTTGCACCATCGTGATACGGTTTTATCTCACCGTATGTACTTTCCTTCGGATTCACGCTACCGTCGATGAATTTGACTTCCCATACACCGTAGATTTTAACCGTTGCGCCATCCAGTTCCTCTTCCGTGATATCGTCACCGGCAGCGAGCGTGACTTCGACTTTCGCCATGCGGTGGTTGAAACGAAGGTTGATGGCTTGGTCATAACGCCCTCTGGCAGTGGCGTACAGGAGGTCGAAGTCTGCATACCCACCACTTTGGTCGGAGATGTTGACAGGCGAGTCGGTCCTATAAGGATACCATGCCTGAACGCTAGCCTCGGCGGTATTCTTCCAGTAGATGGTATTCCCGGCATCTGCCGGTTCCGCCTTGCCGGAAGCGTCCATCACATACTTCTTGGCATCAGTCATGCCGTCCAACAGTACTCCGATCTCCTCTCCGCCCGTCCACGTGTCCTTGCCTCCGGTGCGGGTCTGCGGCTGTGCCTGCTCCACCGTCAGTTGTAACGGGTACTTGCCGTCGGGCAGGGGCGTAACGCCTCCCGTCTCCTCTTGACTACAAGAAGCAAACAGCAGAAGCAGGGCGGCTTGCAGGAATGTGTATATACCTTGTATCTTCATATTCTTGTTTTCAAATAAAATGTGTTGAATAGGCAGATGGATCAGAAAGCCAGAATAGAACGTACATAGCAATCATTACTTCCCTTCTCACCGCCATCTATGGTCCAAATAGTATACGTGAAGGATACGTAGAGTGCCTCGTAATTTGGAGCGCCGTATTCTTCTGAAGATGACCAATATTGCCCGTGCAAAGAGTCGTACACGCTTATCTTTTCCAACACTTTACGCTGCGTGTAAAGCCGGTACATCTGCCCGATGGAGGGAAGAAACCATCCGCTGCTCTTTGCAGGGGCAGGGTGTTTGCTTTCGTAGTCCACCACGGCATACCAGATTGCGGGGTAACCTGCTTCTGTGTCCTTGTTCAGATTCTGCTCTCCACCCGCTGCATTGACTATCTTTCGAGTGTTGGTGTAACCGCTCCAATCATAATCGGGATAATCAATATTATTCGGACGTTTATTGCTACCTGGATATGTAGGATAAAGTCCAAGTTCTTTATTGTAAACACCCCACATGCAATAGATGTTAGTAGTGGTGGCATCCTGCAAAGCGACTGCATAGCCGCGACATTTTTTCTGACCAATGCCTGTAGTGGAATAGTCGGAATCATCATGTTCATGCTGACCGGCATGGAACACGATGCCGATGCACGTTTTCCCGTCTATAGGTTTTATGCTTTCGTCCCATTCAGAGGAATCATCGGTGTAGAGTTTGCGCAAGCCTCCGTCACTATACGTGCCATCCGAATAGAGGAAGTCTCCTATTTTTAGTTCATCGGCGGTGTACGTGTTCATAAGCGACACCACGTCCTCCTTGTCACCTTCGCTCCACGTGTCTCCGGTTACTGTCTGCACGTCAATTCCGTTTGCTTTCACGGTGATGGCGTAGGCGTATCGCTTGTTCGCCTCGAGATTGCCGGCGACATCCGTTTCGGGAGTATAGGCAAAGGTTTTTCCGCCGATGTCTACCCGGACAAGCGGCTTGCCCTTCATGTTTTGCGGCACCATGACTGCCTCGTATTTCTTCGTTGTGACATCGTGATACGGTGCAATCTCGCCGTCGGACTGGTCTGCCGGTTCCACCATACCACCGCTGAAGTCGGTTTCCGAGTCACCGAAAAAGGTAACGGTCGCACCCGTTATCTCCTCCTCCGTGATGCCTTCGCCCGCCGCGAGCGTGACTTCGATTTTCGCCATACGGTGGTTGAAATTTAACGTGACGGTCTGTTTATAACGTCCCAGCGCGGAGGCGTACAAGAGGTCGAAGTCTGCATACCCGTCCCTTTGGTTGGAGATATCCACATTCGATACATTCGGAGTCCATGCCGTAACGCGTGTCTTGGTGGGATCTTGCCAGTAAATGGTATTTTCGGCGTCTGCCGGTTCCGCCTTGCCCGAGGCGTCCATCACGTATTTCTTGGGGTCGAGCATCCCCTCCAACATCACCCCGATCTCCTCGCCGCCCGTCCACGAGTCCTTACCGCCAGCGCGGGTCTGCGGCTGTGCCACCTTTGCCGTCAGTTGTAACGGGTACTTGCCATCGGGCAGGGGCGTGACACCTCCCGTTTCCTCCTTGTCGCAGGCAACGAGCAGTCCGCCTGCGAGTATCAAAACCGATAACCGGCCGCAGAGGTACGACCATAGTTTGGAAGAATCTGTTCTTTTCATATCGTCATTTGTTCTTTGTTTTATGCAGTTAGAAAGCACACACGGCACGCACCGGATGTTTGTCTCCATCTTGATAAAGTGAAATCAAAAAGCAAGGACGGGACGCACAACGAAGTAGCTGTAGTACTTATCGCGCCATAAACAGTACACGTAACCATAGGAGCGCACGCGCCAGCCCCGTGCATCGCCGGCCGAGCACTCCGAAGATGACCCAAAAATGTCACCGTCGCTAAAATCATTCTTGCTGTCGGCTGCAATTTTATTCATCCAGGCGTTCAAGGCAGAGGATACATCACCTTGATTACCCCATGAGAAATCACCGTAGAAATCACCGTCATCCGATGAGGTTTGTTCATCCTGCTTTGCCAAAGCCGGACAACCGCCCAGATTTTGCAGAATGTCCCACCACTGACCTGATGCAGGAAGGTACCAGCCGGTAGTAGTCGCGGGAACCGGTCTGGTCGTGTTGTAGCCGTCAGCAGCCTTGAAGACGGGATAACGGTCGAAGTTACCGCGATTGGAGCGGATATGCTCGCAATTTCCGTAACCGCTGATATCGTTGTAGTTCTGGGCTTTCATCTTGCATTTCGTCAGATCCTCGTCTGTACCAAGTGGTCCCCACCATTGGCCTGTTGCGGCATTCTTGACAGACATGACAAGACCGTGTACCTTGTCTTTGCCACCCAGCGCATTCTTCTCTGCCTGTCCGATACGACTCTTGTCCGTTTGGAACACGATACCGACGACTGTAGCCGCCTGCACCGTCGTTTCGTCCGCCTCTTTCGGAATCAGATACCCCGTCGTACCGTTATCTTTCGTGCAGTAGAAGTCTCCGATGCGAGCAATGCCCGATTCGGCATAGGTGACGTTCTTTATGGTTTCCGCCGCGCCGTCCACCTTGTATCTCTTGTATTCCCCTACGACAGGATGGGACGCGGACGTGGTGATGGTAAACTCCCTGTTCCCCTCGTCATAACTTCCCTCGATAGTCGGCAAGGAGTTCGGCAACAAGTAGCGGTAAGTGCCGTCGGCCATGCGCAGTGGCTTGGCGGTACCGGTGAACGTGGCTTCTGACTGCACGGTGTAGTCGGGAACCTGCGCGTCGGTAAACTTGTAAACGGTCTTCGGCATCTCGATGACGACCAACGATAGGGCGTGGGTCATGACGAAATCGAGCCGAAGCTTACCATTGTCCAACGTGGGAGTGCAAGAGGCTGTCATCAGGTCGGAAGCGGTGTAATCCGCATACGAGCTTTGGTCGGTCTTCACCGGCCAATCATACGAAATCGGCTTAAAGAAATTCTCTTCGGGAAACTCAATTGCGTGCTCTAACAGATTGCTTATGACCGTGTTGTCCAAGTCCGATCTATAGGGGTAATAGAGGTAGTATTCCTCATCCGACAGCCCTCCCGCAAGTGTCGTACCAGCCTCGGGCTTCCAAACGAGGCTCCCCGTGGCGACATCTCTCTCGGCGGTCAGTTTCACGTTGGAATAAATCATCTTCTTATCCAAGTATAAGCCGCGCACCACGAAGAGTCCACAGGCATCCCCCTCGGTAAACTCGGTGGTGTAGCCGTTCTCCACGGCTCGGGTCGTTTTACCCTCAGTCGATGTATATCCCCCGTCGGTAACGGAGATGGTGAGTTGCCGCGCCTTGTCTTGTGCGGCAGGGGACTCTTCCTGCGTGCAGGAGACAGCAAGCAGCAGGAGCAACGCGGCTTGCAAGAGGTGGTATATGTTTTGTATCTTCATACTCATGTTCTTAATGGATTAAACAGGTAAATAGGTCAAAAAGCAAGGACGGGACGAACATCGAAGTTGCTGCTCTTATTAGACCACTCACAGTACACGGAACCACGGTCGCTCACGTAACAGAGCCGTGCGCGGTAGTCCGAGTACTCCGAAGACGACCAAAACCAGTCACCGTTTCTAAAATTATCCTTGCTGTCTGTGGCAATTTTCTCCATCCATGCATTTAAAGCAGCGGGAACATCGCCTTGACCTGTCCAAGTGAAATCACCGCTTTGCGATGAGGTTTGTTCATCCTGCTTTGCCAAAGCCGGACAACCGCCCAGATTTTGCAGAATGTCCCACCACTGGCCGGAGGAAGGAAAATACCAGCCGGTAGTAGTCGCGGAAACCGGGCAGGTCGTGTTATAATCATAGGCGGCCTTGAATGCGGGATAATTGTCGAAGTTGCCGCGATTGGTGCGGATATGCTCGCAATTTCCGTAACCGCTGATGTCATTATAGTTATCGGCTTTCGTATTGCATTTCGTCAGACCCTCATCTTGACCATACGGTCCCCACCGCTGCCGATCTGTCGCAGCATTCTTCACAGCCATGACAAGGCCGTGAACTTTGCCTTCACCGCCTAACTTCTCTTTTTCCTTTGCACCGATACGGCTCTTGTCCGTCTGGAACACGATGCCGACGACTGCCCTGCTTGCGCCGGTTGTAGGGTTGACCATCACGGGAGCGGGCTTGGGTTCCGCTATCGCCACACTGCCGTCGTCATAGCGTTTGCGCAGACCGCCGTCGCTCCAAGTCCCGTCGGAATAGAAGTAGTCGCCGATTTTAAGCTCGTCAGCCGTGAAAC
>ENA-UEQW01003453-UEQW01003453.1-human-gut-metagenome-genome-assembly--contig:-NODE-3453-length-10890-cov-3.502728_pt1 | contig 10890 bp, 6 predicted proteins | sample MGYA00242947_ERZ507947 | MGnify/ENA primary metagenome ERZ507947 (study PRJEB26167, sample SAMN06115421) | human gut metagenome | host: Homo sapiens | place: China:Guizhou | collected 2015-03-17... | reverse complement strand
TACTAATGGTAAAGAAAAAACTAGGATATTATACTCTTTAAAATCTATATACGATGGAAGTAAATGAAACCAACCGCCCATTAACCGAAACTCCGATGGAACAATCCATTGAAGCACCGGTTCCTACTGTTGAAGACACCGAAAAGGAAACATCCGCTCCCAAACAGACACTGGAAGAAGTGGTGCAACGCCTCAAGGAAATCAACGAGAAAAACGACCTGACCGACAAGCAGGAAATCGATTCACTTAAACAAACGTTCTACAAACTACAAAAAGCCAAATCAGAAGCGGCACGGAAAGCTTTCATCGACGAAGGGGGAAAGGCAGAAGACTTCACTCCGGAAACAGAACCGGCAGAAGAAGAATTCAAAGCTGTCATGAACGCCATCAAGGAGAAGAGAAATGCCTTAGCGGCTGCACAGGAACAGGAAAAGGAAGAAAACCTGACCAAGAAACTGGGTATTCTGGAAAGAATGAAGTTCCTGACCGAATCGCAGGAAGATACCAACAAGATATACGACGAATTTAAGAAATTGCAGCAGGAATGGAATGAAATAGGTCAGATTCCGGTAGCGAAAGTAAATGAACTGTGGAAGACTTACCAGCTTTACACCGAAAAATTCTATGACATGGTGAAGCTGAACAACGAATTCCGCGAATATGACTTCAAGAAAAACCTGGAACAGAAGACCCGCTTGTGCGAAGCTGCAGAAAAACTGGCCGAAGAGCCTGACGTAATTTCTGCTTTCCACCAGCTGCAGAAGCTTCATCAGGAATTCCGTGCCATCGGCCCGGTAGCCAAAGACCTGCGCGAAGAAATCTGGAGCCGTTTCAAGGCTGCCTCTACGGTTGTCAACAAACGCCACCAGCAGCATTTTGAAGAACTGAAAGAAAAAGAACAGAATAACCTGGACCAGAAGACGGTGATTTGCGAAATCGTGGAAGGTATGGAATATGACACCTTCACTACTTTTGCTGACTGGGAAGACAAGACCAATGAAATCCTTGCCCTCCAGGCCAAATGGAAAACCATCGGCTATGCTCCGCAAAAGATGAACGTCAAGATTTTCGAACGTTTCCGCGCTGCCTGCGATGAATTCTTCCGCCGGAAAGCTGCTTTCTTCAAATCTGTGAAGGAAACAATGGCAGCCAACCTGGAAAAGAAAAAAGCGTTCTGCGAAAAGGCTGAAGCCCTGAAAGAAAGTACCGACTGGAAAGAAACGGCTGAAATCCTGACCAAGCTCCAGAAAGAATGGAAGACCATCGGTCCGGTTGCCAAGAAACATTCAGATGCCGTATGGAAACGTTTTATAGGTGCCTGCGATTATTTCTTTGAACGGAAAAACAAAGCGACTTCTTCACAACGCTCGGAAGAAGTGGAAAACCTGGCCAAGAAAGAAGATGTCATTAAGCGTATGACTGCCCTGGAAGCTGCCGGAACTGCAGACGATGCAACTGCCGAACAAGTACGTGCCCTGATGAAGGAATGGAATGCCATCGGCTTCGTTCCTTTCAAGGAAAAAGACCGTCTGTATAAAGAATTCCATGCATTGGTAGACAAGCTGTTCGACCGCCTGCACCTGTCGGCTACTGAAAAACGCCTGAGCAGTGTACGCACTAACGGCAACAAAGAAGGAAATCTCTACCGCGACCGTGAACGCCTGGTTCGCACTTACGAAGGGCTGAAAAACGACATCCAGACCTACGAAAACAACCTTGGCTTCCTGAATTCTTCTTCCAAGAAGGGAAATACACTGGTGGCCGACATCACCCGCAAGATTGAGCGCCTGAAGAAAGACATGGAACTGGTGCTGAAGAAAATCAAGGACATTGATGAAAGCTTGAAAGAAAAAGAATAAAAACAGCTTACTCAAACTAATTTTATTACCACAAGAGGTATCCATTCCCATGGATACCTCTTTTTTTTGTTTTTCTTTCAATTTTTCACAAGAATTTCACTCGATTGTAAAATCTTCACGCAACTAAGCCATGTTTGATATTTTTTTGAAAAATAATCGTATAAATATTTTATTACTCCAAGAAAATATCTTAAATTAAAGCCAAAATTCAAGAAACAAACTTTCTTGTATTTTGTTAACCCGAATAAAATATAAGCAAAATATAATTCTGAATGAATTAAAAACATAAAATAAACTATTCTTAATATGAAAATGAAATCACTATTAGGGATTGTACTTTCCCTAAGTATTCTGCAATCTTGCCAGAATGACGAAACAAACATCATCCAGAATGAAGTGAATAACAAAGGCATCACATTCTCTTCTATCATAGATGATGCACAAAATTCCAGAGCTTACGATACGTCGTGGGAAGCCAATGACGTAATTGGTGTATTTATGCTAGCCAACAATAGTGATAAAAATGTACTGGCTACAAACATTCCTTATGCAACATCTAAAGGAGACGGCTATTTCGTAAGCAAAAATAGTCCCATATACTATCCGGAAGACAATAGTGCGGTCGACTTCATTGCATATTATCCTTATAGTGAAACTATTAGTGACTATAAAAACTATCCCATTGATTTAAGTAACCAAACCAAACAAAACGCCATCGACTTGATGACTGCAGTAAACCTGACAAACCGTCAATTGGCGTCTCCACAAGGTAATCTGCAATTCAAGCATCTGTTGGCTAAATTGGTGCTGAATTTGAAATCTACTTCTGGAAGTTCCCTGAAAGGAATCAAAGCTTCTATCAGCGGACTGCAAGTAAAAGGAACAGCTAATCTTTCTGACGGTACCATTACTCCTTCCGGTGAAGCTACAACCTTTTCCCTATTTATAAATGAGGAAGCCACACAAGCAGAAGCCATTCTGTTGCCTCAAGACTTGAGCGGAAAACTGAAAATCAAACTGGAACAGAACGGACAGAGCAAAGAAATTGAGACTGAGATTTCTGGAAACATTGAGCAAGGTAGCAAATATATATATAATGTAAATGTGAATTATCAGGGGGGAGAGATTACGACCGACCCAGAAGCAAAATATACGAAATGGTTTGAAACACCGGTAATTACTGAGTCACAACTGAATCAATCTAATATAAAATACGTTACTCATTATACCGGAATAACTTATGACGAAGCTCCACTCAACGGTATTGAGATCCGTAATTATAGTATGCTATACGATACCAATCTGAAAATTGCTTACTGGGTATCCTATCCATTATGCGGATGGTATCTGGAAGGAAACATAGGCCGTACGGAGGATTGGGGTTATGACCCTAAAATAGCAACTAACCTTCAAGCGAATCTCAAAAAAGCTCTCAGCGGTTACAGCAGAGGGCATCAGATTCCGAGTGGTGATAGACAGCGTAAAGACTGCGACATGAATAATCAGACTTTCTATTACACCAATATGACTCCGCAATTACAAAATGGATTGAATGGAGCTATTTGGGCTCAACTAGAAGGCGCTGTCAGAGGCTGGAGTAGTGGGATAGACACACTATACGTAGTAACAGGTGCGATGCCTACTACGGCAACTGATAAGCAAATACAATATGCTAAAGATAATAATGGAAAAAATATAGCAATACCCAAATATTACTTCAAAGCATTAGCCCGTAAAGTAGGTGGAAACTATCAGACAATCGCTTTTAAACTTGACCATAAGGCATATAGCGATACACAATATATGAAATATGCTATCAGCGTATCAGAACTTGAGAATATGACAGGGTTCACTTTCTTTCCATCATTACCTTCTGAGGTAAAAAAGACGCTAAATACATCGCAATGGAATTAAATCTATCTGATACAGAATCTACAAACTTTCTAAATAAATTAGTATGAAAATCTCGAATCTACTGTACATGGGGGCATTATCAACCCTAGCTCTAATGAGTTGTACAAACAATGACGACAACAGCGAATGGTACGGAAGTGAAGGCATCGTATTTACCACAGCTATTCAGTCAAGAGTTTCAGGTAACACTTGGAATGCAAACGACGAGGTAGGTATTTACATGATGAACGCAGGAAGTGGAATTGAGGCTGCAACCGCACAAAACAAAAAGTACATTGCACAGACCAACGGCACATTGACGGCTGCTCCAGGTAATGGTATTTATCTCCCTGAAAGCGGGAATGTAGACTTCATTGCATATTATCCTTATACCACAAGTGTAAGCGGCAATAAGCTTGCGGTAAATGTATCCGACCAGAGCAATCCGGCTGCTATCGACTTGATTTATTCTAACGGTACTAAAGGAGTAGCAGCAACTACTGCCACCACTATTAGTCTGGGATTTACACACCAACTGACTAAAGTCACCCTGAATGTAACCAAAGATGAAACAATTGAAACTCTTAACGGATTGGGTGTAAACATTAAGGGTATCAGCACAGAAGGTGAATTTAACTTGGCTGACGGAACACTGACTGCTACAGCAGGAACCAACAATAAAGATGTAGCGATGTACATAGATGCACAAGGTACAACAGCTACGGCTACAGCCATCATTCTCCCAACAGCTGCAAGCACCGACCAGACGTCACTCAACCTGACTTTTAACCTCAACGGTCAATCATTCACCCATACAATTAGTGACGCAAGTATTTTTGAAAAAGGAACAAATGTAAGCTTTAATGCAAAACTATCCATCAACAATGGGAAACCGGTTGTTACAGTAGGAAATGCAACAATCAGCAACTGGACTGAAAAACCAGGTGGAGATATTAATGTTGATTTCGATGGTGGAACTCAACCAGGTGGAGAAACTGTGGTATTGGATGAATCATTTGCAACTGGACAAGGAAGTTTTACTATTGATAATAAGCAACTTCCAAATGGAGAAGGCAGTTTTGTATGGAGCCTTGGTTCATTTAATGATGATAAATTCATGAAAGCCAGTGCTTATATTGGCGGAACAAGATATGCATCCGAATCTTGGTTAGTTTCTCCTCCTGTAGATTTAAGTCAGGCAGCAACTGCAACATTAACATTCGATCATGCCCATAATTATGCTGGAACAGCTGAAGAAGAATTTACTCTTTGGGCTACTGAAACAAGTGCAGATAACTGGCAACAATTGACAATTGATAAATATGGCAGTGAATTTAATTTCACAACTGCAACCATTGATTTATCGGCTTATGCTGGAAAAACAATCAAATTTGCATTCAAATATATAAGTACAACTGCTGCTGCCGGAACTTGGGAAATCAAGAATGTAAAAGTAGTTGCCAATGGAGAAGGAGGAGGAACTGTTGATCCAGAACCTGAACCGGGAATTAATTTATTAACTAACCCTGGATTTGAAGACTGGACAAATGAATTACCTACTGCATGGGACAATAAAACATATAATACGGGAGAAATTGTAAAAGAAACCAGCATTAAACATGGTGGGAATAATGCACTAAGACAAACTTCAGCCAGTGGAACAAATAAAATTCAACAAGAAGTTGCTATCACAGCTGGAAAGAAATACAAAATCTCTTATTGGTTCCTTGACAATGATACAAAAGCAAGCAGTCGTTATTGGTTTGCCATGGTAGGTAGTGACGGAAAAACAATCAATGACATAAACAAACAAATCCAACAAAACGACTACTCTACAGACAACACAGAATGGCAACAAGTTACAATAGAATTTACCGCTCCTGCTGGTACTGTAAAAATGCGCTACGAAGTAAGAACCTACCGCAATATGGATAGTAATGAGAGTGGTGGATACATTTATTATGATGACATGGAATTAGTTGAAATCCAATAACAATTTGATCCATTCCCCTCACAAGAGAACATGAAAAAGCTCTATAAAACTTTTTCATGTTCTCTTTCACCCCCTATAAAATAACACTAAACTAACAATTATTTTTTATGAAACACAAATTACTGTTCTTCATGGCATTCTTCCTTCCTTGCCTTGTCTTTGCACAAGGAAATGTAAGCGTGAAAGGAAGTGTGATCGGAGCAGTAAGCAATGCCCCTATTCCAGGTGTAATTGTGACGGTGACAGAACTGAACCGCCAAGTCACAACCGACGCGGACGGAAACTTCACCATCCGAAATATTCAGCCGGGAACTTACGTCATTCAGCTTAACTCCGTAATGATTACGCCCAAGAGTGTCTCCATTGAAGTAGAAAACTTAGGCGTAACTGAACTAAAACCTATCCGAGTAACTGAACTTAACGCAAACGAAGACGTGTCTATGATTGGCATCATCGATGCCGGCATGGTGGATGACGACGTGGAAACCTCCGGGCAGGATGTCAGCTCTACCGTGATTCTGTCAAATGATATTTTCCTGAATAAAGCTGCCTATCAACTTTCACCCGCACGCTTCTCTCCACGTGGATACAATAGCACACAGGAAGTAAAATACATCAATGGCGTAGAATTCAACGACCAGAACAGAGGTGTATTCAACTATGCGGCAGTAGGTGCACTGAACGACATGACACGTAACGGTGATGTCACCAACTTCACAGCTCCTTCGTCCTTTACTTTTGGTGAGTTGGGAGGTACGGAAAACATCAACATGCGTGCCAGCAGCTATACACCTGGAGGAAAGTTAACCTTAAGCTATACCAACCGAAACTATTATCTCCGTGGTATGTTTACCTACTCTACCGGACTGAAGGACAACGGATGGGCATTCACCACCTCTATTGGTGGACGCTATTCGAATGAAGGTAACATCGACGGAACTTTCTACAAGAACGTTTCTTTCGCCTTCTCTGCTGAAAAGCAATGGAAAGGAGGAGAACATAGTCTGTCAATGGTAGCTTTCGTATCACCGGTACAGCGTGGGCAGCAAGGTAGTTCTTACCGCGAAGTGTATGAACTGACAGGAAACTACCTTTACAACCCGAACTGGGGATACCAGAACGGAGAGAAAAGAAATGCAAAGGTGGTTACGGCATTCGACCCGACTGCCATCATTTCGCACATCTGGAAAATCAACGACAATATAACGCTGACTACAGGTGTAGGAGCACATTATGCCCGCTACGGTAATACGGCCCTGAACTGGTACAATGCTCCTGACCCTCGCCCGGATTACTACCGCTACCTGCCTTCGTATTTTGAAGATGAAATGGTACAACTAAGATACAAAGAGTTGTGGCGTACTAACCAGACCAGCTTTACACAAATCAACTGGGATGACCTCTACCTGGCTAATGCCAACAACATTCGTAATGGTAACGGAGCAGCTGTTTACATGCTGGAAGAACGTCGCAGTGACCTGTTGGAAACTTCATTCAACTCTACTTTGAACGCACGCATGAGCCGTCATTTCGACATCACAGCCGGAGTCGGTGCACGCTACACTCAGTCACGCCAGTTCAAGACCGTGGCCGACCTGCTGGGAGCAGAATATGTGCTGGATATTGATAAGTTTGCAGAACAAGACTTCTCTGGTGATCCGGACAAAATTCAGAACGACTTGAACCGCCCGCAGAGAAAAGTATACGAAGAAGGAATTTTCGGTTACAACTATAACCTGAACATTTATTCACTGAATGCCTGGGTCGTGAATCAGTATCATTCACGTTATTGGGATTACTATTACGGAATGAAGCTGACTTACACCAGCTTCCAGCGTGATGGTAAAATGCGTAACGGACGTTATCCGGACAGTTCTTTCGGCAAAGGTGCGCGCCATCAGTTCACAGACTTAATGGTAAAGGGAGGACTGACCTACAAGTTCAACGGACGTCACATGATTAACGCCAACATCAGTTATGGTAGTGAAGCTCCGTTGCCCAACGAAGCATACGTATCACCGCGTATCACAGACCGTACCATTGATGACATGAAGAGTGGACGGGTTCTCTCTGCCGACATCAACTACATCTTCTCTACTCCTCACCTGGCCGGACGTATCGGAGTATTCCAGACTAATTTCTATGACCAGATGGAACGTAGCAGCTACTATGACGGCATTGAAGGAACATTTATCAACCACGTGTTGTATGGAGTAAACCGCATTCACAGAGGTATTGAGCTGGGAGCTACTTACAAACTGGATGACCATTGGAGCTTCGACCTGGCCGGAACCGTAGGTGAATATTATTACAGCAACAACCCTGACGGTATCAAGAACTCTGAAAACGGAAAGATAGTAGAAAGAGAACAAGTATACATGAAGGATGTTTACGTAGGTGGAGTTCCACAGATTGCCGGTACATTCGGAATCCGTTACTTCATCAAATACTGGTTCCTGGGAGCCAACCTGAACGGATTTGCACGCAACTACATCGAAGCTGCTCCCCTCCGCCGTCTGGCTTCAAGCTACACAGAAGTAACTCCGTATAACCAGTATTACGATGCCTTCAAGCAGTTGACCACACAAGAACGTTTCCCGGCAGCCTATACATTAGACTTGTCTATCGGAAAAATTTTCTACTTGCCTGGAAGACAATCTATCAACTTCAATCTTTCTCTGAACAATGTATTGAACAAGAAAGATATTTGTACCGGAGGATACGAACAGGGACGATTTGACCTTGACCATCCGGAACGCTTTGGAGGAAAATACTACTACATGCAGGGCATCAACTGCTTCCTGAATGTGAGCTACCGTTTTTAATCATTAACCTACATAATACACAGAATATATGAAACTTTTAAGAAATATCAGTCTGCCACTCATTGCCTCACTCGCTCTCTTTGCTTGTGAACGAGACTATGATGCTCCTCTCTTGACAGAACCTGAATACACAGGTCCGGCAGCCAATATCACGATTTCAGAATTGCGCACAGAAAATGCGGCAGCAGCTGAAGATGCGCCTATCATTATCACGAAAGACCAAGTGCTTAAAGCCGTTATCACTGGTAACGATGAATCAGGAAACATCTTCAAGAAAATCTATCTGCAAGATGAAACGGGTGCCATTGAAATGGAAGTAGACCAAAGCAGTGTGTACAACTATTATCCGGTAGGTCAGACTGTATATGTAGACCTGAACGGATTGAGCATTTCTGTATACGGTGACGAACAACAGCTAGGACATCCAGAAGGATATTTATTCCGCACACCGTGGGAAGATTTCGAAAAACATGTCAGCAAAGACGGATGGGCTAATCCAGAAAATGCCAAGCCTGTTGTAATTGATGACATCAGTACCATCAACGCTGCTCCCGATAACTATAAATTCAAATTAGTGCAATTTACCGGAGTTACTTTCCAGAACGGTGGTAAGGGTATCTTTGCTCCAGAAGATGGTTATGGTGAAGAAAACATTACCGACAGTCATGGAAATACTATCATGATTCGTACCAGCAATTATGCCAGCTTTGCAGGTAATAAACTTCCAGAAGGAAAAGGTAATGTAACAGGTATCTTAGGAAGATTCAGAGGTACTTGGCAGCTTACTTTACGCACTGCTAATGACGTAAGCGACTTTACCGGAAGCAATGAAGAAGGTGGAAATGAAGGTGGAGAAACTCCAAGTGGTGAAACCGTTTTATTCCAAGAATCTTTTGGAACTCCAGAGAAGAGCGGAACCTACTGGCCATATTTCAGTGATTATACTGGATTTGATAATCCTGCCAGCATGTTTGAGAACACATCTGAAGAAAAAGCATCTGTACGTATTGTAAGTAATCTTACGAATGTCTGGTTCCCTGGAACAAAAGATGTAGCAATTGCTATCAAAAATATCAATGCACAAGGTAATACATCTGCTACTTTAGAATATCAAGTAGGCTCCAATGTATACAAAGCAGGAGAAAAACAAGATTTAAAAACCTTGAGAGTAAAATGCAATGGACAAGAATTAAGTATTCCAAGCAAAGAAGTTACCGGTGATGCTCAACAAAGAAATACTCCTTTCAAAATGACGATTGAAAATGTAACAATATCCGACAATACAACTTTAGAGTTCTATTGTACAACCTCAGAAAACACTTATGGTTTACGCTTATACAGCGTCAAACTCTATGTTCCAGGAAGTGGAAGTGGCAGCACCAGTGGTGACGGAGGTACAACCATTGAACCCACTCCAAGCAATTAATGCACACATCAAACCATGAAAGTTATGAATAAACGATTGCTTATTTTCACTTTGTTCATTACTTGTGTATATACCACCAGTCTGTTTGCACAAGACAGACTGGGTGTTTATGCAGCCGCATTCTATAATTTAGAAAACCTTTGGGATACGGTGGACGACCCTAATAACAAAGGCGATGATGATTTCACTCCAGAAGGAAAGTATGAATGGACTCAGACCAAGTATGAACAAAAGTTACAGAATATTGCCAAGGTAATCTCACAATTGGGAAGAGATTATTGTCCGGCAGGCCCTGCTATCATCGGTATCTCGGAAGTGGAAAACCGGAAAGTTTTGGAAGACCTGACAAAAACAGCTCCCATCAGTGGAACGGGATATGAAATCGTACATTTCGAATCGCCCGACCACAGAGGTATTGACGTAGCAGCCTTGTACAACCCGAAACTGTTCAAGCTGATTGATGCCAGAACCTATCCTTTCAACAAGCCGGATATGCCGCACTATAAAACCCGCGACATTCTGCTGGTTAGTGGTATACTGGCCGGGGAACCGTTTCACCTGATTGTAAATCACTGGCCTTCACGCTACGGTGGCTCCGCTTCTTCTCCGCTGAGAGAATTTGCTGCCAGCATCGTAAAACACATTGGCGATTCTATCCATGCACAGAATCCGGAGGCAAAAGTACTCATTGTGGGTGACTTGAATGATGACCCGTTCAACAAGAGCTGTAGCGAGGTACTGGGCGCTAAAAAGAACATCAAGGAGGTAAAACCTGACGGATATTACAATGCTACCTGGAAATTGTACGATCAGGGTATCGGTTCCCTCTGCTACCAGAACCAATGGAATTTGTTCGACCAGCAGATTATATCGGGCAACCTGATTGGCAAAGAC
>ENA-UEQW01003443-UEQW01003443.1-human-gut-metagenome-genome-assembly--contig:-NODE-3443-length-10909-cov-4.861521_pt1 | contig 10909 bp, 6 predicted proteins | sample MGYA00242947_ERZ507947 | MGnify/ENA primary metagenome ERZ507947 (study PRJEB26167, sample SAMN06115421) | human gut metagenome | host: Homo sapiens | place: China:Guizhou | collected 2015-03-17... | reverse complement strand
CTGATGGAGCAGCACACGGAGGTGGTGAAGAAGGAGGAGGAGGGCGTGAAGGTGGAGGAGCCCGTCGCCCCTCTCGCCGGCAACGGAGGTCGTCTCTAAGCGAGTCTGAGGGAGTCTTCTGAGTGAAGCACAATAATCGGAGTCTGTTTGTTTGACCCCAGGGCCGTGTCAGTGAAGCCAAGATGAATCGGAATAGTGTGTCTTGCGCGGGAGACGAGCAGGCGGAAGTAGACAGCGTATTCTGACAGATCCTTGCGAATTCACTTACGAATACTTGATTCCAAGAAAGAGCCGCAACAGTCGTGCCTAGTACAGGAGACAGCATAAAAACGGGTGAAAGGGAGGCTACGATTCCGCGGTGCACTGAGAATTGTTCTGTTTTCGATAGAAATCATTGTGTGAATTCCATCTGATTCAATATGGGTATTTTAGATCAAGCAAAGGGACTTGTTGCGTGAGCTATTTGCGGAATCGGATCCTAATCGTGTAGTAAGAAGACGGAGCTCGAAAAGACCTTGGACCAGGCGCTTTCGAACGAGAACTGGGGTGCCTCCGGAACCATGCTCGCTGATATTGCTCAGGCGTCTTACAACGAGTATGGGACTGCTCTTCCTCGACTGACGCACAGGAACGACTACAAGGTGATCACCGACGCGATTTGGAAGACCCTCGCCGTTCAGCCCAAGTACTGGAAGCAGATCTTCAAGGTTGTCGCTTTCGCGGTGTTTCACGACGTAGGCTCTGAACCTGATCGATCACCTGATTCGCAATGGTTCTCCTAGAATCATCGACGACACGCGCGACAGAATCGAGAAGCTGCGCGCCCTGCAGGACTTCTCCTTCAAGGAGCAGCAGTACGAGCGTGGCAATGGAAGTGAGTGCGGTTGCGGGTCGTCACGCCCTAGTTCGCGAGAAGGCGTCTCTGATCATTGAGCTCCTCGACGACGATTCCCGTCTGCGTTTCGAGCGCAAGAAGGCCAAGGAGCTGAAGCAGAAGCTGGCTTCTCGCCAGAACGCCGTGGGTGGAGGCGCTCCCGCTTCCGCGGGTCCGCAGACGCGTCAGGCGCGTCCTGTGCGCCCGATGGCGCGTGGTCGCTACGACGACGACGAGGACGAGAGACCTCGCCGCAGACGCTTCGAGGACGACGATGACGACGAGCGTCCGAGAAACCGCCGCCGCGCGGACGTGAGCGACGACGATGACGACTACAGACCGAAGAAGAAGCCGGTGAAGAAGGCGTCTCGCTACGACGATGACGACGAGGAGGAGGAGAGACCGAAGAAGAAGGTGGTGAAGAAGGCGAAGAAGGTGGCTGACGACGAGGACTTCGACGACGACGACGAGGAGGAGAAGCCCAAGAAGAAGGTGGTGAAGAAGGCTGTGAAGAAGCCGGTGAAGAAGGTGGAGGAGGAGGAAGAGGAGGAGGAAGAGGAGGAGAGACCGAAGAAGAAGGCTCCCGCGAAGAAGGCGCCTGCCAAGAAGGCTGCGAAGAAGGTGGAGGAGGAGGAAGAGGACTTCGGCGAGGAGGCCGAGGAGCCTCAGGAGCAGTCGCCCGTCGCGGACCTGATGGACATGTTCAGCGTGCCCACGAACGCGCCTGCCGACAACAGCGCTGCCGCCGCTCCCGCCGCCGGCTACGGCTACGGCGATCCCTACGGCGGAATGGTGGACCTGAGCTCGCTGTCGTACGGCGGCGCTCAGCAGCAGCAGCCTCAGCAGCAACAGCAGGCGTACGGATATGGTGCCCAGGGCTATGGCTACGGCGGCTACGGCTATGGAAATCAGCAGGGTTTCAGCGGATATGGTTACTAAGGTGTTTGCTGGTGGACTCTTGTATTGCATAAAGCGTTCTTTTGGTTGTGTTTCTTAGAATACTATATCCTTTGCCATTCTTTCTTCCTATGGGAGTGCTATTCTCAAAGTCAACCGTGTTTTCGCTTCCCCCGTACAACTACCACGAGCGAGTGGTATGATTCCGTACTGAGCGTGAGACCGTAGTATCCCTTCCCCATCGCGAAGCCCGTCGATGGAGACTATAAGAACGGTGCTTACCGCAACGTCGAGTCGATGGACCGGTTGTGGACGGAACCAATTCCGGAGCAACCGTGGGTGAACACCAGTTTGTACGTCCGTCCTATTTCCATAACTCTTAGGGAAGTGCTCAAGTATTCTTCGACCGAACACTGGGACCGTGACTCTTTGGGAGAGCGAGTGAAGCTGCCCGACGGCAAGCTGGGCGAGTACGAGTACATCAAGTACAAGGATTTGTATCCCATGGTGGTCCAGCTGGGCCGCAGTTTGCGTAAACAGTTCCCCTTCTTGCAGAGACAGGGACACACTGGTTTCTACGGCCGCAATTGCCGCAGTATTCAGCTGTACGCCCTTGCCATGCAGTCTCAAGACCAAACCACCGTCCCTGTCTACGACACGCTCGGCACGAAGGCCGTGAAGTACATTGTCAACCATTGTGAGATGACTGTGATCGCCGTGACGGAAGAGAAGCTTCCCTCCCTGCAGGAGATCATGCGTACTCGGTGCTCATTCCGCGTAATTGGCTAGAGGGAGAGAACTCGATCCGCGGCGTGGTGCTTCTGAATGTGTCGCCCTCCAGTACTGTTCTGAAGGCGTTCAAAGAAGCCATTCCTGAATCTGTTAAAGTGATTCATTTTGAGGACGTACTCGCTGCGAATTTCCTCCACTCTAGATCAATTGTGTTCCGTACGAGGATCCCGTGGTCGAGCGGGAGGACGACTGGAGACCGTCTCGTGACTCAATCCAATACATTCTCTACACGAGCGGGACAACGGGCCAGCCCAAGGGCGTGATGATTAAGCATGCGTCAATGCTCACTATCTCTTGTTCTTTTATCCACAACATTGTTCCCCCTCCTCCCCTCTCTCACACCTAGTTGAAGAACGGCTGGATCGTCACCAACGAAGACGGCGTGTTCTCCTACCTGCCCCTCGCCCACGGTTACGAGTGCGCCGTGGAAATGGCGTTGCTAATCCGAGGCGCGCGCATCAGCTACTACAGCGGGTCGCTCAAGAACCTCATCGACGACCTGCAGGTGGCCAAGCCGACGCTGTTCATCGCGGTGCCGCGCGTGCTGCAGCGCATCCAACAGACCATCATGAACAACTTCGCCAGTCAGTCCTGGCTCAAGCGCAAGATCATTCAGTGGTGTTTGTGGCATCAGACGCTCGCCTTCCGCATGGGGCGTCGCGTCGCCCTGTACGACAAACTGGTCTTCAACAGGATCCGCGCCATCTTCGGCGGGAAGCTTCGCTGCTTCGCCTCGGGCGCGGCGCCGCTATCGGGCGAGTTGAGCGAGTTCCTCCAAGTGAGTTGTGCGGTCCCCATTCTGGAGGGCTACGGCCTGACGGAGACGGGCGCGGCGTGCTCGCTGACGCTGAACAACGGACACACGGTGTACTACACGGTGGGCGCGCCGCTGTACGGACACGAGATCCGTCTGCAGTCACTGCCCGAGATGGGCTACACGACCGACGATCTACCGCATCCCCGCGGGGAGATCCTGGTGCGCGGTCCGTCGATGTTCGCGGGGTACTACAAGAACCCCGAGCTGACGCGCGAGGCGGTGGACGCGGACGGCTGGTTCCACACGGGCGACATCGGTCAGTTCAACACGGACGGCAGCCTGTCGGTGATCGACCGGAAGAAGAGCATGCTGAAGCTGTCGCAGGGCGAGTACGTGGCGACGGAGGCGGTGGAGGCGGTGTTTTCGGAGTGCAGCTGGGTGTCGCAGATCTTCATTTACGGCAACTCGTACGAGAACTGTCTGGTGGCGGTGGCGGCGCCGAACCCGGACACGGTGATTCCGCTGATTCAGTCGTTTGGCATCGAGGTGAAAAAGGTGGGGGAAGAGGGGTGGAAGGAATCGCTGGCGAAGGCGTGTCTGGACAAGCGCGTGGTGACGAAGGTGATGGAGGAGCTGAACACGTACGGACGACGCATGGGTTTGAACGGGTTCGAGCTGATTAAGGGATTGTTCCTGAATGGGCATGTGGGGCCGATGAACCAGATCTTTACTGTGGAGAACGGAATGATGACTCCGACGTTTAAGCTGAAGCGTGTTGCGTGCCAGAAGCAGTACGAGAAGGAGATTGCTGCCATGTACGATGAAATCCACAAGCAGCAGTGGCGTGTTTGTTGAACAAGGAATAGCACGCATTCGTAAGATACATAAAGGAAGGATAGCGGGACTCGACGACGACTCGGTCCTCATGCTCAAAGTGTCGGCGTGTGCAGTGCTCAAAGGCGCTCTCGCCACATCGGAAGTGGAGGTGTGGTGAATTCGACAGTTGGACAGAGGTGCACCAGTAGAACGAGAAATCACCCGCTTCAAACAACTCCAGGCAAGGCGTATTGACCGTGGTGAACTGATCCACCCAGTAGAAGTTGTAGCTGTCCTCGTCCAGACTTCCAATACGGAGCGTTCTGAGCTGGGGAAGATCTACGCGATTACGAGGGAAGGGAGTTCAAACCACAAAGTGCGAGTCGAGAAAACGAGGAGAAGGAGCCTGCACCGATGCTGACACTGCACAAGAGAGGACACGATCGAATGGATAGAATCGCGCTTCGTTCTCGAATCTGCTGCGAACACTGGGGCATATAGGGGTACAGATCGGGTCCGAGACAAAAGGCGTTGTCGCTGACAGTGATGGTCTCCAAACGCGAAAGGTCGGCAATGTCCACATTCACACAGTCAGCCAGAGTTATGCTACAAAGGTTGAGGTGGCGGAGTTGCGAGAATACGGAGAAGTCGATGGAAGGGATGCTGCCACTGTTTTGAAGGAAGGAAAAGTGGGTAGTGAGCGTCGACGGCGATTCCTCTTCCGCTTGCTGAGCCCCATCTCCACGATCCGCCAAATCAGGGTCATAGTAGGCCTGGTTTGCAACATACACTGTGCGGTGAGAAAAGGAACCGTTTCGGTCATATTCTACGGCAACGCCGTATCGCTTTCCATGAATACAAGCACACTCGCTTCTCTTCCTCCCGTTTTGATCATACTCCACTCCGTAACCACACATGTCACGCTCTGCCACAGTTCCCTGAAACACAAGAACGCCATCCTCATCAAAGTACTTCACTTCACCGTAGGGACAGAGGTCGTCCGAGTCCAATGCGCGGCAAAGCATTCCCTCCCATCGTCGGCCATCATCACAGTCCAGAATCCCTCTTTGCACATCTTCTCTTTCGATCACTGTAAATCCGCCTTCTTCGTCAAAGCGAAGGGTTTGGAGAAGAGGAGCATCGCCCAGGCGAAGGACGTATCCAACGCTCGTTCTCTTGCCGTCCTTGTACTGCAGCAGCAAGGCGTATTCCTCCCCGTTATGAGTCACCACTTCCAGCACATCTCCCTCGAGCTGTGCTCTCCCATTCAACAGGCCGAACACCTGTCTGTCCCTCCGTTCTTGCACAACATCCGCGAGTTCCATTCCGCTCGATATGAGTAAACATAGGGGAACGATGAAACCCCCTCCTTTCTCTCATGTTTCTCATGAGAACCCGATGGATTGTGTTGCTCTGCATCAGTATTGCCATTGGTTTTTGCGACGCGCTTGACGGCACTGCGGAATCGAGTGGGCAAAGGATACTGCATGCAGAGGAGACTAGAGAATCTAACTCGTTTCGTTCGAACGAGCAGCCACTGCCGGTGCGAGGGGACGAATCGGCATCTGGCTCTGCGAAGAACTGGGAAAACGACCCCAGTGTGATCGTTCAGTTCCCCTACAAGAGCATTTGGTACTACACCGACGAGTTCCAGCACGACGACAAGTGGATAGCGGAGGACCCTGTGGAGTGGGATCGCGAGCGCTTCTTTCCTGACATCCAGCAGTATGCTCGGTATTTCAGGAAGTCCATTGCGTTGAGCAATGCAAACGACCTGTCTGTGCTGTCGCTCGGAATCAAGACGCGCTCTTCGTTTTCCGTGTATATCAATGGTGGTAGCATTTTTAGTCTGGGAATACCGTCGTTTGGGGTATCTCCCGTTTTTCAGTCGCCATTCACTTTTGCCACCCCTCAGGAGATAACGCTCATCTTTCACACCAGCAGTTATCCCAAGGGTTTCAGTGACGTAAATGAGATCGCTGTGGTCGTTTATCGTCATCGCGACATGGTCATGGATTCCGAGTACTTTGATGCCAAACTGGGCGCCTCGAGCAAGATCCCCGTTCCGACGACTATCGATGCGAACGGGGCGTTCTCGACGAACTACCCCTCATCGACATCACGCTGCGTGTACGATTCCACGGAGGACCGGGCGTGGAGCGTCACGAACGCGACGGAGACCGTCTGGACGCAGTGGCACTGGTTCTTCGGCGTTCGCTATCCACTGAACGGGTATCGTTTTTCTTCGTCGGCGAAGGCGACTCCGTCGTCGTGGACGCTGCTGGGCAGTACCGACGGGGTGGAGTGGGTGGTGCTGGACAAGCAGCAGAACTACACGTGGGGGTCGAGCACGCAGTTCGAGGGCGCGTTTGCCAACACGCAAGCGTACTCCTTCGTGAAGCTGGAAGTGACGCCGCACGGAGGAGCCGTCACACTGTCCCGCCTTCAGTTCTTCGTCATCGCAGAGACCGCGCCGCCGCCTCTGCTGTACCCTTCTTCCTCGCTGCTCCTTCTCCCGAGGTGTGACGTAGTCTCCGCCTCGCCGCTCTACACGCCCTTCCAGCGCTACAGCGCCGACTGCACCGCGCCGCTCCCCGACGACTTCCGCTTCAGCGCGCAGCACGGCGTGTTCTTCGGCCTCGTCGAGACGCCGCTGTCGCTGTCGTGCACGATCACGGCGCAGAGCCCGACGCACAACAGCTCGACGGTACTGTCGATCACCACCGCGTCGTGTCCAGAGGACCACCGTACTTTCCTCCTCGAGCTGTCCTCTCCGGTGATCGCCGACGTCGTGCGCGTGGAGGGCGGGAACCGCACGCGCGAGCTGGAGGTGAGTCGTGCCACGGTGACGTTCTGCGTGGAGGACGGCGAGTACGGGCTGACGCTGCTGCAGCGCGTGCCGCACGCTCTCCCGTCTCCCTCCCTTCTCTCCGTGTATCTCTTTCACCGCGGGAATCGCTATCTTCTGAACACTCTCTTCGTCGAGTCGATCGCCTCGTTCCGCTACACGCTGCTCACCGCCTTCCCCGTGCTGCCCTCTCTCATCAACAACAACACGCGCTTCTTCTCCTCCTCATCGCCGCCGCAGGGCTGGTTCGACGTGTCCTTCGACGACTCCGCCTGGCTGGCGCGCTGGCAGTTCAGCTCCTTCACCACCAACCCGTACATGTTCGTGCGCACGTCTTTCCTGTACTCGCCCTCGCCCGACTACAACGGGGTTGAGATCACCGTCTTCTCCCACGACGGCGTCCGCGTGTACCTCAACGGCGCGTTGCTCTTCGCGCACTGTCTGGACGATTACCCCACCACGCTGTGTTCGTCGGCGCGCTGCGAGGCGCACACCTTCACGACCACCGTGCACACGCTTCGCGAGGGTCGCAACGTTCTCGCAGCGGTGTCGTATTCGCCCGTCTCGCACTCCTCCTGCTTCGACGTCTTCGCGCAGTTCCTTCCCGCGTCCTCCTCGCAGTTCCCGCGCGACTACCGAATCTCCTTGTCTCCCGCCATGTCCAACGCGTTCCTTCCCTTGATCGACCACGACCCCGCGACGGAAGTCTTTCTCCCGCTGCGAGCGCTCCAGGCGGTCGAGTTCGCCTTCACCTCCTTCCGCAACGAGGTGATCAACCGGTACTGTCTGTTCCCGGGCACGCTGACGGAGTACTACCCGCGGGACTGGGTGTTCTACGGAGTCGAGAACGGGACGTGGACGCGGCTGGACACGCAGCAGTACGTCTCCTGGACGCGCCGCGAGTACCAGTGTTTCCAAGTGCCCTTCCAGAACCACGCGTACCACATGTACGGACTGTCTGTGTTGGAAGTCAACGACGACGCGCTGACGAACAAGAGGGTCAGTCTGGCGGAGATCCGCTTCTACTTCGACGACACGGCGCGCAACATCCCGCCACTGTCGTATATCCCGAGCGCCTTCGATGTTTACCCTTTTCTCCCTTTTCCGCAACACCGACTGTCCTCGCCGCTCTATACCAACTTCACCATCACGCCCATGCTCCCCTTCCCGGTGGAGGTGGACTACGACACGGGCATCATCAACGGAACCTTCCCACTGTACACCGGCGACTTCAACTACACGGTCAGCGCCGTGAGCAGTCGCGGGGACGTCGCCAACACCACCGTCTCCATGCACATCGTGCGGTGTCGGGGCGTGTTCGGCGGCATCGTGCTGGAGTTCCACCCACGCTCCGGCGCGGCGCCCGTGTCGTATCGCCTGGTGAACGAGATGGGCGAGGCGGTGGACGCGCTGGAGTCGGTTCCCTCGTACGTGCTGAAGCGGCGCATCTGCGTGACGCCGGGCTACTACACGATCGTTCTCTCGAACAACGGAACCACCTCACTGGGACTGCGCGACGTGTATGTTCGCGTTCACGACGGGTCGGCGATCCTCCACCTCCACCCCACCACCGCCTCCTCGATCGCCCATCGCTTCTACGTGGGGTATCTCGTGGAGCCGTTCCTGCACTACTGGTGGTGGAGCATGGAAACGCAGACCGACCCTGAGTGGTACACGGGGAAGAAGTTCCCGTCGGACTGGTCGTACAGTTACGCGAACAGCATCCCGTCGAAGTGGCGAAATAACTACTACCTGATGACGCACTTCAACATCTCCCACATCGAGCGGTTCGTCGGCTTGCAGGTGAACATTCACTCGTTCGGGGGCTATCGTGTGTACCTCAACGGAGTGTTCCAGCGCGAGTTCTGCGTGGGCGACGACCTGACCTACAACCGCGACAAGGCGAAGTGCAAGAAGCAGAGCATCGAGTTCCTCCACCGCGAGGTGTTCCTGACGGCGTGGGGCGTGTTGCATGAGGGCGACAACCTCCTCTCCGTCCAGCTCATTCCCACGGGTCGCAACTTCGACCACGGCGTGATGGTGAACGCGATCCTGCTGCCCGCCGCGGACTCGGCGTTGATGAATGGCTTCCGCGCGGACGACGAAGACGGCGGAGAGGTCGTGTTCGACAACGACCCCTCCACGTCCCATGTTTTCCCCATCGGCGCGCGACACAGGTGGTCGTTCGGGACGGACACGGAGGGCTTCTTCACGGGGTACAAGCTGGTGGCGGACGCGGAACACTTCGCCGCGGCGCCGCTGCGCTGGACGGTATACGCGGAGATGTTCAACTTCTACGGCGTCGTGGCGCTCCACCACGGCGAGCACGTGTTCGCGGAACCGAGCGAGGTGTACGAGGTGCACCTGGCGGCTCCGACGAGCGTGTCGGTGGTGTGGCTGGAGGTGGAGGCGGTGCAGAACACCACGGCGAACCGGCGCGAGTACTACCTGGCGGACTTCACTCCCTTTATCCAGCCGCCGCGCGCCAGCTGCATGCGAGACGGCGTGTTCCCGCCCGCGCTCGACAACGACTACTCGGCGATCCCGTGTCTGCCGCACGACCTGTACGGCGGGCAGATCAAGCGACTCTGCCAGAACGGCACGCTGGGCGAGGAGGTGAACGAGTGTTGGCCGCTGAAGCCGAAGATGATCGTGTACCCCGAGGACAACTACGCGCTGGTGCCGCACGTGCCGCTGACGCCCATCGTGCCTTCTATTGTGGGAGCGGAGACGGAGGTGATCACGCAGGGCAAGATTCCGCGTGGGATGGAGATCGATCCCAAAACAGGGGTGATTTCTGGAATGACGCAGAAGGCGGAGAGTAACTTTAAGCTGACGATTGTACTGCGAAACCAGAACGGAGAGGTGTCGACTGTGCTGTATTTCTACTATGAGGAGTATTACCACAATTATCGGCTCATTCAGAATTGTGTGATTGCCGGACTGATTATGGTTCTATCTCTCACCCTAATGTACCTTATTCATCGGCTTCAGCCGAGAGACGGCAAAGAGCTGCGACCAAAGATCACCGAGTTTGGAAAGTACAAGCCGACGAAGTCAACGAGAATCCAGTATCTTGGGATCCATAACTGAATTATCTGTAAAGAAACGTGATTGAGCTGTTTGTTTGAAATGGCGTGTTGGGGTGAATGCGTGTTTCCCTTGTGGATTCATTAAATGAAGAGCGTTTCCGACCTAGCCCTCCTCGACAATCTCTGCTTCGACGTCGAACTCGTGGGGATTCCGATGAGCCCTCACTCTCCTAGAACACACTGTTGTTTCTGAAGGTCGCCGAGGTGACGGAGCTATCCAGAGCAAACAGTCACCTAAAACGAGTGACCTCGAGCGTCATTCTCTGGAAGTACTACTATGAGCGGGATTTCAAGACAACGTTCCCCGCCCCCAGCAGTCTCACACCCCAGCACATGTACTACATCCGATCCATCAGCAGCTTCAAGAACACTGATCGGGGAAAGACCCTCAACAACATCCGGTTTTAGTATTCGTTTTATTTCACATTAAGAAATCTCATACAGCGAGCGACTCGCATAGAAAACCCAATCAAGACAAAGTACACAGTGGGGATATGGACCATCGACTTCGACGTAGTACGCTCTCGCATCTCTCATATGCAGCGAATTCCGGGCTACACATTCCTTGAGGATGAGCGGGGATTGGGAATCGAGCTCGCCTTTACAAGCAATGGATGGTAGCACTTGTCTCTGGTGTTAACAACAGGTTCCGCATTCGCGACTACGACGGAAAACAAATGTGTGTTTACAGGTGCTTGGAAATGGGGGAGAATCACGCGTAGTTCGTCTGAGATCGTGGACCAGACGCTTCATACAATAGAAAGATCCGCGGTGCCAGCCCAACACGACATTCAGTTTAAGCACATCTACAAATGGTGCGAAACGACACTCCA
>ENA-UEQW01003442-UEQW01003442.1-human-gut-metagenome-genome-assembly--contig:-NODE-3442-length-10909-cov-4.880724_pt1 | contig 10909 bp, 9 predicted proteins | sample MGYA00242947_ERZ507947 | MGnify/ENA primary metagenome ERZ507947 (study PRJEB26167, sample SAMN06115421) | human gut metagenome | host: Homo sapiens | place: China:Guizhou | collected 2015-03-17... | reverse complement strand
ATCATTTCTTCTCCGGGCGCTGTCCGCAGCGCGCGGACAAATGTCCTTCAAATGAATATGACGGCATTATACTATCTTTTTGCAAGAAATGCAATATCAATTTCACAAAATATTCATATCAAAATTTCGAATACTTTGCGCACTCTGCCGGTCACAGCACGAACGGGCTCGCGCGCCAGTCGCCGCCGCAGCGGCGCTCCTCTCTGGCGGGGCAGCCGAGCACATAGAGATCGTGCGCATCCGCCGTCAGGGCAAATATTTCTCCGGCTGCGCCCGGCAGGTTCCGTCCGGCGGCCGGCTTCGTGATGACCGGCACCGACGCGCACGTATCGATCGCGCGCAGCAGCTCCCTGCCCTGCGCGCCGATGGCCAGCACACGCGCATACGGCGGCGTGCCGGCGTCCATGCCGGCGGTGACGCCGAGAGCCGCGCACATCGTCATACGCCGGATGCGCGAGAGCGCGTAGCGCTTGGATTTTGCCGCCGCGAGTACGCCGTCGAGCGTCGGCTCCTCGTGCGCGGCGCGGTACAGGCCGTTGCCCAGCCCCTCGGACGCGCCGGGCAGCGCGTTGTAAACCGTCTGCGGCAGCATCCGCAGGCGCGAGAGGATTGCGCTCTCCAGCGCCTCCGGCAGCACCGGCCCGCGACCGAGCGTCTTTTCCCGGGCACTGATCTCCGCCGCCGCCCTCGGCAGAAAGGCGGACACGTTCTCCCCTGCGCCGATGCGCGTGCGCAGCTCGCTCGCCGAGCGCACATTGCCCTCCGCCGGACGGTCATGCTGCGCGCCGGTGCGCAGGATCGTCAGCGGATGCAGATCGAGCCGCTGGTCAAAGATCGCCTTGAGATACTCCACGGCGAGGATGTTGTTCGGCGCCTGCAGCAGCTCTGCCAGCGCGCCCACGCGCCGCGCGACCGCCTGCTGCCGCGCCGCCGCAAACGGGATGCCGGCCTGCAGCTCGGCGCGCAGGTCTTCGCCCAGCAGCGGATCGAGCAGCGCCTCGGCCACCCGCTGCAGCGGCTCCAACTCGCCGCACTCGCTGCCGAAGCTCAAATGCGTCACCACGCCGAGACTGCCCAGCAGCCCCACGGCGCCGCGGGCAAAGCCCTCCGCCGACGAAATGGCCCTCGGCAGCGGCAGCTCAAGGACTAAATCTGCCCCGCCGCGCACGGCAGCCTCGGCGCGCGCATGCGCGCGTTCAATGGCAAAATCGCCCCGCTGGACAAAATCGCCGCTCATCGCGCACACGACCGCGCACTCTTCCTCGCCTGCCAGACGGCGCAATTCATCAATTTGCCACTTGTGGCCGCGGTGGAAGGGATTATATTCGCATATTATACCAAATACCCTCATGGAAGTCCTCTCAAAGCGGTTACAAAAGAGTTACGTTTTGTTAAATTTACTTGTCTTTGCAAAAAAAGTTGTTATAATATATTTTGTATTGAATTATACATCCGATCAATTTGATTCTTATTTTATCGGAAATTCGGGCGCAATGCAAGCGCCCTCGGAAAAAGGAGTATACTTATGAATGTTCTGGTCATCAACGCAGGTTCTTCTTCCCTGAAGTATCAGCTGCTCAACCCCACCACGGGCGAGCTGCTGGCGAAGGGTCTGTGCGAGCGCATCGGCATCGACGGTCTGTTCACCTATAAGCCCCAGCTTCCCGGCAAGGAAGCCATCAAGGCCGCTTCCGTCTCCATGCCCACCCACAGCGAGGCTATCCAGGCCGTGCTGAACGCGCTCGTCGACGAGAAGAACGGCGTCATCGGCTCCATGAAGGAGATCGACGCTGTCGGCCACCGCGTCGTCCACGGCGGCGAAAAGTTTGCCAAGTCCGTCGTCATCACCGACGAGGTCATGCAGGCAATCGAGGAGTGCAATCCCCTCGCCCCGCTCCACAACCCCGCCAACATCATCGGCATCAAGGCCTGCCAGGAGCTCATGCCCGGCGTGCCCATGGTCGCCGTGTTCGACACTGCCTTCCACCAGACCATGCCTCCCGTGGCTTACACCTATGCTCTTCCCTATGAGTACTATGAGAAGGACAAGGTCCGCCGCTACGGCTTCCACGGCACCTCTCACAAGTATGTTTCCCAGCGCGCGGCCGATATGCTCGGCAAGCCCATCGAGCAGCTCAAGCTGATCTCCTGCCACCTCGGCAACGGCTCCTCCGTCACCGCGATCGAGGGCGGCAAGAGCGTCGACACCTCCATGGGCTTCACCCCGCTCGCCGGTCTTCCCATGGGTACCCGCTCCGGCGACATTGACGCCGGTATCCTCGAGTACCTGATGAACAAGTACGGCATGGACATCAAGGAGATGGTCAATGTCCTCAACAAGAAGTCCGGCGTCATGGGCGTCAGCGGCGTCAGCTCCGACTTCCGCGATCTCGAAGAGGCCTTCGAGCAGGGCAATGAGCGCGCCGGCCTTGCCGTCGATATGTTCAACTACGGCGTGAAGAAGCTCATCGGTGCGTATGCCGCCGCGATGGGCGGCGTGGACGCCATCATCTTCACCGCAGGTGTCGGCGAGAACAGCGCTTCCCAGCGCATGGCCATCGCCTCCGGCCTCGAGTTCATGGGCGTCAAGATGGACGAGGACGCCAACAAGGTCCGCGGCGAAGAACGCGTCATCTCCGCGCCCGACTCCAAGGTCACCGTCCTCCTCATCCCCACGAACGAGGAACTCATGATCGCCATGGATACCGAGGCGCTCGTCGGCTAAGTCATCGACAATCGATTATAAAAGATCCGCTTACGAAATTCGTAAGCGGATTTTTTTATTGCCGGTCTTCGAGCCACTGCATCGCGCCATAGGCGAGCAGTGCGCTCCCGCGCGGTAAAATGTTCTCGTTGAGGACGACGCTCTCGTTGTGCATGGGCTTTCCGTAGCGCGCGTCCTCCTGCGCCGTGCCCGCGCCGAGCAACAGATACGCGCACGGCAGCTCGTAGGTGTAGGACGCAAAGTCCTCCGAGCCCATGCCGCCCTCACGCAGGCGGTAGACGCTCTTCTCGCCGAACAGCATTTCGGCGCAGCGTGCCATCTGCTCGGTCAGCGCCTCGTCGTTTTTGAGCGGCGGCGCGCTCGCGAGCTCTTCGACGCTCGCACTGCCGCGGAAGGCCCTGGCCGTCGCGTCCGCGATCTCGCCGATGCGGCGCAGGATCAGCGCGGTCACGTCGCGGTCGAACGTGCGGATCGTGCCCTCGATCACGGCCTCCTGCGGGATGATATTCGGCGCGTGCCCCGCGCTGAATTTGCCCATTGTCACGATGGCGGGCGTCTTTGCGGGCAGCTCGCGCGCCGTGATCTCCTGAAGCGCAAGGTAGATGTGCGCGGCAATGTTGATTGGGTCGACGCCCGTCTCCGGCATTGCCCCGTGACAGCCGACACCCTTGACCGTGATGCGAAACAGCGTGCAGCCCGCCATAAATGTTCCCTTGCCGCACAGCACCAGGCCCGACGGCGTCCCGGAGTTCACGTGCAGCGCCATCGCCGCCTGCGGCTCCGGCGCCTCCAGCACACCGGCCTTAAGCATTGCTTTCGCGCCCGTGAAGCCTTCCTCGTCGGGCTGGAAGACGAGCTTCACCGTGCCCTTGAGTTCGCTTTGATGCGCCTTGAGCAGCCTTGCAGCGCCCAGCAGCATCGCGGCATGCATATCGTGTCCGCAGGCGTGCATGCTGCCGTTTTCCGAACGGAACGGCAGGTCGGTCTTCTCCCGCACCTTGAGCGCGTCCATGTCGGCGCGCAGCAGGATACAGCGCCCCATGTCTTCGCCCGTGAGCTCCGCGACCACGCCGCCGCCCAGCTCGCGCGGCTCATAGCCGAGCAATCGCAGCTTTTCTTCGACAAATTGAACCGTCTGCGGCAGGTGCGCGCCGACCTCCGGCGCGCGGTGGATCGCTCTCCGGTTCTCGACGATCTCATTTTTCATTTCGATGGCTTCCGCCAGTAACGTCTTTCCGTTCATACAAAGTCCTTTCTCATTTCTGCGCGGCGGCTTTTTTTGCCGCGCGCTGCTGCGCTGTCCGCCGCACGAGCTCGCACAGCGGCAGGATGTATAAAAAGCACGCAAACGCCATGCCCGTCATCGGCGCGCCGACGGTCGAGAGCGGCGTCGCCCCCGCGATCGACCACGGGATCAGCGGCGCGACGACGACGGCGCTGTTTTCAAGGTTGATGGCAAATTCTTCTTTATCCTTCTGCGACGGCGCGCAGAGCTGGTGTGTCAGGATGATCGTCAACGTCTGGTTGCAGGCGAGAAGGCTCGCCAAAACCGCCGTCAGCAGCATTGAGGCATAGGGCGAGGTCCTCTCACTCAGCGCCGTCACGCGCCCGCACAGCCCGTCGAGCAGCCCCGTCTTGCGAAAAATGCCGGAATACGCCGACGAGATCATCACGATCAGCGCCACGCGCACCATTGAAATGATGCCGCCGCCGTTGAGCATCGCGCCGACCTCGGCGTCCGACGCCGTGTAGCCTAAGATTGCGGTCTTGAGGATCGTCACCGCGTCCAGATGCCGCAGGAAAATGCACAGCACGACCGCCGCTAAAATGCTGACCGACATCGCCTTTTTCACGTTCACGCGTAGGACCGACAGGAGCAAAATGAGCACCGCCGGCAGGCACATGACCCAGTGAAGCGTCATCTCGCGCCCGTAGAGCGACCACAGCTCGCCCGCCGCGCCGCTGCCGCTTTTCACTATGCCGAGTACCGCATAGACGCCGCAGCTCAGAAGAAACGGCACGAGCGCCGTCTTGAGCATGCGCTTGATGTTGTCGTAAATGTTCGTCTCCGTCAGCTCGCTCACGAGCAGCGCGCTCGTCGAGACCGGCGAGCAGCGGTCGCCGAAGTACACGCCCGAAAGCATCGCGCCGCCGAGCAGCACGGGGTCCATGCCCATCGAAATGCCGACACTCACGCAGATGGTGCCCATCGTCGCCGCCGTGCCGAACGCCGTGCCTGTCAGCATCGAGACGCCGCAATTCAGCAAAAACGTCATCAGCAGCAGAATTTCCGGCCGAATGAGGTCAACGGCGCAGCAGATGATGAACGGCAGCGTGCCGCACGCGCGCCAGAACGCCGTCAGAATACCGATCAGCGGAAAGACGAGCAGCACGCTTGCCGATGTCTTCACGCCCGAGCAGATCATCTTCCCGAGCTCTTTCCACGAAAAGCCCTGCTTTTTGCCGTACAGCGTAAAGATCACGAGTCCCGCCAGGAGCGCGTAGAGGATGTTCGTCCCCAGCACGATGCACACGAGCAGCGCAAGGCAGAATAAAACGATCGCAGCCATCCAAGTCCTCCCTATCCTTTTTAACACAGCATCGCTATCTTAGCACAAAGCAATCAAAAAGAAAACCCGTTTTTATCCCACCGCATACGCCCACAGCGGCAGCGTCAGCATGGATAAAAGCGTTGTGAACACGACATTTCGCGCGGCGAACGGCGCGTCGCTGCCGTATTTGGCGGCAAAGATGGCCGCCGTCGCGCCCGCGGGCATGCCCGTCATCAGGACACTCCCGCCAAACGCCGTCGGTTCAAGGTGCAGCAGCAGCCCAACGCCCAGCGCTGCCGCGGGCAGCAGCGCGAGCCGCAGCAAGCTGAACTTTACCGTGTCGCGGCTCACGATGCTCTTGAGCGGCGCATCCGTCAGGATCGTGCCGACAATAAACATCGTCAGTGCGGAGTTGCAGTTCCCGATGTACTTTACCGTGTTCAGGATCACGGACGGCAGCTGCACCTGCGTCACCATGCAGAGAAGTCCCAAGTAGATGGCGACAAGGCAGGGGTGCGTCAGCACGTTTTTGATGGCCTTTCTCTTCTCCACCGTCTCGCCCGCGACAAAGTACGTCGTGCCGGCCGACTACATCACAATGCGCATCGGGATCAAAAAAATCGAGGTGTAGAGCACGCCGACCAGCATCATCGCAAAAAGCGTGAGCTGCAAGCTCCCCAGCTCTAAAATGCTCATGTTCCTCTCCCGCCATCCTTTCCGATATGCCCTGCAAGCCGGAGTGCAGCAGGCGGAAATTGCAAAATCTCCTGCTGGTGCTCCGGCGGTCAGGTTCCCCCACGCAAAGCGAACGAACGTGTGTGGATGGAGGCGCGGTGAAAAAGAAAAACCGTGCGCTTTGCCGTTCGTTCAGCCTTTCGTTGTCTTTAGTATAAGCGCGGATTTTCATCTTGTAAAACTGTTAAAATTGATATATTCTACAAGAAGCAGCTGTAAAAGGAGCGTTCCCATGAATTTCCATTCTCTTGACTATTTTCTCGTGCTCGCGCGGGAGAAAAACTTCACCCGCGCCGCCGAAGCGCTGCACATCACGCAGCAATCACTCTCATCGCACATTGCCAATTTAGAGCGCGAGCTGAACTGCACGCTCGTTGTGCGCCGCACGCCGCTCGAGCTCACCTACGCAGGCCGGACGTTTCTGCGCTATGCCGAATCCATCGGCCAGACGCGCCAGGCCATGGAGCGCGAATTCTGCGACATCTCCGAAAATCAGAAGGGCGAGCTGCGCGTCGGCATCGCCTATACGCGCGGCCGCGCCATCATGCCGCACCTGATCCCCGCCTTTCAGCGCAGATACCCGAATGTCGAGATCACGCTGCTCGAAGGCTCGAACGACGCGATCCAAAAGGCGCTGCTCAGCGGCGGCATTGACCTCGCCATCGCCGCCTTTCCCCGCCCGCTCCCCGGCGCGGTGCTTGAGGATTACTATCTGGAGCACACCGTGCTATGTCTGTCTGATGGACTGCTCGCGCAGTGCGGCATCGACCTTGACACGCACCGCGGCGAGATCGCCTCGGGAAATTTGAGCTCCCTGCGCGGCTGCCCCTTTGTCCTCGGCTCCGCGGAGGACATCGGCGGGCGCATCGGGCGCGGACTTTTGCGCTCCTCGGGCGTCTCGCCCGTCAGCAAAGCGACGTCGGAAAACGTCGAAACGCTGCTCGCGCTCTGCGAGCAGGGCGTCGGCGCATGCTTCTGCCCGGAAAATCTGCTGCACACAGCGCTCTCGCCCGAGCAGCTCGCGCACCTGCACATTCTCCCGCTCTGCCCAGAGGCTTCCTATCCCATCTGCTTTGGGTACTTGAGCCGCTCGTATCCGTGGAGCGTGCTCTCGGAATTCATCCGCATCGCCCGCGAGCAGACTGCATAAGCACCATAAAAACGCCGCCCGTACATTTATTGCACGGACGGCACTCTTTTTTACTTCTTCACCGCAGGCTGCTGCTGGGTGATGCAGTGGATATTGCCGCCGCCGAAGGCGACCTCCTTCGTCTGCACACCCACGACCTCGCGGTCGGGGAACATTTTCTGCACCTGTTCGATGGCGACTGCGTCGTTTTCGTCGCCGTACTGCGGCAAGATGACTGCGCCGTTGACGATCAAAAAGTTCATATACGACGCGATGCTGACCTCGCCGTCCTCACGCGGGATAGTACCCTCCACAGCGTCGATGGTATCCGCGCCCTCGAGTAAGCACGGCTTTTTCGTCAGACAGAGCTTGTGAACCTTTAATTTGCGACCCTTGGCGTCCGTCGCCTCGCTCAGGAATCTGTAAGCCGCCTGCGCCTGCTCATAAAACGGATGGTTCTTATCCTCCGTCCAGATGCAGGCGACCTCGCCGGGTGCGATGAAACACGCGACGTCGTCAATGTGCCCGTTCGTCTCGTCAGGGTCGATGCCGTCCTTGATCCACAGCACCTTCTCGCAGCCGAGGTAGTCGCAAAGCATCTGCTCGATCTCTTCTTTCGACTTGTCGGGGTTGCGGCCCTCAGAGAGCAGGCACATTTCAGTCGTCAGCACCGTGCCCTCGCCGTCGACGTGGATAGAGCCGCCCTCGAGCACGAAGCCCTCTGTGCGGTAGCTGTCCACATCCGCGATCTCGCAGATCTTGCGCGCGATCTGGTCGTCCTTGTCCCAGGGGAAATACAGCCCGTCGACGAGCCCGCCCCAGGCGTTGAACTCCCAGTCCACCGCGCGAAGACCGCCCTTGTCGTTCACAAGGAACGTCGGCCCGCAGTCGCGCACCCACGCGTCGTCGCTCTCGAGCTCCACGACGCGGATATTTTCGGGGAGCTTGGCGCGCGCGTTCTGATACTGGCGCACGGATGCGCCGACCGTGACCTTTTCAAATTTTGCGATGGCCTTGGCAACATCCGCAAAGGTCTTCTGCGCGGGCTTGCCGCCGTCGCGCCAGTTGTCGTTTCGCTCGGGCCAGAGCATCCACACGCCCTGCTGGGGCTCAAATTCGGCGGGCATGCGATACCCGTCCTGCTTCGGCGTTGTGCCGATGATTCGTTTTGCCATAACTTTGTCTCCTTATGATGAAACCGTACTTAGCTGCGCGCGTTTTTTCCGCGCAGCGCGATCAGCACCTCGCCGATCGCCACGCTGAGGATCGACCCGATCGTAATGGGCAGAAAGCTCGCAAGCGTCTCTGCGTCAAACGAGAGCGGGACCGCAGTGAAAATGATCGAAATGACGATGAGCACCATCGGCACGTAGGCGATCCATTTGAGCGCCGTGTCAGACCCCGGCACGCGGAACGGGCGCGGCGTCTTCGCATCCTCGCGCCGCAGCTTCAAAAACGCCGGAAACACGGGAAGATAGCTCAAAAGCAGCATCACGAGATTCAGCGCGAAAAAGCTCCAGAAGAGTGACGAGTCTGGCGACGCCATCTCGATGAGCACGCCCAAAACACACACGCACGAGGCGACGACGCCCGACGTGACCGCCGCGCCGACGGGCATGTCGTTCTTTGCCCAGCGCCTGGCGAACACCCGCGGCATATCGTTGTGGTCCGCCGCCAGCGCCGCCGTCGAATTGACGCCCATCGACCACGAGATCATGTTGCCGAACAGCGTCACGAGGAACAAAAGCGCCACCACGCCCACGAGCACGCCGCCGCTGCCGCCCAGAATGAGCGACACCGCGTCGATAAGCCCCGAATCCACGCTGATCTCACGCACATCCACTGCCGCGCCGATGCCGAACGCCGAGAAGAGGTAGATGGCCGCGATGACGATGCCGCCGGTCACGATGGACTGCGGGATCTGCTTTTTCGGGTCGCTCATGTTGTTTGCGTACGTGCACACGACCTCAAAGCCGAGGAAGTTGAAGATGATGACGGAGATATACGAGAGGCTGTTTAAGTCGAACGACGGCAGAAATGTCCGCGCCGACATGTCGTTGACAAAGCCGTAACGGCTGATATACCACACGCCGAGCCCGCCGACCAGCAGCGCCAGCACGATCTTGATGACAGCGCTCACGTTCAGGATAATGATGCTGTCGCACACGGGATAGCACGCGATGAGCGTGACGATCCAGATGAACAGAAGCTCGACCACGAGCGAGCCGAACGTCCCGAGGCTCCGCCCCGTGATGAATGTGATAAGCTCGGGGCACATCACCGCGAGCGACGCCATCCACAGTGGGAAGTTGATCCAGTAGTACCACGAGGCGCGCGCCGCCCACTTGCCGTTCGGATACGCCGCGTGGATCCAGTCATAGAGCCCGCCGTCTCCCGCGTAGGCTGTGCCGAGCTCGGCGGCAATGAGGCCGTAGGGCAGCAGAAACGCCAATATCATAAAGATCCACCAGAAATACTGGCTGTTGCCGATCGACGCGACCGGCGCCGCCGCCTCGGCGACAAACACCACGCAGATGACCGACAAAATGACGTCTGCAAGCCGGAATTGATTCTTCTCCATGGTTTTTCTCAGCTCTTTTCCGCTTTCGAAACGCCGCAGTAGGCCTCGACGCAGCCGAGCTTGTCGCAGAGCACTTTGTCAAGCTCCTCCTTCGCCGCCGCGATCTGAAGACCGCTCGGCTCCTTGCGGCAGCGTGTAAAGTAGACAAGAAGGCCGCGCATGGCCGTCAGGCGGTTGCCTGCCTCCTCCCAGCAGAGGGAGGCGTCGCTGTCGGCGACCTCGTCGGTCACGTCCTCGCCGCGCGTCGCGGGCAGGCAGTGCATGAATTTGCAGCCGAGGTTCCCCAGCTGCATCAGCTCGCGGTTGACCTGATAGTCGTGGAAGACGCGCACGCGCTCTTCCTTCGGCATCTCGTTTTCGTAGAGACCGTACCACACATCGGTATAGATGAAGTCCGCGCCGCGTACGCTCTCGCGGTCATCGGTGACAAGGTAGCTGCCGCCGGAGAGCGCGCAGTTCTTCTTCATGATCTCCTTGTGCTGCTCATTCAGCTGGTGGCCCTGGGGGCCGTACTGGACAAAGTGCATGCCGAGCTTCGTCGTGATAAAGCCGAGCGACGCGCACACCTGCGTCGCGTCGCCCACGAACACGACCTTGCAGTCCTCTAACTTTTTCCCCTGCGGAAGGTTCTCCACGATCGTGCAGAGGTCGCCGATCTCCTGCGTGGGGTGGTTGTAGTCCGACATGCCGTTGATGACGGGGATGGTGCAGCTTTTTGCGAGCTCTTCGATCGTCTTGTGCTCGATGACGCGCGCCATCACGACATCGACAAGCTTTGAGAGTACCTTGCCCGTGTCGCCGATGGTCTCATGCCCGCCGAGCTGGATCATACCGGGGCCTAAATACTGCGCGTGCCCGCCCATCTGGCTCATCGCGGTCTCAAACGAGACGCGCGTGCGCGTAGAGGACTGCTGGAAGATCATGCCGAGCGTCATGTTGCGCATCAGGGGCGGATAGTAGCCCGCCTTGATCGCCTTTTTGATGGCGAGCGACAAGTCAATGATGTCGAGCAGTTCCTGCTTTGTGAATTCATTGGTGTCGATAAAGTCTTTTTTCATACGATTCCTCCGACATTTCAAGTTGCTTTTTGCCGCGGAGGCAGACGCCGCGGCGAATGCTGCGCTTAGTGTCTGCACTTTTTTCCAGTTCATGCGGAAAAAACTGTGCAACATGACACAAATCACGCC
>ENA-UEQW01003440-UEQW01003440.1-human-gut-metagenome-genome-assembly--contig:-NODE-3440-length-10917-cov-4.113469_pt1 | contig 10917 bp, 10 predicted proteins | sample MGYA00242947_ERZ507947 | MGnify/ENA primary metagenome ERZ507947 (study PRJEB26167, sample SAMN06115421) | human gut metagenome | host: Homo sapiens | place: China:Guizhou | collected 2015-03-17... | reverse complement strand
GCGAAGAAGCTGGCTGGCAAGTTCGTCGAGCACTTCAAGCAGTTCCAGGTGCCTGGACTCCCCGACTACTCTCCTTATGGACCTCATGCTAATTAACTGTCTTATAGATGTCACCCTCAAGCCGGTGATTGGATTGCGTGTGTTTGTTAGAATCAGGTTTTCGTTGAAGTGGTATGGGCGTTCCTTCCTTTTTCCGCTACATCAAGGAGAAGTATCCGTTGGCGGTGGAGCTCGTTTCGACGGCTTCGTTGATGCCGCAGTGCGACAATCTCTACATCGACGTGAACGCTCTGATTCACGACATTTCGCACAACGATTTCGGATCCTCGGTGAATGCATCCAACGAACTGATCGCGGCGCGCCTCATTACCGAGTTGGACAGGATCATCATGTTTATCAATCCGCAGAAGCTGATCTATATTGCCGTCGACGGTACTGTGCCGAGAAGCAAAATGAATCAGCAAAGAGAGAGGCGTTTTGTGTCAGCTGCGGATAACGCGATTAGCAAGGAGGTGATTCAGGAGGAGAATCGCTTCGACTCGAATTGCATTTCGCCGGGTACCGAGTTCATGGAGTCGGTGAACCGGATACTGAAGTACTACATTGCGCAGCGCATTTCATCGGACCCTGCGTGGAAGAAGTTGCGCGTGCTCTACTCCTCTCACCGCCATCCGGGAGAGGGCGAGCACAAGATCATCGACTTCATGCGCAGTCAGATTCAGTCGGGCAACTACAACGACAACGATCACAACATCCTGCTCGGTTCCGACGCCGATTTCATCTTGCTGGCGCAGACACTCCACAAGAAGAACATCGACATCATGCGAAAGGCTGACTTTTGGAATTTTGGTTTGAAGAACCTCGGCATGAAGGCGACTACAAGCAACGTATGCATTTATCAGTTTCGTGAGGTGTAGGAGTTTTTCGTGATTCATGTGAACGTGTTCAGCGAGTTGCTGGTCAAGGATATGTCGGAGAGCTACGAATCGTGGGCCAACGACGGTGCATGCGACCGCATCATTGACGACTTCGTTTTTCTGATGATCTTCTGCGGCAACGATTTCATGCCTCAGATTCCGTTTTTGAACATTGCGAACAACTGCATTCAATTGATGATCAACGCCTACTGCGAATTGCTGGAGGAGGAACATCGATTCATCACCTCCGACAACAAGCCCGATCTCGGTCTTCTCCAGCTCATTCTGAAGAAGGTGAAGATCGTGGAGGAAACGACCTTCCTGGAGAAGACCAGCGACTACATCACCTCGCTTCTGTCTCTCCTCGACTGGGAGCGTGACGCGCAGCAGAAAGAGACGCTAAAGCAGGAAATCAAGAATTGCGGCGATTTCTCGCACTACCGCAAACTGTACTATAGAATGAAGCTGGGCATCGACGTGGAGGGTTCGTCTCCTTCTCTCTCCTCACGCGTAGACGAGGCTACGATGACCCGACTGTGTTCGGAGTACTTCAAGGGTCTGTGTTGGGTGCTGCGGTACTACAACGACACGGTGCCTTCGTGGTCGTGGATCTTCCCATACCACTACACTGCCTTCGCGAGCGACCTGGCGCGCTGGGTGACGTACGGGAGCGTTGCTGTGTGAAGTTTAGCGACTTTGAGTCGTTTGAACTGAGTCACCCCTTCACGCCTTTCCAGCACCTCGTGTGTTGCCTGCCTCCGCAGTCCGCCTCGTTCCTGCCTCCTTCGTACGCCGCGCTGCTGACGGATCCCGACTCCCCTCTCCACGACTACTACCCCAGCCAGTTCGCGCGCGACAAGAACGGCAAGAGGAAGGACTACGAAGCTGTGGTGATTCTCCCGTTCATCGACGAGGCGCGCGTGCTGAAGGTGATTCAGGAGGAGAAGTGCGACGACGCTCTCACCGAAGCGGAGAAGGAGCGGAACAGTCCGGAGAAGGAGTGTCTGATGGAGTTCTGCGAGTCGTCGCCTGTGTTCCGATCGCCGCTGATGAAGGAGTACTTCCCCGATCTAATAGACTGTCACTGTCGTTCCACCGAGCTGGGCGACCTTCGCTTTGTGTACGAGCGACTTCGCGAGACAGTGAAGCAGGACAAAACCGCGGTTTTCTCATCGATTTACCCCCAGTGCGTGTCGATCCGCCACCCCAAGGCGAAGGAGCAGAAGAAGGAGAAGAAGTTCCAGCTCACGGACAGCGTGCAGTCGGTCGTGGAGGTGGACTTCTCCAACTACCCCTTCATCAACAACGCGGAGTCGCTGAAGGAGCTGGCGCGTCGCTACTGCGGCAAGTGTGTCATCTTCGGGTACCCACAGCACAAAATCGCGCTGGTCACGGGCTTCTACACGTACGAGTTCGGATGCGAGTGCGTCCCTGACCCCGGCAAGAAGCCGGAGGAGTGGGTGCATGCGTACGTGCTGCCGAAGGTGAAGAAGGAGCGCATCAAGGAGGAGATGAACGCGCTGCGAACTCTGGCGATGAACGGGAACAAGGACAACGGCTACGAGGTGGGCTCGCTCGACATCGGCGACAATTCCATTCTGGTTCGTCTGCGCCCCGTGTACCATCTGACGCGACGCCAGGAGGACGCGATGGTGCTGCCGCTGTTCTCGAACCAGTTCATCTACTACCCCTTCTGTCTGACGCGCCTCGCCAAGAACGCCACCGTCACCGGAGGCGGTCTGTCGCTGACCGCGCTGGGCGCGTACGAGATGAAGGAGGGCGACGAGGTGGTGTACGCGGGGTCGCAGACCCTGCAGGAGCGCTCGCTGTGGGGCTGCAAGGGCGTAGTGAAGCGAGTGAGCGGGAACACGGTGGTCGTGGCGATGGAGGCGCAGCTGTCGGAGGCGGTGGAGAGAGAGGTGAATCGCGCGTGGTACACGGAGGAGGACGTCAGGGGCCTGCTGAAGAAGGAGTACCAGCCCTTCCTGCACGCTTGCCTGGGCCGTCTGTACGTGAAGAACAAGCCGTCCAACGTCATCTTCACACTGAATCTCGCGTATGCGACAAAGGGTCTGGTGCGAGAAGGACTCGCTCGCCAGCGCCCCCGTCGCACCCAGCAGCGCAACGCCACGCTCCCGGCGCAGTACTACGCGCTGCTGGCAACGAGCATTGACGACGCAGCGACGGAGGAGAAGCCGGTGGTGGAGTACTCCTCGGTGGCTGTGGCGATCGTCAAGGACTACTTCAGCCGCTTCGGCGCGGACCTGGTGAAGAACATCACGATGGACAAGATGAAGCCGGAGGTGAAGACGATGACGCTGGAGAAGGCGACGGAGATGGCGACGTGGGTGGCGGCGCGCGTGGGAATGCACTCGTTCGTGACGCTGGACACGATCACGGCGACGGCGTCGTATCGGAAGAAGCTGGAGAATCGTGACTGTGGGAGGAGTGTGTTAGAAATAGGCCCCATTTCGGACAAGACGGTGAAGGTGGAGTTGGAGTGCGAGAAGAAGGAGCTGCTGATTCGAGAGCCGCAGTACAACATCGTGTCGGATCTGATTCTGCAACAGCCAACTCCTTCTGTCGGCGATCAGGTCGTGGTGGTGCAGCATGCGACGATTCCGTTCGGAACGAGGGCTGTGGTGACTTCGGTGAGCGTGAACTCGATGTGGATGGAGCTTTTGCTGGACAAGCCGTGCATTGCTGGCGTGACGCGTGAGAACGTGGTGGATGCTTCGTACTGCATCGGCAATGTGGTGTAGGGCGTGTGTACTGCTTTTGATTGCGTAGGACGGTTCATAAGAACGCGTGCTTCGTCTTGTAGTTTGGAATTGACAGCCCACCTCATTTGTTTGTTTGAAATGAGCGTTCAGATCGAGGAAATCTGTGGGATGGATTTGAGCGGGAGAACGGAGCGAACAGAGAAGAGTGTGGAAATGTGGGCCCATTTTCGGTGACTGATAGCCAGAAGTGTTGTGGACATCTCCCTGTACGACAATCTCAACGAACTGTACTACTCGAGTTTGACAATGATGACTGGAATCACTCGTAGACAAGGCGGAATACGACGTAGAATCCAGACGCAGTTGTGAATCCTAGAAATGGAAGGACATTGCGTCTTCTCTCAGGGGAGAGGATGGGAAGGAATCGAAGTGAGAATGGATTTATGAAAATGAGCGGAATGCTATGCCGCACTCTGTTTGTTTGATAAGGGATCATTGTTGTGACGTCTCCAGAAGGAGTCAGCAAAAGGAAAGACCGAATGCGGTGACTTCACACGCCCCATCTTTCGGAAGAGGCATCACACTAATTCTTCTCTTCACATGGACGTTTCAAATAGTATGTTCGCGAAACTCTCTTCATTGCACAGATGCGTTTGTTGCCAATAATCGCCGCAACGTGGAGGTGAATCCTAATGGAAGGACATTTCAGACTGCTTCTGGTAACAGCTCGTGAGAAATTGTGAATTATGTAGATTCAGACAAGGATTTCTCGTATGCGATGTACAATCCAGTGATTCGGGGAAACGAGATTCTTTTTGGCGTGAGATTGCAGGCAAAGGGTGTCCCAGCTGTCCAAATTGGGTTTTGCGTGGCAGATGAAGAAAAGAGGAAGCGCTCCTTGGTTCTGTTTGACATGTGACTGCTCTGCTGTTCATTGATTTGTAGGAAAAGAAACGAGTTCGTTCTCCTAAAGCGAAGAGTTCCCATCCACCCGCTTTACTACACTCTGAGTATTCTCGTGTTTCTCGTTTCACTGTAGCCGAGTGTTACACGGTTTTCGTGGAATGGAGGGAATCCATGGTGACTGTGTCGATTAATGGCCAGCAGTGTGTATTTGCCACTGTATCACGTCAAAACTAGACGGCACGCTGTTCCATTCCCCGGAACTGCTTTTTGGCCCCTCTTCTTGTCGGGAATCGCTTTTCATGCTCCGAGGTTCTGTGCTACGAAGTGGCTTCTACATCCTCTCTCTTTTGCGACATCATTCCACGTACATCTTCTCTCCTCTCTTGATTCTAGAGCTTCTTTCATCTGATTTCGTCTTCCTTTCTCCAGAACCTAGTATGCTCTATTCCCTTCCGTTTTCATTAGTCCATCTGATCACCAAACCGACAAGAACGCGTGAGCACATCATGGTTCTTCGTAATCAAGATACACCTCTCCCTTCTTCCTATTCCGTTCTTTTCCCTTCTGCAACTCATTGCTAGCTGTATCCGATTCAGTTCAGCTATACAAGTCATCTCCATCGCATCACCACGACTGCCTACAAACCCGATCACGTCCTCTTCATTTCCTCGCCATTCGAGGATTATCGTCGCAGCGACGGCAAGGGCACCTTCGTGTTCGATGGCTTCGAGGTGTACGTGAGTCGGTTCGGCATCGACGGAGCAGAGAAGAGTGCGTGGATCGAAGAAAGTATCGACGTGAGTGAGTGTTCCACAGAACTGCATGTCGGGTGTGTCGCACCTGTTGCCGATCCTTCTGCTTCGACGCTGCGCAGCCACTTCCACGGCACGCTCCTTGCAACGCCAGAGGAGAGAATCACCATCTCCCTGAAGTCGTCGCCACGACAGATTGTCATGCAGATTCGGACGTGCTCCAGCGTGCTGTACGAAGAGGTGTTGACCGCCACCACCGCGTTCCCGGGTAGTTGTTGTGTGTGGCGTGTGAGGCGTAGCCTTCTGGTTCACGGCGGAACCCTTCATGACGGTGCGCCTCTCCATCCAACACATTGAAACCTCCTCTCTCCTCGCCGTTGCCAAGTGGTACACTCAGTCGCACGAAGCGAAACTGACGTTCCTGCCGACGTTCCTGAACCATGTGAAGAAGGAGGGAGATGGGTACGAGGCGATGGAGGCGTCTCGTCTGCTGACCACGGATCGCGGATACTCCTTCGGCACGGCTTCCATCACTCTTCGACTGGGCGCCGAGCCTGTTGAGGGCGTGGGCGTGTGCTGCCGACCTGGTGACGACGGAGTGGTGTTGTGACGAATAGTGAACGAGAAGGACCCGCTGGCTGACCACAGCGTCTGCTACTACGACTTGGCGAAGGGCGCGGTCGTGGGTGGCATCGAGGGACGTCCAGCCAAGCTGAAAGCCCGTCCGGGCAGTGTGGTGAGAATGACGGTGGACTTCGACTTGTGCGTGGTGGCTGTGTGGATCGACGAGGCGCAAGCCTGCGTCATTCACCTCACGGACGACTTGCTGAACAAGCCCCAGGCGCTCTATCCCTGCGTTCTGTTCAGTCGCGAAAAACAGTCGTTCTCGCTGCTGTCCGCCGCGCTGCGCGAGGGCAGTCACCTGGGCGACGTGTTGGGCGGCGACTGCAAGCTGCGCGAGGCCCTCAACCGCCTGAGCGACATGTTCCTCCAGCGCGAGAACGCGTACCTGCGCGAGTACGAGGAGCGAACGACCGTTCTGGAGAAGGCTCACGTGGGCATGCAGTGGAGGCGTGATGGATAGCTGGACGCGTCGTCGCAGCTGGTGCTGCTGGGGAACGGCGCCGTGTGCTCCTCCTTCGCGCTGCGCTGGAAGAAGACGTCGTTCCCTGTGGTGGTGAAGCGAATCCACCCATACCTCCACTCGCACAGCAGGGACGATGCGATGACGGTGGACGCGATGAAGATCGACTGGGAGTCCGGGTGCGAGTCGTACGAGTACGTGAAGAGCTTCCTGCTGGACTACTGCGTGGCGCACGACCTCCACTACCACGGCTTCCTGCAGGACTACGCCGTGCAGAGCGACGCGTTGCAGTATTCGGTGGACGACGTGAGTGGAAGTGAAGCGTGTGAGATCTAGTCGATCGTTCCGCTGGCGCCTGACCAGACCGAAACCTACTACATGTTCGTGGAGCCCATGACGATGACGCTCGATGCCTACCTCAAGCGCATCGACAACGACAACGGGATCGGCGCGTACAACGCGCTGCTGGTCCTCTGCCGCCTCACGCTGTGTCTGTGCCACCTGTACCAATACGGCATTGTGCACAACGACCTGAAGCTGGACAACGTGATGATCAAGGACGAGGAGTGGCCGAACGACGTCAAACTGATCGACTTTGGCGAGAGTTTTGTGGGCATGGACGTGCTCTCCACCTCGCCCGCGTGCAAGAAAGGCAACATGCATTACAAGTGTGGGTTGGAGGGTTGACTCAGAGCTAGAGCGCCTGAGTTGTTGAAGGAATACGCTGATATGTGTGTGATTAACACTTCGCGTTCCGACGTGTGGAGTCTCGGCGTGATGGCGTACACAGTATCTGTGGTGTGGTGTGCGTGAGGCATAGTTGGTTGGTATGGAGATGGATCCGGCGCAGCTGATGAAGAAGGAGTACTGTTTTGAGAGGATGAGGAATCAGCAATGTGCGCGTGGTCACTTGTGTTGATGCGTAGTTGGAGACATGCTGAGTGAGTTCGTCGAGAAGGTGAGTGTTGTGGACGAGTACGAGCGACCCGACGCCGAGGAATGCCTGAACGCCCTTATGGAGAAGGTGATGGAGGTGGTCGATGACTTGTCTTCCCCGATGGATGACATCGCGTTGCTCGTCGAGTGCTTGTATGTATCATTAAGTCGTCTTTTCTTTCCTGTTGGTTGCATCCGTCACAAGATATCGCCCAGCATGGAACAGGGAATCACACAATTCCCTTGTCGAGTCGAGCTCTATTTCCGGAATAGAACAACAATCACTTGACATACCAATGGAAGTAGCATACGAATAGTATGTCTCATCGTGAGTGAATTACGTGTAGCACAGTCAACGAGTTAAGCAAACTTCTGTTCAACAAAATAAAGACAACTGATAATCAGCTATGCACACTATCTCTCGGAAGCGACGGCTACAAGCTGAAAAAGGGTATCTCGGCAACATCTGAAGGAGCTCTTATGAACTTCAACAGAAGTGACATCATTATAGTCGATACGAAACAAAAACTACTCCTAAAGGCGAATGATCTGGAAGTTCAATATGTCCTGCATAATGAAGTAATACCCGTCGGCACAAAGGGGTGCAAGTGGGAAGGTGACGTTTTGGATTCGATTCCCTGCGGGTGGGGATTTCTGTACAATGCGGAAGGGAGACTCATGTATGAAGGCTTCCGAGTTGGTGATACAAATGTATGCCACGGCCGCTATTACTACTCCGATTTGGGAATCGTCTCCTACGACGGACAAATATGCTACGGAAAGAGATGGGGCACGGGAACGCAATACAACCAAAAGGGAGGCATCCTTTACAGCGGTGAATGGATAAACGATTGCCGTCTTGACAAGAAGAAGAAGCTGGTAATCACAAAGGAGAACGAGGTAGATGTTTCCTGGCACAGCGGCATTGAGGAGCTCATTCTTGAGGAGAATTGCTGCTCCAGGGGCTTCCCCTGTTCTACTCTGGATTTACGTTTCATGCCCCGCCTGCGCATAATCAAAACAAAGGACTACTGCTTCTCCAACGTGAAGGTGGTGAATCTGGTGGGCATGAAGAACCTGGAGAGCATCGAGACGGGAATGATGTGTTTCACAACAGTGATGGTCAACAGGGCGTCGCCAGACAACCGATTCTACTTGAAGGACTGTCCGAAGCTGAAGGTGCTGAGTCTGGGTCCGCTGTGCTGCGAATACTACACCGTGTGCGAGATGGAGAACCTGCCCTCGTTGGAGAAGATCGAAATGAAGGGCGAGACGGCCCCGCGCAACTGCATTTCATTCCCATACACCAAATCGTTTGAGCTGAAGAGTGGGTGAGTGGTGGTGGAGTGAGGAATAGACATGCCCAAGCTGAAAACGCTGTTCTTTGGAGCCTACGCGTTCCAGTTCTGTCATCACGTCGTGTTTGAGAGTGATCTGCACGGAGGCGTGGTGAACGAATAGACCTGCCTGAACTGGAATCCATTCACCTGGGCTTCCACGCCTTCTCGTTCGACACGGATCCGGGAAGTGACCTGATCATGCGAAGTGACCACACATCGTTGGCGTGAGGCGTAGACTTGCCCAAACTCACCACCATCTTCAGCGTGATCGGCACGAAGGAGAAGAGCCACACCTTTGACCACCCGTCGTATGTCGTTCTCGAGGGTGCGTCTGGGTCCGTCGCGTGAGGCGTAGACATGCCCAACATCAAGGAGTACACGCTCCACGACAACGCGTTCGTCTCTGCAGACAAGTGGGCTATTAAGAGTGCGTCTCTGCGCGTTCAGTGATCATGGATAGATATCGGTGCGCTGGCAAATCACTCGTCTCTCCCACGCAGCCACCCCGAAGCGAACGTGCATCGCATTAGTGACTTTATGGTGATCGGCTCCGGCGTGAGGAAAATCGTCGTTGAAGACGCCACGTGCAACGGTCCTCTTTCTGCGCTCGACCTCTCGTCGTTCCCGAACGTGGAGGAGTTCGTGGTGGGGTACCGATGTTTCATGCTCACCAAAATGGTGAGGATTGTGGAGCTGCGGCGACTGAAACGCATCTTTATCGGGGCAAAGAGCTTCTCGACGAGGGATGACTCCGATTCGTCGTGTCAGACGCTCATCGTGCGAAACTGTCCGTTGCTGAAGGAGGTGATTATATCCACACGCTGCTTTGTCTACGCTCGCACGTGCATTCTGAAGAATCTGCCCTCGCTGGAGGTGTTGGACATTGGCGACATGGAGACGCGATTCAGCAGCATGAACTTTCTGTATTCTCCCATCGCTCTGCAGGGTTGGGTTGGCGAGGGCGTGTTATGGGTAGACTTGCCGAAGCTGAAGCGAGTGCGCATTGGGAGAGAAAGCTTCCACGACTGCAACTACGCCTACTTCGAGAGTGCGTGTGCTGGGATGGTGTGAGGGGTAGATTTGCCGTCACTGGAGTATCTGGAACTGAAGCAGGATTCCTTGTCGTTCGATCGCGAAATAGACACTCTGGATCCCAAGGGTAGGGAGTAGTTAGATTGTGTTCTTTTCTAGAGAACTACGAAAAGAAGGATGAGAATGGGTTTAGGAAGGGGTGGTTGGTGATGAAGGGTGAATGCGAGGAAGGAGTGTGATGTCTAGACTTACCGAAGCTTACCACACTGAAGATGATAGGGAGCAGTTTGACGTTTATGTTCTCCCACCATATCCGTCTTCAGAGTGGGGATTCGGAGTGGATTGTGAGTGTAGACATGCCGTCTCTCAAAGAAGCGGATCTGTACTTCCTGGAGCACTGTACCGATATTGAAATCAGGAGTAGTGCTTGTGCTTCGGGGTTGATGACTAGATGTGGGTGTTGACATCGCGCATGAGTAATGTGCATTGTGCTTGATTCAAGCATTATGTGTTTGTTTCCTTCTGCCCCCATCACACAGTCGAGAAGCGCACAATCTCATCCGAATCCACTCACATTCCTCATCATCCAAACGACACTTACAACGAAAACAACAGCCAATACAACCCCTATCCCCATCCCCTCTCCACTTCCCATCCCATCGCATCACACTATCCTCCTCCACCCAACCAGCCTCCTATTCACTGCAAAGGATTGAAAACGAAGGAGCAGGAAAGAGACGACAACAACGGTTATTCGCCGAAAGCAGCAGCGGACTCCCGCCCAACCCTACCATTCAACCAGATTATTCTTATACTGCAATGGCTGCTGCTAAACGTGGTAGGCACATTTGATGCGGAGCGCTTATGGGCAGGACGTGGAGGTGCTGCTGGAAACAAGTTCAGAATGAGTCTCGGTCTCCCTGTCGGCGCTGTGATCAACTGTGCCGATAACACCGGTGCCAAGAATCTGTACGTTATTTCCGTCACTCGCTGGGGTGCTCGTCTGAACAGACTCCCTGCTTGCTGTGGGCTTTTCGCGCTTCTGGGATGATTGCTTAGGCCCTGGAGATATGTTCATGGCTTCCGTGAAGAAGGGCAAGCCCGAGCTTCGTAAGAAGGGTTTGTTTCGTTGGAAGGGGGCGATAATCCCGTAGTCATGCCCGCCATCGTGGTGAGACAGAGAAAGAGCTGGAGAAGAAAGAACGGCGTGTTCCTCTACTTCGAGGG
>ENA-UEQW01003438-UEQW01003438.1-human-gut-metagenome-genome-assembly--contig:-NODE-3438-length-10923-cov-4.799004_pt1 | contig 10923 bp, 8 predicted proteins | sample MGYA00242947_ERZ507947 | MGnify/ENA primary metagenome ERZ507947 (study PRJEB26167, sample SAMN06115421) | human gut metagenome | host: Homo sapiens | place: China:Guizhou | collected 2015-03-17... | reverse complement strand
GCCCTTTTGGGCGAGCAGTAAAAATGCCCTTTTGAGGGCTAATACCAAACCACCAGTTGAACTGGTGGTTGCTGACTTAGATCATGACTCAGATGAAGGGTGGGAAAAGTGAAAAATATGATAATGATGATAATTGGGATCACAATTGGAGCAATAACGATTCTGATAATATTAACAGTAACTGGCCGTATGAATTATGCGGCAGAATTGGAAAACCAGCTGCCTGCAGCTATAGAGGGTACGCTTTGTAATGCAAAGATAAAACAGACGTATGATGTAGCAGATAACAGAGAATTTACAGCAGATGTAACGGAACAGCTTGTAAAGGGAATGGATGCCCAGACGGGTATTGTAATGCGGATCATGGGAGCTGATAAGGAAAAAGGACTATTTTCCATTGAAGCAGATAGAGAGTTTATACACCCAAATGGAAAAAAAGGAACGGTTACATGCAGCCGGACTGTATTGGCAGACAGGCTGCAGTCTGTAGCTGTGCAGAAATATTATGTACAGTTTTACAAGGATGCAGATAGCGATACCTGTTATAAGCAGTATTGTATTATGGAAGGAGATACGATCACCGCACCGGCAGTCCCGGTAGAGGAAACAAGAGATTTTGCCGGCTGGCAGGATGACAATGGATATGAGGCAGATTTTTCACAACCGGTGGAGCAGAACCGGATATATTATGCTGTGTGGAAATAATGTTCGTGTCATTTAGAAAGAAAAAACAGCCGCACCAGAAGGGCGGCTGTCAGAAACAACAGTTAAAAGGTTATTTTAGCTTACAAAGATTGTTTTGCAAGGTTTTTATTTGCGGTGGAAAGCATCAGTTTGATACGGTTCAACTGGTTTACTTCACTTGCACCCGGATCGTAGTCGATGGCGACGATATTTGATTCCGGGAAGCGGTGACGGAGTTCTTTGATAACACCTTTTCCAACGACATGGTTCGGCAGGCAGGCAAATGGCTGTGTGCAGACGATGTTTGGCGTACCGCTGTGGATCAGTTCCATCATCTCACCGGTTAAGAACCAGCCTTCGCCGGTCTGATTACCTTCCGATACGATATCTCTTGCATATTTTGCAAGATCATCGATGTGGGCAGGTGGATCAAAGTGTTTACTTTTTTCAAATTCGTCTCTGGCGGCACTTCTGAGCCATTCAAAGAAGTTGATGCCAAGACGTCCGATTCTCTTGGATTTTTTGCTGAAGCCAAGGTTGTCAGTTTTAAATCCGGTGTTATAGAAACAGTAAAGCAGGAAATCAGTCAGATCCGGTACGACAGCTTCTGCACCTTCGGACTCTAACAGTCCGACCAGATCATTATTTGCGGCAGGATGGAATTTTACAAGGATCTCACCGACAACTCCGACACGGGGTTTTTTGATGTCTAAGCGGTCAAGGTTGTCAAAATCACGGATGATCTGACGGCACATCTGCTTAAACTTGCGGTGGGATAACAGTTTATCCTGTGTGACAAAGGAAATAACTTCTTTTTTCCATTTTTCGTGCAGAGCATCTGCAGAGCCTTTTACTGCTTCGTAAGGGCGTGTGCGGTACAGGCAGCGAAGGAAAATATCGCCAAACTCTAACGCATACAGTCCATGCTGGATCAGTGAAGGGGTCAGCTTAAATCCAGGATTGCTCTCAAGACCGCTTAAGTTGATAGAGATAACCGGTACATTCGGATATCCTGCTTTTTCAAGTGCCCGGCGGATGAAACCGATATAATTGCTGGCGCGGCAGCCACCACCGGTCTGTGAGATCAGGATGGCAGTTTTATTCATATCATAATTGCCGGACATAACGGCACTCATAAGCTGACCTACAACGATCAGCGACGGATAACAGGCATCATTGTTTACATATTTTAATCCGACATCCACGCAGGTACGGCTTGGAACATCCGGTACGACCAGATTATAACCGGCTGCACAGAATGCAGGCTCTAAAAGTTCAAAATGGATCGGTGACATCTGCGGACAGAGGATCGTATAATTTTTGCGCATCTCTTCCGTAAATACAGCTCTGTTATAGTTGGAAAGAACGATCGTCCGTTTGGTCTGTTTCTTCTCACGGACACGAATGGCAGAGAGCAGAGAACGGATACGGATTCTCGCAGCACCTAAGTTATTAACTTCATCGATCTTTAAGCAGGTGTAGATCTTCCCCGATTTTGTAAGAATATCATTGACTGCATCGGTGGTAACGGCATCTAAGCCACAGCCAAAAGAATTTAACTGGATCAGATCAAGATCATCCCTGGTTTTTACAAAGTTTGCGGCTGCATACAGACGGGAATGATACATCCACTGATCCATAACGATCAGTGGGCGCTCTACCTGATGCAGATGGGAAACGGAATCTTCCGTCAGCACTGCAATGCCGTAGGAATTGATCAGTTCCGGTATACCATGATTGATCTCAGGGTCAACATGGTATGGACGGCCGGCTAACACGATACCGCGTTTTCCGGTCTTTTCCATATAATCTAAGACTTCTTCACCCTTTTTCTGCATTTCCATGCGGACAACAGCAAGTTCTTTGTATCCTTCAGAAACAGCGTCACGGATCTCAGATTCCGGGATTGCAAATTCCGGTGCACCAAAGGTTTTTACAAGCTGGGAAGATAAAGTTTCTTCGCTGGTAAATGCCATGAATGGATTATAAAAACGTACCTTGCCGGAAGTGATATCTTCTACGTTGTTTTTGATATTCTCTGCGTAGGAAGTTACGATCGGGCAGTTATAATGGTTGTTGGAATCCGGAAATTCATTGCGCTCATAAGGTACACATGGGTAGAAAATAAAGTCTACATTCTGATGGATCAGCCAGGTCACATGTCCATGTGCAAGTTTTGCCGGATAACACTCAGATTCACTTGGAATCGAGTCGATGCCGAGTTCATAAATTTTTCTTGTTGACTGTGGGGACAGCACAACAGAAAAACCAAGTTTTTTGAAAAATGTAGCCCAGAATGGGAAATTCTCATACATATTTAAAACTCTCGGAATACCTACCGTACCGCGAGGGGCTTCTTCCGGTTTCAGGGAAGGATAGTCGAATAAGCGTTTATTCTTGTATTCAAATAAGTTCGGAATATTTTCTTTGTTTTTTACGCCTCCGACACCACGCTCACAGCGGTTTCCGGTGATATACTGACGGTTTCCGGAGAAACGGTTGATCGTCAGCAGACAGTGATTGGTACAACCCTGACATCTTGCAAGTTTGGTATCAAAAGTCAGAGCGTTGATATCCTCGATGGAGAGCATGGTTGTCTGATAGCCTTCCTCATGGTGCTCCCTTGCGATGAGAGCAGCACCGAAAGCACCCATGATACCTGCGATATCCGGGCGGACGCATTCGCAGCCGGAAATCTTTTCAAAACTGCGGAGTACTGCATCATTATAAAAGGTACCGCCCTGTACGACGATGTTTTTTCCGAGCTCACTTGCGTCGGAGAGTTTGATAACCTTGAATAATGCATTTTTAATGACTGAGTAAGCAAGTCCGGCAGAGATATCTGCTACGGAAGCACCTTCTTTCTGCGCCTGTTTTACTTTTGAATTCATAAATACGGTACAGCGGGTTCCAAGATCAATCGGATTTTTGGCAAACAGAGCTTCTTTTGCGAAATCCTGTACGGAATAGTTCAGGGATTTTGCAAATGTCTCGATGAAAGAACCACAGCCGGAAGAACATGCCTCATTTAACTGTACACTGTCTACGGTCTGATTTTTGATCTTGATACATTTCATATCCTGACCACCGATGTCTAAGATACAGTCTACCTCAGGATCAAAAAATGCTGCTGCATAGTAATGGGCTACTGTTTCTACTTCACCGTCGTCTAACATCAGCGCAGCTTTTAAGAGAGCTTCGCCGTAGCCGGTAGAACAGGAGTGTACGATATGTGCATTTGCCGGGAGTTTTTCGTAGATCTCTTTAATGGAACGGATCGCAGTGGAAAGAGGACTTCCATTGTTGTTGCTGTAAAATGAATACAGTAAAGAGCCGTCCTCACCGACGAGAGCAATTTTAGTTGTGGTGGAACCGGCGTCGATACCGAGATAACAGTTACCCTCATAGGTGGAAAGGTCACCTGTTTTAACATTGTGTCCGTCATGGCGGGCACGGAAGGTATCATATTCTGCCTGATCCTTGAATAACGGATCAAGACGTGCCACTTCGAATTCCATATGTATATCAGAGTTTAATTTCCCAAGCATGGAAGAAAGTGTGGTGTTCTGTTCCGGTTTACAGTTTAAGGCAGAACCGATTGCCGCATAAAGGTGTGAATTGTCCGGGGTGATCGCATGCTCATCATCTAAGTTTAAAGTGCGGATAAATGCAGCTTTTAACTCAGATAAAAAGTGGAGCGGACCACCAAGGAATGCAACGTGGCCACGGATCGGTTTACCGCAGGCAAGACCACTGATCGTCTGGTTGACGACTGCCTGGAAAATAGAGGCAGAAAGATCTTCTCTTGTGGCACCTTCATTGATCAGAGGCTGGATGTCTGTTTTGGCAAAAACACCGCAGCGGGCTGCAATCGGGTAGATTGCTTTGTAATTTTTCGCATATTCATTCAGACCTGAGGCATCCGTCTGGATCAGGGAAGCCATCTGGTCAATAAAAGAACCTGTACCGCCGGCACAGATACCGTTCATACGCTGTTCTACATTACCGCCTTCAAAATAGATGATCTTTGCATCCTCACCACCAAGCTCGATCGCAACATCTGTCTGCGGAGCATAGTGCTGTAAGGCAGTAGATACAGAGATAACTTCCTGTACGAAAGGAACATCTAAATGTTTTGCAAGCGTAAGTCCACCCGAACCGGTGATCATTGGAGCAACCTTCCTGTCACCAAGCCGGTCAAATGCTTTCTGGATCAGGGCAGAAAGAGTTTCTCTGATATTGGCAAAGTGTCTTTCATAATCGGAAAAAAGCAGGTTGTCATGCTCATCGAGTACGGCAACCTTTACGGTAGTAGAACCGATATCAATTCCGAGTTTGTGAAGCGTATTATTTTCCATAATTTCCTCCAGTCAGTAATTCCGGGAAAAATTCCGGATAAAATATATAAAAATCAGCTGTTTCTTCTTATTAAAAAGAATGCCGGCAAACGCCAAGCAAAGTACATTATACGACATGATTTTACAAAACACAATGTGCAAATCGGGGAAAAATATAAACTTTTTATGAATAAAATCAGCCCGGATTGACAAAGCACAGGCATACGGATATACTGAAAAAAGTAGTGTTTTCAAAGAAAGGTAAGGGGTTTATCCGATGAACTGGTTAAATAAATTAGAACGTAAAATTGGCCGTTACGCAGTTCCAAACCTGATTATATGGCTGATAGGGGCATATACAATCGGCTTTGTATTCAGAAATGTATCACCTGGTATATTAAACTATCTGACACTCAGTCCGTATCATATTTTACATGGGCAGATATGGAGACTAGTGACGTGGGTATTCATGCCGACCGATTCAAATTTGATTTTCTTACTGATCATGGCATTGTTTTATTATCAGCTTGGGATGGCACTTGAACGTACCTGGGGAACTTTCCGGTTTAATGTATATATTTTCGGTGGAATGATATTTACCGTGATCGGGGCATTTGTGCTGTACGGCATTTATTATGCAATGAATGCCTCTTTAATTTCAAAGATGCCGGCACTGGCAGCGCAGTTATCTTATTCGATTGCATCGGGATTTTCCACGAATTATATCAATATGTCCATTTTCCTTGCATTTGCAATCATGTATCCGGATATGCAGGTAATGCTTTACTTTATTATTCCGATCAAGATGAAATGGATGGCGATCGTATATGTGGTACTGACACTCTATGAGTTTGTAATCAGTGGTTGGGCGGACAGGATAGCCATTTTTATGTCACTGCTCAACTTTATCATTTTCTTCTTCTCAACACGTAATTTTAAACGGTATTCGCCGCATGAAATACACAGGAGACAGCAGTTCAAGTCCCAGATGAGAGAGCCAAGACCGGGTTCCGGTATTACCAAGCATAAGTGTGCCATCTGCGGCAGGACAGAGCTTGATGATCCGAATTTAGAGTTCCGTTTCTGCTCAAAGTGTGATGGCAATTACGAATATTGTCAGGAGCATCTGTTTACACATAAACATATTAAAAAAGGATAAATAATATGACAGACCGGATGGTATTTCCAACGCGAAATATCATCCGTTTTTTGTCCGCCAGTCTTGAGAAACAGGCTGCATGGATAGTGCAGCAATGCAGGTTTGTACAGATATTAAAATAAATATAAATAAAGGAGAACAGACATGATTCAGGATATTTTCCCAATGCATCTTAGTAATGAATATCAAAAAAAAGTACCGCAGGATAAAAGTTTTCTTATGATTTTTAAAGAAAACCGTATTTTTGTAAAAAATGGAGAAGAAATGTGTTATCTGACATATGGAGAACTTTCGGAAGCCTGCTGTGAAATGAAAAAGAAAATTCCGGCATGTGTTTATCTTTTTTCCATCGGGGAGGATGATTATTTTCTGACAGATCCGGGAGCGGGGATAGAAGTGCCGGGATTTGCATATTATAAAATGTTTGAAACGCGTACCATGCAGCCAAAAGAGCAGGTACTTGCTGCAGCGACCGCATGGCATCTGTATGTCTGGTACCGCGATAATGTCTATTGTGGAAGGTGTGGACACAGACTGGTACATAGCGAAAAGCTCAGAATGCTTTCCTGCCCGGAATGTAACAATATGGTTTTTCCGAAAATTGCGCCGGCTGTGATCGTCGGTGTGACAAACGGCAGAAAGATCCTCATGACAAAATATGCAAATCGTGAATATAAACGGTATGCACTGATCGCAGGATTTACGGAAATTGGTGAAACTGCCGAGGAGACAGTAGCAAGAGAAGTGAAGGAAGAAGTAGGTCTTTCCGTAAAAAATATACGCTATTACAAAAGTCAGCCGTGGGGATTTGACAGTAATCTGCTTCTTGGCTATTTTTGTGAATTGGATGATGCGGGAGATGCGATAAGACTGGATGAGGAAGAACTTGCATGTGCCGAATGGGTTGATTTCCAGGATGTCCCGGACGATCCGGAGGGTCTTAGTCTGACGAGGGAAATGATGATTTACTTTCGGGATAAGATGAGGGAAAATGGAAAATTTCAATAAATACCAGATTTCTGGTATATAAAAATATACCAAAATAATAAAATGTCTTGACACTCAGATGTGATTACTGTATTATTACAGTAATACAAAAATGAAAGATTTACGGATGGAAAACTTAAGATTTCTTAATATTTGCTTAAGTGCCTTTTTTTGGCTAAAGGATAATGATACAATCACCGTAAATCGATTTAAGAAAAGGGAGAAATTAAAATGGGTGACAAGACAAAACCAAAAAAGGGAAAGAAAAAAGTAGTTATTATTGTGCTTGTGGTTCTGGTCGTTGTAGCTGCGATCATTGGAAGTTCAGTAAAGAAAATGACAAGCCAGGTAGCAACAGCAGTCAATACAGTAGAGGTGGAGCCGGTACAGAAGAGAGATTTATCTGATACGATTTCATTAAAAGGTACTGTATCGGGTATCACGAAGAATAATGCAACTTCAAAAGCGTTAGCAGAAATCACAGCAGTTAATGTTCAGGTCGGAGATATTGTAAAAGAGGGAGATGTATTATGTACATTAGATTCCTCTACGATCCAGGATCAGATTGCGGATCTCGAAAAAAATATGTCTGATACAAATGCGACAGAAAGTATCAATTCACAGCAGACAGCAGAAACAGTCAGTCGTGCACAGGAAGATCAGCAGACACAGCTTGCAGCTGCACAGAAAGCAATTGATGATGCAAAGGATGCTTATAACGCACAGAGTATTATGTGGGATAAGAGTGAAGATAAATCGGATGCAGAATTTCAGTCTTTGTTAGCTGCACAGAAAGCAGTTACTACTGCTGAGGAAGATTACCAGAAAGTATTAGAGACCACGAACCGTACGATCGAGGATGCACAGCTTGCCGTAGAACTGGACAAATATAAAACAACAGATTCGACATCCAAAGATAAACTGACAGATTTAAAAGAACAGTTGGCAGATTGTAACATCACAGCACCTTGCGGCGGGGTTGTGACGGCGGTCAATGTTTCTGTCGGCGATGTCAATGCAGATTCTAAAACAGCACTTGTAACAATTGAGGATACCAGTTCTTTAAAAATGGTGGCAACTGTGGAGGAAGCTGATATTTTAAAGATTGAAGAGGGAATGAAAGCAACTGTAATAGCGAATGCCATGGGAGATGAGACCATTAATGGAACTGTGACCAGAGTGGTACGTGTCAAAGGACAGTCCACGGGATCTGACGGACAGACAACATCCGGAGGATATTCCGTAGAGATATCTTTAGATAACAAAGAATTACTTGTCGGTATGGAAGTAAAAGCAAAAGTCATGATCAAGGAAAAAGGTGAAGTATTAGCGATTCCTTATGATCTTGTCAAGACGGATGATGACGGAAATACATATGTACTTGTTGCAGAGGCAAATGCAGACGGTTCTGCTACAGCGGTGAAGAAGAATATCACAGTTGGTGAAGAAGTAGATTACTATACGGAAGTAACCGGTGGAGATCTGGCAGAAGGAGATAAATTAATTTATGATTACTCCGGAACGGTGACAGAAGGACAGCAGTTTACACCGGAACAGATGTATTCCGAGCAGGATATGGGAACAGGCGCATCTACAGATGAAACCTCAGATGCAGAAGGTATGAGCACCAGCGTGGAGGGAAATGAGTAGTGAGTGAACCAGTAATCCGAATGGAAAATATCGTTAAGACATATTATTTGGGAAAACCAAATGAACTTGAAATTTTACATGGAATCAACCTTACCGTAAATAAAGGGGAATTTGTTTCCATCGTCGGTGAATCCGGTTCCGGTAAGAGTACACTTATGAATATTATAGGAGTCCTCGACCGCCAGACACAGGGAAATTATTATCTGGAGGGACAGGATGTCAATGGAATGTCGGATGAAGTACGGAGTGCGATCAGAAACCGCAGGATTGGTTTTGTATTTCAGAACTTTAACCTCCTTCCGAGAGCCAATGCATTAAAAAATGTTATGGTTCCATTACTATATGGAGAGGAACATTCCAAAAACGGAAAAGAACATGCCATGGAAATGCTCAAAATGGTAGGAATGGAAGACCGTGCGGATCACAGACCAAACGAACTTTCCGGTGGTCAGAAACAGCGTGTTGCGATCGCCCGTGCCATGATCAATGATCCGGCGATCATTCTTGCAGATGAGCCGACCGGAGCACTCGATTCGAAGACAGGTCATATGGTCATGGATCTGTTCCACAAACTTCATGAGGAACAGGGGAAAACAATTGTCCTGATCACACATTCCCAGGAGCTTGCACAGGAAACAGAGCGTATCGTTACTCTGTTAGATGGTCAGATTGTGGCGGATAACGGAGGTGAACATTAATGTTTTGGGAAAATATCAAAGAGGCAATCACGAGTATTTCCAGTAACAAGATGCGTTCTCTTCTGACGATGCTTGGAATCATCATCGGTATCAGTTCGGTGATCATTATCACGACGATCGGTGGTTCCATACAGAGTACGCTGACGGCAACCATGAATTCACTTGGTGGAAATATGGTACAGGCATATGTCGAGGCACGTTATCCGGAAAATGATGAAGACTGGGCTACCTGGGAACAGCCGGATATGACAGACAGCGATTATGTCACACAGGATATGATCGATGGATTGATTGAAAAATATCCGGATGAGGTAACAGGTGTTGCAGCACAGAACTATCTTGGTTCAGGAACCATTAAAGATGATGCTGATTCCAAGAATTATGCAAATGTCAATATTGATGGTATCACACCGGAATATTTAGAGTATATGAAACTGGAAATGCATGCCGGAAGAAATCTGACAAAGGCAGATAATCAGGGGAAAAAGAGAGTATGCCTGATTGCAGATACGATGGCAGAGAGATACTTTGCAGGTAAAGATCCGATCGGTGAAACACTTTCTGTTGCAACAACGGATGGCGGAATTTTTGATTTTGTTGTAGTTGGCGTTTATGTATATAACCAAGCATTATTTGGAAAAGTGGACACGTCCATACCGGAAAAAGACCGTGTAACAGAATTGATGATCCCTTTTCAGACCTGTTTTAAACTGCAGGGGGCTGACAGGACTGGTTATGATTATTTTAATCTTATGATCGATCCTCTTGCAGATGTCAATCAGGCAACAACGGATGTTTTATCTTATTTTGATGAGATATATGCAAACAACAAAAATTTCCACGTCAGTGCATACAATATGGCATCTGATCTTGGCATGATCAATACGGTACTCAACGTGATCACGATCGCGGTTTCCGGTATTGCAGCGATTTCACTGATCGTGGGCGGTGTCGGTGTTATGAATATCATGCTGGTGTCTATCACGGAACGTACGAGAGAGATCGGTGTCCGTATGGCGCTTGGCGCAAAAAGGCGTACCATCCGTATGCAGTTTGTCATAGAGGCGATCATGCTCTGTCTGATCGGAGGTATCATCGGTATCCTGATCGGTGTGGGAATCGGAGCATTGCTTGGAAAAGCGGCAGAATTTGTCATTCAGAATATGTACTCACAGTATGCAAATTATATTATTATGTCGGTACATCCTTCTGCAACAGCGATCCTGCTTTCACTGTTCTTCTCCATGCTGACCGGTGTGTTCTTCGGATATTATCCGGCGAACAAGGCTTCAAAGATGGAAGTCATCGATGCATTGCGCTATGAGTAAGGGCAAAGAAAAGATTTGCATTGCAGTCTGAGCAGAGAATTTTTAAAAGAATACAGATAAGAAAAGTATTGTATGTGACA